>Ga0335085_10012817_pt1 | contig 12328 bp, 9 predicted proteins | sample Lox_Sample_45_FD_206712 | JGI IMG/M metagenome (GOLD analysis project Ga0335085, IMG submission 206712) | Soil microbial communities from Loxahatchee National Wildlife Refuge, Florida, United States - Lox_Sample_4.5 | ecosystem: Environmental > Terrestrial > Soil > Wetlands | place: USA: Florida...
GTGCGCGAGCCGGTCGATGGTTCGCGCGAGGCCGCCGAGCCCGTAGAGCCGGCCGTAGACCACGAGGTTCTGGCGCACCGTCAGGCGATGCGGCAGGTCGATATAAGGCGAGGAGAAATTCATCCGCGGCAGTACGCGGTAGCGGTGCCGCAGCATATCCTCGCCCAGCACGCGAATACGGCCCGACGTCGGCACCAGCAGGCCGAGGAGCATGGCGAGGGTGGTGGTCTTGCCGGCGCCATTGCCGCCAAGCAGCGCCGTGGTCGTCCCCGCCCGTACCACGAAATCCACGCCCGCCACCGCGACCGTGCGGCCGAATTGCTTCACAAGGCCGGCGACTTCGATGACGGGCTCCGACACGGCGCGCACTATGGCGCATCGCCGGCAGTGCCGGAACACCCTTGCCACGGGGGCAAGATTGCTTCGTCGCTGGCGCTCCTCGCAATGACGTCTGTCATTGCGAGCGAAGCGAAGCAATCTCCCGCAAGCGATTTCGCGTATAATGCAGCCGCGATGAACCCCGCCGCCGAACATCCCGCTGCCGGCTCCGACGTCACGGTCAGCCTGCGCAAGCTGGTGCTGATCCGCTGGATCGCGGTGATCGGCCAAGCGGCGACGGTGCTGGTCGTGCGGTTCGGCTTCGGCTTCGATTTCAAGATCGAGGCGGCGCTCACCGCGGTGGCGATCTCGGGCGTGCTCAATATCGTAGCGACGCTGTCGCACCGCGGCGGCACGCGGCTCGGCGCGCGCGAGGCCTCGTTCTACCTCGCCTACGACACGCTGCAGCTCAGCGTGCTCTTGTTCCTCACCGGCGGGATGCAGAACCCGTTCGCGATCCTGATGCTGGCGCCGGTCACGGTCAGCGCCACGATCCTCACGCGCGCCAGCGTGGTTTGGCTCTCGGCGCTCACGGTGGTGGCGCTCAGCGTGCTCGCGCTGTTCCACATGCCGCTGCCGGCGCGGCCGGATACCGCGCTGCAGCCGCAGCCGCTCTACGTGCTGGGCTTGTGGACGGCGCTCGTCTCGTCCACCGTGTTCATCGCCGGCTACGCCTGGTCGGTCGCGGAGGAAGCGCGCCGGCTGCGCGACGCGTTCGCCGCGACGCAGCTCGCCTTGGCCCGCGAGCAGCGGATCTCGGCGCTGGGCGGTCTCGCAGCGGCGGCGGCGCACCAGCTCGGCAGCCCGCTCGCCACCATCGCCGTCATCGCCAAGGAGCTGGTCCGCGACCTGCCGGCCGACAGCCCCTATGCCGAGGACGCGCAGCTTCTGCTGAGCCAGAGCGAGCGCTGCCGCACCATCCTGGCCGAACTGGCGCATCGGCGCGACGGCGAGGAAGGCGGCGCGTTCGCCCGGCTGCCGATGTCGGCCCTGGTCGAGACTGCCGGCGAACCGCATCGCCTGCCGACCGTCACGCTTGCCTATGCGGCCGCGCCCGGGACCGATGGCGCCGGCCGGCCGCTGTCCGAGCCGCTGATCGCGCCGAGCCCGGAGATCATGCACGGACTCGGCAACCTCATCCAGAACGCGGTGCAGTTCGCCCGCCGCGAGGTCACGGTCACCACGAGCTGGACCGAGGAAACGGTGGCGGTGGATATCGTCGATGACGGGCCCGGTTTTGCGCCGCAGGTTTTAGCCCGGATCGGCGACCCCTATATCTCCGGTAGAAGCGGCGAGAGCCAGCACATGGGATTGGGCATCTTCATCGCCCAGAGCCTGCTCGAGCGCACCGGCGCGAAGCTGGCCTTCGCCAATGCGCCGGACGGCGGCGCGGAGGTGGTGGTGGAATGGCGGCGGGCCGATCTGGTCCCCCCCGAGGTGCGGCCGCAGCTGCGGGAGACGGTGGGATGAGCGAGGACGATCGTCGCGACAATGCCGAAGGCGCCGGGGAGCGGACCTCCGCGGCGCTTGCCGGACTGCCGGAGAGCGAGCGGACGCTGCTGATCGTGGACGACGACGCGCCGCTGTGCCAGCGCCTCGCCCGCGCCATGGAGCGGCGCGGCTTCGTGGTCGAGACCGCGGATGGCGTGCAGGCCGGCATCGCCGCGGCAAGCGCCCGCCCGCCGGCCTTCGCGGTCGTGGACCTGCGCCTCGGCGACGGCAGCGGCCTCGCGGTGGTCGAGGCGCTGCGCCAGGCGCGGCCATCGGCGCGGGTCGTCATGCTGACCGGGTACGGCAACATCGCGACCGCGGTGGCGGCGGTAAAGGCCGGCGCGGTCGATTACTTGCCGAAGCCTGCCGACGCCGACGCGGTGGAGCGCGCGCTCCTCACCACCGACGCGGCGCTGCCGCCGCCGCCCGAGGACCCGATGTCGGCCGACCGGGTGCGGTGGGAGCATATCCAGCGCGTCTTCGAGCAATGCGACCGCAACGTCTCCGAGACGGCCCGCCGCCTCAAGATGCACCGCCGCACGCTGCAGCGCATCCTGGGCAAGCACGCGCCGCGCAGCTGACTTAGAGCGTTATCCGGTCAAGTCTTTCTAGAGCCGTCATTGCGAGCGAAGCGAAGCAATCTCCCGCCGGAGAGAGATTGCTTCGTCGCTGACGCTTCTCGCAATGACGGCATGCTTCGATGCGCATGGATCATGCTTCACGTCTGCAGGAAGGACCACTCGGTCCCGTCGATCACCAGGCAGGTGAGCCGGTCGCTCATGAAGGCGCCGGTATCGATCCCGATGCGGTTGCGCCGCACGTCCGGCACCGGCGAGATCGAATGGCCGTGCACGACGATCCGGCCGAACTCGGCGTTCGACGACAGGAACTCGCCGCGGATCCACAGCAGATCCTCCTCGCGCTGCTGGTCGAGCGGCACGCCGGGTTTCACCCCGGCGTGGGCGAAGAAGTAGTCGCCTTCCTCGTGCTGCAGCGGCAGGCCGCGCAGGAATTCGAGATGCGCGCGCGGCAGACAAGCGGCGAGTGCGCGCCGTGCCCGCTCGAGCTCCGCCGGCGCGGCTTGCGGCTGGGGCGCGTCGACGCCGTAGCTCTCCAGCGTTTCGCGGCCGCCGAAATTGAGCCAGGACGGGCCCGCGGTGATGTCCGTCAGGAAGCGCAGCATGACATCTTCGTGGTTGCCACGAAGATGGACATGCTCGAAGCCGGGCAAGGGCTCGTCGAGCAGGAAATCGATCACGGCGCGCGACTCCCGGCCGCGGTCGACATAGTCGCCAAGATAGATTGCGACGTTGCGCGATGCCTGACGGCGATACGCATCGTCGTGGATGAGCGCGGTCAGCGTACGTAGGAGGTCGAGCCGGCCGTGGATGTCGCCAACCGCATAGAGCCGCGTGCCGGGTGGCCCGCTGGGCTCGGCGCGCGGCTTTCCGCCAAGGAACCGGCCGATCATCGGGAGACTATAGACCGCAGCGGGGAATCCGGCATCTCCCGATGCACGGCATTTGCTACATCGATCGCACCGGCACGCGCACGGCGACCCGCCGCGACGTCCAGTGTTGCACCCGTTCCATCAGGCGGCTGAACGAGACCGGCTTCAGGATGAAATCGTTGCCGCCGGCGGACAGGCCCAGCTTCACGTCCTCGGGCGAATTGCGCGAGGTCAGGAACGCGATCGGCACATGATCGAGCCCGCCGCCGTGGCGCAGGCGCCGGCACGTCTCGTAGCCGTCGAGTTCCGGCATCTGCACGTCGAGGAGAATGAGCCGCGGCTCGACCCGGGTCACGAGCTTGAGGCACTCGAATCCGTTGCCCGCCCCGAAGAACGTGTAGCCGCCCGCGAGGATGCACTGCTCCAGCAGCCGCAGATGCTGCGGCGTGTCATCGACCCCGAGGATGATCTTGTTCTTCTGGGCGACCCGGCCAGTTTCACTCATTCTCCACCCGATACCGCCTTCTACCCCGGAGAGGGTGAATAAACCGTTGCATTTCAGCTCGTTAAGGCGCGTTTAACCGCGATTTAGTATATTGGTTCGATCGGTTCGGGCGGGCGAGTCGCTCCGTTATGCGACGGTTTCGGCACAAGTACGGTTAAGGAGACGTCGTTTCACCGATATTTCTTCGATCCAAGACAACGGCGGCACGCTTTACACGTAACGCTGCCCGTGCAGTCATAAAAGGGCGTGCCTGACGATACGCGTGGAAGGCAGATGATCTGGAAAACGGCTGCCACGTACATTGCGAAACTCCTGCTCTGCCGGTGGGACATTCGCCTGGTGCGGGGCATCGACCTCTGGCGTCCGACGGCGCTGCTCGGCGAACAGCCCGCGCGGCCGGCATCGACCGTTGATCGGGCCCGCTGCGAGCCGCTGCTCCAGAGCTATGTCGGCGCATCGGTCGGCGCTCTGCAGGAGCCGTTCGATTTCACGGTCGTGATCCCGACGACGCTGCGCCCGACCATCGTCGACGCCATTGCTTCGGTATTCGCGCAGGATTTTCCCGGCCGCATCCAGCTTCTCGTCGGGATCGACGCGCCGACCGCCGACGCGAAATTGATCGAGCAGGAGTGCAGGCGGGTCCCCCGGCATTGCGCCGTGCAGGTTCTCTATCCCGGCTATTCGACGTCGCGACGCCACGGCGGTCTTCATCCCGCATGGGATGGCGGCGTCCTGCGCACCCTCCTCTCCTATCTCGCCAATAGTCGGTACGTCGCTTATCTCGACGATGACAACTGGTACGCTCCGCACCACCTCGCGTCGCTGCACGACGCTATCCAGGGACACGATTGGGCCTATTCCCTGCGCTGGTTCGTCCATCCCTCGTCGCGTCGTCCCATCTGCGAGGACCGATGGGAATCGATCGGCCCGGTGGACCACGGCACGCCGGTCGATCCCAAGGGATGGGTCGATCCAAACTGCCTCGCGATCGACAAGCTCGCGTGCGAAGCGGTGTTGCGCTGGTGGAGCATCCCGCTGCGCAACACGGCGTGGCCAATGGATGCGGATCGCAACGTGTTCGAGATCCTGCGAACGGAGTTCCGCGGCCGGGGCACGAACAACGCCAGCATCTTTTACCAACTGAGCGAGGCGGACGAATTCCGGCACCCGTTCCGAATGCAGATGATCGGTGCGCAACGCTATGCAGAAGCCGGCCGGGCGGGCGGGGGTGATCTCGCTCGGCACAGACCGAACGAGCAGCGAGAACGCTCGCTGCCGACATCCTGATCCGCGATGCCAAGCGCTCATAGGCACATCTACGAACCAAACGGCGAAAGCGCAGCGCAGCGGCTAAATTATTCGCCGCCTTCGCGCGCGGGGACGGCTAAGATCGCGCCTTCGTCGTGGGGACCGAGAGCCGCGCCGTGTCATTGACCTTCGAAACCCTCGGCAATGCCACCATCCAATTCTGCGCGGACGGCAAGCCGCTGCTCGCGACCGATCCGTGGCTGGTCGGGACATGCTATTTCGGCAGCTGGGCGCTCGACCACGCGTTGAGCGAGCAACAGATCCGGAATATCCAGAACTCGCCCTACATTTGGATTTCGCACGGGCATCCCGACCACCTGCATCATGAGTCGCTGCAGCTCATCCCCAAGGACAAGACGATCCTGCTGCCCGACCACTACGACAGCGACATTGCCGATTTTCTGCGGCAGCAGGGCTTCTCGGTCGAAATCCTCAAATACCGAGCGTGGCGGCGGCTGCATCCCGAACTCGAGGTTCTCTGCCTCGACAACGAAAATCAGGACGCGATCCTGATCGCCCGGTTCGGCGACGCCTTGGTCATCAACCTCAACGACTCGCCCCATTTCGGCGAGCAGCCCTTCATCCGCGGTCTCGTCGCGAAGCATCCGAACGACCGCGTCTTCCTGCTGCAGCTCTGCTCGATCGACGCGGACATGCGCAATCTGGTCGATGAGCATGGCCAGCGCACGATCGAGGCGCCGGACGAGCTCAAGGTCGGTGCGGTGTGGGAGGTCGCGCGCGGCGCCAGAACGCTTGGAGCGAAATATTTCTGCTGCTCGTCCTCGCAGCACATCTATGTCCGCGCGGATTCGATCTGGGCCAACCCCTACCGAATCGCCTTCGATGACATGGAGCAATACTGGAGCCGGCCCAGCGTGACGCTCGTGCCGCCTTTCGTGACGATGGACATCGCCACGGGCTCCTACGTCGAAAACCACCCGAGCCGCAAGTCCGACGTGTCGCAGATCACGGACAAGACCGGAGACGACGATTGGTCGGAGCGCCTGTCGGACGCGGAATGGCGGCAGGTCGAAGCGTTCTTCAAGCGGTTTCGCCTCCTGCGCCGCCATCTCGATTTCGTCGCGGTCACGGTCGGCGGGGAGACGAAGCGGTTTGCGACCGGTAGGCCGAACGCGGCGGACGCGGCGAATGCCAACGGCATCACCTTCAGCGTGCCGCGCCGGTCACTGCTCGAGGCGGTGACCTACGGCTATTTCGACGATCTGCTGATCGGCAACTTCATGAAGACGCGGCTGCACGGTCGCGCCACGCTCTATCCGTTCGTGACACCCGTCATCGCCAAGCTGGGCGGCAACGCGAAGGTGTTCGACCAGCGCCAGCATCTGCGGTTCCTGTGGCGCTATTTCTCCCGCAACCCCTACGTGTTTCTGCGCTGGCGGCTCGAACGCTCGATCCAATTCGGCATCGTGCCGTCGCTGCGCGCCTGGTCGCAGCGGCTCGGCGTGTTCGAGCTTCTGAAGCGCTTTTATCGGGGTTGGCTTCTCAAGGATCCGATCGAAGCCGGGCCCGCCGCAACGGCCTCGCTGCGGACGGCGCCGGCAGAGCGGGATGCGCGCGCCGACGCGTCGAGCGTTGCCTACGTCACGCCGGTCCGGCGGGGCAAATGGGCGCCCCACCGACCGGATTTCTCGCATTACGACCGTCCGCGTCTCATCGTTTCGGTCGACACCGAGGAGGATTTCGACTGGTCGGCTCCGTTCTCATCGAAGTCCCGCTCGGTCCATTCGATGTCGCGGCAATATCTCGCGCAGCAGCTCCTGGAGCGGCACGGTGTCAAGCCGATCTATCTGTGCGATTTCCCGATCGCCGACCAGGAGGCCGCCTACAGCGTACTCCGCGAATGGCATGAAGCCGGGCGGTGCGCGATCGGGACGCAGCTGCACCCTTGGGTCAATCCGCCCCTGGTCGAGCCGGTCAACGAGCACAACAGCTATCCCTGCAACCTGCCGCTGTCGCTGCAGCAGGAAAAACTGCGCGTCCTGACCGAGCGGTTTGCCGAAACGGTGGGGGTCCGGTCGGTCGTGTACAAGGCGGGCCGCCATGGCGCCAACGCCGATTTAGCGAAGCTCCTGAAGCCGCTGGGCTACAAAGTCGACATGAGCTTCAATCCGATCCGCAGCTACCGCGCCACGGGCGGACCCGATCACACGAGCTTTCCGCACACGCCATTCTGGCTCGATCCGGAGCACGAGCTTCTGTCGATCCCGCTGACCGCCAACGTGATGGGCGCGCTGCGGAACGAATGGCCGATCCTCGCCGACCTCGTCTGGAGCGAGACCGCCGAGCGGCTGAAGTTCGCCGCGATCCTGCGCCATCTCAACATCATGAATCGCGTCGCCCTCACGCCCGAGGGCATGCCGCTTCGAGAGGCGAAGCAGCTCACCGAGTTCCTGGTTCGCAGCGGCCACCGCGTCTTTTCGCTGTGCTACCACAGCCCGTCGCTGACCCCCGGCAGCACGCCCTACGTGCGCAGCGAGACCGACCTGCGGTCGTTCCTCGGGTGGATCGACGCCTTTCTCGAGTTCTTCGTCGGCGAGCTCAACGGGATCTCGGTGCTGCCGATGGATGTCTATGCCGACGCGCGATCGGCTCCGGTCACGCTCGAACCGGCCGCCTAGCCGAGCCGCGCCGACAGTTGCGCGGTGACGCGCGTCATCTCGTTGCGCAGGTCATGGCGGAACGCGAGCACGCCGAGCAGCCATCCCAATCCCGCGCCGACGGAGGCGACGGCGAGCGGGAGGACGATGTGGTCGGGGTCGGTGCGAAGCAAGAAGACCACCGCCGCCGGCGCAACCACGGTGCATAGGGTGACGCCCGCGCTTTTCAGGGACCCGAGAACGACGTCGTCCAGCGTTGCGCCGATGAGCTGCGCAATGACGCGATAAGAAACGACGACAGAGAACGCGGCGGCGATGATCAGCGCGCCGGTGACGAGAACGAGATTGAACTGCCCCGCCGCGATCACGAGAAAGATCGTCACCGGCTGCGTCACGAGCTGCGCGAGCAGATTCTTCTTCACTTCGCCCATGGCTTGGATCACGAACCAGTTCAAATCGGCGAGGAGACGCACGGACGAGGCGATGCACAGGACGCGGGTGATCGGGATCGCGCCCTCCCATCCGCTGCCGAAAATGATGGATATGATCGGCGACGCCATCAGCGCGAGAAAGGCGAAGAACGGCCAGGCGATCCCGGTCATCAGCGACATGGCGCCGAGAAACTGCTGCTTCAGCGGATTGCCCGTCCGATGCTGCAGGGCGAAGGCGGCGACGACGACCGGTGCCACCGCCGTGGTCACCATGCGGTCGAACATCGTCGTGAGGCCGTCGGCCCGGCTCAGAATCCCCACCGCCTCGAGCCCGAGCAGCCGTCCGACGGCGAGTTCGGGGGCGCGAAAGCCGATCTCGCCCAGCAATATGCCGGCGACCGCCACGATGCCGAACGCGGCGATCCGGCGCCAGTCCTTGAGCGACGGGACGAGACTGAATTGCTTTGGCCGCAGCACCGCGGCCAGCCCGCACGTGACGATCGCGCCGGCAAGCGCTCCCCAGGCAAGACTCATGTAGCCGTGGCCGGTCATGGCCAGCAGAATCGAGGTCGATGCGCTGACGATCGTCGACCCCAGGCTGATCCACAACAGCGCGATGAAGTTCATCTCCCGCCGCAGCAGGGCGAGCACCGCGGAGCCGAACGGCATCAGCAGGAAATTGACGGCGAGCACAAGAAGCACCGTGCGCACGCCGTCATTGCCGTAGAACTCGGCGATCCATCCGCTCGAGAGGGCGATCACGGCGGCGATCACCGCGCCAATCAGCAGCGAAATGCCATAGGCGCTGCGTACACTGCTCTCGGTGAGGTTCTTTTCCTGTACGAGATAGGTGATGACGCCGAAATCGCGAATGGTCGCGGTGATGCCGACGATGACGATCCCGACCGTGTAGACGCCGTAATCGCCGGGCGTGAGGAGGCGCGCGAGAACGGCGGTCGCGAGGAGGTTAATGAGGATCGCGGCATAGCGCTCGGCGAAGGACAAAATGAGCGATCGCCGGATCGGAACGCGAACTTTCTGCGGCTCGACGCGGTCTTCGGCTGGTTCAGGCGCCCGCATCGCGAGTTTCGCGACCATTGCCGAGCCTTCACTATTGGCAGACGTCAATTTAATCTCGCTTCGCCTTTCTTGGATACATCAAAAGAGCGAACATTCTGTCAATCAAATTTCCATCATCGACCGGCCATATCGCGTTTTCTCTCGCGGCGGTGCCGCTCCCGGCCTGCGGGCGTGGCGGCCGCACCAGAAATTCTTGGAAGAAGTGCAGGATTGGCGATCGCGCGTCGCGTGAGGCGACGGGAAACGGCCCGGTGCAATTCTTGATTTTTTAGCATGATTGAACTAGCGTTGTCGGCACCGAGACCTGCGGGGCCGGTTTCTCCTAAATGACAGATGTCATCGTTATCGAGGCCGGCCGGCACGAGCGCAATTACTGGCGCGATCTTTGGCGGTACCGCGAACTGTTCTACGTTCTGGCCTGGCGCGACATCGCGGTACGCTACAAGCAGACGGTGATCGGCGCGGCTTGGGCGCTGATCAGGCCGTTTCTGACCATGGTCATCTTCACCGTGCTGTTCGGGCGCCTTGCCAAGCTGCCCTCCGACGGCACCGCGCCCTACCCGCTCATGGTGTTCGCCGGCATGCTGCCCTGGACCCTGTTCTCGAGCGGGGTCAGCGAGGCGGCGAACAGCATGATCGGCAACGCCAACCTGATCAGCAAGGTGTACTTCCCCCGGCTGATCGTGCCGACCGCGACGGTGGTGGTGGCGTTCGTCGATTTCCTCATCACCTTTTCCATCCTGTTGGCGATGATGGTCTGGTACCGCTTTCTGCCCGGTTGGCAGATCCTGGTGCTTCCGGCCTTCGTCGTGCTGGCCTTCCTCGCCGCCATAGGGCCGGCGTTGTGGATCACCTCGCTGATCGTGCGCTATCGCGATTTTCGCGTCATCGTGCCATTCATCGTGCAGCTCGGCCTTTATGTCTCGCCGGTGGGGTTCAGCTCCGCCATCGTGCCCGAGACGTGGCGTTTCGCTTACGCGCTCAACCCGATGGTGGGCGTCATCGATGGATTCCGCTGGTGCATTCTCGGCGGACAGGGCGCGCTGCGCCCGGAGACCCTCGCGGTGAGCCTCGCCGTCACCGCGTTCTTCCTGTGGTACGGCATCCGTCGCTTCCGCAAGACCGAAAGGAGCTTTGCGGATCTGCTGTGAAAGGGTTCGGTTGAACGTCATGCCGGAGCCGGCAATCTCGGTCGAACGCCTCGCCAAGCGCTACCTCGTCGGGCATCGTGCGCCGCGGCACGTGCGCCAGGGCTATCCCGCCCTGCGCGACGCGATCGAGCGCCAGGCCCGCACGGTCGCGCGCAAGGCGATCGACGTCATGCGCGGCCGCCAGGTCGTGCAGGGCGACGAGGTCGAGGAATTCTGGGCGCTGAAGGACGTCAGCTTCGAGGTCCATCAGGGTGACGTGCTGGGCCTCGTCGGGCGCAACGGCGCCGGCAAGAGCACGCTTCTCAAGATCCTGAGCCGCATCACCGAACCGACCGAGGGCCGGGTGACGCTGCGCGGCCGCGTCGCGAGCCTGCTCGAGGTCGGCACCGGTTTTCATCCCGAGCTGTCCGGGCGCGAGAATGTGTATCTCAATGGCGCGATCCTCGGCATGACCCGCGCCGAGATCCGGCGCAAGTTCGACGAGATCGTCGCCTTCGCCGAGATCGAGAAATTCCTGGATACGCCGGTCAAGCGCTATTCCTCGGGCATGTATGTGCGCCTGGCCTTCGCCGTCGCCGCGCACCTCGAGCCCGAGATCCTGGTGGTGGACGAGGTGCTCGCGGTCGGCGATGCCGAGTTCCAGCGCAAATGCCTCGGCAAGATGGACGAGGTGTCGCGCCGCGACGGCCGCACGCTCCTGGTGGTGAGCCACAACATGGGCGTCATCACCAGCCTGTGCACGAAGGCGCTGTGGCTCGATCACGGCATGGTCTGCGAGCGCGGCACTCCCGAGACGGTCGTCGGGCAGTATCTCGCCCAGTCGTCGTCGGGCGGGGACCGTGTCCTGCGGCTCGATCACCTGCCGCGGCCGCCGGCGATCGGCGATGATCGCTTTCGCTTCGAAGCGCTCGAATGGCTGTGCCCGCTGCCCCTCCGGCACGGCGAGCCGGCGAGACTCCGCCTGCACTTCCGCACCAAGGCGCCCGTATCCAACGTATCGATCGTCGTCGGCTTCAACAGCGTCGACGGCGTGCGTCTGGTGAGCTATCACATGGACCATGCGGGCGCGCGACGCGATCTCACGGTTTCCGACCGGTCTGCGGTGGAACTGGTCATCGATTCGCTCAATCTCGGCCCGAATCTCTTCAATCTGGATCTGAGTTGCCGGTCGGGCGACTTTCACGGCCTCGACGGGATCAGCGGCTGCGGGCGGGTCGAGGTCGTAGCTGGCCCAAGGACGCCGGCATCGATCGCCGCGAAAAATTCCGGCGTGCATGTCGAGGGCCAGTGGGTCTGGGACGAAACGACCGAGCCGGCGCGGCTCGGGTTGACATCGCGGTAGGCGACGGGCGCCACGGCCGAGGCGCGCTGGTCAACGGGATCTCGCAGCATGGAACAAGCGATCGCCATCCTGGGCGGCACCGGGCAAATGGGCGGGGCGCTCGCGTTGCGATGGGCGCGCGCCGGGCTGAAGATCACCATCGGCTCGCGCGATGCCGCGCGCGCCGACGCCGCCGCACGCACGATCCGCGAACACGCGCCCGGCGCCGCGGTGACCGGTGCGACGATGCTCGCCGCGGCGACGGCGGGCGACGTCGTCGTGCTGACCGTCCCGTGGCCGGCGCACCGCGCGACGCTCGAAGCGCTGCGACCGGCGCTCCAGGGCAAGATCCTGGTCGACGTCACGGTGCCGCTCGCGCCGCCGCGCGTGGCGCGGGTCGAGCTGCCGCCGGAGGGCGCCGCTGCAATGGCGGCGCAGCAGATCCTCGGACCGGAGGTCAAGGTGGTGGCGGCCTTCGAGACCGTGCCGGCGCATCGTCTCGCCGACCCCGCGGCAACGCTCGACAGCGACGTGCTGGTCTGCGGCAACGATAAGGGCGCGCGGGAGAGTGTGGTCGCGCTCGCGCGCGCGGCGG
>Ga0335085_10012818_pt1 | contig 12328 bp, 7 predicted proteins | sample Lox_Sample_45_FD_206712 | JGI IMG/M metagenome (GOLD analysis project Ga0335085, IMG submission 206712) | Soil microbial communities from Loxahatchee National Wildlife Refuge, Florida, United States - Lox_Sample_4.5 | ecosystem: Environmental > Terrestrial > Soil > Wetlands | place: USA: Florida...
GTCCACCGTGAGGCCCGTGCGCTCGCCGAGCGAGGTCGCGAGCTGCAGCGTCGGGGTCGCGACGACGTCGCCCGCAGGCTCGCGCTCGAGCGCGAACGCGAGGTCCAGCTCCCGGCCGGAGGGCGGCAAGGTGTCCGCGAGGAACATCGCCTCCGCGACGACGTCGGGCTCGGCGGCGGCCGCGGCGGCTGCCGGGAGGGCGAGGAGGAGGGCGAGGCTGCCGGTGGCGCTCGGGACGACGGACATCGGTGACTCCCTCGATCCTGGGAACGAGACTCATTCTCGATTCCCGGAACCAACGAGTACCGATGTTCGCGAGGCGAATCCTTGATGGGGGCCAAGGGCCGGGTGGAATCGTCCCGACCCGGTCTCGAGAGGCGGCCAGGGAGCAGGGTTCCGGAACCGTCACCTCGCGCTCGCCACCGCCGGCGGCCGGGGACCCTCCACGCGTCGCGATGAACGTGGGTGGTGGCGCAATGATTCCGGATCGTCTGCGTCGCGCTTCCTGAGTCTTCCCTCCGTGAATCGTGAGATCTCGCCACCGATCCTGACGGCTTCCTAAGCACGGCCCGGCCGGGTTATGGAACGGCGATGGCCGGAGCCGACGAGCAGGCGCTGCGCGACCAGATCCGCATGCTGGGGCGCATGCTGGGCGACACGCTGGCGGAGCTGCGCGGCCAGCCGGCGCTCGACCTCGTCGAGCGCGCTCGCCGCGCCGGCGTATCCCTCCGCGAGGGCGCGTTCCCGGGGGGGCGCCAGGCCTTCGCCGCCGAGTTCGCGCGGATGCCGCTCGACGACCTCGAGCTGCTCGCCGAGGCCTTCACCGCCTTCTTCCAGCTCATCAACGCCGCCGAGGAGCAGCACCGCGCCCGGGCGCTGCGCGCCCGCGATGCGTACGGCGCCGTCCAGGAGGGCTCCGTCGCCGCCGCCTGCGCGGAGCTGGCCGCGGCCGGGGTCGCCGCGACGGAGGTCCAGGCGCTGCTCGATCGCATGCTGGTGATGCCGGTCCTGACCGCCCACCCCACCGAGGCGCGCCGGCGGACCGTGCTCGACCACGTCGAGCGGGTCTCGGGCATCCTGGAGCGGCTCGACGACCCGCGCGCCGGCGTGCGCGAGCGCGGCGAGGCCCACGAACGGCTGCACGAGGTCGTCACCGCGCTCGTGGCGACGCGACAGTCCCGGACCTCCCGGCCGACGCCGGCGGACGAGGTGCGCGCGAGCCTGCTCGTCTTCGAGCGCACGCTCCTCGACGTCGTCCCCGCCGTCTACCGGGAGCTGGCCCGCGCGCTCGAGATCTCCTGGCCGGGCGTGCGGTTCCGGATCCCGTCCTTCCTGCGCTTCGGCACCTGGGTGGGCGGCGACCGCGACGGCAACCCGTTCGTCACGTCCGACGTCACCCGCTACGCGCTCGAGCGCCAGCGCGCGGTGGCGCTGGCCCGCCACGCCTCCGACGTGAGCGCCCTGTGGCGCGAGCTCTCGGCGGCGGTGCCTCCCGGCCGAGAGGAGGCGGTCGCCGAGCTGGAGGCCTCCATCGCCGCCGACCGGGATCGCGGCGTGGAGCCCGCGGCGGCAACCCGCGCCCTGCGCGGCGACGAGCGCTGGCGGGAGAAGCTCCGGTACGTCTGGGCCCGCCTCGACGCCGCCCGCAGCCGGGCCGAGTCCGGCTACCCCGACGCCCGCGCCTACCTCGCCGACCTCGAGCTCCTGCAGCGCACGCTCGCGGCGGCCGGGCTGGGCGCGCTCGCCTGGGGCCGGCTCGAGGACGTGCGGCGCCGGGCGGAGGTCTTCGGCTTCCACCTCGCCACGCTCGACCTGCGCCAGCACTCGGAGGTGCACGAGCGGGTGGTGGCGGAGATCCTCGCCCTCGGCGGCACGCCGGGCTACGCCGGCCTCGACGAGGCCCGGCGCCTCGAGCTCCTCGGCGAGCTCGTATCGCGCCCGGCGCTGGCGCCGCCCGACCGTCGCTCGCTCTCGCCCGAGGCGCGCGAGGTGCTGGAGACGCTGGAGGTGGTGGGGAGGGCCCGGCGCGACACCGGGCCCGAGGCCTGCGAGCGGTACGTGGTGTCGTTCACGAGCTCGGCGAGCGACCTCGTGGAGGTGCTGTTCCTCGCGCGCGCAGCCCGGCTGGGCACGGACGAGCTGCGCCCGGTCCCGCTCCTCGAGCAGCTCGAGGACCTCGAGGCGGCGCCGGCGCTGGCCCGGTCGGCGCTCTCCGTCCCGGCCCTCTCGGGAGCGCTCCGGGGCGAGCTCGAGGTGATGCTCGGCTACTCGGACTCGGGCAAGCAGGCGGGCTACGTCGCCTCGCGGGTTGCGCTGCACCGGGCCCAGCGCGCGCTCGCGACGGTGGCGAGCGACGAGGGGGTGGTGCTCACGGTGTTCCACGGCCGCGGCGGCGCCGTGGGCCGCGGCGGCGGGCCGGCCAATCGCGCGATCCGCGCCCAGCCGCGCGAGGCGCTCCGCGGCCGGTTCCGCGTGACCGAGCAGGGCGAGACCGTCGCCACCCGCTACGGCCGCAGCGAGATCGCGCGCCGCGATCTCGAGCAGATGCTGAACGCCGTGCTCTCCATCTCGGCCGGGCCGGTGCCGCGGCTCGCCGAGCCGGAGGCCGCGCGAGACCAGGCGCTCGACGCCGCATCCGGCGCGGCGCGCGAGGCGTACGCACGGCTCGTGGCCGACCCGGAGCGGATGGCCCGCTACGCGCTCTCGGCCACTCCGCTCGAGGAGGTCCCCGAGCTGCGATTCGCGTCGCGCCCGGCGAGCCGCACCGGGCGGCTCGCGCTCGAGGCGCTCCGGGCCATCCCGTGGGTGTTCTCCTGGAACCAGAGCCGGCACGGCATCCCCGGCTGGTTCGGCCTGGGAAGCGCCCTCTCCGCGCTCCTCGGGGTGACCGGCCACGAGCGCGCCCGGGCCCTGTACCGCGACTGGCCCCTGCTCCGCGGCCTGGTGGACGACGCGCGACTCGCCCTCACCCAGGCGGACCTCGACGTGGCGGCCTGCTACGCGGAGCTCGCCGCCCCCGACGACCGGACCGTGTTCGAGCAGATCCGCGAGGAGCACACGAGGACGCTCCAGGGCATCGCCGGACTCACCGGGGAGCGCGACCTCCTCGGGCCCTGGCCGGCGCTGGCGCGGGCGGCGGAGCGCCGCAACCCCAGCATCGACGTGCTCTCGCACGTGCAGATCGAGCTGCTCGGCCGGTTGCGACGCTCGGACGGTGCGGAGCAGGAGAGGGTGCGAAACGCACTTCTCCTCACCGTCAACGGCATCGCGGCAGGGCTCCAGACGGTCGGGTGACCGGCGGCCCGGTGGTGGTACGCTCGCGGTCACGCAACCCCGTGCCTGGAGGTCCCGCTTGCGCCCGTCCAGACTGGTCCTCGCCGCCGCCGCCGCCGCGCTCCTCGCCGTCGCCCGTCCCGCCTGGGCCGGCACGGCCCTGGGACTCGGAGCCGACTACCTCACGGTCCCGGGGGCGGGGAGCTTGCAGCTCACGCTCGCCGCCGACACGGGCCTGGCCCGCAACCTGACGGCTGGCGCGCGCATCGGCGTCCTCATCGCGACCGACCGCATCGGCCCTGCGGTCCCGATCGACGCGCGCCTGCGCTTCTACGTCCGCGGCCTCTACGTCGACGGGCTGGTGGGCCCTTGGATCTTCTTCGGCGACGACAAGGCCGTCCGGGTCCACGGGGCCATCGGCTTCGGCATCACGCGCCGCGGCTGGCAGCTCGGGCTCGAGGTGGGCTACGTGGACCCGACCGCGACGGTCGGCGTCCGCGTGGCCTGGCCGTTCTAAACCACAGTTCGCGCTTCGGGATCAGCTTCGCTGATCCGAATCGCGCTGTGGTTTAGCCTACTTTTCCCGGGGGACTTCGTCCCCCGCCCCGCCGGGCAAAGCCCGTCGGGGCCCCACCCCCGGTTCGCGGGCCCCTGGCGCGCTTCGCTGCTGCTCGCGCGCCTGTCCCGCGGAGAAGCAAGTGTTCGAGATTCACGATCGGTCGTTTAGAGAGGCCTCAGCGCCTCCGCGGCCCCGCCGCGGCCGCGTGCTCCACGTCCCGGATCGCCTCGCGCGCGAGGTCGCCCGCGCCGCAACGCCCTTGCGGCCAGATCATGCGGGCGAGCTGCGAGGCGGTGTCCTCCGGAAGCGGAGGCTCGGCCGCCGAGAGCTCGCGCAGCGGCGGGAGCGCCTCGCGCGTGCCCGAGCGCCCGAGCGCCCGCGCGGCCATGCGGCGGCGCTCGCACGAGGTCGATCGCGCCTGCCGGCGCAGCCAGTCGAGCGCGGTGGGGCTCCCGTCGGCGAGCCCGCGCGACCAGGCATCGAACGAGGCGCGCAGCTCCCGCCCGCCCGCTGCCGCGCGCGCCGAGTCGAGCCGCTTCTGGAGCTCCACCACCTCGCCGTCCTCCAGCCCGCGCTTCGCCCCGAGCGCGCCGAGCTCGAGCTCGGCCTCGTCGAGCCGGCCCTCCCGGAGGAGCTCGTCGAAGCCGGGCCTGAGCGCGCGCCACCCGGCGAGCCCGAAGCCCGCGGCGAGGACGAGGAGGACGAGCACGAGCGGCCAGCGACGCCTGCGAGGCTCGGCCGGCGCATCGGCGACCTGCCGCGAGAGCACCTCGGGGTCGGGGGGCGGCAGGTTCTGCACGAACGCGAGGCCGCCGTTGCCGTACGGAGGGCCGTCCACGACCTCGTCGCGGGCCACCCGGAAGAGCCGCGCCGCCTCGGGGAAGCCCTTGAGCTGCCGTGAGCCCATGTCCTCCCAGGGCACGCGGGCACGGTCCATCACCCACCAGACCGCCTCGGCGAACCAGACCTCGCCGGACTCCGCCTCGCCCTCGATGCGCGAGGCGAGGTTGACCGCCTCGCCGAACACGTCGTCGACTCCGCCCGCCCGGACCAGGCGCACCTCGCCGAGGGCGACCGCCACGCGCACCTCGATGCGCTGCGCCTCCGGCACCCGCCGGTCGTAGTCCCAGAGCCGGTCCTGGATGGCCATCCCGCAGAGCAGCGCCTCGGTCGGCGCGTCGAAGAGGACCAGGTACGCATCGCCGATGCTCTTCACGCGCCGGCCGCGGAACGCGCGGATGACCGGGAGCAGCAGCGCGTCGTGCAGCGCCAGCATCCGCGCGGTCTCGTCGCGGGTCTGGCGGCTGGTGGCCGCCGTGAAGCCCTTCATGTCGGTGAGAAGGACGACCCGGTTCTCCGTCTGCATGGTCAGGAGAGCGGGCGGATGAGGGCGGCACGATGCACGGGCCGGCGCGAGCGGAGCGACTGCCGGAACCTGCCCAGCGCGTAGACGGTCCGGTCGAGCCAGAACGGCGGCGTGCTCCGCCTCCAACCCAGCCACCGGAAGGCGACGAACGCTCCCTGCACGATCCTCACCAGGAGGTCGGAGAAGCGCAGCACCGAGAGCGCGAACGCCGCGTACGCCACGCGGAAGGTGGCCCGGAAGCGGCCCTCGGCGGCGGCGTCCTCGATGGAGGAGAGCCCGTCGGTGATGGGGGCGATGGCGCGGGTGACCCGCTCCGAGTTCTCGACGCGCGAGGCCTCGCGCCCCCCGTACGGCGAGAGGCCTCCCGCGCGCTCGACGCGGTAGATCGGCAGCGGCTCCTGGTCCTTTGCGATCTCGAGCGGCGGCAGCGGCTCGAGGCGAACCTCGCCCCGGCTCATGGCAAGGTAGACGCTGCGGGTGATGCGGATCTCGCCAGGCTCCGTGAGGCCGCGCACGGTGGCGGCCACCGCGAGCGGCTCGCCCACGAGGTCGCCCTTCTCCTCCCGCGTCTCGCCCAGGTGCACCGCCACGCGCAGCACGATGCGGTCGTTCGCGCGGAGGTTGCGCGTCGCCAGCCGGTCCTGGATGGCCATCGCGCAGAGCACGGCGTTCGTGGGGGAGGGGAACGCCGCGACGAGCTGGTCGTCGAGCGACTTGATTCGGCGCCCGTGGTAGGCGCGGATGGCGGGAAGGACCAGGTGGTCGTGCTCGGTGAGGAGGCGGGCCAGCTCCTCGCGGGTCCGGCTCGCGGCGAGCGCCGGGTAGTCGGCGATCTCGGTGAGGACCAGCGTGAGGTTCAGCGCGCGGGGCGCGCTGCTGGAGACGGGGCGGAACCGGCCGGTCAGGCTGGGCGTGCCGCCGGGGGTGAGGTTCACCGGGGTGATGCCGGGGGAGCTGGCGGTCCGGCCCTGGGCGAGACCGGTGCGGCCCTCGAGCACCTCGAGGAGCTCGGCCGCGCTCTGCGCCCGGAGGTTGCGCTCCTTCTCGCAGGCGCGGGCGACGAAGCGCAGGAGTGCGGGATGCGCCACGAGCTCGGGCAGCTCCCGGGAGGGGAGGGGCACCGCGTCGAACGCGTGCGCGCGGAGCAGGCTGCGCGCATCGGAGGTCGGGAACGGATGACGGCCCGTGAGCATCAGGTAGGCGATGATGCCGGCGCTGTAGAGGTCGGCTCGGTGGTCCACGTCGGCCCCCACCGCCTGCTCGGGCGAGAGGTACTGCGGCGTGCCCATCACGAGGCCGGCCTGGGTGCGCTCCGTGCCCGCGAGGGGCCCCGCCACCTTGGCGATGCCGAAATCGAGGATCTTGAGCCGGAGCCGGCCCTCGTCGGGCACCAGCCACAGGTTCTCCGGCTTGAGGTCGCGGTGCACGATCCCGGCGCGGTGTGCGGCGTCGAGCCCTCGCATGAGCTGGCGCAGGAGCCGGCCGACCTCCTCGGGGACGAGCCGGCCCTCGCGGCGGATCCGGTCCCGCAGCGACTCGCCCTGCAGGAGCTCCATGACGAGGTAGAGCGCTCCGGTCCTCGTCTGCCCGAAATCGAGCACCTCGACGACGTAGGGCGAGCTGAGCCGCACCGCGATCTGCGCCTCGCGGCGGAAGCGCTCCACCTCGAGCGGGCTGTGGGAGATCTCGGGGTGCAGCACCTTCACCGCGACCTGCCGGTGGATGCGCAGGTGCTCGGCCCTCCACACCGCGCCCATGCCGCCCTCGCCGAGGAGCGCGTCGAGCCGGTAGCGGCCGTCGAGCACGTCGCCGGCCTCCACCTTGGAGGAGGCCGGGCCCGTCCGCTCGCCGCGGGGGGAGGCCCCGCTCTCCTGATGGGCGAGCTGGAGGGTTTTTTCGCTCATGCCAGGGCGCCGATCCGCCCGGGGGGACACCGGATCGTCCGCGACAACTTACCGGAAAAGCATCCCACGAAGAAGAAGCGCGGCCGGTGGACACGCGCATGCTCGGCGTGCCCCGTGTGGGCGAAAGCGGAGATTGACCAGCGGTACGCCTGTCCCGTGGACGCGGTAGGGAGGACCGGCTTCAGGGGCCGCACACGCCGCCGACGCACATCCCGAGCGAGCAGGGCGTGCCGTCGGGGAGGGGCGTCCCGTCCGCGCAGATCTGCGCGCCTCCGACGTCGCAGGCGAAGATGCCCTCGGCGCACTCCTCGTCCGGGTTCGTGGTGCACGCCCCGCCGGCGACGCATGGACCGCACACGCCCGCGTTGCAGAAGAGGCCGCCGCTGCAGGCCGTGCCGTCGGCGACCGACGTCCCGTTCTCGCAGGTCTGCGAGCCGCTCGCGCAGGAGAGGAGGCCGGGGCTGCACTCGGGCTCGGGGTTGGTCGAGCAGGCCCCGCTGCAGGCGGTGCAGACGCCGGAGAGGCAGGCACCCCCGGAGACGGCCGGACACGCGAGGCCCTCGTTGGCCGGGGTCGTGGTGTCGAGGCAGGCCTGCGCGCCGCCCGCGCAGGAGAGCGCGCCGGCCACGCAGGTGTTCGCATTCGTCGCGCAGTCGCCGCTGCAGGCGGTGCAGACGCCGGAGAGGCAGGCGCCGCCGGGCACGGCCGGGCACGCGAGGCCCTCGCTGGCGGGCGTGGCGGTGTCGAGGCAGGCAGGCGCGCCGCCGGAACAGGAGAGGCCGCCGGCGACGCAGGGGTTCGCGTTCGTCGAGCAGGCCCCGCTGCAGGTGGTGCAGACACCGGAGAGGCAGGCGCCGCCGGGCACGGCCGGGCACGCGAGGCCCTCGTTGGCCGGGGTGGCGGTGTCGAGGCAGGCGGGCGCGCCGTCCGCGCAGGAGAACGCGCCGGCGAGGCAGGGGTTCGGGTTCGTGGAGCAGGCGCCGCTGCAGGTGGTGCAGACGCCGGCGAGGCAGGTGCCTCCGGCCACGGCCGCGCAGGCGAGGCCCTCGTTCGTCGGGGTCGCGGTGTCGAGGCAGGCCTGCACGCCGCCGGCACAGGAGAGGCCGCCGGCGACGCAGGGGTTGGCGTTCGTGGCGCAGGCGCCGCTGCAGGCCGTGCACACGCCGGACAGGCAGGCTCCGCCGGCGACGCCCGCGCACGTGGTCCCGTCGTCCCTCGGGGTCGTGGTGTCCAGGCAGACCGGCCGCCCGGTCGAGCAGTCGGTCGTGCCCTTCCAGCAGGCGCCCGGGTTCGCGTCGCAGGACGCGGCGGGCGTGCAGGACACGAGATCCCAGGTCGCCTCGATGTAGCCGGCCGAGCCGCAGTCCACCCGGTAGGTCGCCGTCACCTGGCTCGCCGTCAGCGTGGGCGTCCCGACGTAGTCCTGCGCGCAGTCGTAGTGGGAGATGCCAACGGTATCGAGCGCGAACGCGACGCTGGTGCTGCCGAGCGAGGCGCCCAGGGAATCCACGCAGTCGAGGTCCCACAGGCCGGACATGCCGTAGTCGAACCTGGGCCCGGGCTGGAGCGTCGCCACGTTCGTGAGGAGCGTCCAGATGGGCGCCGCGGCCGTGCAGGTACCTCCCGGCACGGCCACGGGACCGATGGTCAGGCTGCCGCCCGCCACGTAGTACGTGATCGAGGCACCCGCTCCGGCCTGGCTCAGCGTCGCCCATCCGCTCGCCGTGAACGGCTGGTCGAGCGTGGACACGACCTGGAGCGGACCGTTGAGATCCTGGCTCGTGGTCGAGGTCGTGAGCGCCCAGTCGCTGAAGTGGTCCACCGAGGCGGTGAGCGTGCGCGCCCCCTCGTCGCGGGCGGCCGGCACGCGGATCCAGAAGCCGCCGCTCGTGGAGTCGCCCGGCTGCGTCGAGACGGAGAGGCCGGACAGCGGGCCGGTGACGGAGGCAGGCACCTGGAAGGTGAGGCCAACCGGCAGGAGCAGGGTCAGCCCTGCCGGCCCGATCCGGTAAGCCGAGCCGACACCGCCGGGGGCCGTGTTGGTGATCTCGACGATGGTGAAGTCCACGTCCGCGTCCACCGCGCCGGGCGGGACCACGAGGACGAGGTTGCCGTCGGGGGAGGCGACCTGGCCGCCGTCCACGCCGATGACCAGGCTGCTCGAGGCGCCCGTGGGCCTTCCGCGGGGCGAGGGCTCGGGCGCGCCGCCGTGACCCGATCCGCCCACGCAACCGGACGACGCGACGGCGAGGAGCGCAGCCCAGGAGCAGGCGATGGCGCTGCGAGAACGCATACCGGTGCGCAAGCTAGCACGGCCCACACGGGGTGACACCGGAGGCCGTGCGGCCTGCGGCCGGATGCCGCGGGGGCCGCATTTCATGCGCCAGGCGCGGCGGCGGACGTGGCGGCCAGGATCGCCTCGACCGAGGCCAGGAGGGCGGGCAGGTCGCGGGCGTTGAGACCAATGGTGAACTCCAGGCGGTGGAGCACCGCGTCGGGGTCGCGCAGCTCGCAGCGGGCGTCGAAGTGGCCGAACCCGTCGCCGAACAGCCGGATCGCCAGCCATCCGTCCTCGGTCTCCAGCGCGGCGCGTCCCCGGGGATCGCGGGGGAGCGCCGCCAGGTCGTCGCGGAAGCGGGCCAGCTCCGAGGCGAGCACGCCCGACTCGGCGCGGGCCCGGAAGGCGCCCGCGGTCACCTCGACCACCGAGGGGATCCAGGAATCGGCCGGGTCCGGGCCCGGGCTCGCCTGGCCGGCGGCGAGGCGAAGGTGATCTCCGTCGTCCGCTCCGATGACCAGGGTGCTGTCCTCCCCCGCTCCCACGCCGCAAGGTACCATCAAAGCGCGCCGGGGCGATGCCGCAGGAGTCCGTTGATCTCCGCCCGGCGTTCGTGCTTCCTGTCTCCTCCTCGGGAGGCGACCATGGGCGTGGCGTTCGCGGACGTGCTGAGGCGGTTCCCCATGTCGGTCAGCGTCGTGACCGTCGGGCGAGGCGGGGCCGAGAACGGGCTCACCGTCTCGTGGGCGGCTCCGGCCTCCTTCGACCCGCCCCGCATGATCGTGGCGCTCGACCGGCTTCACTACAGCCTCGACTTCCTCCGCTCGACGAGGAACTTCGCCCTGAACGTCCTCGGCGCCGGGAACGAGCGCCTCGCCGGCCACTTCGCCCGCCAAGCGATGTCCGACGAGGACAAGGTGAAGCGCGTGGAGTCGCGCGAGGGCGTGACCGGCGCGGCCATCCTGGCCGACGCCATCGCCTGGTTCGACTGCGAGGTGGTCTCCCTCGAGGAGTCCGGCGATCACGTGCTCGTCGTCGGGGAGGTGGTGGACGCCGGCGTCCAGGGGCCCCCCGAGGCGAAGCCGCTCATCACCACGGAGACGGGTTTGCGCTACGTGAAGGTGGGACCTCGGTAGCGCCCGCGGCCGGCGAGGCCCTCGGCCGGGCGGCCACCTCTCCTCGCGGAGACTCTGCTACGCTGGGCGCGCGTGACGCGGACCCTTGGACGGGTGGCGGTCTTCGACCGCGGCGCGAGCGCGCGCCGTGCGGTCCGGGCGGTGCGCGAGCTCGCGCTGGACGGCCGGGCCGAGGCCGCCATTGCCGTGCTCCCCGTCCGCGACCGCGGCGCCCTGTACGCCCGCGACGCAGACGCGGTGGTGGAGCTCGACGGCGGCCCGTCCAGCGCCCTCGCGGCCGCGCGCGCAGGGGCAGCCTGGCTGGGCGCCGCCCCGCTGGATGGTCGTGCAGCGCTGGCCGAGGCCTGCGAGACGGCGGGCGCCCGGTTCGTGGGCCCGTCCGCCGCGGCGCTGCGGCGGCTCTGCGAGCCCGGGGTCCTCGCCGCCCTCGCCACCGAGGCGGGAGCCACCGAGGTGGCTCCCGGCGCGGGGACGGACCGTATCTCGCTCGAGGTGATGGTGGTGCGCGACGACCGCGGCGGCGCCCTCGCGCTCGGGCCGGCCGACACGAGCGTGCGCCTCGCGGGCGCGGCCGCGCTCGTCGAGTGCCCGGCGCCGGGACTCTCCCAGGCGGAGATCGAGGCGGCCCGTTCGCTCGCGCTCCGCGCGGCGATCGCCGCGCGGTGGACCGGGGTGTGCACCGTCCGCCTCGCGCTCGAGGTCGGCAGTCGCCGCCTGGGGCTCGTCGGACTGGACGCGACCGGAGAGGCCTCGACCGCGCTCGAGGCCTCCTGCGGGTTGGACCTCGTCCGCCTCGCGCTCGCGCTCGCCGCCGGGGGCGAGGTCGGTGCACCCGGCCCTCGGGCCCACGCGGCGGCGGCACGCATCCACTCCCGCGAGCCGCTCCCGGGTGCGCGCCCGCCGGGTCGCGTGGAGGTGCTGCGCCTGCCCGGGGATCCCGCGCTGCTCTGGGAGGCGGAGGCGGAGGTGGGGGAGGAGGCGCCGCCGCTCCTCGCCAGCCTGGCCGCACGCGGGGCCAGCCGGGGAGAGGCGCTCGCCCGGCTCGGCGAGGCGCTGGCCGACACCGACGTGCTCCTTCGCGGAAGCGCCAGCACGAAGCCCTGGGTTCACGCTCTGTGTAGCCACCCCGCGGTCCGCGCAGGCGCGGGACCGGAGCGCACGGCGGCCCTGGAGGCGCCCGAACGGTTCCTCGAGCTCAGGCCCCAGTCGGCCCTCCTCGCCGCCGCCCTCGAGGCCTACGAGGCGGAGCTCGACCTCGAGCGGGCCCGGTTCATCGCCGAGGCGCGGCGCGGCCGTCCCCGCGTCGGTCCCTCGGCCGGGCGCGTCGAGGAGCTGAGCCTGGGAGGGGTGCGCTACCGCCTCGCGGTCCGGCAGATCGCGACGGGATCGTTCCGGGTGTCGGCCGACGGCGGGCGACCGGTGGACGTTCGCGTGGAGCGGCTGGGGCGCCACGAGCGCCGTCTCACGTGGCACGGCCGGCGCGAGCGCGTGCTCGTCGATGCGGCGGGCCCCGACCACCTCGTGCTGGTGGACGGCGTGCCGCACGCGGTCCGCCGCGAGCCGGCGGGGCTCGTGACGAGCCCCATGCCCGCGGTGGTGGTCTCGATCGTGGTGGAGCCCGGGCAGCGCGTCTCGGCCGGCGAGCCGGTGGCGCGCATCGAGTCCATGAAGGTGGAGGTGGTGGTCGGGGCGCCGTCGGCCGGGACGGTGCGCGAGGTGCTCGCCATCGCGAACGCGCAGGTGGACGCGGGCGCGCCCCTCGTGCGCATCGACCCGTCGGGCGAAGGTCCCGGGGCGGCGCCGGTCAGCTCG
>Ga0335085_10012819_pt1 | contig 12328 bp, 8 predicted proteins | sample Lox_Sample_45_FD_206712 | JGI IMG/M metagenome (GOLD analysis project Ga0335085, IMG submission 206712) | Soil microbial communities from Loxahatchee National Wildlife Refuge, Florida, United States - Lox_Sample_4.5 | ecosystem: Environmental > Terrestrial > Soil > Wetlands | place: USA: Florida...
CGCGCTCTTCCTGTGGTGGCTCTCGGGCTCGATAGGGATCTGCCTCACCTACCACCGCCTCCTGACCCACCGCGGCTTCCGTCTCCCCAAGGCCCTCGAGTACCTCGGCACCCTGGCCGGCCTGCTGGCGAGCGAGGGCGGGGAGATCTCCTGGGTGGCCATGCACCGCATCCACCACGCGAAGTCCGACCAGCCGGGCGAGGACATCCATTCGCCCAAGGACGGCTTCCTCTGGAGCCACATCGGCTGGGTGCTCTGCAGGGTCCGCGAGGACTACCGGGAGATGGAGCGGCGCTGGGCCCCCGAGCTCGTGGCCGACCCGGTGCACCGCGTGCTCAACCGGATCCACTGGGTCCCGAACGTGGTCCTCGGCCTCGCCTTCTACGCGTGGGGCGGCTGGCCGCTCGTCGTGTGGGGCGTCTGCGTCCGCCTGATGCTGACCCTCCATGGCACCTGGTTCGTGAACTCCGCCGCCCACACCTGGGGCTACCGGACCTGGGAGACGAAGGAGGACTCGCGGAACCTCTGGTGGGTCGGGCTCGTGGCCTGGGGTGAGGGCTGGCACAACACGCACCACGCATTCCAGCGGTCCGCCCGCCACGGCTTCGGCCGGGAGCTGGACATGACGTGGCTCGTCATCCGCGGCCTGGCCGCGGTCGGCCTCGCCACCGAAATCCACCTGCTGCCGAAGAACGCCGAGAGGTACCGCCTCCGCCCGCCCGCGCCGCCGCAGCCGGTCCCGGTTGCAGCGTAGCCTCAGCGGTCCCCTATCGCGAGGACGAGGCCGGCGTGGAGCCGGAGCTCGTTGCGGTGCGGTGGCCCGGCGAAGACCAGTCGATAGTCGGCGCCGAGCGCGATCCCCACGCTCCGCGAGAGCCGGAGGCGCAGGCCGGCCCCCGGCTGGAATGAGAAGTCGTCCCCGACCTCGCGCTGGCCGGCGACCTTGATCCCGGTCCGCGTCCACCCCGCTAGGGCCTGGAGGTAGGGCTCGGCGAGGCCCGCGGCCCGGTGCGTGTAGCGCAGGCCGGCGTGGACGCCGAGGAGGTCCAGGTCCCGGCTGACCGGAACGCCCAGGGCGTCGAGGATCTGGTCCGAGTCGTAGTGGGCGCTGGCCTCTCCCACGACCCCGAGCTCCCGGGTGAGGTTGGCGCAACCGGAGAGGATCCCGCCGAGCTCGAACGAGGTCTTCTCTCCGCCCCCGGAGAGGGTGTCGTCCCAGAGGGCCGAGTAGCCGACCTCGAACTCCACCACCGGGACGCGGACCGACGCCGCGGACGGGCTCGAGGGAACGGGTGGGGGCTGGATGGCCGGCGGGACCGGTGCCGGCGGAGGCTCGACGGGTGACTCTTTCGGCTCCGTAGCCTTCGGCTCGGGCACCGGTTCGGATGCCGGCCGCGCGACAGCGTCCGGCGGCGGAGCAGGCGGCATGTCTTCAGGGGCGGGAGCGGGCGCGGCGGCGAGCCGGGCGGGCGGCTCACCCGCGGGGAGGATCGAGGAGACCGCGACCGGCGACTGGCCGGCGGCTCGCAGGGCCGCAGGGACGGAGCGCCGAGCGGCACTCGCCGCGGCCGGCGACGGGAAGAGCCCCCAGTAGACCGCGAGGCACGGCCGGTCACCCACCGGCCGGCGGAGCACGAGCACCTCGGGCGGGTTCCCGGACGCGCGGAGGCTGCGCTCGAGGTTGGAGAGATCGCAGAACATCCCCACGCGGAGGGTGAATCGGCCCCTGCCCTTTTCGAGGAGGGCCCGGTGGAAGAGGCCGGCCGCCTCGGCGAGGTTCCCGGCCGCCAGCTGCTCACGCGCCGCGGCGACCGTCCCTGTCGAAGGCAGGGGCTGCGCGTCCGCGCCCCCCGAGACGGCCATCAGGCCCAGCAGGCCCAGCGCCGCGCTTCGCCCCATGTGCCGGCCTCCCGTTCGCGACCCTCCGCCTACTCCCCGATCGCAGTCTTCAGCTGCTCGATGCGCGCGTTGACCTGCGCCAGGGACAGCGAGCGGAACCGCTCCGGCAGGAAGCGGGTGTCCGTGCATTCCTTCACCGCCAGCAGGTCCATGAACTCCAGCCGCTCGACGTGGGCCGAGGGTCGGAAGCCGGCGATCGCCCGCCGGGCGCAGTCGGCGAGCGGCGCCGCCTTGCCCTGCCCGCGCTCCTCGGCGTCCTTCGCGGTCTCGTACTCGCGGAGGGCCCGGACCAGGATTCCCTCCATCTCGTTGCCTCCGATCTGGTCGTTGTCCGGCAGAGCCGGCAGCTCCTCGGGCTTGATCGGCAGATGGAGCTTGTGGGCCATCGCCGCGAAGAGCCCGGCCCGGCCCGCCGGGTCCCCGGGCGGGAAGAGCGGGATGTGGACGTCGAGCCGCCCCTGGCGCTTCAGGTCCACCTCCACGAGGTCCGGCCGCGAGGTCGCGAAGATCCAGATGATCCGGCCGCGGTTCCTGGTGTCCGACATCTCCTTGGCCAGCATGCCGTAGACGCGGCCCGAGAGGCCGGAGTCGCCGTCTCCCCCGCCCCGTTTGCCGGTCATCTGATCGGCCTCGTCCACGAACACGATCACCTGCCCGAGGGCGTGGAGGATGGAGAAGACCTTCTCGAGGTTGCCTTCGGTCGCCCCCACCCACTTGTCGCGGAAGTTCTTGAGCTCGACGCAGGGGATGCCGATCTCCCCGGCCAGGCACTCGACGAGGTAGGTCTTGCCGGTCCCGATGCGGCCGGTGAGGAGGTAGCCCATCGGGATGGCCATGATGTGCCCGCGCTTCAGGAGCACCGCGTCCTCGCGGAACCACCCCTTCGCCTCGTCGTGCCCGGCCACGTCGTCGAGGGAGCGCGCCGACTCCAGGAACTCGAGCCGGCCCGCCGCCTCTTTCTCGATGAGCTCCTTCTTCATCCGGGTCAGGTACGCGCCGGTGATCCTCTCTCCGCTCGTGAGCGCGCGCCGCACGAGGGTGCGCACGGAGACTCGCGACAGGCCCACGAGCTTGTCGGCCAGCACGTCGCGCGAGACCTCGGAGGCCTTCTCGAAGTCCGCGGCGTCGGGCACGATGTCCGCCACGAAGTCGCGGATCTCGTCCACCGTGGGCAGGTCGATCCGGATCTTCGTGCTGTACGGGCTCTCGACGAGCTCGCGGTTGAGGTCGGCGAGGTTCTCGGTGATGAGGATCGTGGCCACGAACGAGGCGGTGACGTCGGGGTTGGCGGCCCAGTTCTGGATCTGGATGAGCGTCTGGCTGAGGTCGGCGACGTAGATGGGGTCGCCCTGGGGGGCGATGAACTGCGCGTAGTCGAGGACCACCGCCACTTTGAGCGGGCTCGCCACCACCTTGCCGTCCTGGACCTTCGTGCGCCGGCGGGCGAAGGCCAGGATGCGGTCGACGATCTCGAGGGCCCGCTTGGGATCGCGGGGAAGCTGCTCCCGGAGGTCGAGGCGGTCCTGCTTCTCGGCCACGGCGTCGAACCCGCCGGGCGCCCCGCGGAAGGCGTCGACGCCCTTGAGAAAGCGGAAGACCTCCTCGACGCCCTTGTACGCGTCGGCCTTCTGGGGGTCGGGTGGATCCACGCGGACACCGCGGCCGCGGTCGTAGCGGATCACGACGTCGAACGGCTGGAACATGGTGCCGGTGAGGAAGTCGGTGAGGGAGACGAAGTCGCTTCTCCCCTTTTCGCCCGGCGCCGGCACGAGGTCGAAGACGTTTCCATGGAGGACGAACTGGCTGGTGGCGCCGGCCTTGAAGACCTGGCGCATCTCCTCCGCCCACGCGGGAAGCCGGCTGGCGTCAGCCATCTCGTTCTCCTCGGCCGCCGGCCGCCTGAGCCTTCATCTCTGCCTCTGCCCCACCCGGGGCCGCGGCGGGCGGGGGGAAGCGGCGGCCTCCTCCTCCGGCTCGCTCGGCAGGGGGGGCACCGAACCCGTGTCCAGATCGGCCGTCGACATATCCGCGAAAATCTCGGCGTGCTGGTCCAGGAAGCGCGAGGTCTCGCCGAGGGTCCGGGAGACGGCGTCGAGGCGGGCGGAGATCGCCTCCGGGGAGCGGCTGACCGCGCTCTCCTCCCGCACCAGGCGCACCTGCTGCTCGATGCGCTCGAGCTCGGCGTCCACGACGGCCAGGTTGTTGGTGGCGGTCTCGAGGTTGGCGAGGCGCTTCTCCTGGATCTCGAGAGTGGCCTTGAGCGACCGGGCGAGGGCGCTCTCGGGGTCGCCCGCCGCCTGCAGGCGCGCCTTCAGGTTCTCGGCCCCCGCTTCGATCTGGCGCCGGTCCACCCGGGCGAGGGTGTCGGTGATGACCTCGCGCGAGCCGAGGAGACGCAGGAAGAGCGACAGCATCTGGTTCAGGTTGCCGGCCCGGAAGTCGGTCAGGCCGCTGTCGTCCGCCCCCACGCCGAGGCCGAGGATCTCCCGGCACACGACGACGAGCGCGCGGTAGCGGCCCTGGGAGGCGGGCTCCAGCCGGTCGTAGAGGGCCTTCATCCGGTCTTCGGCCGTGCCTTGCCGCGCGGCGAGGCGCTCGGCCTCGACGAGCTTCTGGAAGCGCTCGCTCGCCGAGCGGCCGCCCACGAAGGCCACGATCGCGGCCAGGCCGAGCAGCCAGAAGCCGGGGTTGAAGAAGCCGGCGAGGCCGAAGGCGACGAGCAGCATCTGGGTGAGGGGCATCGCGCCCAGGATCCGGGACCGGATCGGGCGCCAGAACGCGGCCTTCAGGTACTCGACGTAGGACAGCGGCTCGCCCGCCATTCGCTAGCTCCGTCTCACCGCCGGCCCTCGACCTCGCGGAAGACCTTGACCACCTCCGCCACCGCCTCCTTGAAGGGAGCGCTCTCCTGCACCACCACCGGATCGGCGTCGCGCGTCTTCGGAATCGTCTCCTTGAACTCGCGGGCGATCCGGCCCGGGCCGGCGGCCATCACCCACACCCGGTCGCCGAGGAACACCGCCTCCCCGATCGAGTGGGTCACGATCATCACCGTGGCCTCGACGTCCTGCCACAGCGCCATGATGAGCCGCTGCATGTCGTTGCGGGTGGGCTCGTCGAGGGCGGAGAACGGCTCGTCCATGAGGATGATGTGGGGCTTGAGGACCAGCGATCGGGCGATGGCCACCCGCTGCTGCTGGCCGCCGGAGAGCTGGTGGGGGTACTTCCGCTCGTGGCCGGCGAGGCCCACCTTCTTGACCCACTCGTGGGCGCGCCCCTCGCGCTCGGACCGGGAGAGCTTCAGCTCGTCCTGGTTCAGCTCCAGGCCGAAGGTCACGTTCTCGATCACGGTGCGGTGCGGGAACGAGCTGTACTTCTGGAAGATCATCCCCCGGTCGCGGCCGGGGCCGCCCACCCTCCGGCCGCGCACGAGAACCTCGCCCGTGGTCGGGGGGTACACGTCGGAGAAGCCCTGGATGAGATTGAGGATCGTCGACTTGCCGCAGCCCGACGGGCCCACGATCGCGATGAACTCCCCGTAGTCCGGAATGTCGTCGATCCGGAAGCTCACGTCCCGCAGCGCCGTGAACTGGGTGGGCTCGCCGGGGTTGAAGGTCTTGGTGACGTTCTTGAACTCGATGACCGGGGGCAGAGTGCTCACCGCTTCTCCTCCCGGTAGGGGAAGAGCCACCGCCCCACCGCAGCCCAGAGCCGGTCGGTGAGGAAGGCCACGAGCACGATGAAGACGAGGACCAGGTAGATGTGCTCGCGCGGGCCGCGGCGCTGCGAGCTCAGGATGATGCCGCCCAGGCCGCGCCCCATGTCGACCATCTCCGCGAGGAGGATGTAGCTCCATCCCACGCCGAAGCCGAGGCGCATGGCCTGGTAGATGTCGGGCCAGGAGATGGGCAGCAGCACCCGGCCCACCGTCTGGCCCTTGCTCGCGCCCAGGGTGTAGGCGGTCTTGAGGTAGGTGTCGTCCACCGCGTCCACCGCGGCCACGAAGAGGGGGACGAGGTAGATGGAGAAGGCGAGGGCCAGGAACATCACCTTCTGCATCTCCCCGGTGCCGAAGAGCGACAGGGTGAGCGGCACCAGGGTGGGGATGGGCAGGTAGGCGCCGAACACGGTGAGGGGGGTGAAGGCCGACTTCACCTTGGTGAAGGCCCCCATGAACACACCGAGGGGGAAGGCGACCGCCACCGCCAGGGCGAAGCCCTCCACCACCCGCAGGAACGACACCCCGATGTTCCGGGTCAGCTCGCGCTCGAACCACAGCTGCGGGAGCGAGGCCACGACCTCGGCCGGCGAGGGGAGGATGGTCGGGGAGATGAGCCGCGCCTCCGCGTCGCCGAGGGTGGCCCCGAACCAGACGAGGAGGAGGACCGCGACCGGGACGATGCCCAGGAGCCACGACTGCCACGCGGGGATCGGCTCCCGGATGCGCAGCAGGCCGGCCTCGGCGGAGGGCGCCGGCTCGCGACGGGGAGACGGAGAGCCGCCGGCCGCGGTCGTCGTCACTTCGCTTCCGGCGGGTAGACCGAGATCTCCACGCGCCGGTTGAGGGCCTGGTTCATCGGGTCGTCGGGGTTGGCCGGCTCGTCCCAGCCCTTGCCCTCGACGGTGAACTTGTTCGGGTCGAAGTTGTACTTCTTCACGAGCGCCTGCTTCACCGCCTCCGCCCGGTCGCTGGAGAGCTGCTTCACGTCCTCGAAGCGGGTGCCCTTCCCCTTCATCGAGGAGTCGGTGTGGCCCACCACCGCCACCACCGCCCGCTCGTACTGGCCGACCAGGCGGGCCACCTTCTCCAGGGTGGCCGAGACGCTCGGGTCGTAGAGGGTGTTGGCGACCACCTTCCCGTTCTCGTCGTGCTGGGGCTCGAAGACGTTGGCCGAGTTCGGGTAGAAGTTGATGCGGATCGTCTGGGTGAGGATCGGCGACTCCGCGGAGACCTTCTTGTAGCTGGTGGGGGCGAAGGCGGTGCGGCTCTCGTCCTTCTGGCTGGCGAAGGTGCCGGCCTTGTCGAGGTCCTGGACGACCGAGAAGTCCATCACCTCGTCGAAGCGGGTCGGGGTGTCGACGAGACCGAGCTCGCGGTAGACGAAGGTCACGTTCTTCCACGTCCGCTCGAAGTTGGCGGGGTCGTTGGCGTTCAGGAAGAAAGCCTTGTTCTCGCCGAAGTTCGTGGAGTGGGCGTCGTTCGCCATCGCCCGCACCTGGTCGGCCTGCATCCCGTAGCCCTCGGCCATCCATTGGTAGGCTTTCTCGCGGAAGGTCGCGTCCTTCAGCTGGTCCATGCCCTCGAAGATGCCGGACACCAGGCCCTTCACGATGTCGGGATGGTCCTTGGCGAAGTCGGCCCGCACCGCCCACACGTCGGCGATGAGCTTGTTGGCCTCGGCGGTGGTGGTCAGGACCCGGGTGCCCTTCACCTTGTCCGGGATGTTGTAGATGTCGGGGGCCCACGAGACACAGCCGTCGATCGACTTGTCGGCCACGAACGCGGCCGCGGCCTCGAAGGCGGTGGCGGTGAACTTGTGCTTCACCTGCGACGGCTGGATCCCCGCGTTCAGCAGCAGGTTGTTGATGAAGTACTGGGAGGGCGAGTTCTGGGCGTAGACGACGGTCTTGCCCTTGAGGTCGGACACGCCGTGGATGTTCCCGCGCACGACGATGCCGTCCCCGCCCGAGGACCAGTCGATCTGCTGGAGGACGCGGGGGGCGCTCCTCGAGTCCTTCATGAGGTCGGGGGCGAAGAGCACCATCATGTCGAGCGTGCCCCAGAGCACGTGGCTGTCCCCGGCGGCAAAGGCGTCGCGAGCCACCACCGGGTCGTCGATCAGCTTCAGGTTGACCTTGAAGCCGTGCTTCTTCGCGAAGACGCTGTCCGCGCTGGGGGCGAAGCCGTGGTTGGCGGCCACGATGGGCAGCCATCCGATCCAGACGTTGATCGGGAAGCTCACCACCTTCTGCTGCGCATCCCACTTGTAGGCGGAGACGCCCTTCACCGGGGGCAGCTTCTCGCCGGGAACGTACTTGTACTCGCTGACCGTGGTGACTCCCTTGGTGTCGGGGGCCTCGACCTTCTTGAACTCGTCGAGGTTCACCTGCTTGGCGCCGCCCCGGCCGCCCGGGGCCACAAGGTCCCTGAAGTACCAGGCGGCGCCGCCGATGCACGCCAGGACGAAGAGGAACAGGACCAGCTTCCCGAGCGCGGTCGGACCGACCTTCGGCTGCTGCTCTTCCATCTTCTCGCTCCGTTCTCCAGTCAGGCTCCGGACGCCGGGGCCCCGATCAACCCTGCTTCTCCGGTCCCATCTCCTTCGCCGCGGGCGGCGGCGCGGGGGCGGCCCCCTCGGCGGCCTTCGCGGGAGGCGGGCTCTCGATGCCGTAGGCGGCGGCGAACTCGTTGAGGGCGGCGTCGGCGAGGGCCTGCTGTTCCGCCTCCATCAGCTCGACCTTCGTCGTGTCGATCGTGGAGGCGGCCACCCGCGCGCGGCCGGCCGCCTTGTCCCGCCGCTCGCTGAGGTACTCCTCGACGCGGTTGAGGGTGTCTCCCGAGCCGCCGATCGAGGAGACCATGCCCGTCGCCATCTCCTGAAGCTCCGCCTGGGCCTCGAGCATCTCCGTCTCGGTGATCATCCTCTTCAGCTTCTCGATCTTGTCCTGGGCGTCCCGTACCGCGACGTCGCGGGACTGGACGAGCTTCTTGTAGGTCGACTCGGCCGCCTCGAGCTGCTTCCGGTTCTCCTCGAGCTGCTCCTTCACGGTCTTGAGCTGGAGGGCATACTGGCCGGCCGCGTTGCGGTTGCCCACCTTGAGGTTGGCCGCGGCCTTGGCGGCGAGGTCGCGCTCCTGGGTCTCGAGGTTCTTCACCTGGCGCAGGAGCCGCTCGCAGAAGCCGGCGTGGTTGGCGAGGTTCTCGTTGAACCGCGCAATCTGCTTGCGCAGGTTCTCCTTCTCGGCCTCGATGAGGGCCTTGGGGTTCTGCCGTTCGAGGCCGGAGATGAAGAGGCTCAGGAACCCCCTGAAGAGGTTCGCGATGCGGCTGAACATGGCGGATTCTCCTCCGGGCGACCGGGCCGGCCCGCGCCCGCATCATCGAGAAGTACGAAGCCCCGCCGGGCGGGGTTGCAGCGCCCCGAGGCTAGCAACCAACCCGGGACGCGTCAATGGGTTGGCGTCAGCCCTGCGACTCGATGACGACCACTTCGTGGTCGAGGACCCGGTCGAGGGTCATGACCAGCCAGTCGCCCTCGGCGGCGACCGGAATCGAGCCGGCGGCGACGAGACCGCGGGCTCCGGCCGGCCGGAGGTCGGGCGGGCGCGCCACGCGCACCGTCAGGGGACCCACCGGATGAAGGTCGGTGGCGTAGGGGCGGAAGGCCGCTGGGTTGGTCAGGTTGACGAGGTGGCAGACGAGCCGGTCCTTCTGCCGGTAGAGGTGGCAGTCGAGGAGCCCCGGGCCCTCCACCTCGAGGGGCATGGGCCGGCGCGATGCCCACCGCACCAGGTTCGCGAGAAGCCGGCCGTGGTCGGGGATCCGGTCGCGGGCGAAGCAGCGGTCGATGTCCACGCTCGAGTAGGCGACCCGGCCCCGCCCGGCGGCGGTGAGGACCAGGGCGGGAATCGTCGTCCGCGGCTCCCGCATCCAGACGTTCTCAGGCGGAGACTGGGGCGAGTCGGGGACGAACGTCAGCGCCACCTCGGCGCCGGCTTCCGCCCGGACGGTCTCGATCCGGCCGCCGAAGGGCAGGATGTCCGTCTCCCCGAAGCCATCGAGCGCCGGCAGGCGGATCGCTCCGTCCCTCAACCGGAGATAGCTGTGCCCCTCCCCGCTCCCCCAGGGCGACGCGGCGGGCCCGGCGACGGACCCGCGGTGATCCCCGGTCGCGTGGGCACCGAAGAGGCCGGCGAGGCCGAAGTCGCCGCGGCGCCGGCCCTCCTCGTCGTAGAGGCTCGTCTCTCCGGTCGCCAGCAGACCCCCGCCGGCTTCCACGAACATGCGCACGGACGCGCACTGGGCGTCCGTCATCGCCGCGAGGTTGGGCAGGAGGAGCACGTCCAGGTCGGGGGCGTCCCGCTCGACGTGGTCGGCGTGCACCGCTCGCCAGGGGATGCGGTGCAGGACGAGGGCCTCCGCGGCGCCGGCGAACGGCTGGTCCGTCCGGGTCGCGGCCTCGCCGCGGCCATAAGCGTCGATGTTCACCTCCGACCACAGGACGCCCACGGGGGCGATGGGCCGGCGGTCCACGAGGTAAGCCTCGTTCTCGGCATGCCAGCGTGACAACCGCTCGGCCGTCCGGAGCTGCCGGCGGTCCTCCTGGCTCGCGCCGAGGTGGTGCCACCACGGCTCTATCCCGGCCGCCATGCCACAGGCCGCCCAGAGGCGGACCTCGGCCTCCGGCTTGGCCGACTTGCGGAACATCGGCCGCGTGGGGCCGAGGTAGAGCGCCGTGCTCTCGGGCACGAGCCGGTCCCAGCCCAGGACCCCGTGGATCGTCTTCCCCGCGGCGGCGTTGGCCTCGAAGCCCTCGCCCGCCCGTCGCGCCTGCCAGTCCAGCATGACGATGGGGCTGCGCGACCAGATCGCGCTCGGGTGGCGGAAGTCCTCGCACATCCTCGACGGCTCCCCCTGGCCCATCCCCAGCCAGCGGCAGTCGGGCCCGCCCGCCTCACGGGCGACGGCGTCGTACGCGTCCCAGATCTCCGTCCGCCGGGCGTAGCCCCACCTCACCCACGCGCGGTAGGCCGGGTCGTCCCAGTCCACCCGGGCCGGCAGGTCCATTCCCGCCGCGTGGCGGAAGCCGGTCCGGCAGTGGTCGCAGCGGCAGACCTGCTTCTGCCCGAGGCCGCTCCAGCTGTTGTCGGCGAAGCCGTCGGGCCGGTAGCGCTCGGCGATCTCGCGCAGGATGGCGGGAACGCACTCCCTCACCCACGGCCCGTTGACGCACACGGTGTAGAGGTCGCCGGTCTTGAACGGCCGGCCGGCCGCGTCGCGTGCGAACCACCCGGGATGGTCGCGGAAGACCTCCTCGTAGGTGCGGGTGGAGTCCATCCGGGCCAGGACCGCGAGCCCCGCGCCGCGCGCGGCGGCCAGGATCTCTCCGAACAGGTCCCGCCCGCCGAGGGAGAGGGCGCGGTGGTGCCAGGGGAAACGCGAGGGATAGAACGCCACGATGCCGCCGGCGTTGACGATCACGCCCTGAGCCCGCGTGCTCCGCCAGTACCCTTTCCAGAGCGCGGCGTCGTAGGTGGCGGGGTCCTGCTCGTTGAGGTTCGTCTGCACCCACCGGCGGGTCCGCCGGAACCAGGCCGAGGCGGAATCGTCCAGCGACTCGCTTCCGGTCACGCCGGACGCCGAACGCGAGCGCGCCGAGACGTCTGCGGCAGCCGCCGCGGCAACGCCGAGGAACCCGCGGCGCGACAGCTTCTCGGGCACGTCTCCTCCTTCCGGCGTGATGAGTGTCGGGGCCGCCCGCTCGAGCCCCGACCGTCAGACCCTGGTCGCGGGCTCGCGGGGCGGCCGCCTCCCGTCGTCGTCGCTCCGGCCGGGCTCGGGCGCGAGCGGGAACCTCACCGGTCGCCGGTCACGCTGCGAGCGGTAGACGGCAGTGAAGATCTCCACCGTCTTGCGGCCCTCCTCTCCGGAGACGAGGGGCTCCCGGCGGTGCAGGATCGCCTGGAGGAAGTCCTGGATCTGCAGGCGGTGGTAGTGTGTCGTCGGGTCGACGCTCCGGAAGACCTCGGCGTCCTCCGCCTGCCAGCGCGGGAGGAGGTCCTCCTCGCCCGGCACCTTCCACACGTCGTTCACCGGCGGCTCGGCGACCTTCGACATCCCGGCGACGAACATCGCCCCGCCGTCCGTCTGCACTCCCACCGTGGCCCCGTTCGAGCCGTGGACCCAGACCCTGCCGAAGAGGGCCGGGTTCTGCGAGTTGCTCACGAGGATGTTGCCGAGGGCGCCGCTCCGGAACCGGATCACGGCGATCGAGGTGTCCTCGACCTCGACGTACGGGTGGTTGAGGTTCGCCCAGGCCCCGAAGAGCTCGTCGACCTCCCCCATGAACCACTGCAGGATGTCGATCTGGTGCGGCGCCTGGTTGACGAGCACTCCCCCGCCCTCGCCGTCCCAGCGGCCCCTCCAGGGATCGCTCCGGTAGTAGCGCTCGTCCCGCCAGCCCAGCATGGTCACCGTCCCGAGGACCGGCCGGCCCAGCTTGCCCGAGTCGATCGCGTCCCGCACGCGGCGGGTGGGGGCGTACAGCCGCCGCTGGCTGATCGTGGCCAGCGTCCTCTCCGACGTGCGCGCGGCCTCGATCATCGCGTCGCAGTCCGCGAGGGAGGACGCGAGGGGCTTCTCGACGATCGCGTGGGCTCCGGCCCGCAGCGCGGCGACGGTGACCGAGGCGTGGGCGGGGTGCGGCGT
>Ga0335085_10012820_pt1 | contig 12328 bp, 10 predicted proteins | sample Lox_Sample_45_FD_206712 | JGI IMG/M metagenome (GOLD analysis project Ga0335085, IMG submission 206712) | Soil microbial communities from Loxahatchee National Wildlife Refuge, Florida, United States - Lox_Sample_4.5 | ecosystem: Environmental > Terrestrial > Soil > Wetlands | place: USA...
ACCCATAAAAAAAGAGCTGCGGACGTCTTGCCCGGAATTACCGGCTCGAGAACTTGAAGATCGTCGTGGTCTCGTACTTTTGTCCCGGCTTTAGAGTCGTCGTAGGAAAATCCGGATGATTCGGCGAGTCCGGATAGTGTTGAGTCTCGAGGCAAAAAGCGTAGCGCTTGTTGTAAACCTTTCCGCCCTTTCCAGTGATGGAACCGTCCAGGAAGTTGCCGGTATAAAACTGCACGCCCGGCTCGGTCGTCAGGACCTGAAGAACGCGGCCGGTGGTCGGCTCATAAGCTTCTGCTGCGACAAACATCTTTCCCTTGCCACCGTCATTGAGCACCCAGTTGTGGTCGTAGCCTCTTCCGAATTTGATTTGCTGGTCGTCGGCGTCGATGCGGGCGCCAATCGCCGTCGCCTTGGTAAAGTCGAACGGAGTGCCTTTTACCGGACGCAGTTCTCCGGTTGGAATGAGAGATTGGCTGACGGGAGTGAAACGATCGGCGTGGATGGTCAGCTGATGTTCGAGGATGTCACCGTTTCCCTGCCCCTTAAGGTTGAAGTAGGAATGATTCGTAAGGTTGACGACGGTAGTTTTATCGGTGGTTGCAGAATAGTCGACCTCCAGCTCATTTTGATCTGTCAAGGTGTAAACCACCTTCACTGACAGACTTCCGGGGTAGCCCTCTTCACCGTCTTTGCTGAGATATGTCAACTCCAAAGCTTGTCCTTTGCCGCCCGACACGTCTTTCGCAGTCCAAAGGCGCTTGTTAAATCCCTTGATTCCGCCGTGCAGACTGTTTTCGCCATCGTTCTTCGGCACATTGTATGTGGCGCCATCGAGTTGGATTTGCCCTTTGGCGATACGATTCCCGTAGCGGCCAATGATGGCGCCCAGAAAAGCTTTGTTGGTGAGATAACCGTCGATGCTGTCATAGCCGAGGACGACATCGTCGAGAGTCCCCTTGCGATCCGGAACTTTCAAGGAAACAACGATGCCTCCGAAGTTCGTGATCCTTGCCTCCATGCCGTTCTTGTTCGTGAGTGTATAAAGATCAACCGGCTGTCCATCTTCTGTTTTGCCGAAGGATTCCTTTTTCATAGTCGATTTAGCCTCTGCGCATCCTGTCACGTTAAGTGTTGCGATGATGGCGAGCAGCGAAGCTGCGATTGCCAGAACACGAAGTCTCATGACTCCTCCAAGATCGTATTGCGGTGACTTGCTCACGCCGAAATTGCCTTGCGCTCTTTCTCAACTGATTCTGCCAGACGGATCAAAGTTGGCAACACCGTACCGGAAGCGCCGCCTCCGGGATCGCCAAGCGCGAAATACACGCTGCGAAACAGCGAGTAGAGTTCATCGTAGACGACCTGTGCCGCCGGTTCGGGTGAAAACACCCTGTAAGGTGGACAAACTTTGTCCTGGGCCTCGTCGATGGTCTTGAACGTTCCTGCCGCAAGAAACGCGAAAATCGCCGACCCAAGGCTCACTACACTTTTAGTCGGCACGAGCACAGGTCGTCCCAGAACACTCGCGTAGATCTGGTTGAGCACGTCGTTCTTTTGCGGGATTCCTCCGCCGTTGATTACCCGTTTGATCGACACGCCATGTTCGGCCATGCGATCGAGAATCACCCGCGTGTGGAACGCCGTCCCTTCGATGGCCGCGAACAGTTCATCCTGCGCCGTGCTCTGCAGGTTCCAGCCGAGCGTGACACCGCGCAGGTTCGGGTTCACGAGCACGGTGCGATCGCCGTTGTCCCAGGTCATGCGGAGCAAGCCGGTTTGGCCGGCCCGATAATGGTCGAGACCCTGACTGAGCGTCGCAACATCAGTCTGCGCCCGGGTCGCGATCGCATTGAAGATGTCTCCAACTGCCGAAAGTCCCGCCTCGATGCCCGTGCGCTTCGGGTGAACGCTGCCTTCAACCACGCCGCAAACCCCTGGCACAAGATTCACCGACGGGGTAATACCGATGATGCAGGTGGATGTGCCGACAACGTTCACCACATCGTCGGTTCGACAACCCGCGCCGATCGCGTCCCAATGTGCGTCGAATGCGCCGACCGGGACGGGAATTCCCGCTTTAAGACCAAGCTGTTCCGCCCACAATGGCGACAGCGCACCTGCAATCTGGTCTGAGGCAGCGAACTCGCCATTCAATTTCTCGCGAACCCCCGCGAGCAGTGGGTCGACTTTGACGAGGAATGTTTCGGGAGGAAGCCCGCCGAGAGCGGCATTCCACATCCACTTGTGGCCCGCGGCACAGACGCTGCGCTTGACCTTCTTAGGATCGGTAATGCCACAGAGTGTAGCCGCGACCATGTCGCAGTGTTCTAGGGCAGTGAGAAACTGGGACCGTTGCGCTGGATTGTGACGAAGCCAATGGAGCAGTTTCGAGAAACCCCACTCCGACGAGTACACGCCGCCGCACCACTCGATCGCCTTCAACCCTTCTCGATGCGCGGCCTCGGTGATCTCTGCCGCTTCGCCCTTGGCGCGGTGGTCGCACCAGAGGTAGTACTCGCCAAGCGGTTCTAGATCCTCTCCGAGGGGAATGACCGACGAGCCCGTCGTATCGAGGGCAATGGCTTCGACGTCAGTCCCTGCCACGCCGGCATTCTTCACCGCTTCGCGAGTCGCAGCCGCCAGAGCCCGCATGTGGTCCTGATGGGATTGCGTTGCGTGTTCAGGGTCTTCGCGCTTGCGATGCAGAGGGTACTCAGCCACCGCCGAGCCGATCAGACCGCGCTCGCTGTCTACGATCGAAACCCGAACGCTCAGGGTTCCGAAGTCCACCCCCGCGACAATCGCCATCAGCAGGCTCCGTTCGGCCCTTCGTGCCAGTAGATATTCCAACCGAGATAGCGCGTGGCGGCTTCATGCACAGCGCCCGAGACGCTTGACAGGTTCGCCGCGACATGATGCTCGAACCCGTTCTCGCAGATGTGGTGCAGCAGTTTCTGCATTCCGGGAATCTCGACCACGCCTGCGCCGCCGAAAGTGTTGAGAGGATCGTCTGTGAACCGGCCCTCGCCCACGTAGCCGCGCATTTTGCCGGCCGTGTCGTCAGTCGAGAAGCGAGCAAAGCTCATCTTCTCCGGCTTGATCAGCCCGACGCAGGTGCCGAACGTGTTCTCTTTGCCCACCGTCCCTGCGATGATTTCCTGGAAATCCATCTTCGCAGAACGGAAGAAGTGCTTAGGCAGGTTCGAGCAATGGAAGCACACCGCCTTGTTCGGATCTGCACCGTAGTTGTTGTTCCAGTCGAGGAGCGCTGACGGAGTTCCCGACGCCAGCCGCAGCGCATGCATGCCGAGCACACCGCAGATATCGACCTCGCACGCGCTCGACAGAAGGCTGTCGCTCATCATGCTCATGATGGTGCAGGGGACGATGCCCAGATTCTCTTCGATCGACGTCCAACACTGTACCGCGCTGATCGCCACCTCCGTCGCAGCCATCCATTGATCGACTACGGCGCCCAACTTTGCCATCTTCATCAACGCTTGTGCAGGAACGCCGCTCGTGTCCACATACTTCTTGATCGAAGCCAGTTTCGCCTGCGCCGCGTCGTCGTTATCTTTCATCCGATCGATGCGTCCCAGGACTTCAGAGAGATCCAGCGTCTCAATCGAAATTCCCTGAGACTCGAGAATCTTCTCGCTATAGCGCACGGTGTTAAATGCCGTAGGCCGCGCGCCAATCGCTCCTACGCGGAGGTTGCGAAAGCCATTGACCACGCGACACGCGCCAGCGAACCACTCGAGGTCTTTCGCGAACTCCGGCGAATCGGGACTCTCGGTGTGGAGCGTCGTAAGCGAGTACGGGATTCCATACTGCCGCAGGTTGTTGCAGGCCGACATTTTTCCGCAAAAACTGTCGCGGCGAAACTTGATGTCCATCTTCTTCGGATCGTCCGGGGTTGCCTGGATCAGCACGGGCACGCGCAAGTCGGCGAGGCGCAAAGTGTCGGCGATGGCTCGCTCTTCCCCGAAGTTCGGCAGCGTAACGATGACACCGTCGATGCGATCGCGATTGCGTTTAAACAAGTCGGCGCATCGTCTCGATTCCACTCTGGTCTCGACTGCGCCGTACTTGCTTTCCTCTGGCGTGAGCGCGACGACATCCATTCCCGCCGCAGCGAGGACGTTCAGCATTTCCTCGCGCCCGCTCTTCGCCAGGTGATCGGGGAAAAAACCGCGGTTACCCACGATCAGGCCCATTGTCATTTTCTTATTCGCCATAAGACTCCTTTATGAATGTGAACTGAACCTGCTGTTTACCGCTTCTTCTCTTGCCCGTAGTACGCGCTCGCGCCGTGCTTCCTCAAGTAGTGCTGATCATGCAATCCGCGCCCGATCGGCTCGGAAGCACTGTTGATCTGCGTCGTGAAATACGCCATGCGCGCGACCGACTCGAGAATTACAGCGTTGTGCGCAGCCGCTTTCGCGTCAACTCCCCAGGTGAAGGGTCCGTGATTCGCCACCAGTACCGCCGGCACAGCAGCGGTCTCGGTTTTCGCGAATGCTTTCACAATTGCCGCGCCAGTGTTGTGCTCGTAACCGGAACTGATCTCTGTGTCTGACATGCTCTCTGTCACCGGCACGGGCCCGTGAAAGTAGTCTGCGTGTGTGGTCCCGAAGCAGGGGATCGGGCGGCGCGCCTGCGCCCACGCGGTCGCATATTCGGAGTGCGTGTGCGCGACGCCGCCAATCTGCGGGAAGGCCTTGTACAGGACCAGGTGAGTCGGCAAGTCGGAAGATGGCCGCAAGTCGCCTTCAACGACTCTGCCATCCAGATCGGTCACGACCAGATGCGCCGCCGTCATCTCTTCATACGGCACGCCGCTCGGCTTGATCGCCACGAGTCCTTGACTGCGGTCAATGCCACTGACATTGCCAAAAGTGTAGAGAACCAGCCCGCGCCGTACTAGTTCCAGGTTGGCCTCGAGAACTTCGTCCCGCAAGCTTTCGAGCAGCATGATGAAGTGGTTTCGTGAAAGAGAAACCTTTGAAGTAAACGTTTTCTGGTACTCCGCGAAAGTAGTCGAGAGAGCATCACTTTGTCAATTGAAAGGGTACGAGCCAAGGCGCTACGCGGGCGATTCTGTGGTTCGACGCTCATTACCGCAGACACTTCCCTTCTCCGGCCATTTCGCGAACAATAGTGATTCTCGTGTCTCCCGCATCGACAATTGGCGCACCGACCATGGCCCAGGCCATCGATCGATCCTTCAAGATCGCACTCTACCTTCTGGTGCTTACTGGATTTGGAACTCTAGCCTCGACCGGCAGCCTGGATGCACTCGCAGTGATAGGAGTAGGTCTGGCGCTCCTTTTCCGTGGCTTTCAACTGCTCACCCATCGTGAGTTCGCCATACCCGAGAGTGTCACGAATTATCTGACATTGATTTACATCACCGTATACTTTGCCGACTACTTCCTGGTTTCCCGCAGCTTCCTGACCGCGACCGTCCACCTCGTCCTCTTCCTTATCGTGGTCCGCCTGTTCTCGCAGCAGCGTCCCCGCGATCATTACTTTCTGGCCACGCTTTCATTCGCCATGGTGCTGGGAGCGGCCGTGCTCACGGTCGACAGTGTGTTTCTGTTCTCGTTCGCGATCTTTCTCCTGGTCGCGGTCATCACCTTCATCCTGATGGAGATGCGGCATTCTGTCGCTGAAGATCACACCCGGGCCCAGGATCCTCGCGAGTCCGCACCCTACCGACAATTCGGCTATGCGTTGCTGGCCTCTGCTCCAACGTTTATGCTGCTGATCTTAGCGGGGGGCTCGATCATCTTCTTCGTTCTGCCACGCGTTTCTTCCCGCTACCTGACAGCCTATTCCGCATCGAACGATCTTGCCATCGGGTTCAGTGACCGCGTCACCCTCGGGCGAATTGGCCAGATTCAACAATCCACCGCCGTGGTCATGCACATTCAGATCAAGAATGACGATTTGGGAATGTACGATTTGAAGTGGCGCGGTGTGGCTCTGAGCACATTCAACGGCCAGGTCTGGTCGAATCCGTCGGCGCAAACTAACCTGCCGGGCTCGGGTGAAGGGACCTACAGTCTGCTGGCCTCTTCACACGACGCCGCGCTGCCCGCGACGGTCCGGAGCCTTCACTACCGCGTCTTGATGGAACCCATCGGCACCAATGTTTTCTTTCTTACCGAGCGACCACAGAAGATTCAGGGTAACTACCGGCACGTTAGCACGGACGACGGCGGCGCCGTATACAACCTTGATCTGGATCATCCCATCGGGCTCTACGAAGCAGATTCGGAGTTGCCTGATCCTGATCAGAGCGATCTGCACCTGGCCGGGAATACTGTGCCGCAGGGGTTTGACCAGTATCTTAGACTGCCCGACCTCGATCTCCGGATTTCCAGGCTGGCGGAGGAAGTAACTGCCTCGGCTCCGTCCAATTTCGAAAAGGCTCAGGCACTGGAGAACTACCTGCGTTCTCGCTATGGCTATACCCTTGAGCTCCCGAGTACCAGTCCCCGAGATCCTCTTGCGTATTTTCTATTTGAGAGAAAAGCGGGTCACTGCGAATACTTCGCCAGCGCGATGGCGGTCATGCTGCGCACGATTGGTATCCCTTCGCGCATAATCACCGGCTTCCGCACCGGTGAATTCAACGATCTCTCCGGAGAATACGTGGTGCGCGCCAGCAACGCCCATGCATGGGTGGAGGCCTATTTCCCTGGGTATGGATGGATCAGTTTCGATCCGACCCCAGGAGGCGCATTGGCTACGCGTTCTGGCTGGTCGCACCTGCTGCTCTATTTCGACGTGGCGTCGTCGTTCTGGAGAGAATGGGTCGTCAACTACGACGTTGGTCACCAACGCGCGCTCGGCCATGATGCCACTCAAACCAGCCGCCGGTTTCTTGACAATCTTCGCTCCTGGTTGTCCCGACAATACGATGCACTGCTGAACTCGGCTCGCAAGACACAGCACCGGATATCTGAATCTCCCGGCCATTGGATCGCCGGGGCCCTTGGTGGGAGCGTGTTCTTAGTCATAGTCCTGAACATTCGCAACATCCGTGACGCATTGCGTTCCCGATTCTTGCGCCAGCATCCTGACCGCGCACCCCAGCAATCCGCCGCCTTGTGGTATCAGCGCATGGTACGCAGACTCGCCCGACGCGGCTGGCGCAAGACACCGTCACAAACTCCACGCGATTTTGTGCTTGCGATTCAGGAACCGCTTCTGCAACAAAAGGTGGAGACGTTCACGCAGGCATATGAATCGGCTCGCTTCGGGCACTCGGTCGAGGACGCCCTCTCACTGCCCAGTTTGTTCGAGGAAATCAACAACACACAGGGTTCCTAGTCAGTCGGGGAGACTGTCGAAACAGAGAAAGGGTGAAAGTCCAGCCAGGATGGTCGCACCGCTCCCTCTGCCCCCGCAGAAAACGCCTAGAATCTGCGGATCACACCGCCGCCCACATAATAGTTGTTCTGGCGGGTGCGCCCCACGTCCACGCCGAGGTCGGGCATTCCCGAGTTGAAGTCGCGAGCCTCAAATCGGAACCCCCAACGGTGCCATGGCCAAACGTCAAAACCCACTCCGAATTGCAGGGCTCCCGAGGTCGTGTGCGAACCCTGAAAAGGAACTCCAGTGTAGAGTCCGTGCCCCGCTGGCCTGTAATGCGCAAACCCTCCTCCGAAGCTCACCCACGGAGTCACCGAGGACGAATTGAAGAAGTTCGTCCGAAATGATGGCGCAAGGTAAAAGGCCTTGTAGTTCTCCGGAATGTTCGTTCCAGAGTTCAGGTCCATGTCAATCACGAACGCAAAGGGCACTTCTGCGCGGAACCCCATGCCGGCCCAACTCTTGAACAGACGGGCATAGTTCAGCCCGACGGTTTCTTCATTCCCGAAGCGGACGTTGGGATTGAAGAAATTCGCTCCCTGGATGCTTTGGGTGCTGACGAAGGTGCGTCCGAAAGTCGCTGAAAGCTCATTCACCTGGCCAAAGCTGGTGGCCCCAAAGGCCAACACGAGCACGGCCAGACCGGCGAGGCGATTTGGCGACATCTCTCCTCCAGATTCTTGAAGGATTCTGATTATTTCCTAAAAGAGTAGCACGCCCCACCCCCTCCGGCGGAAATACGAAAGTACCGTGTTTGGTGCGGACTCCGATTTCTGTGCCGATTCGCATGGATGCTAAAATAAAGGGATTGCAGGCGTTCCGCACTATTTTTAGTGTCACAACCAAAGAACATCCTCGAATCTCAAAGCCCAGCCTCCCGGACCAAAGTGGGCTTTGTCAGCCTCGGCTGCCCAAAGAATCTGGTCGATAGCGAGGTCATGATGGGCATGCTCGCTCGAGCGGGCGCCCAGTTGACTCCAACTGCGGAAGAGGCCGACGTCATTGTGGTCAACACCTGCTCGTTTATCGGTAGCGCGCAGCAGGAATCGGTCGACACCATTCTCGAAATGGCGCGACATAGAGCCGGCGGCAAGGCGAAGAAGCTGGTAGTCGCCGGCTGCCTGGTTGAGCGTTTTCGCGATGAAATCCGCAAGAACATTCCTGAGGTCGACGCCGTCGTGGGGACGGGAGAATTGGAGAAAATCCTCTCCGCCAGTGGTCTTGCTGCCCCTACCTCAGCCGCAAGTCCGTTCAATATTTTGACTTCGCGAGCTGAAGGAGACCTTCGCCGGGCCAAGGGACGTTTCACGCGCGATTCCTGGGACGGCGCGGTTGGTGACCTGCCAAATTACCTTTACGACGAAACGACGCCTCGCGTTCTGGCTACTCCCGGCTACACTGCGTACATCAAGATCGCCGAGGGCTGCGATCATCCGTGCAGCTTCTGCATCATCCCGCAATTGCGAGGGCAATTTCGCTCGCGCCGTTTCGAATCGGTGATCGCCGAAGGCGAGCGGTTGGCGCAATCCGGGGTGCGCGAGATCACTCTCATCGGGCAGGATACGACCTGTTACGGCGAGGACCTCGGCCTCAAGGACGGGCTGCCGATGCTCCTGGAAAAGTTGGCCGGCATCGAGCGCCTGCACTGGATTCGTTTCCTCTACGCCTATCCCAACAAGATCACTGGACGACTGCTGGACACGATCGCGGCACACGAGAATATCTGTTCCTACATCGACGTGCCGCTGCAGCACGCGTCAGCCGCGGTTTTGAAGCGCATGAAACGGGGTGGCGGCCCAGACCTGTTTCTTCGCTCTATCGAGAGGATGCGCCGCGCGATTCCTGGCGTAACCCTTCGCACGTCGTTCATTGTGGGGTTTCCGGGTGAAACGGAAAGAGACTTCGAGGAACTTTGTGATTTCGTCCGCGAGGCTCAGTTCGACTGGATGGGAACATTCGGCTACTCCGACCAGGAAGGCGCGAGCGCTTTCGGGCTTAGCGGCAAGCTGACAGCGCGCGAAATCGAATGCCGCCGCAAGACTCTGATGTCAATCCAGAAAAAGATAAGCCGCACAAAAAAGAAAGCGCTCATTGGCCGCGAATTCGACTTGCTCATGATGGGTCCTTCCGAAGAAAGCGACCTGCTGCTTGAAGGCCGCACTGCGATGCACGCTCCGGAAATTGACGGCAAGGTATTTGTGAATGACTTTCCCGAAGAGCTCGTTCCAAGCGAAGGTGAGTTTTACCGTTGCCGAATCACCGCGGCGCACGAGTATGATCTGGTGGCAGAGATTGTTCAGGGACAGATCAGAAGTGAGAAGTCAGATTGCAAAAGTAAGAACTCTGCTGAGCCCCAATTACTTGCGCAATCCGCAATCTGACTTCTGACTTCTGGCATCACTGATATGCCCCGCAAACGCGCTGTCAAGCTCCGCTGTCCAATCTGCCAGAAGCCGGTTCGCAACACTTCGGGCGCGGACTTCCCTTTTTGCGGTGAACGGTGCCGTACGATCGATCTCGGGAAGTGGGCGAGCGGTGCCTATGTGCTCTCGTCGCCGTTAAAAGATAGCGAGGAAGCCATTCCGGACAAGCATGGCGATAACACGGGTGGACGGTCATGAAAGACGTTGAGGCTCCCGCCCGTAGCACCGACCCCTCGGCTTGCGATGCCCGCTCAGGGGAGGCTCGAGCTGCCATGGAGGCGCCTCATCCCCCCGCACCCCTCTGGGCCACTCTGATCGCCACTTTCTTTGGCGTCGGTCGCTTCAAACCCGGACCCGGAACCTGGGGATCGGTTGCGACAATGCTTGTTTGGGCACTGGTGTCGTCGCAAGTTCCCCCTGCCTATCGCACTGCGGCTACCCTGGCCGGAGCCGTCATCGTCACTTTCATTGGCATTCCGGCTGCGACCAGTGTCGCCCGCGCTTCCGGCCTGAAAGATCCGCAGTTTGTCGTCATTGACGAAGTTGCGGGACAACTGGTTACGCTCATCGGCATTCCCCTCGCTTGGAAATCCTTTCTCGCGGGCCTTATACTTTTTCGAGCGTTCGATATTCTGAAACCACCTCCGATACGACGATTGGAGCGTCTACCGGAGGGCATCGGAATCGTGGTCGATGACCTGGGTGCGGGCCTCTACGCGCTCGCCGTCATGCATCTGTTGCTGCATTTTAGACTTCGGTTTCTGCCGGAGACACACTCATGGGGATCTCTGACCGTTTGTTGGGCAAGAAGGGCGTCAATGGCAAGCCGCACATCGAAACGGTTGCGCCAGGCTTTGCCCTGCCCGGAGGAGAGATCCGCATTAATGGCAGCGGCCTACGCCCGCCTGAACTGCGACGCCCGCGTGTGCACTTTGGAGAAGTCGAAGGCCCGGTCCTGATCAGTTCCGAGGACTTCGTGATCGTGCGCGTGCCTGAAGGAGCAATCTCCGGCACGGTCGTGGTTGGAACCAATGGGCATCAGAGCAACGCCCACGCCATCAAGGTCGCTGTCCCGGTGGCCGATAACCTACATCCGGTGACGAATCCGGCACTTGATCACGACGGCAACATCTTCGCGACATTTTCCGGATCCCGCGGTCAGAAAGTCCCAGTCGCCATTTTCAAGATCGATACCAACTACACGACGACGCCGTTCCTCAACGAGATGATGAACGCGACCGCAATCGCTTTCGATCGTGAAGGCCAGATGTACGTCTCATCGCGCCACGACGGAACGGTCTATCGAGTCGCACCCAACGGAACCATGTCGTCGTATGCCGAGGGTATGGGGATAGCCACCGGTATCGCCTTCGACCGCGCCCACAATCTCTACGTCGGCGACCGCAGCGGAACAATCTTCAAGATCGCTCCCGATCGCCAGATCTTTGTTTTCGCCACGCTTGAACCCAGTGTGTCGGCCTACCACCTGACCTTTGGTCCGCAAGGCGATTTGTTTGTCACCGGCCCAACAACGTCCAGTTTCGATTGCATCTACAAGATCGATGCCCACGGCACGCTCTCGACGTTCTATCGTGGGTTGGGACGTCCGCAGGGCATGGCTTTCGATGTGAATGGGAACCTGTATGTCGCAGCGTCTCTTGCGGGCAAACGTGGCATCGTGAAGCTCACGCCCGACGCCAAGGCCAGCCTGGAAGTCTCCGGACAGGGACTGGTTGGACTTGCCTTCGCCCCCGGCCAGTCGGCAGTCCTCGCCACTAACAACGCGGTGTATCACATTTCATGGGGAATTCAGGGGTTGCCGCTGCTGCAGGATTAACGTCCAAGGAACGACCGGCAGCTCGTCTGCCAATCGAAGAGTTACTTCTTGTACACCGTTGGTCTCGGCCCTTTCTCCAGCGCTTCGCGATCCCAGATCATATCTTCGCGGGAGTAGTTGGCAAGTTCGAAATCCTGCGTCAGTTCGAGCGCATCTGTGGGACAAGCGTCTTCGCACAAGCCGCAGAACATGCACCGGCTCAGGTCGTAGGTAAAGTTGGTGAGTTCCTTGCGCCGGGTCTTCTCATTGCGCTCGCTCGAAACCACGATCAAGTGTTCCGGACAAGCCAAGGCGCACAGGTCACAGGCAATACAGAGACTCTCGTCTGTATCGGGATTGACATTGAGCCTCGGCGCTCCCCGATATCGCTCCGCCACCTGGGGCCGTTCCAAAGGATACTGCTCGGTGTAAATCTCCTTCGGATGCTGGTACTTGAACGTCACCTTGAGACCCTGCATCAGGTCCACAAGAAAAACCTTGCGAAGGACCGCCGTCACCCCTGCCGTCATACCCATAACACCTCTAGGATACAGTGGTCAGTGGCCGGTGGCCAGTGGTCGGTGGTCAGTGGTCGGTGGTCAGTGGTCAGTGGGCAGTGGTCAGTAATCTTCAATTTCGCCGATCCTGGCCGGACGCACATATGAAACAGTTGTTCTAAACGATGCTGCACCGGCACAGCGTCTCG
>Ga0335085_10012821_pt1 | contig 12327 bp, 8 predicted proteins | sample Lox_Sample_45_FD_206712 | JGI IMG/M metagenome (GOLD analysis project Ga0335085, IMG submission 206712) | Soil microbial communities from Loxahatchee National Wildlife Refuge, Florida, United States - Lox_Sample_4.5 | ecosystem: Environmental > Terrestrial > Soil > Wetlands | place: USA: Florida...
TGGCGCTGGCGTTCGCGCTGCCCGCCGTCTACCGGTCGGAAGCCACGATCCTGATCGAGGAGCAGGAGGTGCCGACGGATCTGGTCCGCTCCACGGTGACGAGCTACGCCGATCAGCGAATCCAGACTATCAAACATCAGGTGATGACCCGGGCCAACCTCTGGAAGATCGTGGAGCAGTACGGGCTCTATACGAGCCTGCGCTGGCGGAAAACGACGGAGGAAATCCTGCAACGGATGGTCAACGATATCGGGCTGGAGGTGATCAGCGCGGAGGTGGTGGACCGGCGCACCGGACAGCCCACCCACGCCACCATCGCCTTCACCCTGTCGTATGACGGCGAGACGCCCGAGCTGGCGCAGAAGGTGGCGAGCGACCTGACCAGCCTCTTCCTGAACGAGAATCTGCGGAGCCGCCGGGAAAGCGCCGAGGAGACGACGGCCTTTCTGAAGCAGGAGGCGGAGAATCTGAAGGCACATATCGAAGAGTCGGAAAAGAAGATTTCTCAGTTCAAGCAGCGCGCCAACGGCGCGCTGCCGGAGCTGGAGCAGCTCAACCTGCAGTTCATCAACCAGAACGATCAGGAGCTGATGCGGGTTGAGCAGGACATCCGCTCCGCGGAGGACCGGAAGATTTATCTTGATGGCCAGCTCGCCACGCTCAAGCCCAACACCCCGATGGTCTCCGCGGCCGGCGAGCGGATCCCCGACACCGATGAGCGGCTCAAGATCCTCCGCACCCAGTACGTTGAGGCGTCGGCGCGCCTCTCCCCCGCTCACCCCGACATGATCAAGATGAAGCGGGAGATCGAGGCGCTGGAGAAGAACGCGGCCGCGGCCGGAACGGACGATTACGTCAAGCAACTGGCCGCAGAGAAAGACAAACTGGCGATGCTGCTCAAGCAGGACGGGGAAAATCATCCGGACGTCATCCGGAGCCGCAAGGTGATCGCCGCGCTGGAAGAGAAGCTGAAGCGCGCGCCGCCGTCATCGGCGCATGGGGAGGAGCCGGCCGTCAAACCCGAAAATCCTGCCTATATCACCATCCAGGCCCAACTGTCTTCCACGACCGCGGAGCTGGCGGCGTTGAAAGCGACGCAGGCCCGGCTCAAGGCCAAGGGACGGGAGTATGCCGGTCGGATTGAACAGACCACTCTGAACGAGCGGGAATACCAGGATATGGTCCGCGATCGGGACAACTCCGTCAGGAAATATGATGAGATCCGCTCGAAGCTTCTTGAGGCCAAGGTGTCGGAGGGGCTCGAGTTGCAACGGAAGGGGGAGCGGTTCTCGCTGATCGATCCCCCGGCCCTGCCGGAGAAACCGGTCAAGCCCAACCGGATGGCGATCGTGGTGCTCGGATGCATCCTGTCGATGATGGGCGGGGTGGGCTACGGCGTTGCGGCGGACAAACTGGATCGTTCGGTTCGCGACCCGAGACGGCTGGAAGGCCTTCTCGGAGCCCCCACGCTGGCGGTGATCCCGTTTATTGACACCGAAGATGATCAGCGACGCCGGGCGCGAACGAAGCGGATTGCGCTGGGGGCCGTCGCCGGCGGCGTCGTCATCCTGGCGATCGCCATCCATCTGTTCTGGATGCCGTGGGACGTGATCTGGTTTGCGGCGGCGCGGCGTTTCGGAATATCGTGAGAGGGGAGGAGACCGTGGACCGGATCGGAACAGCGGTGGAATTTTTCAAACAACAACTGCGCCGGCGCAGCGCCGAAGAGGGAGCCGATGCCGCCCCCGTCGTCTCCGCGCCGCTCCATTCTCCCCATCCGGTTGATGCGGAGCAGGCCCTTCGGCGGGACGCAGGGCGGGCCGGCGACATCGCCGGCACCGTGGTGGAGCCTCCTGTTCGCGATGAATCCGTTCAGGACCGGCCCGCGGGACGCCGTCTGGACGTTGCCGGGCCGATCATCTACACCCGCACCCGCTCGGTGGACGTGCCGCTGGCCGAATTGAAGGAGCGCCGGGTGCTCACCGTGCTGGGAGACGGGGCGTCGGCGGCCGCCTATCGGACGTTGAGCGCCCATGTCCTTCGTCAGATGAACGAGAAGCACTGGAATGTGCTGGGCGTGACCAGCCCGGGGCGGGGGGAGGGCAAGACGCTGACCGCCGTCAACCTCGCCATCAGTCTGGCCATGGAGAGCCAGTTCACGGTGCTGCTGGTGGACGGGGATCTGTCGCACCCCGGCGTGCACGACCTGCTCGGGCTGGGAACGGCCGGCGGATTGTCCGATTATCTGTTGCGCGACGCGCCCATTGAAGAGCTGCTGGTGCACCCGGGAATCAGGCGCCTGACGATTCTGCCGGCCGGCCCGCGGCTGATCAATCCGGCCGAGCTGCTGGGCTCCGCGAAGATGCGCGCCCTGGCGGCCGAATTGAAACAGCGGTATCCCTCCAGGATGATCATCTACGATCTGGCCTGCCTTCACCGCGCGGCGGATGTGCTCGCGGTGTCATCCTGTCTGGACGCGGTGTTGATGGTGGTGGAAGCGGGCCGCACGAGGGTTGAAGAGGTTGAAAACGCCGCGCGGCTGCTGCAGGGCGTGCCCCTGATCGGCACCCTCCTGAACAAGGGATGACGCCTCTTGAACAAAGGATGATCATGTACGAATCGACCTACGGCTTTCGCGCCAAACCGTTTGCCCTGCAGCCGGATCCGGACTTCCTCTATCTGAGCACGAATCACCGGACCGCCCTGAGCTTCCTGGAATACGGCATTCTGAATCAGGCCGGGTTCAGCGTCATCACCGGAGAAATCGGAGCGGGCAAGACCACGCTGCTTCGCAAGATCCTCCAGGAAGCCGACCGGGCGCTGACGGTCGGCTTCATCGCCGCGCCGCACCAGGCGTTCGGTCACCTCATGCAGTGGGTGCTGATGGGGTTTCGCCTGGACTCGACCGCGAAGGACGCCTTCGGCATGTTTCAGGAGTTCAACACATTCCTGTTGACCGAGAACGAACGGGGCCGGCGGGTGATCCTGGTGGTGGACGAGGCCCAGAACCTCGACGTCTCCATGCTCGAGCAGCTCAGGCTGTTGTCGAACGTCAACGTCGGCGAACGGCAGGTGCTCCAGGTGGTCCTGTCGGGCCAGCCCGGTCTCCGCGAGCTCCTGCGCCGCGCGGAGCTGGTCCAGTTTGCCCAACGCATCTTGGTGGACCATCATCTCGGCCCCATGGACGAGCGCGACACGAAGGCCTACATCGAGCACCGGCTCCGGGTGGCGGGCGGCGCGCCCACGTTGTTTACCGACCAGGCCTGCGGGCTGGTCTACCGGGCCACCGGCGGCATTCCGCGTCTCGTCAACCAGCTCTGCGAGATGGCGCTGGTCTATGGGTTCGCGGAACGGGCGGATCGCATCACCTCCCGGATCGTCGCGGACGCCTGCAAGGACAAGCGCGCGGGGGGATTGGTGCCGCTGCTTCAGCACGCGGGGGACGCCGCGGTGATCGATGACGAGCGGACGGAGGAGACGAGGCCCCGGATGAGCGTTGTCCCCCGCGAGCCCGGGCCCTCTCCGCGTCAACCGGCTGGCGGCCGGGACGAGGCCGCGCAGGCGGCGCCTCGAATGTTGGGCGGGGACCACGACTCCACCGCGACGCCGCTCGAGCGGGGACAGGCGCTTCACGCGCAGGGTCGTCATGATGACGCCATTCATCTGCTGGAACAGACGGCCAGGGGTTCCGCCTGCTGGTTGAAGACGTTCGCGCTGATCGGCGCCTGCCATCGCGCGGCCGGGCGGAAGACGGAGGCGGTTCTGGCCCTCCGTAAAGCGTTGACCGATCAGTCCGCCCCCGTTCAGGAGATTGTGGCCGTGCGCTATGAGCTGGCCGGCCTGTTGGAGCTGATGGACAAAAAGTATGAGGCCATCGAGTGTTATTTGAGAATCTACCAGCTCGATCCGGATCTTCAGGATGCGGCCAAACAAATCGAACGGCTGACTGCGGCGCGCCGGCCGCGCCGGCCGTGGTTTGCCTGGGCCCGCCGGCGTCAGGGGTGAGGGGACGGATCACGCCGCGCGTCCTGCGCGGCCGGCGCCTCGCGGTTTAACACGGATGTAAAACTGCCTTAATCCTGCGGCAATCTGCAGCAGATATACTGGCTTCGATCTCTTCGCAAAATAATTGCATACTGTTAAGACAGTCCGCTAATGCCATTTCATGAATGCGGAAGGAGCCCCGGTCAAATGCCCGGTCAACCCAAGCAGGCGAATCATCAGCACACGGCGAAGGAGCGCGGCGCGCCCGCGGCGCGGCTGCTCCGGGCTGCTCTGGTCATAGGATTGTTTTGGGGATTGTTCTGGGGCTGCGGAACGGACCAGCCGATTGAGCCGGCCGCGACATCATCGACGACGCCCCCGTCTGTTGACCACAGCGGAGGCGAGGCGTCAACCGGATCAATGACCGCTGAGGCGGTAGATCCCGAGAAGGTACAACAGGCGATGACCTTTCAACAGCAGGTCCAGGAGACGGATCCCGCGACGCTTCAGGAGGTGCTGCTTGACGGCGTGGCCAGCGCCGATCCGAACATTCAGTTGATGGCGTTGAACCAATTGGAACCGATGCTGGCATGGAATGCTCAGGCGAGGTCGGATCTGGAAAACATGCTGCAACATGAGACCGACCCCGGCATGCGGAGGCGCATGGAGGATCTGCTGGCCAAAGAGGTGGCGCCCGTACTTCAATCGGCCGACGCAAGCGCGGCCCCAAATTAGCGGCGTGTTCATCGACTCGCCGTGGCGGAGATTGGGCTTGGCAAAGGGTTGCGGCAGCAACGGCGGCCGGGTTAATCGTGGGCAATCGGACGGCGGTCGCTGTGATGCTGGCGTGGTTGATGGTCTGGCCTATCCAGGCCGGGCTCGCGGAAGAACCGTCGAGTGCCCCCGTCGAATCGCAACCGGCCCCGGCGGCGCCGCAGAACCACGGCGCCGAGCAACAGCCCCAGCCGGCCCCGGCGCAACCTTCCCAGGAGCCGCCCCAGCCTCCTCCTCAAAACCCCGCTGATGTGACGTTTAATGTGACCGAATACCGGGTTGAGGGCAACACGGTACTGTCGGGCGAGAAGATCAAGGAGATTGTCGCCCCGTATGTGGGGCCGGAGCGGCGGGTGCGGGATGTGGAGAAGGTTCGCCAGGCGCTTGAGAAGGCCTACCGTGACGCCGGCTATCCGACGGTCCTGGTGGTCGTGCCTGAGCAGACCGTCGAACAAGGGGTGGTGCAGTTGAAGATCATCGAGAGCAAGCTGGGCGAGATCACGGTCTCTGGCAATCGTTATTTTTCAGCCGGCAGACTGCTGGCTGCGCTTCCTGCCCTGAGATCCGGCACCCTGCTCTATGAGCCCGTGATTCTGAAAGAGCTGGACCATCTCAATGAGCATCAGGATCTGAAGGTGACGCCGATTCTTCAGAGGGGCGCCGAGCCCGGCACCGTCAACCTTGAGTTGAAGGTCGTCGACCGCCTGCCGCTGCACGGCAATCTGGAATTGAACAGCCAGGGGACGCCCAACACCCCCAGGTATCGGCTCAACGCGATGATCCAGTACAACAATTTTATGACGCCCAACAGATTTCTGTCGATTCAAACAACCCAGACGCCCCAGCATCTCGGCGACGTGCAGCTCTACGGGCTGAACTACGTCACCCCGCTCCAACAGGACAGTCGCTCCCTGGCCCTCTATGCCGCCGTTTCGTACAGCTCCTCGAACGTAAACAGCGGTGTGCTGACCCTTGTGCAGCAGGGGGGCGGGATCGGCATCACGGGGAACGCCATTGTCTTCGGCGCGCGCTACATCGTGACCGCGACAACCGGTCAGACGATGAGCCATCAGCTTTTTCTGGGGGTCGATTTCAAATTCCTGGGAGAGAATGACCTTGCCGCAGGGGGGGGGACGTACACCATCGCCAGCGACCGGGTCAATTACATGCCCCTCTCGGTCGCCTACCTGGGGCAAGTGTTTGACCGCTTCGGGATGACCAAGTTCTCCGTCTCGCTGCGCGGCAATATCGCCGGGATCCTCCCGCTGGGTGATAAGGAGGCGTTCGGGGGCGATCCCTCGGACCCGTACAATGAACCGGGCAATCGGGCGGGCTCCACCGGCACGTTTGGCGTCTTCCAGGCCGGCGTGGAACGCAGCGTGAATCTCCCCCAGGGGTTTCTCCTCACCGTGAAAACGGACGGCCAGGTGGCGACCGAGCCGCTGATCCCCGCGGAGCAATATGCCGCCGGGGGAATCAATACGGTTCGGGGATATTGGGAAAACGAGGTGCTGGGCGACAATGCCGTCCATGGGACGGCGGAGATCATGACGCCTCCGTTCGAGAAATTCCTGCCGGCCGCCGTCAAGGAGGAATTGCGCATGAGGGTCTTCTATGACGCGGCCTACCTGTGGCTCAAACAGGCTCTTCCGGGGGAAAAGGATTATTTCCAACTGGAAGGCTCGGGCTTCGGGCTTCAGTTGAAGCTGACGGACTACCTGCTGGCGAGGGTGGATCAGGCCTGGGCCTGGAAATCCGCCGTCGTGACTCATAAAAACGATTACTTCACTCATTTTTCCATCCAGATGGCGTTCTAGCGGGAGATGGAAGGGGATTCGGCGGTGCGTCGAGCGACAGTCAATAGCATTCGAACAACCGGCGCGGGGCGTCTCGCGCCTGCGAGGATGGCCCTGGCCGCGATCTTTTTGCTCTCGTCCAGCACGGCGCTGGCGAACCCCATGGGGCCTGTCGTGATGAGCGGTCAAGCGACGGTCTCCGGCATTGGCACGCCGGTGGTCACGATCCAGCAGGGCACCCCAAAAGTGATCCTGAACTGGCAATCGTTCAACATCGGCCCCACGGAGTTGACCCGTTTTCTCCAGCCCTCCGCGACGGCGCTGGCGCTCAACCGGATCATGGACCAGAACCCCACCCAGATCTTCGGCTCACTGCAGGCCAACGGCATCGTCCTGCTCCTCAATTCCAACGGCGTGCTCTTCGGCCCCAACGCCCAGGTGAACGTCAACGGGTTGGTCGCCTCCTCGCTGAATCTCACCGACCGGAATTTTTTGAACGGCGTCTACCGCTTCCAGCCTTCGGGCGTCGGCGGCGCGGTGAGCAACGCCGGCTCCATCCAGACCGGCGAGGGCGGGTTCGTCTATCTGCTGGCGCCGAATGTCGAAAACAGCGGCCTGATCAGAAGTCCGGACGGACAGATTGTCCTGGCGGCGGGCTCCACCGTCTATCTGACGGATCGCCCGGACGGGCGGGGTTTGCTCGTCCAGGTGCAGGCGCCCGCCGGCGCCGCCACCAATCTGAAGGATTTGATCGCCGATGGCGGCACGATTGCACTCTACGGGCAGGTGGTGAATCAGAGCGGCCTGATCCAGGCGAACAGCGTGCGGCAGCAAAACGGCCAGATTCAACTCGTGGCCGGCGACCAGGTGAATCTGGCCGCCGGCAGCCTGATCGAGGCCAGGGGGGATGAAACCGGTGTGTCCAACGGCGGCAGTGTCACCATCCTGGCGAAGCAGGGGACGATGAATTTTGAGCAGGGCGCCGTCATTGACGTCTCGGGCGGCAGCGAAGGGGGCAACGGCGGGTCGGCGGAATTGAGCGGCCAGTCCGTCCGGCTCGGCGGCCAAGTTCTCAGCCGCGCCGTGGAGGGCTATCAAGGAGGGAGTCTGCTGATCGATCCGCCGGGCGATCTCACGGTGACTGGTGATGAGTTGTTGAATCTCCTCTTTGGCGGGTCGACCGATCTTGTCTTCCAGGCCGACGGGAACATGACGGTGCTCAACGCAGCCATCGATCTGAGCTACATCGGCAGCCCGGGCAGCCTCACCTTTACGGCCGGCGGCGATCTGAAATTTTCGAATTCTCTTCTTGTCTATGATCCGAGCGGGGTGTTTTCATCCGGGGGAATGAGCCCGTGGAACATCACATTGACCGCCGGCAACGATGTGATTCTGGACAGCGCGTCCATGGTCGGGGCCGGAGGAGGCGGCAATCTGACCGTCACGGCCGGCCGTGACGTCATCTCTCCCAGCGTGTTGAACCAGCAGTACCATCTCTACACGGGGTTGCGTCTCGACGAAATCGAGCCGGGAACGCTGACGATCAATGCCGGACGCGATTTTGAAGGCGGCTTTGTGCTCGTCAGCGGCGAGGCCGATGTGACGGTCGGGAGAAATTTCGGATCGAGCGCGAGCTATGCCAATCTCACGCTGGGGATGGGGCATATCTCCGTGGATGCGGTCGGGGACATTTATCTGGGACTGGTGCAGGACAAGGTGATTGCGGAAGATCGCGTCGATTACGGCATCCCCTCGCTCAAACTGGCCGACTCCGGCAATCGCGTCGATCTGCTCTCCGAGACCGGCTCGATCTACCTGAATCCGCATTCGACTCAAACCCAGGTCCTGCACTCCCTGGAATACTATCCCGCCTCCTTTTCGGCGGACGCCCCCCAGGGCAGCATCGTGATCGGCGGCAACCTGACCTTCTGGCCTTCCGCGACGGGCAGTGTGATCTTCTCGGCGCAGAACGACATCATGGGAGTCACCCAGAACGGGCAGACACCCATCGTCAAGCTGGTCCAGTCGGATCCCGCCGCGCTGGAAACGGCGAATCTGGCCAGCCTCCTGAGCGTTCTGAATGCCCCGGCGCCAAGCGGGGTGGTGACGACGGCGGCGCTGGTGCCGGTGCGGTTCGAGACGACGCTCGGCGATATCCATGACCTTGTCCTGGACCTTCGGACGCCGTCGTCGCTTCCCAAGGAGGTGACCATCGCGTCGGGGCACGACATCACCTCGTTCGCGGGTCTGATCTCCGCCTATCAATGCGTCGATGGGGATTGCCCGCAGATCGTCTCCGCCGCCGATACCTTTGACATGACAAGACCCCAGCTGACCACCGGGGTGGTCAGCGGGGTGACTTTTTACGGCAACGGGCACGGCGAGGTCGCCGCCGGAGGCGACCTGAATCTTGCGGACAGCGACGGGATCCGCTTTTTCCAGGGCACCGCCGCCGGCCCGGGCGGACTGCTGGATCTTGCCGTGGGGGGCGATCTGCAGATGACGAGTTCCAGAATTCTGACCTACAACGGCGCCTCCATTCTCATCCGTGGTCCGCAGGGCGCCGACAGTCCCGTGGGGGGATCCGTGGATGTCGGTTCGGACGCTTCGCTGCCTCTGAGCACCATCCTTTATGGGATCCTCACGCTGGCTGGCGGCGACATCACCATCAGGTCAGACGGCAATGTGGAGGTGAACAAATCGCGGGTGGCGACGCTCAGCGGCGGCAACATCGACATCACCTCGGTCCACGGCGACATCGACGCGGGCAGCGGCGCCCGCGATGAACAGGTGGGGTTTGTGATCACGGTCCTGGACGAGAACGGCAATCCGGTCATCGATCCGATCACCGGCAACCCGGTGCAGGTGACGATTGCCGTTCCCGGCAGCGGAATTTACACCTTCCATCCAAGCGACCCCAATCCGCTCCCCCCCTATCCGCCGCCGCCCACGCTGACCGAGTTTATGTCGCCCGCCCAGAAGCTGCTGGCCGCGCTGGTCCTGAAGCAGGCGATTAGCGGACACGACATCGCCGGTCTCGAACCCCAGGACCAGGCCGCACAACAACAAGTCGCCAAGCTCTGGAGCGACGCCTACGCCGAGATCATCAAACAAGCCACGAAGGACTGGAAGCTGGGCGACATCAGGCTGACCGCTCTTGAGGGCAGTGTGGTGGTTCCGCCGGCCGGCATCCGTGGCAAGAATATTTTGATCAAAGCGAAAAACCTGAAACTGGTGGGCGGGTCGATCGCCGGCAATCTGATCGTGGATGTCGGCAACATTTCCGGAAACCTGCATGGCATCACCGGGCCGACGTTCGGCAATCTGGGCGGGAGTTTTGCGGTGCCTTCGCCGACGTCGTCGTCGGGCCTGAGCGGATTGAGCGGCTCCACAGGATCCCTGTCCAGCACGGTCACGACCATGACCGCGTCTGTGGCGGATACGGGGCAGGAACAGGCGACGGCGAAGGCGCAGGCTGACGCGGCGGCGTCGGGCGAGCCGGGCGCCTCATCGGCCAAAAAGACACAGCACAGCGTCCGGCTCAAACAGGGCGTGACCATCGAGGTTGAGGTCAATGAAGAGAAGCCGTAACCAAGAAGGAGAGGCGAATGGCCATTGAATTGACGTCAGGGGGGATTGGATTTGCGTTTCAGCACGCCACGTTGGAAGGCAAGATTACCATCAGCGTGCTGGGGGTCTTTTCCCTCGTGAGCTGGACCGTGATCGTCGGGAAGTTCCGGCAATTGAGAAAGGCCAGAAAGCAGACCGAGCGTTTTCTGGCCGCCTATGCGCAGGGAACATCCCCCCTGGAGTTGTTCGAACGCAAGCTGGCGTTTGCGGGCTCCCCGATGTTTGAAGTCTATACGGAGGCGTGCGCAGAGCTGAAGAAGCAACTGGCCAAATACGGGGGCAAGGTGCCGGTCCACGGCCTCAGCGCCGTGCGCATCGCCATCGAGCGCGGAATGGGGGAGGCGGCCGTTGATCTGGAATCGGGCATGATCATCCTGGGAACGGCCATCAGCGGCGGGCCGTTTGTGGGCTTGTTGGGAACGGTCTGGGGGGTGATGGACACTTTTTCAGGGATCGCCCGGGTCCAGCAGGCCAGCCTGACCGCCATGGCGCCCGGCGTGGCGGCGGCCCTGATCGCCACCGTGGCCGGGTTGTTGGTCGCCATCCCGTCATTATTTTGCTACAACTACCTCGTGACGCGGACCCGCGCGATCACCCTTGAAATGGACAATTTCTCGGCCCACCTGGACACCGTGTTTGCGACGGACTATCTGAGGGAGAGGAAGAACGGCGACCTGACCGATTCGAGCGGGGCCTACGGCCAGTCGGCGGGGCAGGAGCAGGCCTATCCCTTGACGGGATCGGCGCATCACGGCGTGGTGTAACCCGGAGGAATCCCAGCGATGAAACGGTTCTCGAAATCGGGCCACAGCGCGGTGGCCGAGATCAACATCACGCCGCTCCTGGATCTGGCGTGGGTCTTGCTGGTGATCTTCATCATCACGACGACGGCGCTCGTGCAGGGCATCGAGGTGAAATTGCCGGAATCGACCCCAAACGAGACGGATATCGCGACCAACACCGTGACCCTCTCCATCAAGAAAACGGGTGACGTCTTTCTGGACGAACAACCGGTCAAGATCCAGGAGCTGGAGGGTCTCCTGCGGGATCTCAAGAAGGCCAAGGGCGATAAATTGCCCGTCGTCGTCAGAGGTGATGAGGGAACGCAATACAAATATATCGTGGCCGTGTTGGATGTGCTGCAACGGGTGCCGATCGAAGAGCTGGGATTGGCCACCAAGCCGCTGACCGAATCCGGATCATAATGTCACAGGACTACGTCGGATTTCGGAAACACAAAAAGAGCGGGCTCGGCACGACGCTGACCATTGTGGCGGCCATTCATCTGCTGATCGGGGGTGGTCTGGTCTGGTTGGCCTACACCCAGGTCGGCCAGGCATGGCTGAAGGTCTATAAGATCAAAATCGCCCAGGTGAAGGAAAAGCCGCCGGAGCCTCCGCCGCCTCCACCGAAACCCGAGCCGCCCAAACCCGAACCGCCCAAGGCCGAGGCGAAAGCGCCTCCGCCCCCTCCGCCTCCCGTGGAAGCGCCGAAGCCGGCGGCGCAGACGCAGGTCGCAGCCAACCGGCCGGTCAGCCTGCCCGGGTTCGGCAATCCGTTCGCCACGGGAAAACGAAGGCCGTTTGCCGGGTACGTTGACCTGGTGACCAGCGAGATTCAAAAACGGTACAAACAACCGCCCGATCTTCCGAACGACATCGACTATGTGGTGATGTGTCAGCTGCTCGTCGATGAGGAGGGGCGGGTCCAACATTATCAGCTGGTCAATTCATCAGGCAATAAAGAGTTCGACCGATCCGCGCTTGAAGCCCTGGCGGCCATTGACCGTTTGCGGCCGCCCCCTCCGGGCATGTCCAAGGTCATCGTCGTGAAATTCTTCCCTCCATCCTGATCGGACGGATCAGGGTCGATCAAGCCGGGGCATGGAGAGGAGTGTATTTCCCCACGCGATTTCACATGGCGATGGCGATTCGTGCGTGCGGGGTCGGATGGGGACGGCGCGCGGTCTTGTAAAGGGGCGCAGCGCAGGGGACATGGGGAAAGGGACTTTGAGGGTGAAGATGGGCAAGTGCATGTGGGTCATCGTCATGGCGGCGGGGCTGATCGGTCTGTCGCTTATTGCGTGCAGCAAGGGCACGATCCATTTGCAGGTCACATCCCTGCAAACCGGGGGCTACCATAC
>Ga0335085_10012822_pt1 | contig 12327 bp, 10 predicted proteins | sample Lox_Sample_45_FD_206712 | JGI IMG/M metagenome (GOLD analysis project Ga0335085, IMG submission 206712) | Soil microbial communities from Loxahatchee National Wildlife Refuge, Florida, United States - Lox_Sample_4.5 | ecosystem: Environmental > Terrestrial > Soil > Wetlands | place: USA...
AATCGACGACGTCGACCACGTTGACGAGCTTCTGCAACTGCTTCATGCAGAGGTCGAGCGAGCTGTCGTCGCCCTTGAGGACGACGGTGATGCGCGAGAGCGACGGGTCGTGCGTGGGCGCGACGTTGAGCGTGTCGATGTTGAAGCCGCGGCCGGAGAACATGCCGGACACGCGGGCGAGCACGCCGAACTTGTTTTCAACGAGGACCGAGATGGTGTGTCTCATGGGTGGAAGTGGTGGACGCCGAGGGACTCGAACCCCCGACCCCCTCGGTGTAAACGAGATGCTCTAACCACTGAGCTAGGCGTCCGAGTGGAAAAACGAGCAAAACGGACGCGGGGTGGCGGAGACAAGGTTTAATTCCGGGGAGAGGTTTGGCGGCGCGGGTTTGATCGCCTAGGCCGACGCCAGGGCCGGGCGCTTGGACCGGAGCAGGCCCTCGCGGTGCATCATCTCGGCGATCTGGAGGGAGTTGAGCGCGGCACCCTTCCAGAGGTTGTCGCCGCTGACCCAGAAGGCCAGGCCGTTGTCGAGCGCGGTGTCGAGCCGGATGCGGCCGACGCCGCACTTCACCTTTTCGCTGAAGTCGAGCGGGGTCGGATAAGCGCTCTTGGCCGGATCGTCGACCAGTTGCGCGCCGTCAAAGGCGGCGATGGCGGCGCGGGCGGCCTCGACGCTGACCGGACGCTCAAACTCGGCGTTGACGGCGACGGAATGCGCCCGCACCACCGGCACGCGCACGCAGGTGGCGGAGACCTTGAGCGCGGGCAGTTCGAGAATCTTGCGGCTCTCGGCGAACATCTTCGACTCCTCGCCGGTGTAGCCGTCGGCGCCGAAAGTGTCGACCTGCGGAATGACGTTGAACGCGATCTGATAGGGATAGACCGAGCGCGGCAGCGGCTTGCCCTGCGCGTAGGCGCGCACCTGGTCGTCGAGTTCCTGCACCGCATCCACGCCGGTGCCGGAGACCGACTGGTAGGTAGCGGTGAAATACCGCTTCAGGCCGAAGGCCCGGTGCAGCGGGAAAAGGCCCATCAACGCGACGGCGGTCGAGCAGTTCGGACTGGCGATGATGCCCTTGTGCTGGCGGACGGCGTGGAAATTGATTTCGGGAATGACCAGCGGGACGTCGGCCTGGAGGCGGAAGGCCGAGCTCTTGTCCAGGACGAGACAGCCGGCCTTGACGGCGTGCGGCGCCAGCTGGCGCGCGAGCGATCCGTCCACGGCAAAAAACGCCACGTCGAGCTCGTCGAAGATCTCCGGCTTCGCCTCGGCCACGGTAAATTTCTTGCCGCCGGCCTCGATGATTTTGCCCGCGCTGCGCGCCGAGGCAAAAAGCCGCAGCGAGGCGCAGGGAAAGGCCCGCGCAAACAGCAGCTTCAACAACTCTTGACCGACCGCGCCGGTGGCGCCGACGATGCCGATGTTGTAGGATGATGGGTTTTTCACAATGGAGACTCCTTTGGAACTGGTTACTAAAACATGCGCCCGGCTCGGCATCAAGCCTGCAGAGCGCATCCTGATCGTGCGCCTAAGCGGCCAGACGATGCAGTTTTACCGCGGCGGCGCGCTCGTCCGCAGCTATCCCGTCTCCACCTCGCGCCGGCCGCCTTCGAACATCAAGGATTCGCTCGGCACGCCGCGCGGCCTGCACGCCATCGCGGAGAAAATCGGCGCCGGCCAGCCGCCCGGCATGGTTTTCAAGTCGCGCGTGCCGACCGGCCGCCATTTCAGCGAATTCGCGCCGGAGGAGATCAACACCGACAACCTCGTCACCAGCCGCATCCTCTGGCTGCGCGGCCTCGAGCCCGGGGTGAACGCCGGCGGCGACGTCGACAGCCAGGCGCGCTACATTTATCTGCACGGCACCAACCGAGAGGACAGCATCGGCCAGCCGCAAAGCGCCGGCTGCGTCCTCCTGCGCAACCTCGACATTGTCGAACTTTACGAGGACGTGCGCGTCGGCGACCAGGTCTGGATCGGCGACTAGCGGTTTTTTCCGAAGAGCAACCGCAGCGAATTGAGGCAGACCACAACCGTGCTGCCTTCGTGCGCGGCCACGCCGACCGCCAGCGGCACCGCGCCGAAAATCGTCGTCCCAACCATCACAATCACGACGCCGAGAGAAAGCGTGAGATTCTGCAGGATGACGGTCCGGGCGCGGCGGCTCAGGCGCCGGGCGGCGAGAAAATTCTCGATCCGGTCGTGCATCAGGATCACCTCGGCCTGCTCGAGCGCGGCGTCACTCCCGCGCGCGCCCATGGCCACGCTCACGTCGGCGGCGGCGAGGCTCGGTGCGTCGTTCACGCCGTCGCCCACCATGGCCACACGCCGGCCGGCTTCGCGCAGGCCCTGGATCGCGGCCACCTTGCCCTCGGGCGAAAGGCCGGACTTGACCTCGTCGAGGCCCAACTCGCGCGCCACCGCCTCAGCGGCATGATGGCGATCGCCGGTGAGCATGACGGTTTTCACCCCGCCGCGGCGCAGCTCGGCAATCACGCTTTTCGATTCGAGGCGGATCTGGTCCTTCAACAGGACGCGGCCGACCAGGTCACGGCCGATGACCCAGACCTCGCTCAGCTCGGCCGAGGCCGGCGGCAGGTCCTTCGCCCAGGCGGCGAGCGGACCGCTCTCGAGCAATTCGCGACGGCCGAGCAGGACGGTGGCGCCGCCAAGCCGGCCGCTCAGCCCCGCGCCGGTGAGCGAGCGGAATTCGTCCACATCCAGCTCGCGCACGCCGTCGGCGCGGCCATGGCGAGTGATCGCGCGCGCGATCGGATGCTGCGACTTCGCCTCCAGGGCGCAGGCCAGCTCCATCACCTCGTGTTCGCGGCCCGCGGGAAAACTTTCGCAGCCGACCACCGCGAGCTCGCCGGTGGTAAGCGTGCCGGTCTTGTCCAGCGCCACGGCATCGATCCCGGCCATTTTTTCAATCGCGCCGCCGCCGCGAAAGAGGACACCGTGCCGCGCGCCCCAGGCGATGGCGGCGAGAATCGCCGAGGGAATGGACAGCACGAGCGCGCACGGACTGGCCACGACCATCAGCGTCATCGCCCGGTAAAAGGCCGACAGCTGTCGCGGAGTGTTGTCGAACGCGGGCAGGTGAAAGCCGAACCGCCAGACGAGAAACATGGCGAAGGAGAGGCCGATGACGGCATAAGTGTAGCCGGTGCCGAATTTGTCCGTGAAGCGCTCGCTCGGCGCCCGCAGCTTCTGCGCCGTCTGGATGAGGCGGATGATTTTTTGCAGCGTGCTTTCGCCCGGCAGGCGCGCGACGTCGAACTCGACTGCGCCCCAGAGATTGATCGTGCCGCTGAAAACCATGTCGCCCTCCGCCTTGGCCACCGGCACGGATTCGCCGGTGAGCGCCGATTCGTCGCTTGCGCTCCGGCCCTTGGTGACCGTGCCGTCGGCGGGAAACGCCTCGCCCGGCTTGACGCGCACGCGGTCGCCGATGCCGAGTTCGGCCACGTCGATCTCGCGCTCGCCACCGTCGGGGAGGGCGAGCGTGGCGCGCTTCGGCGCGCTTTTGAGCAGCGAACTCACCTCGCGCTGGGTGCGGTCGAGCGCGTATTCCTCCATCGCGCCGGCGGCGGAGAACAAAAACAAAAGCAGCACGGCCTCGCTCCAGGCGCCGATGCAGACCGCACCGATGGCGACCGCCAGCATGAGAAAATGGATGTCGAGCTTGAGCGACTTCAGGTTTTCCACCGAATCCTTGGCCGCGTCCCAGCCGCCGGCGACCAGGCCGGCCAGATAAAGGATGCGGTGCAACCACGGCACGCCGGGCACGAGGTGCTCGAGAGCGAAGCCGATGATCCCGCAGCCGCCGCAGATCGTGGCGAAGGCGGCGAGCTCCCGCCACTCCGATTCCGGCTCGGGTTTCTCCGGCGTCAGCTCCGGCCATTCCATCTCGCGCCAGAGCCAGAGTTTTTCCGCGTTTTCGCACATTGCCCGGCCCAGCACGGTGGCGCCGCCCTCCTGCCGGAGGGTGAATCCGGCCGGCGCCCGCGTTCCGCCGGGCGGAGCGAGCCGGGCCTCGACTGCGGCAATGGTCGCGGCCAGCTTCTGCTCCAGCGCCGCCAGGTCCACCTCACCGAGCGTGGCCACGGCGATCTTGCGCGAACCGGTGTCCACCCGCACGGCGCTTACGCCCGGTTGCGACCGCAAAAATTCAGCCAGTTTACCGACCCAGTCGTGCCCGGAAATATTCTCCGACATGGACTCCATGGAAAGCCGCCGGCCCGGCCGCCGCAAATTCATTTGCGCCGGCCGCCGCGCTTTTCATTGCATGGCGGATTCAATCTCAATGATCGGGCTCAACGAAAATTCCGGACTCGAACCGCCGCCGCCTTCGCATGCGCCGGCTCTGGTCGCGAAAATTTTCGCCGAGACCGGCTGGCTGTGCGCCCGGCTCGGACTCGAGCACCGGCCGCAGCAGGAAAAAATGGCGAGAGCCGTGGCCGCGACGATGGCCGCGGACGAACCGCTGCTCTTCGAGGCTGGCACGGGGGTGGGCAAGTCGCTCGCCTACCTCTTGCCGGGAATCGTCCATGCGGTTGACCAGTCGCGTCCGTTCATCGTGTCCACGCACACGATCTCGCTGCAGGAGCAGCTGGAAACGAAAGATCTGCCGCTTTGCCGGCGGCTTTTCGCCGCGGTGGATGAGCTGAAACCCTACGCCGCTTTCAAGTCCGCCGTGCTCGTCGGCAAATCGAATTATCTCTGCACGACGCGCCTGAGCCATGCCCTCGCCGACCGGGCCAGCCTTTTCGCCGACGACGATTACGCCGAGCTGCAACGCATCGCCGCCTGGGCCCAGACCACCGCGACCGGCCTGCGTCACGAGTTGCGGCCGCCGCCCCGGGCCGAGGTCTGGGAGGCGGTCAGCGCCGACTCCTCGGCCTGTTCGCGCAAACATTGCGACGGCGAGAAATGCTTCTACCAGCGCGCCCGCGCCCGGCTGCGTTCGGCCCACCTGATCATCGTCAACCACGCACTGCTTTTCGCCCTGATCAACGCCGGCGGCGCACAGGCCCAGTCCGCCACGCGCGACGTGCGCGGCGTGCTTTTTCCCGACGATTTCGTCATCCTCGACGAGGCCCAGACCGTGCCGGAAGTCGCGACGGAAAACTTCGGCCTCAGCCTGAGCAGCTACGGGGTGGAACGGGCGCTGAAATTTCTCTACAACCCAAAAACGCGCCGCGGCCTCCTCCGCAAACACGGCGGCCCGGAGGCGCAGCAGCTCGTGCTCGACGCCCTCGACGCCTCGCGGCAGTTCTTCGATTTTCTCTCCAGCACCCTGCTTGCGAAACAGCCGGTGGTGCGCCTGCGCGAAAAGGACGCGGCCGAGCCGCTGCTCGATGCTCCGCTCGGCGCGCTGCACCGGATCGTGGGCAGGCTCGCCGACAAGCTCGACGACGGCCGCGAACGCGACGAGCTGCTCGAGCAGGCCGCGCGGCTCAAGGGCCTGGCCGCCGGTCTCAACGAATGGCTGACCCTGGCCGATGCCGGCCACGTTTACTGGGCCGAGCGCACCGGCCGGCGCCAGACCGTCGTTTCGCTGCGCAGCGCACCGATCGACGTCGCGCCGGAATTGCGCCGGCATCTCTTCGGCTGCGGCACGAGCGTCGTCTGCACCAGCGCCACGCTGGCGCTGGGCGGAAGCATGGAGGCCTTCGCCCGGCGCATCGGCGCGGACGGAGCGCGGGCCGGCGCGGAAACCTCGCCGTTCGACTTCGAACGCAACATGCGCGTGTATGTCGCCGCCGACGTGCCCCTGCCCTCGCCGCAGGACGCCCGCCTCGCGCTCGACGCGCTGGCGGACTGGATCAAATTCTGCACCCTGCGCGTGCGCGGCGGTTCGCTCGTGCTCTTCACCAGCTACAACGACCTGCGCCAATGCGCGGCGGCCCTGACGGACGATTTCACCGCCGCGAAACGGCCGCTCCTCTTGCAGGGCGACGAACTCTCCCGCACCGAGCTGGCGCGCCGCATGCGGACCGACGGCAATGCCATCCTTTTCGGGACCGACAGCTTCTGGACCGGCGTCGATGTGCCGGGCGATGCGCTCGCCCAGGTTGTCATCACGCGCCTGCCGTTTGACCCGCCGGCGCATCCGATCCTCGAAGCGCGCGCCGAGCACATCCGCGACCTCGGCGGCAATCCCTTCAATGAGCTGACCCTGCCCGATGCCCTGATCAAATTCCGCCAGGGGGTGGGCCGGCTCATCCGCACCGCGGACGACCGCGGCCTGGTGACGATCCTCGATGCGCGCGTGCTGGCCAAAGCCTACGGGCGGTTGTTTCTCGAGAGCCTGCCGACCCCGCACTGGGAAAAACTTACGCGGGAAACGCGGTCGGCACGATTTCTGCCTTTCGCTTGAAGCCATCGTGGTCTAGTTTTTCCTGCTTCATCCATGCAATTGCGCGCCGCCGCCGCCAGCGACATTGGCAAAATCCGCCGACAAAATGAGGACCGGTTTCTCTGCGATGAGAACTCCGGCCTCTTTGCCGTGGCCGATGGCGTGGGCGGACTACCCGGCGGGGCCGACGCCGCTCAGCTCGCGGTGGACACGGTGATGGAGCTGTATCATTCGCTGCCCGAGGGCGAGATTGTCGATCTGATCAAGATCATGCACGAGGCCAACGCCCGAATCTGGACGCTCGGCCAGAACCTCAGCCCGGAACTTGGCATCGCCACCACGCTCACGCTGGGCCTGATCACCGGCGGACAGCTTTATCTCGCGCACGTCGGCGATTCGCGCTGCTACATCTGGGGCAAGGGAAAGCTGGAGCAGCTGACCCTCGACCATTCGCTGGAAAACGAGGCCAAGCTGCGCGGGGCGCAGCGCCTGCTGGCCTATTTCGGCGAATCCAGCCGCGCCGCCCTCACCCGCTGCCTCGGCCAGCCCGAGCCGCCGGAAGTCGACTTCATCGTGCGGCCGCTCGTCGTGGGCGAACGCATTCTTTTTTGCAGCGACGGCGTCAGCCGAGTCATTCCGGAAGCCGATCTCGGCGAAATCCTCGGCGCGACCGACGATCCGTCCGCAGGCATGCAGAAAATCGTCGACACCGCCAACGGCCGCGGCGGACCGGACAACATCACCGGCGTGCTCATCACCGTCGATGACAGCGAATGACTCCGCGCCGCGCTGGTTGCGAGCCAGCCCGACAACGAGCTGTTTCGCTTCAGCCTCGCCCAGGCGCTGGTCGACGGGCATCGCGGCACGGAGGCGGTGCCGCATTTCGAATTTTGCGTGGCGAAAAAACCCGACTGGATGATGCCGCGCATCCTGCTCGGCAAACTCCTGCTCGAACTCGGCCGGCGCGACGACGCCCGGCGCCTGCTCGACGACGCGCTGCGGCTCGCCGTCGCGCAGCAGCACGAGGATCCGGAGCGCGAATTGCGTTCGCTGCTGGCCGAGCTATGATCCGGCAAGGCGGCGTCACATAAACGTCACACGATTGGCACAAGTTTCGTCGTGCGCAGCGCAAAATTTCTACCAAGCTCGCCCATGCGCATCATCCTCACGTCTCACGGCTCGACCGGCGACATTTATCCGGTTATCGCGCTGGCGGTTGCGCTGCAGCGCGCGGGACACCGGGTGCGGTTTGCGACGATCCCGCATTATCAGAGTGAGATCGAGGCGGCGGGCGTGGAGGTGCTGCCACTCTGTCCGAACTGGCAGCAGGCCGATCTCAGCTACTGGATGGGGCGCCTGCAAAAAATCCGGCTGCCGCTCTATCAGCTGCGGGAAATTTATCTCGGCGCGCTGCCCTACATCGCGGAGATGGTCGAGCGCATGGACCGGGCGCTCGACGACACCGACCTGCTCGTCTCCTCGTATCTGTTTCCGATGAACAAAAGCGTGGCCGACCGCAAAGGCGTGCCCTTCGCCACCTTCGCCTTTGCGCACCAGGTCGTGCCCTCGCCGGATTATCCGCCGGAAAACTTCCGGCCGCCGGCGTGGTTGCCACGCCCGCTCCGCCGCCTCTGGAACCGCGCACTCTGGCGGGTGGGCAATGCCGCGGTCGACACCGTCATCAACCGCACCATCGCCGGGCCGCTGCGCGCCGCCGGGCTGCCCAAGGTGCGGAATTTTTTCTCCGAGCCGGCGGACCGCGTGCTCGTGGCCGTGTCGGAAAAACTCATGCGGCCGGAAGGCGCCGAAATTCATCCACGCTTCCGCTTCACGGGCTATTGCCGCTGGCAGGCGCCGGAGGACGCAGCCATCGAGGCGGAGGTGGCGGCCTTCACCGGCGGCGGGCGCGTGCCGGTGCTGACCTTCGGCAGCATGGTCTACGACAACCCGCGCGTGGTCATGCGCCGCTTCGTGAAAAACTGGCCGCGCGGAAAAAAAATCATCCTGCAAAGCGGCTGGGCCGGCTTCGCCGCGCCGGCCGACTGCCCCCACATCAAGGTCATCGGCAAGGTCTCACACGATCAACTTTTCCGGCATGCCTCGATGGTCGTCCACCACGGCGGCGCGGGCACGACCGGCAGCGTCCTTCACGCCGGCGTGCCGCAAATCGTCGTGCCGCACATCGGCGACCAGACCTTTTTCGGCCAGGAGGTCGAACGGCTCGGCTGCGGCCTGCGGCTGGCGAAGAAAGCCTGGCCGCAGCAGCTTTATTTCGCGACCGAGCGCATCACGGCCAGCCCCGCCTATGCGTCGCGCGCCGCCGAGGCGCGGGAGATTTTGCTGAGGGAAAACGGGCCGGCCCGGGCGATCGAGGAGTTGGAGCGCTTCCTGGCCGAAACCCGCGCGGCGGCGAAACCGCCGCTGGCGCTGGCGCCGAATGTGGTGGCGCGCGCCTGAGTCCGGCCGGCGAAAATCAATAGTCCCGCCCCTCGGTCAGGTGCGCGCGCAGGCCATCCCTGGTTTTCATGAAAACCGGCAGCGTTTCGCGCTTGTAGCCGTCGAGCACGCGAAAAACGGCGAAGTGCAGGTGCGGCCCCGAGGTGAACCCGGTCGCGCCGGAAATCGCGATGGGCTGGCCGGCCCGCACGTCGGACCCGAGCGCGACCAGCGCGCCGTTTTTCTTGAGATGGACATATTCGGCATAGGTCCCGTCGCGATGCCGGATGATCACATAGTTGCCGCAATTTCGAAAGGCGGGCGTGGGACCGCCGACATCCGAACCCTGCCTCACGCCCACGACCACGCCGTCGCGCGCCGCGCACACGACCGTCCCGACCGGCATGGCAAAATCATAGGCATATTCGTTCTGGGAGCCGGGATTGTGGCTGAAATCACCCAGGTAGCCCTGCTTCAGCTCGTGCTGCTCCCCGGCCGCATAGGGCAGGAGATAGGCGACCCGCGCGGGCACGCCGCCGCGCGCGCCATACCGCCAGCTATAGTCGCGCGTGTAGTGTGTCGGCTTTTGCGGATCCACGACACGGATCGAGGCCAGCTCGGCGCGGTTTCCGCCTTTCACGTCCACCGTCACCGGCAGGGCGGGCGACGCCTGCAGGTTTTCCAGCTGCAAATCCAAGGTGATCGTAAAATCCAGGAGATTGTCCGACTCCGCGTAGAAGTGGATCACGCCGCCTTGTTTTTCCTCGACGATCCGGACACTGGTGTCATGGCACTCGGCGGCGACCGGCGTCGTCAGGCCTAGAAAGAGAAAAAGCCCGGCCGCAATTTTCATCGGCCAGCGACTGATTCAAAAGGGAGTTTGCGTCAATGCAGAACGGTCCGCGCCGCGGACGGTCGTCATCGGACGCTCACTCGCAGAACAAAACACAAACCGGTTTGCCGATGGTGACGCTATTCTTCGTCAGCGCGAGCCGGCCGGTGGCGGGATCAACGCGGAAGACGACGACGTCGTTGGTGTCGCGATTGGCGCAGAGCAGCCAGTTGCCGTCGGGCGAAAGGGCGAAGTTGCGCGGATGCTTCCCCCCGCAGGGCACGATTTCGACGAGCGCGAGCAGGCCGGTCTGCGCATCGCGCGCGAAGACCGCGATGCTGTCGTGCCCGCGGTTGGAGGCGTAGACAAAGCGGCCGTTGGGATGGATGCGGATCTCGGCGGAAGTATTCAGTTCATGGAAATCCGCCGGCAGCGTCGGGATCGTTTGCTTCAGCGTGAGTGCGCCGCGTGCGGCGTCGTAGGCAAAAACGCAGACCGAGCCGCCCATTTCATCGACGACATAGAAGAAGCGGGCGTCGGCCGAGAATTTGCTGTGGCGCGGACCGGCGCCGGGCGGCACGGTGGCAAACGGCGGATCGTTCGGCGTCAGCGTGGCGTGCTCCGGATTGAGCCGGAAGCTGAAGACGCGGTCGAGGCCGAGATCGCAGACAAAGGCAAAACGATTGTCCCGGGAAAGCGTGACCGAATGCGCGTGCGGCTGGTCCTGGCGGTCATGGTTGGGTCCGAGCGGACCCGTGGGTTTGAGAAAGGCGCTGCGTTCGCCAAGACCGCCGCCGTCTTTCACCGGCAGCGCGCAAACATACGCCCCGCCATAACTGACGGCGATGACCATGCGGCCCGTGGCATCGACCACGAGATGGGTGGTCGCGCCGTCGCCGGTGGGCTGTTGATTGAGCAGCGTGAGCTTGCCGGCGGCCGCGTCGATGGCGTAGGCGCCGACACCGCCCGTCTTCGGCGCGGCCGGCGGACTTAATTCGCCGCCTGCGTACAGATGCCGCCCGTCCGGATGCAGCGCCAGAAAGGTCGGATTGCGCGCCGCAGCGGCGAGCACGGGAGCCGTGAGCGTTCCGTCCGCCGGATTAAAGCGAAAGGAATAGATGCCCTGACTGGAGCTGTCGTCGGTGTAGGTGCCGATAAAAACCAGCACGGGTGAGGCGGAGGCGGAGATCATGCTGAGCAAAAAAAATGAAACCAAAAGCGATTTTCGGAACATGGCGGGACGGGGTTGGTAATGGCGGGGAACCTGGAGGAGCAAACGCAACCGCCGTCCGGTTGTCCAAGAGATAAGTTAAAATAACATTTTTGCCAGCAGGAGAGGCCCGGCGGCCACGCCTTCCAGAAAGAGCGCTGCCGCAAATCGCTTCTCCCTTCGCGGCGGCGGGTGCAAACCCCGACCGGCCGGGCTCAGTGCGAAGGCTTGTCTTTGTCCTGATCGGACGGCGACGATTGATTGGACGGCGACGCGGCGGGCGGCGGCCGGACCGGTGCGATGGCGGGCCGGCCCGGGTTTGAGGGCGGCGACTGATATTTTTCCGGCGGACGGTTGTTGAAATCGTGCGGACCAACGCCCCGGTTATAATTGTTGGGCAAGCCGGCGGGCGGAGGCGGCGGCCCGGGCGCAACGGTGGCCGGCCGGTTTCGGTCCGGAGATGGTGGCGGCGGATGAACCTCCGGGCCGTGCCGGTCCAACGCACGCGGATCCGCTCCGCGGTTGTCAGGCGGCCATGCTTTTTTGTCGTCGTTGTGCGAATGGAAATCGTCGCCCGGCCGATGCGGGATCGTGGGCGTGCCGGGCATGAGCTTCAAGCGGGGAAGAACCGGGCGCGGTTGACCGAAGTGCTGCCGCAGTTCGCGTTCGCGATCCGGATCCGGCCGCCACGGCCGGCCCGCCGCGCCGCCAAAGTGCGGACGGCGCCAATCCCATCCCGGCCGCCAGACGCCGACGCGAATGCCGCGGCCGGCCCAATCGCATTCGTAACCCAGCCATGCGCCCACGCGCCAGCCCACGCCGAAAGTCAGCCACGGCCCCGCATATGCCGGCTGCGCCACATAAACTTCATCCGGATCGTATTCCGGCACGTAAATCACATCCGGCTGGGCGGGCACGATGCAGATGTTACCGTCCTCCACGACGACATCCTGCTGCGGCGTGTCGACCAGCGTGCCCACCGCCCGCGCCTGCGCCCGCAATCGCTGGATGGCCTGCATCATGTCGGCCGGCTGCTGGAGAAAAGCCGCGCCGACGGACTTGGTCCACTCGAGATTCGTGTCCATCCATTTCACCACCTCCGGATAATGCGCGAGCGCCTTCACGCTGTCGTTCCACGGCTGGCTGTCGACCTGCGCCGGATCGCCGTTGGCCTCGAGATAGCGCGCCGCCAGCACCACGTCCGACGGCTCGGTCGATGCCGGCAGGATCAACGCAACGAGCGCGTCCGGATAAAGCGCGATCGGCGCAAGCAGCTTGTCCAGGTCGGCCGGCGCATAAACGGTCTCCGGATTCGGCTCCGTTTGGGCGGAGAGCAAAACGGACAGGCATAGGCTGGATAAAATCGCCAGGCAAATTTTCATGACGGCAAACTTCTTCTAGTTAGACCGCTGTTCCCGCGCAAGGTTTGATGAATTTTAAGGAAACGGGGCGGCAGCCGGCTGCATGAAACCCTTGACGCCCTG
>Ga0335085_10012823_pt1 | contig 12326 bp, 8 predicted proteins | sample Lox_Sample_45_FD_206712 | JGI IMG/M metagenome (GOLD analysis project Ga0335085, IMG submission 206712) | Soil microbial communities from Loxahatchee National Wildlife Refuge, Florida, United States - Lox_Sample_4.5 | ecosystem: Environmental > Terrestrial > Soil > Wetlands | place: USA: Florida...
GCTGGCCGCCGCGAGATGGATGCGGATCTGGTGCGGCCGCCCGGTCGGGATGCTGACCGCGACCACCGCCTGTCCCTCCCGGGCGGCCACGACGCGCACGTGGGAGACGGCCGGCTTGCCGGCGGGAGTGGCCGCGTGCACGCGCCCGAGCCGCGGGTGCGGGACGAGGCCGATCGGCACGTCGACGGTGAACGAGGGGACGGCCGGGACCCCGCGCACGAGCGCCCGGTACTCCTTCTCGACCTTCCCCGACCGCCAGGCCGCGGCCACCGCCCGTCGGGCGCCGTCGATGCGGGCGAACAGCACGAGACCGGACGTGCCGCGCCCGAGCCGGTGCATCGGCACCGCCTCCGGGTGGAGGCGGCGCACGCCGAAGAGCAGCGTGTGCTCGAGGAAGCCGCCGCTCGGGACAACCGGCAGGCCGCGCGGCTTGGCCACCGCCAGGAGGTCCGCGTCGCGGTGGAGGATGGCGAAGCCGAGCGGGACGACCGGCTCCTCCCACGGCGGCCGCCGCCAGACGAGGGACTGGCCGGGCCGCAGGACGTCCATCGCCTGGGCGACCTCGCCATCGAGCCGCACCTCGCCGCCCGCGATCCGCTCCCCCCAGACGGCCTCGCTCGAGTGGCGGTAGCGCCGCGAGAGCCAGCCGAGCACGGTCCGTCCCGCCGCCTGCGGTCCGACCTCCTCCCGGTAGTCGAACCCCCCGTTCACCGTGAGAGGATCCTCCCATGCCCTTCGTCTACGTGCTTCTCTGCCGTGACGGCTCCCTCTACACCGGAGCCGCGAAGGACCTCCGGGCCCGCGTGCTCCGGCACGAGGCGGGGACGGCTTCGCGCTACACCCGCGCGCGTCGGCCAGTCGTCCTCGTCTGGTCCCGCAGGGTGCGCACGTGGAGCCGGGCGCTCCGCGAGGAACACCGCATCAAGAAGCTGAGACGGCGCGACAAGCAGGCCCTCGTGGCCGGCGGGGAAGCGCGTGGTCAGGCCCGCGGGCGGTACTCGGTCCGGGCCACGTCGATCCTACCCGAGCGCACCTCGAGGAAGGGCTTGCCGGAGCGAACGCCCACCGTCCCGTAGCCGGTGGCGGTCGCGAGGAAGCTCCGGAAGTCCCCGGCGAGGCGGGGCTCGACGTAGAGGACCCGCTCCACCGCGTCGTAGCGCACGCCGGTCAGGCCCTGGATGAGGCCGTAAGAAGAGAGGGCCCGCGCGTACCAGTGGCCACACTCGTACTCGTCGAAGGGGTTGCGGGCGCGGCCGTCGTACCGGTCGCGGCAGGCGCGCACGATCTCGAGGCCCTCCTCGACCATCCCCGTCAGCATGAGGTGCGAGGCCACCTGGTACTCGATCCCCGTCCAGACCTCGTTCGAGTAGACGAAGGGCAGGGTCAGGGCGCCGCCCCGCGGCCACGTGCAGAGCAGGAGCCCCCCTTCGGCGCCGAGGGCGAAGGTCGGCCGCTGGGGGTTGACGTGGCCGGAGAGGTCCTTCTTCAGGTTGTGGCGGTGGACGGCGCGCAGGTGGCTCGCCGTCTTCTCGCGGTCGAGGACCTCGCCCACGCCGCACACCGCGGCGATCCACGCCCCGAGGACGCCGTCGGAGAGGCAGCCCTCGCCGTACTGGTACTTCGGCCCTTCCCGGTCCAGGAGGGCCCGGGCCTCCGGCGAGTACTCGCCGACCATGCTCTTCGCGTCCTGGGGGCTGCCGGCCCGGAGGCCCTTCCACTGCACTTTCTGGACGAAGTACTCGCCGTTCCAGAGGTCCGTCTCCATCCGGCGCCGGCCCTTCTCGAGGAGCTCCTCGTAGAGGGGGACCGCATCGCCGAGCGCGCGGCCCATGAGCCCCGCCGCGCGCAGCGCGCCGAGGTAGAAGCTCGTGCACATCCCGTCCGGGCCCCAGAACTCGATGTCGTAGGTGTTGTGGTGGGGCTCCTCGAGGGCCCCGGTGTGCCGCGGGTCCCACGTCGCGATGCAGTAGTCGAGGCTCGTCTTCACGCTCGGCCAGAGGCCGCGCAGCCAAGCGGTGTCGCCGGAGATCCGCCACTCGCGGTAGACCTTCATGATGCCGCCGAGCTGGCCGTCGGCCGCGGCGTGGAAGTCGTGGGCTGGCGGCCGGATGGGGAGCGCGGCCCGGAAGGTCTGGTGCCCGCGCGCGTCCTGGGAGACGCGGAACTCCGTCTCCCGCAGCGTGCGCTCGAGGGAGGGGAAGAGGTGCGGCACCGCCTGGGCGTAGTTCCAGACGTGGGTGCAGGACCCGTGGCAGCACCCCCAGCTGTCCCCGCACCCTTCCCAGCTCCAGAGCCGCCCGTCCGCCTGGCGCATCACGGTCGGGGACTTCAGGATCGTGAGGTTGGCGGCGACCGCCTCCATCACCTCGGGCGGCAGGGTCTGGTCGTGGAAGCAGTCCGCGAAGCGGGCCGTCCTCTCGCGCCGCTCGGCGTAGCTCGTCCGCCAGTGCTCGGCCGCCTCCTCGACCCCCGAGAAGCGGGCGGCGTACCAGGGGCGGTATCGGCGCTCCCCCACCGGCTCGTCGTCCTCGGGGTCGTCACCGACCCGCAGGTGGCTCTGCCCGACGTACCACGAGAGCTGGACCGCGATCGATTTCGCAGCTCCCGGGGCGAGGGCGAACGGCACGAAGAGGGTGGCCCCGGGAGAAGGAGGGCTCTGGGGGACGGGTGGACGGTCCTCGCAGGTCGCCTGCTCCACGTCCTTCCAGGCCAGGGTCAGGTCGTCGAACCAGCCCCCTCGGAACCAGGCGAGGTTGACCCGGGCCTCCGGGTCGCTCGTCCTCACGCAGAACGAGCCTTCGTCCCAGGGGGCGTCCTTCGCTCCTGCTCCCCAGAGCACGAACCCGCCGGGAACGGCGCGCACCGCCCGGTCGGCCTTCTCCTCCGCCATGAAGTTCCGGGCGTTCCACGAGAAGACGCCGGTCGACGTGCGCCCGGAGACGTTGCGGAGCCGGTACTCGAGGGCCGCGAAGGGCAGGCTCGAGCCGTCGGGATCGCCGGCTTCGAAAGGGCTCCAGCCCTCGATCTCGATCTCGAGGGGCATCTCCGGGTCCTGGAGGGTCACCGTCGCGAAGGGAAAGCGGGCCTGGAAGCGGGCGTGGCCGAAGCGGGGCAGGCCCCACGTCGTTCCCCCGCCGCCGTTGCCCGACTCCTTCAGGCCGAACCGCTTCCAGCCCGGCACCGGTCCCTCGACGACGCGCGCGAGGTTCGGCTCGCCCTTCACGCACACGGCCGCGAACACGCAGGGCTCGTTGAAGACGTTCGGCTGGTGGCGCAGCGAGACGTGGGAGAGGGCGCCGGTGCCCTCGAGGCACAGCATCCCGGCCCCCATTCCGCCGAGGGGAAACGCCACCCGGTTCAGGGTCTCGCCCTCGTAGGGGCCGTTGTAGGCGCGCCGGGGGGCCTTCTCGCTGCGGGGCTCGCTCCCCGCGCCCTCCTTCGCCTCCGCAGGGCCGACCGCCCCGAGCGTGCCCACGGCGGCGACCGATCCGGCGAGGAACGCCCGGCGGCGGGGCGACCTGGGCTTCTGGCTCCTGCTGGCCATGCGTCCCTCCTCAGCTCCGTTGCGCGCCGAGTATGTCACAAGGGACGCGAGCCGACGCCGCGTCGGGGCCCCGCGTGCGGCCCTGCTAAGATTCGCGGGTGCCGAGGTTCGCCGAGACCGGACATCTGATCGCGGTCGGGATCATCCAGGCCGGGCTGGGCCTGGCCGTGGGGGCGCTGCTGGCGAGCCTCTACCGTCTGACCCGCCAGCGCTACCTGGCGTACTGGTCCCTCGCCTGGATCGTCCTGTCCGTGCGGAGCGTGGCCGGGTCGACGGGCCTGCTCCTCGGCGTGGACGACGTCGCGGGGCGCGCCTTCGGTCTCGTCGCCACCTTCGTCGGCTACCTGCAGGCGCCTGCGCTCGGCCTCGCGGCGTCCAGCCTGAAAACTGGCGAGGCCGGGCCCACGACCCGACGCGTCCTCCTGGTGGGCACGATCGCCGGCGCCGTGGTCTTCGTCGGTCTGGCCGCGGTTCTGCCCATGACGCTGGCCGGTCGAATCGTCCTCGCCGTGGTCCCCTCGTACGCCCTCGTGGTGGCGGCCAACACCTGGTTCGCGTGGTCCTTCGCGACACACAGCCCCCGTGCACCGACGCCGGCCGGGCGAATCGTGGTGGGCTTCAGCCTCGGGTACGCCGCGCATCTCCTCGTCGTCGGGATGGGCTGGGCCGGAGTGGACCTCTACCGCGGGGCGACGGCCCCCGCCGTGATCGGCCTCCTCCTTCCGATGGGGATCACCACCGGGATCGTGATGTCGGTCATCCAGGACGCGGCCGAGACGGAAAGGCGGCTCCGGGAAAGCGAAGCGACCAACCGGGCCCTGCTCCAGGCGATCCCGGACACGCTCTTCGTCCTGGACCGGGAGGACGTCTTCCGGCAATACCTGCCCGCCAAGGGCTTCGCGCCTCTCGTCCCCCCGGAGCAGTTCCTCGGCCGACGCGTGGCGGACGTCCTGCCGCCCGAAGTGGCCCGGGAGCACGAACGGCTCGCGGCCCGGGTTCTCGAGACCGGGGAGACCGAGCCGCACGAGTACTCCCTGCCGGCAGCCGAGGGAACGAGACACTACGAGGCCCGCTTGAGCCGGAGCGCCGCCGACCGCGTGATCGCCATCGTCCGCGATGTGACGCGGCAGAAACGCGCCGAGGCTGAACGCGAGGCCCTGATTGCGGAGCTCGAGAAGAAGAACGCCGAGCTGGAGCGATTCACCTACACCGTCTCCCACGACCTCAAGGGCCCGCTGGTCACGATCCTCGGCTTCCTGGGCTACGCGGAGAAGGCCGTCGCGTCGGGCGACCCCCGGGGCGCGGGGCGAGACTTCGAGCGCATCCGGTCCGCGGCCACGAAGATGCAGACCCTCCTGCACGACCTGCTCGAGCTCTCGCGCATCGGTCGGGCGGCCGGTGTCCGGCGGGAGGTGCCGGTCGAAGGGCTCGTCCGCGAGGTCGTCTCGCTCCTCGACGAGCGCCTCCGGCAGGCCGGGGTCGAGATCCGGATCGAAGGCGACCTGCCCACGGTCTCCGGCGACCCCCTGCGCCTCCGCGAGGTGCTCCAGAACCTCCTGGAGAACGCGGCCCGGTTCACGTGCGGCGCCGAACGGCCTCTCGTGACGATCGGGTCCCGGCAACGGGACCCGGAGGGACGCGTCGTCCTCTTCGTCCGGGACAACGGAATGGGGATCGATCCGAGCCACCACGAGCGCATCTTCGGGCTCTTCGAGAAGCTGGACCCGGCCGGCGAGGGGAGCGGCATCGGCCTCACGATCGCCCGGAGGATCGTCGAGGTGCACGGCGGGCGGATGTGGGTGGAGTCGGAGGGTCCCGGGCGGGGCTCGACCTTCTGCTTCAGCCTGCCCGCGCCGGATGCCGCTGGCCCGGCCTGAGGCGTCTCAGCGCCGCGGGCGGAAGGCCCGCACGTAGCCGAGGCCGATCGCCACGAGGAGCCCTCCCCACCAGATTCCCGCGTGCAGGCCCGCGAGAGCGACCGGCGGCGGGTGGAAGAGGCCCACGATGCCGGCGGCGAAGATGAGGACGCCGTAGACGGCGAGCAGCGCGCCGATGAAGAACCAGATCGGGATCCCGTGCTCGGTCATGCGGGTCCTCACCAGAAGATGACGTTGACGGCCACGAGAATGGCGCCCACCACCGTCGCCCAGAGCGCCGGCTTCTCGTACCACGGGCACGGGCCGTCGTCCGGCCGTGCGGTGCGGCCGAGGACGAGGTTCCGCAGCTCCGCGTCCGGCTTCGGCCGTGTAACGAGGCTCACTCCCACGGTGACCAGCACGCACACGACGAGCGACCACCACCCGCTGTACATGTTCACCGCCATGGGCTTCGCCTTCCGCGAGCGGGCGATCGTCTCCGTGTGGTCGGGGTTGAAGGCGGCCGGGGCGAAGCGCTCGGAGACCACGGTGGAGCGGACGGTGACGCCCGGCTCCAGCACGACCGGGACCCCCTCGACGCCGAACTTGTCGACGGCACCCGACTCCGCGAGGGTCACCGCCGGCGCGAGGAGCTGCACGGGAACGTCTCCGTCCTTCCCTCGGACCGACGCCGGCAGCGCCCGCGGGCCCCCGGAAACCGGGAGCGCTCCCGTCCCGTCGCCGAACACGTTCACGGTCTCGACGACGCCCTTCACGACGGCGATCGACCGGATGCGACGCGCCTCCCGTTCCACGCGGACGACCGCTCCCTCGCCGAGGGTCGCCTTCGGCGGTGGCCGGTAGCCGTCCGGGAACGTGTGGACGTAGGCCCACATCCCGATCGAGACCAGGATCGCGGCCACGAAGCCCCAGAAGCCGCCGGCCGGCGTTGCGCGCTTCCAGAGCATCCCGAGGATGACGGTGCCGAAGAGAGGCACGATGAAGAAGAAGACGAGCACCTGCAGGAAGTCGAGGATGTTCGAGAACCAGAGGAGCGAGTAGGCGGCGGCGATCGAGGCGAGGACGCCCACCACCGAGCACCAGCGGCCCATGGCCAGGTAGTGGCGGTCGTCCGCGCTCCGCCGGAAGAGGGGCTTGTAGACGTCGTAGGTCCAGACCGTGGCGAAGGCGGTGACGTTCCCGGCCATCCCGGACATGAAGCCCGCGATCATGGCCGTCACCCCGAGGCCGAGGAGGCCGGGGCCAAGGTACTGCCCCATGAGGAGCGGCAGGACGTCGTTGAAGGTGTAGTGCGTGATGCGCGCCCGCGGGTCGCTCTCCGGGACGAGGACCAGGGGCAAGCCGTCCTTGGCGTAGAGGACGGCGAGGCCGAGGAGGCCGGGGAGGGTGACGATGATCGGCACGCACATCTTGAGGGCGGCGCCGATGAGCGTCCCGTTCTGGGCCGAGCGCAGGTCCTTGGCCACGATGACCCGCTGCACCTGCAGGAAGTCGGTGCACCAGTAGCCGAAGCTCACCGCGAGGCCGAGACCGAACACCATCCCGAACCAGTCGATCCCCATCGGGTTGGTGTCGAAGGAGCCGAGGTTCCGCCACAGGCTCGTGAAGTCGGCGTTCTGGACGGTGGGGTGGACGATGGGGGCGTTTCTCTGGATGGCCTTCATCATCCCGCTCCAGCCCCCCGCGTCGATGAGGCCGAGGATCGGGACGAGCAAGGTGCCGAGCCAGATGAGGAAGAACTGCAGCACCTCGTTGAAGACCGCGGAGAGGAGCCCGCCCAGCGTCACGTACACGGCCACCGTCACCGAAGACGCCCAGATGCTCAGGTGGATGTCCCAGCCGAGGAGCAGGTTCAGGATCTTGGCCATCGCGAACATGCTGGCCCCGCTCACCATCACGGTCAGGAAGGTGAACGAGATGCCGGCCACCGTGCGCGGTCCCTCGCCGTAGCGCAGCTGCAGATAGCCGGGCACCGAGTGGGTCCGGCTGATGTAGTAGAAGGGCATCATCACGACCGCGAGGAAGAGGATCGCGGGGATGGCCCCGATCAGGTAGGCGTGGGCCCCCAGCATGCCGTACTGATAGGCCATGGCCGACCAGCCCATCGTCTCCAGCGAGCTGAGGTTCGCCGAGATGAAGGAAAGGCCGGCGACCCAGGCCGTCATCTGCCGGCCGGCCATGAAGAAGTCCTCGCCCGTCCGGGCGTACCTCTTCAGGTACACCCCGATGCCGATCACCGTCGCGAAGTAGAGGCCGACGATCACGAGGTCGAGGGGAGACAGGGCGAGGAGCCGCGTCGCGGAGCTTCCGAGCAGGAGGGCGACCATCATGGGCCGGAATCTTGAGCCCGTTCGGGCACGGCGTCCAGCCGGCTCACCCCGCGATCCGGCCGTCCTCGTCCCACAGATCCCGCCAGCTCTGGCCGTCCCGCCACAGGAACACCTGGCCCTTGATGAGGCGGCAGCCCCGCTCGGTGCCCGCGATCGCCTTCATGTCTGCGTCGGTGAGGGGGTCCGTCACCGCCGCCCGCAAGTTGGCCAGGTAGTTCCTGCGCCGGACCGAGAAGGGGATCACCACGTGCCCGCGCTGGAGCCCCCACTTCAGGCAGACGACGGCCGGATGAACGCCCAGGCGCTCGGCGATCGCGACGATCGCCGGGTCCTCGGTGTCGACGGTGTCCTCGGGCGTGCGGTCCCGCTCCGGCCGGCCCGGCGAGCCGATGGGCGAGTAGCCGATGGGGACGATCCCGTGGTCCACGACGTAGCGCAGGAGCTCCTCCTGCTGGAAGTGCGGGTGGAGCTCCATCTCGTTCGCGGCGGGCCGGATCACGGCGTCGCGAAGCAGGAGATCGAGCTTGGGCACGGTCATGTTCGAGCTGCCGATGTGCCGTACGAGGCCGCGCTCGACGAGCCTCTCCATCTGCCGCCACGTCTTCATGTAGCTCTCGTGGACGTACGGCTTCGCGTCCGGGCTCCGCGAGGTCACGTCGCAGCCCGGCGGGTGGAAGTTCGGGAAGGGCCAGTGGACGAGGTAGAGGTCCAGGTAGTCGAGCCGAAGGTCCCGAAGGCTCCTCTCGCAGGAGGCGGCGACGTCCTTCTCTCCGTGCTTGTCGTTCCAGAGCTTCGACGTGACCCAGAGGTCCTCGCGCCGGACGCCGGAGCGGAGGATCGCTCGGAACGACCGGCCGACGTGGGCCTCGTTGCCGTAGACGGAAGCGCAGTCGAAGTGCCGGTAGCCGACGCGCGCCGCCTCGAGGACCGCCTCGGCGACCTTCTCGTGGGGCACGCTGTCCGAGCCGAAGGTGCCCAGGCCGATCACCGGGATTCGGGCTCCGGTCGCGAGAAGGCGCCCCGGTACGAGGTCCGGAGGGACCCCGTCGGAGACTCGCGGGTTGCTCCGCTCCCGGCTCATGGGTGACCTCGATCCAGCACCTCGCGGACCTTGGCGGCAAGCGAGGCGGGAGTGAACGGCTTGGGAAGGAAGGATGCGTCCGCGTCGAGCTCACCGTGGTGGACGATGGCGTTGGTGGTGTATCCGGACATGTAGAGGACTCTGACCTGAGGCCGGAGCGCGGTCACCTGGCGGGCAAGCTCGCGGCCACCGAGCCCGGGCATGACCACGTCGGTCAGCAGCAGGTGAATCTGGCCGGGATGGGTCCGGCACAGCGAGTCGGCCAGGGCCGCGTTCTCGGCGGCGAGCACGACGTAGCCGCAGTCCGCGAGAACGGTGCGCGCCAGCTCGCGAACCTGCTGATCATCCTCGACCAGAAGGACCGTCTCGCTGCCGTCGTTGCGGACCCCGCGCGGCGGCTCCGCCGGAAGGAGCTCGTCGGGAGCGTCGACGACGGGAAGGTAGACCTTGAAGGAGGTCCCTCGGCCCGGCTCGCTGTACACCCAGATGTTGCCCCCGCTCTGCTTCACGATCCCGTAGACCATCGAAAGGCCCAGCCCAGTTCCCCGACCGGGCTCCTTCGTGGTGTAGAACGGCTCGAACACCTGGGCGAGGTTCCGGGGGTCGATCCCGACGCCGGTGTCGCTCACCGCCAGCAGCACGTGGCGCCCTCGACGAGACGTCGGATGCTGCAGCAGGTACGCGTCGTCGAGGAGCACGTTCGCGGTCTCCAGCGTGAGCTTTCCGCCTCCGGGCATGGCGTCCCGGGCGTTGACCACCAGGTTCATGATCACCTGCTCGATCTGGCCCTGATCCGCCCGGACCGAGCCGAGATCCGGCGCCAGGACGGTAGTCATCTCGACGTCCTCGCCGATCAGGCGGCGGAGCATCCGGTCCAGGTTCCGGACAAGCGCGTTGAGGTTGAACACCGTCGGCTGCAGGACTTGCCGGCGGCTGAAAGCCAGCAGCTGGCGGGTGAGGGAAGCCGCCCGCTCCGCGGCCTCGTCGATGCGCTCGGCATTCGCACGGAGCTCGGGAGTCGGGGCCCGCCGCACGATGAGCTGGCCGTAGCCCCGGATCACCGTCAGGAGGTTGTTGAAGTCGTGCGCCACCCCGCCGGCGAGACGCCCGATGGCCTCCATCTTCTGGGCCTGGCGGAGCTGGGTCCGCGACTCCTCGAGCCTGGCCGTCCGCTCCGCGACCTGCTCCTCCAGGTGCTCCTCGTTGTCGCGAAGCTGCCTCTCGATGCGCTCCCGCTCGGCGATCTGCGTCCGCAGATCCGTCTGGATGCGGTCCTGTCGTTCCTGGACGAGGATGAGGCGGGTGCTCGAGCAGCCGAAGGAGACGGCGACGATGATCAGGGCGAGCGTGGGCTCTTCGCGCAGGATGCCCAGGGACAGCACCAGGACGAGGAACGCGAAGAGGGTGGGAAAGAGGCGGTTGCGGGCGACGTCGCTCGCCTGGGGGCCGTCGGCGGAGGCCTCGATCGCGGCCTCGTTCCACGTGGCCGCGATCACGATCGGCACGATCGCGAGGAGGGTCCAGACGACCTCGTACCAGGAGCCGTTCGGAAGGGCCGCGCCCAGGTAGTTGAAGTAGAAGTCCCCGGCGCAGGCCAGGACGAGGAAGAGCCCGACGCGGCCGAACAGGGCCCGGACGATGCGCGAGTCGCTGACCGCCGCTCGCAGCAGGAACGTCCCGGCCATGACGCCGTCGTAGAGGAGAGTCCCCGTCCAGGTCGCGCGCAGCCAGCTGTGAGCGAACGGCGAGCCGGCTGTCTCGTGCGTCGGCAGGTAGTGGAAGAAGAGGTAGATGACGATCCACAGGAGGACGACCTGGACGAAGTCGAGGAGGTGGATCCGGTCGAAGCGGCGGGGCGTGAAGTCCGGCTCCAGGAACAGGGTCAGGCTGACCGGGCCGAACCAGAAGACGGAGATGGCGTCGGCCAAGTCGACGATCGACCGAGAGGGCTCGATGAGTTCCGCGTAGAGCGTGCAGAGCGTCCCCACGCAGAAGAGGACGGACGAGAAGGCGGCGACGGACCAGAAGGACCGGGCGAGGGAGCGCGAAGCGCGGGCCGCGCGCAGGAAGACGTGCACGGAATAGGAGTAGATGGCGATCTCGACGACTTCGGCGAGGGCGGGGCCGGGATTCCTGGGGCCCAGCAACGTGAGGACCCCCAGCTGCGCCATGAAGAGTAGCGCGACCGGGACGATCCAGGAGCTCGCGCCCCGTGGGCGGCTCACCGCAGCTCCTCGTCGAAGATGACCGCCACCTTGCCGCAGCGTCCGCTGGCCATGAGGGCGTAGGCCTCCGCGGCGTTCTCCAACGGGAAGCGGTGGGTGATGAGCCGCTCCGGGCGAAGCCCCCAGCGCACCAGGCGCTCGACGAGCTCCTCCATCCGCCAGATCGTCGTGACCCACGAGCCGTGGACCGACTTCTGGTCGTGGATGACGTCCTCGGACGGGCGGAAGCCGACGGTGCCGCCCTCGCCCATGAATACCACGTGGCCCCACTTGCGAGCGGCCTGGATGCAGGTGAGGCGGGCCTGGTCGTCGGCCGAGCAGTCGAAGGCCCGTTCGACGCCGTGTCCGCCCGTGAGCCTGCGGACCTCCGCCACGTTGTCCTTTCCCGCCGGGAGCACCTCGTCGCAGAGCCCGAGCGAGCGGGCGAGGTCGAGCCGCTCGGGCCGGAGGTCGATGCCGAGGATCCGCTCCGCCCCCATCGCCCTCGCCAGCATGGCGGTGGCGAGGCCGACCGGGCCGAGGCCGGTCACGAGGACGGCGTCGTTCCCGCTCACCCCCACCCGCTCGAGGCCCTCGTAGACGGTGCCGAAGCCGCAAGCCACCTGGGCTCCGTCCGAGTAGCTGAGGGCGTCGGGCAGCAGGACGAGGTCCTTCTCCTCGGCGAGGATGAAGGGCGCCATCCCGCCGTGGCGCTGCCAGCCGTAGGCTCGGCGCCACGGGCTGGTGCACGAGATCATGTAGCCGCGGCGGCAGTCGTTGCAGAGGCCGCAGCCGGAGATGTGGTAGACGACGACGCGATCGCCCTCCTTGAACCGCCGGCAGCCGGGACCCGCCTCCACGATCTGCCCGCACGGCTCGTGGCCGGCGATCGTCCCCGGCTGGTAGCCCTCGGGCCCCTTTCCGAGGTGCTGGCGGTAGATGCAGCGGATGTCGGAGCCGCAGATCGTCGTGCTCTTCGTCCGTACGAGCACCTCGCCGTGGCCGGGCGCCGGCACGTCGAAGCTCCGCAGCTCGACCGTGCCGTTCCCGGGCAGGACCGCTCCCGGCATCCATGTCGGCTTCCCGGTCATCGGCGCCTCCCGTCTGGTGGCCGGGATTGTAGCGCCGGACGCGGGGCGGCCGTCCGAGACCGAGGCTAGCGCCGGACCTGGAAGCTCGCCGGAGCGGTGGCCTGCGCGATGGTCCCGCGGCTTCGGCCTCGTCGGTCGAGGTGATGATAGCCCTCTTGGGCTGCGTGCCACCGGTTCATCCGAGGAGAACGTTCAGCCA
>Ga0335085_10012824_pt1 | contig 12324 bp, 7 predicted proteins | sample Lox_Sample_45_FD_206712 | JGI IMG/M metagenome (GOLD analysis project Ga0335085, IMG submission 206712) | Soil microbial communities from Loxahatchee National Wildlife Refuge, Florida, United States - Lox_Sample_4.5 | ecosystem: Environmental > Terrestrial > Soil > Wetlands | place: USA: Florida...
GGGTTCCGGCGCGCCAAGGCCGGCGACCAGTGACCCCCACCCCGTTCCGGGGCGACCCTCCGGTTACGCCGGCCCTGGTTCGGGAGCACAACCTCACGATCGAGGAATACCAGCGCATCGAAGCCCTGCTCGGCCGGATGCCGACGTTCGCCGAGCTGGGCATCTTTTCCGCGCTGTGGAGCGAGCACTGCTCCTACAAGCACTCCAAGCCCGTGCTCCGGAAATTTCCCACCACCGGGCCGCAGGTCGTGCAGGGTCCGGGGGAGAACGCCGGCGTGTTGCGGCTCCCGGACGGGTGGGCGGTGGCGTTCAAGATCGAGTCGCACAACCACCCCTCCGCCGTCGAGCCCTACCAGGGCGCGGCGACCGGCGCCGGCGGGATCCTGCGGGACGTGTTCACCATGGGAGCGCGCCCCATCGCCCTCCTCAACAGTCTGCGGTTCGGGCCTTTGGATGACGCGCGCAACCGCTATCTGTTCGCCGGTGTGGTACGCGGCATCGGCGATTACGGCAATTGCGTCGGCGTACCGACGCTGGGCGGCGAGGTGGATTTCGCCGCAGCGTACTCGGGGAACCCGCTCGTAAACGCGATGTGCGTCGGCGTCCTGCGTGAGGATCAGCTGATCACCGCGGCGGCGCACGGCGTGGGCAACGTCCTCCTCGCGGTCGGCTCCCGTACCGGACGCGACGGGATTCACGGCGCTTCCTTTGCTTCGGAGGAGCTGTCCGAGCAGAGCGAGCGCCGGCGTCCTCAGGTGCAGGTCGGCGATCCGTTCACGGAAAAGCTGCTGCTCGAGGCGAGCCTGGAGCTGATCGCCTCCGGGCACATCGTCGCCATTCAGGACATGGGCGCGGCAGGGCTGACGTCGTCGTCCGCGGAGATGGCGGCCCGGGGGTCGGTCGGCGTACAAATCGATTTGCAGCGCGTGCCCACCCGGGAACCGGGGATGACTCCCTATGAGATCCTGCTCTCCGAGTCTCAGGAGCGCATGCTCGTGGTCGCGAAACGCGACCGCGTGGCGCAGGTGCAGGCGATCGCCGCCAAGTGGGAGCTCGACGCGACCCCCATTGGTACGGTGACCGACGACGGCGTCTATCGCTGCACTTGGGGAGACCAGGTGGTCGTCGAGATCCCGGGCCGGCGCCTGATCGAGGACTGTCCGGTCTATCATCCCAGCGCCCAGGAGGACCCGGCCGCCGTCGCCCTGCGCGCGGCTAAGCCCGCTCCCCTCTCCCCGCTCCCCTCTCCCGCGTCGGTGCTGCTCGCCCTGCTCGACCACCCCGCCCTCGCCTCCAAGCGCTGGGTGTTCGAGCAATACGATTCCACGGTGCAGGCCGGGACGGTCGTGGCACCCGGCGGCGATGCCGGCGTGATGCGAGTCCGCGGCACGGCCTTCGGGCTCGCCGTCAAGACCGACTGCAACGCGCGCTACGTTGCGCTCGATCCCTATGAAGGGGGGAAAGCCACGGTCGCGGAAGCGGCGCGCAACGTGGCCTGTACCGGCGCGCGGCCGCTGGGGATCACCGATTGTCTGAATTTCGGCAGTCCGGAGCGGCCCGCCGTGTTCTATCAGTTCACGGAAGCGTGCCGCGGCATCGCCGATGCGTGCCGGGCGTTCGACACACCGGTCACCGGCGGGAACGTCTCCTTCTATAATGAGAGCCCCACGGGAGCGGTGGACCCCACACCGGTCGTGGGCATAGTCGGACTCCTCGCCAACGTCGACCGCGCCGTCCCGAGCCATGCGCACGCGAGCGGGGATTTGGTGTTCGTCCTCGGTGCCACCCGCGAGGAGCTGGGCGGCTCGGCCTACTGGGAAGTGCTCTACGATTTTGTCGGCGGCCGGCCACCGCGCGTGGACCTCGCCGCCGAGCGTCAGCTGGTCGACCTGCTGGTGACCGCGGCGGAGCGAGGCCTCCTGCACTCGGCGCACGACTGCGCGCAGGGCGGGCTGGGCATCGCCCTCGCGGAGGTCGCGATGGGCGGCCCGTATCAGGAGGCCGGGTTTGGCCTTGAGGTCGACCTGACGAGCTACGGCGGCGATCTCAGTCCGCACGCACTGCTCTTTTCCGAATCGCAGGGACGCGCCGTCGTGACCTGTGGCAGCGAGCGGGGCCCGGCCTTGCAGGCACTGGCCCAGGAGCTCGGCGTGCCGGTCTGGCAGGTCGGCAGGGTCGGTCCGCGCGACGGACGGTTCCGCGTCCGCTGCCGGGAGGGAGAGATCGACCAGCGAACGGCCGCGTTGCGCGAGGTATATTTCACGGCGATCCCCAAGCGGATGGGAGACTAGCGGGCTCATGTGCGGTGTGATCGGCATTTCCGGCGTTCCTGACGCCGCGCGCCTCGCCTATCTCGGACTCTACAGCCTGCAACATCGCGGGCAGGAGTCGGCCGGGATCGTGGTGCTCGACGGCGAGGGCGTCGCCCGCTCGCACCGCGGGATGGGGCTCGTCTCCGACGTCTTCACCGAGCCCGTCCTGACGAGCCTGCCGGGCGACGTCGCGATCGGCCACACCCGGTATTCCACCGCCGGTACCTCCGTGCTCGCCAACGCGCAGCCCTTCCTGGCCCGGTACCGGGAAGGACCCCTCGCCCTGGCCCACAACGGCAACCTGACCAACGCCGCCCAGCTGCGCGCCGACCTCGTCGATAAGGGCTCGATCTTCCAGACCTCGTCGGACAGCGAGGTGCTGGTGCACCTGATCGCCCGCTCTGAGGCCCGCGAGCTCGAGGATCAATTGATGGACGCGCTCGAGCGTGTGGAGGGCGCCTATTCCCTGGTGGTGACGATCGGCCGTACTCTCTACGCCATCGTGGACGCCCGGGGCTTCCGTCCCCTCTGGCTCGGTCGGCTCGGCAACGGCCATGTCGTCGCGTCGGAGACCTGCGCGCTCGATCTGATCGGCGCCAAGCCGGTTCGCGAGATCACCCCCGGCGAGTTTCTGCGGATCCAGGGCAACGAGGTCGACCAGCTCCCCTCCCTGCCCGCCAAGCCCCATCAGCGTTGTGTGTTCGAGCTGGTGTACTTCTCCCGGCCCGACAGCACGATCTTCGGCCGCTCGGTCGACCGGGTGCGGCGCGCGCTGGGCCGCGAGCTCGCCCGTGAACATCCGGCGCCCGGCGCCGATTGCGTCTTCTCGGTCCCCGATTCGTCCAACGCCATGGCGCTCGGTTTCTCCGAGGCAACCGGGATCAAGCTCGAGTACGGGTTGATTCGCAACCATTACGTCGGCCGGACGTTCATCAACCCGACGGAGGTCGGCCGTCACGCCAAGGTCAAGATCAAGTTCAATCCGGTGCGGGAAGTGCTCGAAGGGAAGAAGGTCGTGGTCGTCGACGACTCCCTGGTGCGGGGCACGACCTCCAAGGGACTGGTTCAGATGATCCGGCAGGCGGGGGCCAAGGAGGTGCACTTCCGCCTCGCCTCGGCGCCGATCACCGGGCCGTGCTACTACGGCATCGACACCCCGACCAAGCAGGAGCTGATCGCCGCCAACAAGACCGTGGAGCAGATCCGCCAGCACCTGGGCGTCGACACCCTCGGCTACCTGTCGCTCGAAGGCATGCTGCGGGCGGCGGGCGGTGACCCCACCGAGTTCTGCCATGCCTGCTTCTCGGGCCGCTACCCCACGAGCATCCCCGACGACTACGACGCGGCGCGGCACGCCGCGCCGGTGCCGACCACGATCGCCGTCTAAACGCAGTGCCTTCACTCGAACGGTTCGTCTACTTCTTCGGCCCCGGACGAGCCGACGGCTCCGCCGCCATGCGGGACATCCTGGGCGGCAAGGGCGCCGGACTCGCCGAGATGGCGAACCTCGGCCTCCCGGTGCCCCCCGGCTTCACCATCTCGGCCAAATTGTGCCTGCGGTATCTCGAGCAGGGCTCGTTCCCCGAAGAGCTGCGCGCCGAGGTCGGCCGGCATCTGAAGCAGGTAGAGCAGATCACCGGCAAACGGTTCGGTGATCCCACGGCCCCGCTCCTCGTGTCGGTGCGCTCGGGGGCGGCCGTCTCGATGCCCGGGATGATGGAGACCATCCTCAATCTCGGGTTGAACGACCGCACCGTGCAGGGACTGCTCACCGCCGCGGGGAACGCCCGTTTCGCCTACGACTCATATCGCCGCTTCGTGATGATGTACGGCGACGTCGTGTACGACCTCGGCAAGGAGCCCTTCGAGGAAGCGCTCAACGAGGTGAAGCGGCGCCGCAAGGTCGAGCGCGACATCGATCTCCCCCCGGAGGACTTGCGGGCGCTGGTCGAGGAGTTCAAGGCCATCGTCCAAGCCAAACGCGGCAGCCCCTTCCCCGACGATCCCCATGAGCAGCTGTGGGGCGCCATCGAAGCGGTGTTCAAGAGCTGGAACACCCGACGGGCGGTGGATTACCGGCGGGTCCACGGCATCCCGGACGACCTGGGTACGGCGGTGAACGTGGTGGCCATGGTGTACGGCAACATGGGGGACGACTGCGGCACCGGCGTGGCGTTCACGCGCGATTGCCGCACCGGCGAGCGCGCCCTGAACGGAGACTACCTCACCAACGCGCAGGGTGAGGACGTCGTCTCCGGCGCGCGGACGCCGCTCCCGCTGGCCCGGATGCGGCGCGGCCGCCTCGCCAAGATCTACCGGGAGCTTGAGGCGATGGCCGACAAGCTGGAAACCCACTTCAAAGACGTGCAGGACATCGAGTTCACCTTCGAGTACGGCAAGCTGTACATGCTTCAGACGCGCCGGGCCCAGCGCACGGGACTGGCGGCCGTGCGGGTCGCGGTCGAACTCGCTGACGAGGGACTCATTAGCCAGGACGAAGCGGTGCAGCGGGTGCCGCCCCAGGACCTGGACCAGGTGTTCCACCCGATGGTGGACCCGAGAGCCAAGGTCACGGTGCTCGCCAAGGGCCTACCCGCGTCCCCCGGAGCGGCGATCGGCGAAGCGGTCTTCGATGCCGACGAGGCCGAGGCGTTGGCCAAGAAGGGCCGCAAGGTGATCCTCGTACGCCCGGAGACATCGCCCGAGGACTTTCATGGCATCGTGGCGGCCCAGGCGGTGCTCACCGCGCGCGGCGGCATGACGAGCCATGCGGCCATTGTGGCGCGCGGCATGGGGAAGACCTGTGTCGTGGGCGCCAAGGACATCGAGGTCGATCCCCGGGGGGGCCGCTTCCGCGCCAACGGACGCAGCATCAGCAAGGGCCAGACGCTGACGATCGACGGCACCACCGGCCGTGTGATTCTCGGTGCCGCCAGGCTCGTGCTCCCCAAGATCGGGGCGCACTACCAGAAGCTGATGGGGTGGGCCGACAGCCGGCGACGCCTGCGGGTTCGCACCAACGCCGACACGCCGGCCGACGCCAAACGGGCCCGGGAGTTCGGCGCCGAGGGGATCGGGTTGTGCCGCACGGAGCACATGTTCTTCGAGGGCAACCGGATCGTCGCGATGCGGGAGATGATCGTGGCGCCGGATGCCGCCGGGCGCCGGCGCGCCCTCGCCAAGCTGCTCCCGATGCAGCGCGGCGACTTCGAGGGGATCTTCGAAGCGATGGCCGGCCACCCGGTCACCATTCGCCTGCTCGATCCCCCCCTGCACGAGTTCCTGCCTCACACGCGCGAGGAAGTCACCGCGCTGGCCCGGGCGATGCGGATGCCGGTCACCCGTCTTCAGGGAATCGTGAACGGCCTGGTCGAGGCGAACCCGATGCTCGGCCACCGGGGCTGCCGGCTCGGCATCACCTACCCGGAGATCACCGAGATGCAGGCCCGGGCCATCTTCGAGGCGGCGTGCCGCGTCGTCGCCCGGGGAAAGCAGGCCGTCGTGGAAGTGATGATTCCGCTGGTCGCGGTCGCCGAGGAGTTGATCCGCCAGGCGCAGATCGTCCGGCAGGTGGCGCAGGAAGTGTTTCATGCCCAGGGGCGCGCTGTCCCCTACCTGGTGGGCACGATGATCGAGTTGCCGCGGGCGGCGCTCACCGCCGATGCCATCGCCAAGGAGGCGGAGTTCTTCTCGTTCGGCACGAACGATTTGACGCAAACGACGTTCGGACTATCGCGCGACGACGCCGGCCGGTTTCTCCCGTTCTATGTCGAGCACGGCATCCTGAAGGACGACCCGTTCCAGGTTCTCGACCAGGAGGGTGTGGGCAAGCTGGTGGAGCTGGCCGTGAAGCTCGGCCGCGGCACCCGCGCCGGGCTCAAAGTCGGCATCTGCGGGGAGCACGGCGGCGATCCCGCCAGTGTGAAATTCTGCCATCACATCGGCCTGGACTATGTGTCCTGCTCCCCCTACCGCGTGCCCATCGCGCGACTCGCCGCCGCCCAGGCGGCCCTGGAAGAAGCCGGCGTCATCAACCGCACCAAAGCGACGGTCTGACTGCGGATCTAGTGCACGGCCGCCTTGGGCGTGCAGGTCGCCCCGATCGCGGCACCAATCACGAGCATCGCCAGAAACGCCGCGAGCGCGATCTTGCGTCCGGTCCCGGATTCGAGTTTGTGGGTGACCGCGACCCCAGTTCCGATCGTCCAGTACATCAGAATCGAGAACGGGTTCACACCCTTGAGCAGGAAGGCCACGAATCCTTTCGCGGATGGAAACGCCAGGTCCAGCCCGAGCGCCGGCTGCAGGTCCTCCATCGTCAGGATATTCTCTTTTCCCTTCAGGACGAGCACGAGCAGTCCGGCCGCCAGCTGGAGGATGTACCAGATGGTCGAATAGGTGCACACCGACAGGAGCATGGAGAACTTGCCTTCGCCCCCGAACACCGACGTCATCATCCACACCACCGCGGTCACGATCAGCAGGATGATTGCGAGCACAATCGGTTGCGCGGCGACCCCGATGTACTGGAATAACGCGACGTTGGGCGCAGGTCCGGTGGAGCCGCGGGCTTGCATCTGCTGCTGCACCATGGCCTCGGTCACCCCCCTGGTGTAGGGCATCATCACCAGAACGATCACGACCTGCAGTAGCACCAGCCCCAAAAGGGGCCGCCAGAACTTCGGCTGCTCGGCAACCCGCGTGAATACGGCGGTCGGCTCCCACAGGACACGGAACAGGTCCAGAACGGCGCCCATGCTTCCCCCTTGGAATGCGAAGTGCGGACTGAAGAGTTGGGAAATGCCCCCTCTGGGCCCGGGAATGTATGGTCCCGCGGCGCGTCCGCCACTATGTGGCGCTCCGGCCTCAGGTTGACCCTCGTCGAGGCACCGGGGTAGACTCCTAAAGGAGGCGGTCATGATCATCCCTATCGCGTTGGCACTCCTCTCGATCCAGCCCTCGGCCCCGGATTCCGGACGCCGGCAGCCGGCGGTCCGTGTGTGGCTGTCCGACACGATTCTGGACCTCGGCAAGGTGGCCCAGGTCTACGTCAGGCCGCGCTTCACCGGATACCTGGCGGTCCTGCATGCGGACGCCGAAGGTCACATCCGCGTGCTGTACCCCGTCGCCCCGACCGATCAGGTTCCCGTCTCCGCCGGCGCGACGTTCCAAGTTTCGAGCGGCGTAGCGGGACGATCATTTTCCGTGAACGCCAAAGGGACCGGGATGGTGCTGGCCGCCTGGTCGGCGACGCCGTTCCGGTTCGATGACTTGCGGTGGAGAGATCAGTGGGACTACGAGAACGCGCTGCTGCTGCAGCCCAGCGCCGGCAACGCGTTCGCCGCGCTCCTCGACATCGCCGACCGCATCGCTGACGAACAGCCCTACGGCTACGATCTGGCAGTGTACGGAACTCCGGGAGCCAAGGCAGTGCGGCCGACCGCTCCGCCTCCCCCCTGCCGTGATTGCCTCACCAAGCATTACGTGTCCCACCCCAGCACGGACAACGCCGTGGCGACGTCCACCTATGCCGTGGATTGCTCCAACACGACGCTCGTGGATTCCTTCTGCGGGGTCGCGGACAATCGGGTGTACTACAGCTACGTGGACCAGAGTCAGAACTACCAGGACCAGAGCCAGGCGACCTCGTACCCGTATCCGATGGCCTACGATTACCCGCTGTACTACGACGACTACGGCTACGGCTACGGTTACGGCTCCTACTATCCGTCCTACGGCCACGGCGGACGGTTCCGTGGCGGACACGGGGGTTCCCGGAGAGCCACCACCCCGGCCCAATCCTATATCCGGCCGTTGGGACTGCAGCAGGCCCCGGGATCCACCAGCCCACCGGCCACGCGCACGCGACCGACGATCACGGTCCGTCAGCCCTACGCCCCAAGCCACCCCGACCGTCTTGCGGTGGACCCCGCATCCGAGACGGCACAGCCAGGGCCGGCCGGTCAGGGTGATGTTCCATCGCCGCGCAGGGGCGAGTCTGGAGCGGGCCCCGGCAGGCCGATGCCGGGTGGGGGCCAGGAGCAACCGGGAGGTGCGTGGGGAGGGTTTGTCGGTGCCCCCGCTGGGCATCAGGAACGCGGCACGGCGTCTTTCGGTTATCGCATTCCTCCGCCATTCGGGAACACGATTCCCCAACCCTTCGGGAACCGGATTGCCCAGCCATTCGGCGGAGGTTTCTCCCCGTCACTGCAGCCGGTGATGTCCCTCCCGGCTCGCGGCGGCGGCCGGCGCTAGGCGCTACCCCCCGGCACCGCCATCCGGTGCCGGTCGGCCCACCAGGCCCAGCCGAGCAGCACCAGCTGGAGGATGAACCCGACCGTCACCATCGCTACCACGCTCGGCGGCGGCGGGCTGTTCACGCTGACGGCATAGAGCAACACCAACACCCCGACCAGTCCCCACCACGCCCAGGTCCCGATTCGATCGCGTGACCTCGTGGCGCCGACGTACAGCCACACGCCGATCAGGAACAGGAGACTCTCCACCACCACCGTCGCCGGCACGGAGTTCCACAGCCCCAGGCCGATCTTGATGTCCAGTCCCGGAGCGAGCGGCATGTCCGGCGTATGGCTCACCACGTCCAGCACCCAATGGCTTACGACACCCCAGAAGATCACGACTCCGCCGGTGCGGTACGTGGTGACCCGGGTGTACACCCAGCCGAACAACGCCCCCCACACACCCGCCATCAGCAGACTGTGCGACCACGGGAAGTCGTAGAGATCGAGCGGGTTGAACGCGGTGAAGCCGGGGATGATGCGGACATGCTCCACGCCAGCGAGCACCAGCAGTGGCCACACTATGTCCAGGGCCAGCGGGGCGGCCAGCAGCGGCCCGAGGGACGCCTTGGGGGCGAACCGTTTCGACGCGAAGCCGACGGCGAAATGACCGATAAACATGCCAGAAAACTAATTGCGGATTGCGGATTGGCGATTGCGGATTGGGCCGGTCCAGCCGCCTTCAATCCGCAATCCGAGATCCGCAATCCGCAATGGAAGATGGAGGCGCGGGGAATCGAACCCCGGTCCGAGCAAGACTCCGATACCGCTCCTACGTGCGTAGGCGAGGCTTGTGTGGTCTCGCCACCTCGGCACCTCGCCGGCCTCGGCAGCAACAAGCCCTTGGACTACTCTCGCGTTACCCGTTCAGGCCCCGGGTCGCGCCAGCCCGAATTTGCGATGCGTAAGCGCCGCCTCAGGCGGGCTGCCACTTACGCAGGTGCGTGAAGCCGAAGCTTACGCAGCCAGTGCCAGGTTTGAATTGGCAGTTGTGCATTTGCCAGTGGTTTAGCCAGGTGACTGACGACCTGGGCACGCAACGACATCCTCGCCTAACCCGTCGAAGCCTGTCGCCCCCGTTCCGAGGACGAACCTATCAGGACGGGTTCGCTTTTTCAACCCGATTGCGGCCCTGTTGCTTGGCGCGATACAGCGCGGCATCCGCGGCCACGTTCAGATTCTCGACATCGGCCACGCTCTCCGGGTACCCGGCAACGCCGCAAGATGCCGTGAGGGCCAGCGGCGTCCCGTTCCAGCGCCACTGCTCGGTCTCGATGGCCGACCGGATCCGCTCGGCGACCTCGAGCCCTTCCTCGAGCGGCGTGCGGGGCAGCCACACCGCGAATTCTTCTCCGCCGATCCGGGCCACGACGTCGCCGTCGCGGATCTGCTTCTCCAGCACCGCGGCGACGTGCCGCAGGGCCGAGTCCCCGGCGGCGTGACCATGGGTGTCGTTCAACTTCTTGAAGTGGTCCAGGTCCACGTAGATCATGGTCGCCGGCTCGGGGAGCAGGCGATCGAGCTGCCGGACGACGAATGCCTTCTGCTGCCGCTCCAACTCCCGCCGGTTCGCCAGACCGGTCAGCGGGTCCCGCACGGCGCGTTGCTCGGCCTGATGCACCGCCCGGGCCGCCGCCAGTCTCGGCCCCAGCTCCATCACCAGCCGGCCCACCTGCTCGGCGAGCGGCGTCTCGAGCCGAATGGGAGGCCCGAGCACGACTAACGCCCCGACCGCGAAATGTCCGTCCATGAGGGGGTAGGCCGTGCCGGCGCGCTCCTGGCGGCGTCGTTCTGGAACCCCGGTTCCGAAGATGTCTTCGGGTCCGCTCGAGATGACCGGGAGACTCGATTCGATCGCCCGCACCGCCGGTGCGTCGGGACGCAGCACGACGCCCTCCAGGCGTCGGTCGGCCACCGTCGACGTGGCCAGGACCTCGACCTCATGCGAGGCCTGATCCTGGATCAATAAGACCGCGCCGTGCTGCGTCAGCTGCTGGGCCAGCTCCGCCCCGGCCCGCGCGACGCCTTCGAGGGTCTGCGCCCCGGCCGCGATCAACGCCAGCTGTTTGGCGACCAGGGGCCCCCAATCCGCCACCGTCTCGAGCTCCGCCAATCGCATGGCGGCCACGAGACGACGCAGGTCGTCGCCCACCGACTCGGCCAGCTCGGGGCTCGCGTCCGTCTGTCCCAGCACGAGTCCCGCCCCGTAGGGAAAGTCGCCGACGGCGACGTAGGTCCCTTCGGGATCACGCGCCACATGGGTCCGGCCGTCGACCGAGGCCAGCTGCACGAGCGCCCCGCCCCGATCCCGGATCGCGGCAGGCGCGACCGGGATTTCGGGCACCTCCACCGGCCCCTCCCGCAGACCCACGGCCCACGCTCCCTGACCCGCGTGCGCCCGGCGCATCAAGTCGAGGGTATGGACGAAATCGGTGGGGGGACGCGTGGGAGCACGCTCCGCACGCCAGGCGCGCACCGCCGCGCCGAGGGTCAGCCCGAACGCCGCCATGGCGGCGCCACCGGCGGCCACGAGCGCCCAGGTCCCGCCGCGGACGAATCCCAGCAGTAAGGTGAGGCAGCCGACGAAGGTGAGCGCGAACTCGACGAGCCGCCCGCGCGGCTTCATGAATGATTGATGCGACTGGCCGCGGCGGCGGCCCCAAATCCATTGTCGATGTTCACCACGGTCACGCCCGCGGCACAGGAGTTCAGCATCCCCAACAAAGCCGCCACTCCGCCGAAAGAAGCTCCGTAGCCGACGCTCGTGGGAACGGCGATGACCGGCACCGAGACCAGGCCGCCGACGACGGACGGCAACGCCCCCTCCATTCCCGCCACGACGATGATGACGGCGGCGCCCCGCAGCGTGCCGGTCTGCGTCAGGATCCGGTGCAACCCCGCGACGCCGACGTCGGTGAGCCGTTCCACGGTGTTGCGCAGGGCGCGGCAGGTGACGGCCGCCTCCTCGGCGACCGGGAGGTCGCTCGTACCCGCCGTCACGACCAGGATGATGCCCCGCCCCGTGGGGGCGGGCTCCGGCTCGGGCGGAAGGTAGGCGGTGCGCCCGAGCACGTTGACCTCGACCCGCGGGAACCGCTCCGCCAGCGCGACTCGCTGCGCCTCATCGGTGCGGGTCGCCAGGAAGCCGCCGTTGGCCGCGGTGAGGCGTTCGGCGATCGCCACCACCTGCGCGCTCGTCTTCCCCTGAGCGAAGATCACCTCCGGGTGCCCTTGCGTGGCGGGCCGGAGGTGATCGATCGACGCGAAGGGGAGCCGCTCCACCAGACCCCCCAACTCGTCGAGGTTCACGCGGCGGCCTCGAGCTCGGGGAATGCCAGGTAGTGCGCGATGATGGATTCGGCCTCCGCCAGACATTCGATCGCGAACAGCCGCTGCCGCAGCTCCGCCGCACCGGGTAACCCTCGGGTATACCAGCCGAGGTGCTTGCGGAACTCGAGGGCCGTCTTGCGGGTGTCGCCTTGCAGCCGCAACGCCAGGCGGGCGTGCTCGAGCGCCACGGCAAAGCGCTCTCGTGGCCCCGGTGCGGGGCGCGCCGGACGTCCGTCCAGCAGATCGCGAGCCCGGGAGAAAATCCAGGGGTTGCCGAACGCCCCACGCGCGATCATCACCCCGGCACACCCCGTGTGGCGGACCATCGCCAGCACGTCGGCGGGGGTCTGGATGTCGCCGTTGCCGATCACCGGGATCTCCGT
>Ga0335085_10012827_pt1 | contig 12322 bp, 10 predicted proteins | sample Lox_Sample_45_FD_206712 | JGI IMG/M metagenome (GOLD analysis project Ga0335085, IMG submission 206712) | Soil microbial communities from Loxahatchee National Wildlife Refuge, Florida, United States - Lox_Sample_4.5 | ecosystem: Environmental > Terrestrial > Soil > Wetlands | place: USA...
GCTGGCCTGGGTGCCGCCGATGCGGTCGGCGACGATCTTCTCGGCGTGGCCGGAGCGCTGGTACGCCGCCATCGGGTCCGGGTCCAGGCCCATCTCCTCGCGCACCTCGGCGAGCAGCGGGCGGACGTCGGTGTTGTACGCGTCCATCAGCACCGCGTTCGCGCCGAGCACGTCACCGGCCTGCTGGGCCGCGGCCAGCGCGCCAGTGTCCACCAGCAGCACCTTGGCCGTGGCCTCCTGCACGTTCATCACCGAGCGGATCTGGGCCGGGATCTTGGGCTCGATGTTATGGCACTGGTCCAGCATGAACGCGATGCCCACGGCCGGGTCGAACCCGCCCGCCGCGTTCACCTCGTGCAGGATGCGGAACAGCTGGAACGGGTCGGCCGCGCCCACCATCAGGTCGTCGTCGGCGTAGAACCGGGAGTTGAAGTCGAACGCGCCCAGCTTGCCCGCCCGCAGCAGCATGGCCACGATGAACTCGATGTTGGTGCCCGGCGCGTGGTGCCCGGTGTCCACGCACACCTTGGCCCGCTCGCCCAGCCGCACGCAGTGCAGGTAGGCGGTGCCCCAGTCGGGCACGTCGGTGCTGTAGAAGGCCGGCTCGAACAGCTTGTACTCCAGGATCAGCCGCTGGCGCCCGGACAGCCGCCGGCAGGCGCCGTCCAGCGCCTCGGCCAGCCGGTCCTGCCTCGCCGCGATGGAGTCCTGGCCCGGGTAGTTGGTGCCGTCGGCGAACCACAGCTTGAGGTCCTGCGAGCCGGTGGCGTCCATGATGTCCACGCACTCCAGCAGCGCCGCCAGCGCCTTGCGGCGCACCCGCGGGTCCGGGTGGCACACGCTGCCCAGCATGTAGTCGTCGTCCTGGAACACGTTGGCGTTGACCGTGCCGATGGCCACGCCCTGGTCCCGGGCGTAGCCGGCCAGTTCGGCGTAGCCGGCCACCTTGTCCCACGGGATGTGCACCGCCACGGTCGGCGCCACCCCGGTGTACTTGTGCACCTGGGCCGCGTCGTCGACCTTCTCCTGGACCGTGCGCGGCACGCCGGGCTGGGCGAACACCTTGAACCGGGTCCCGGTGTTGCCGAAGGCCCAGGAGGGCAGTTCGATCCGCTGGGCCCGGAGGGCGTTCTTCACGGCGGTCAGGTCAGGCATCTCTCGTCATCTCCAGGCAGCGGCTGTGGCGTGGGGCGTCCGGCCGGGCCCGGGGGCGTGCCCCCGGGCCCAGCTCAGATCAGAATCCCCAGGAGTTGTAATTGTTGATGTTGGACTTGGTGAACACGAGGGGCGGGCCCAGCAGGATGGTGTGGTCCGCGCCGATCGTGAACGAGCCCAGCTTGCCCGCGCTGAGCGTCTGCCCGGCCGCCCCGGTGATCTTCTTGGAGGCGAAGTTCACCGCCGCGTAGGCGGCCAGGTAGCCGAGGTTGGCCGGGTTCCACAGCTCGAACTTCTGCACCGTGCCGTCCATCACGTACTTCTTCATCGCCACCGGGGTGCCGAGGCCGGTCAGCGCGACCTTGCCCTTGTACTTGGACGTGTCCAGGACCTGGGCCGCGGCCAGGATGCCCACCGTGGTCGGCGAGATGATCCCCTTCAGGTTCGGGTAGTGCTGCAGCAGGCCCTGGGTGACCTGGGTCGCGGTGGTGGGGTCGTCGTTGCCGTAGACCGTGGAGACCAGCTTCATCTTCGGGTACTTCTTCAGCTCCTGCTTCATGTACCCGATCCAGGTGTTCTGGTTGGTGGCCGACGCGGCCGCGGACACGATGCCGATCTCGCCGGTGCCGTTGATCTCCTTGGCCAGCAGGTCCACCTCGGTTTCGCCGATGGCCTGGGACGACGCCTGGTTCACGAAGATGTCCCGGCAGGCCGGGGCGTCCGAGTCATAGGTGACCACGGTGATGCCCTTGGCCATGGCCGCCTTCAGCGTGGGGCACAGCGCGGACGGGTCGGTGGCCGACACGATCAGCGCGTTGGCGCCCTTGGTGATCGCGGCCTGGATGGCCGGGATCTGCGAGGCCGGGGTGGCGGCGGTGCCGCTGGTCTCCTGGCCGGTCTCGCCCAGCGTGCCCAGCGCGGCCAGCGCCCCGCCGGTCTTCACGCTGTCGGCCAGGGTGAAGTACGCGTTGCCCAGGTTCTTCGGGATCACGAAGACCTTGAGCCCCTTCTTCAGCGCGCCCGAGGACGTGGACCCCGAGGACGACCCGGCGGAGGGGCTGGATCCTCCAGAGGAACTGCACGCTGCGAGCAGTGCGGATGCGCTGAGCAGCACGACGGGGGCCCACAGTGCCCGTCTGACCGTACGTCTCATAGCTGAATCCTTTCAATAAATTGGTGGCTGTCAACGACTCTGTCTCCAGCACACGGTCGATCGGTTGGAGTTGCGGTCGGGGACGGTTAAGTGGTCGGTGCGGTGCGCCGCGGCCGGCCGCGGGCCCACCGGGGCAGGCCGGTCCGCCACAGCGCCGCGGCGTTCGGGGCGAACACGCTGACCAGCAGCAGTGCCCCGATCACGATGCCGGTGGCTTCCTGGTTGAAGTTGGTCAGCAGCAGCGCGTTCTGCAGGGCGGCGAACGCGATCACGGCCAGCACCACGCCGGCCAGCGTGCCCTTGCCGCCGAAGATGGACACCCCGCCGAGCAGCACGATGGCCACCACGTCGAGTTCCAGGCCCAGGCCGTTGTTCTGCACCGCGGTGGCCAGCCGGAACGTCCACAGCACCCCGGCCAGCGCGCAGACCAGCCCGGAGGTCATGTACAGCATGGTCTTCACCCGCTTGACCCGGATCCCGGCGAACAGCGCCGCCTCCGGGCTGGCCCCCATCGCGTAGATGGACCGGCCGGTCGCGGTGAAGTGCAGCACGATGCCGAAGATCACCGCGAGTACCACGAAGATGGCCACGTTGTACGGGATCTGGGTGCCCGGGAGCGGCAGGACGCCGATGTTCGTGTAGCTGGCCGGGAAGTTCGAGATCGTGTTGGGTCCGAGCAGGATCAGCGCCACGCCCCGGTACAGCGCCAGGGTGCCGATCGTCACCGCCAGAGACGGCAGGCCGACCCGGGTCACCAGCAGGCCGTTGACCAGGCCGGCCACGAGGCCGAGCAGCGCCACCATGACGAAGATGGCCAGCATCGGCCAGTGCCGGGCCCACAGGTAGCCGAGCAGCGCGCTGGACATGCCCAGGATCGACGCCACCGACAGGTCGATCTCGCCGCTGATGATGATCAGCGTCATGGGCAGCGCCATGATCGCGATCTCGCCCGAGGTGACCCCGGTGTTGAAGAAGTTCCCGCTGGTCAGGAACTGTGACGAGGTCGAGGCGCCGAAGATCAGGATGGCCACGACCAGCAGAAGCAGGCCGGTCTCCCAGCGCAGCGAGGCCCGGGCCGTGGCGCTCAGCCGCGCGGTCAGGTCACGTTCCAACGCCGGCGCTCCTTCGTCGCAGCGCGGCCTGCAGCCGCAGCGAGATGACCCGGTCCAGCGTGATGGCCACCAGCAGCAGGAAGCCGGAGATGGCCTCCAGCCACAGCTGCGAGATGCCCAGCACGTTCAGCGCCGAGGTGATGCTGCTCAGCAGCAGGGCGCCGACGGCCGCGCCGACCGCGCTGCCGCTGCCGCCGAAGATGGCCACCCCGCCGACCACCACCGCGGAGATCACGGTCAGCTCGTAGCCGGTGCCGGCGGTGGAGTCGATGGTCTGGTACTGGGCCGCCCACAGCACTCCGGCCACCCCGGCGATGCCGCCGCTGACCGTGAACGCGGTGAAGATCCGCCGGCCGGTCGGGATGCCGGCCAGCCGGGCCGCCTCCGGGTTCGACCCGATCGCGTACAGCTCCCGGCCGGACCGGAACGAGCGCAGGTAGTAGGCGCCGATGCCGACCACCACCGCGACCGCGATGGCCAGGTAGGGCACGCCCAGCAGGCCGGCCCGCGGGATGCTGGCGAACGAGTTCGGCAGCGTCTGCGCGGTCACCTCGTTCCCGCCGACGATGAGGATGTCGATGCCCCGGATGATGTACAGCGTGGCCAGCGTGACCACCAGGCTGGGCACCCGGCCCAGCGCCACCATCAGCCCGTTGGCCATCCCGCAGGCCAGCCCGATGCCCAGGCCGACCAGGAAGACGACCGGGATGGGGATGCCGGGATGTGGCCCGAACAGGCCGGCCGACACGTACGCCGACAGGCCGAGCACCGAGCCGATGGACAGGTCCACGTTCCGGCTGATCACCACCATCGTCTCGCCCAGCGCGAGCAGCGCGTAGACGACGGTGTTGACCAGCAGGAACTGGATGTTCTGCTGGTTCAGGAACTCCGGGTGGATGGCCGTGGTGACGCCCACGAAGACCAGGAACACGACGATGATGCCGGACTCGCGGATCCGGAACACCCGTTCGGTCAGCCGGCGCGAGCCGGCCCCGGGGGCAGCGGCCGACCCGGTGCGCTCGGTCACCGTGGAGGTCATGACGCCTGGCCCTGCAGCTGCCCGGTGGCGGCGGCCATGACCTTCTCCTCGGTGGCCTCGTCGTGGCCGAACCCGGCGGTCAGCCGCCCTTCGCGCATGACCAGGATGCGGTCACCGACGTGCAGCACCTCGGGCAGCTCCGAGGAGATCATCAGGATCGCGACTCCCTCGCCGGCCAGCCGGGCCAGCAGCCGGTGCACCTCGGCCTTGGTGGCGATGTCGATGCCACGGGTCGGCTCGTCCACGATGAGCAGCGCGGGCTGGCGGCCCAGCCACTTGGCCAGCACCACCTTCTGCTGGTTGCCGCCGGACAGCTGGTACACCGGGTCGATCAGACGGCCGTACTTGAGGTTGAGCCGGACCGCCCAGTCGGCCGCGAACGCCCGTTCCGCCGCCGCCCGGACCAGGCCGCCCTGGCGCAGCCGGCCGAGCGAGGCCAGCGCCACGTTCTGCTGCACCGACATGTCCATGACCAGGCCCTGCTGGCGGCGGTCCTCGGGGACGAAGCCGATGCCCGCGGCCATGGCCCCGGTCGGCGAGGCCCGGCGCAGCTCCCGGCCGCGCATCACCACCCGGCCCGCGTCGTAGCGGTCGATGCCGAACACCGCCCGGGCTACCTCGCTGCGGCCCGACCCGACCAGCCCGGCCAGCGCGACGATCTCGCCGGCCCGCACGTCCAGCGAGATGTCGGTGAACACGCCCTCACGGGTCAGGTGCTCGACCCGCAGGATCAGTTCGCCGGGCGCGGCCCGCTGGCCGGTGGGCCGCTCGTCGATCTGCCTGCCGACCATCGCGCGGACCAGGTCGTCCGCGGTCAGCCCGGCCAGTTCGCTGGTCAGCACGTGCCGGCCGTCGCGCATCACGGTGACCCGCTGGCAGATCTCGAATACCTCGTCAAGGCGGTGAGATATGAAAAGAAGAGCCGCGCCGGCCGCGCGCAGCGTGCGCACCACGTCGAACAGCCGGGCCACCTCGGCCAGGGACAGCGCCGCGGTCGGCTCGTCCATCACGATGACCCGGGCATCCAGCGACAGCGCCTTGGCGATCTCGACGATCTGCTGGTCGGCGATGGACAGCCCGCGGCTGATCCGGCCCGGGTCGAGCCGCACCCCGAGCCGGCCGAACAGGCCGGCGGCTTCGGCATTCATCTTCCGCCGGTCGATGCGCCGCCCGGCGGCCAGCGGCTGGCGGCCCATGAAGATGTTCTCGGCCACGCTCAGGTCGGGGAACAGCGTGGGTTCCTGGTAGATGACCGCGATGCCGGCCTGCTGGGCCCCGGCCGGCCCGTGCAGCGTGGCCGGCTGGCCGTCGATGAGCAGCTCCCCGGAGTCCGGCTGGTGCACCCCGGCCAGGATCTTCACCATGGTGGACTTGCCCGCGCCGTTCTCGCCGACCAGCGCGTGCGCCTCGCCCGCGTACAGCTCGATGGTGCCGTCGATCACCGCGTGCACCGCACCGAACGACTTGGCCGCGTCGCGCAGCGCCAGCACCGGGACCTGTGCGTCCGCGGGCGGCTGGTCTTCCGGCCCAGCCTCACGGTCAGCGTCCGGGCCATCCGGGCCAGCGGTCACGGCCTGGTCCTTTCCGGGGGTCGGCGGGCGTCTGCTGTCCGAGGTAGATCTGCTATAACGTTTCAAGTAATGTGCAGAAGTGTCGGGCGAAGTAACGGCGCTGTCAATAGCGGCCGGCTGCGGTGGCCGGATCGTTACCGGCAGATAACCGCGGTGTTTCGCCGGCTGGCCCGGCCGGTTGCGCCGCGCGCCCGGTTGACGCGTCGCCGCAGGCCGCACGAGGATGACCGGACAGGAGGAGCCCGTGGCGGACACGCCGGTCAGCATCAGGGAAGTCGCCGCCCGCGCCGGCGTCTCGCTCGGCACGGTCTCCAACGTGCTGAACCGGCCCGGCGTGGTGGCCGAGCCGACCCGGATCCGGGTCCAGGCGGCCATCAAGGAACTCGGCTTCATCAGGAACGAGTCCGCCCGCCAGCTGCGGGCCGGCCGGAGCCGGACCATCGGCCTGGTCGTGCTGGACGTGGCCAACCCGTTCTTCACCGACGTGGCCCGGGGGGTCGAGGACGAGGCCAGCGAGGCCGGGCTGGCCGTCATCCTGTGCAATAGCGACGACCAGAAGGCCAAGGAGTCCCGCTACCTGGACGTGCTGGAGGAGCACCGGGTGCAGGGCATCCTGATCACCCCGGTGGCCGGGGCCGACAAGCGGCTGGCCCAGCTGCAGCGGCGCGGCACCCCGGTGGTGCTGGTGGACAGCCGGTCCGCGTCCCGCGGCCAGTGCTCGGTGTCGGTGGACGACGTGCTCGGCGGTGACCTGGCCGTGTCGCACCTGCTGGACGGGGGGCACGAGCAGATCGCGTTCGTCGGCGGCCCGCTCAGCATCCGGCAGGTCGCCGACCGGCACGAGGGCGCGGTGCGCGCCCTGCGGCGGGCCGGGCGCAGCGACGCCGGCCTGCACGTGTTCGAGACCCCGGCGCTGAACGTGGCAGCCGGGCAGCGGGCCGGCGCCGAGCTGGCCGGGCTGCCCGCGGCTGACCGGCCGACCGCCGTGTTCTGCGCCAACGACCTGCTCGCGCTGGGCGTGCTGCAGGCCATGACCAGCCACCGGATCCGGGTGCCGGACGGCATCGCCATCGTCGGCTACGACGACGTGGACTTCGCCGCCGCGGCCGCCGTGCCGCTGTCCTCGGTCCGCCAGCCCCGCCATCAGCTCGGCCGGGCCGCGGCCCAGTTGCTGGTCGAGGAGGCGCTGGGCGGCGGCACGCACCGGCACCGGCAGGTGGTGTTCGAGCCGGACCTGGTCATCCGGGCGTCCAGCCAGGGCCGGCCGCGCCGCGCCCGGCGGCCGCGTCCGGTACCCGCCGAACCCGTACCCGCCGAACCCGTACCCGCCGGGCCGGTATCCGCCGTGACCGGGACGGCGAGCTGAGCGTGCGCATCGCGCTGTTCGTCACCTGCCTGGCCGACACGCTGTTCCCGCAGGCCGGGGTGGCCACGGTCCAGCTGCTGGAACGGCTCGGTCATCAGGTCGACTTCCCGCAGGCGCAGACCTGCTGCGGCCAGATGCACGTGAACACCGGGTACCAGGCGGCGGCACTGCCACTGATTAGCCGTTATGTAGAAGTGTTTGAGGGTTATGACGTGATCGTCGTGCCGTCAGGCTCGTGCACCGGGTCGATCCGGCACCAGCACGCGATGGTGGCCCGGCGGGCCGGGGACGAGGCGCTGGCCCGGCGGGCGGAAGCGGTCGCGGCGCGCAGCTATGAGCTCTCACAGCTGCTGGTGGACGTGCTGGAGGTGGAGGACGTGGGCGCGTACTACCCGCACCGGGTCACCTACCATCCGACCTGCCACTCGCTGCGCCTGCTCGGGGTGGGCGACCGGCCGCTGCGGCTGCTGCGCCAGGTGGCCGGCCTGGAGCTGGTCGAGCTGCCGGACGCCGAGGTGTGCTGCGGGTTCGGCGGCACGTTCGCGGTCAAGAACGCGGACACCTCGACGGCCATGCTGGCCGACAAGATGCGCAACGTGCTGGCCACCCGGGCCGAGGTGTGCACCGCCGGGGACAGCTCCTGCCTGATGCACATCGGCGGCGGGCTGTCCCGGCTGCGGGCCGGCACCCGCACCGTCCATCTCGCCGAGATCCTGGCGTCCACCCCATGAGCACGCCGGTGTACCTGGGCATGCCGACCGCGCCCCGCGGGGTGGGCCATCTGCGCGGCGAGCCGTTCCCGGCCGCAGCCCGCCGCGCGCTGGCCGACAGCCAGCTGCGCCGTAACCTGGGCCGGGCTACCGCGACGATCCGGGCCAAGCGGGCCGCGGTGGTCGCCGAGCTGCCGGACTGGGAGGAGCTGCGCGCGGCCGGCTCGGCCATCAAGGCGGGCACCATGGCCCACCTGGACCGCTACCTGGAGCAGCTGGAGGAGCAGGTCACCGCGCGCGGCGGGGTGGTGCACTGGGCCCGGGACGCGGTCGAGGCCAACCGGATCGTGGTTGATCTGGTCCGCGCCACCGGGGCCACCGAGGCGGTCAAGGTCAAGTCGATCGTGACCGACGAGATCGGGCTGAACGAGGCGCTGGCCGCGGCGGGCATCCGGGCCCGGGAGACCGACCTGGCCGAGCTGATCGTGCAGCTCGGCCGGGACCGGCCGTCGCACATCCTGGTGCCCGCCATCCACCGCAACCGGGCCGAGATCCGGGACATCTTCCTGCGCGAGATGAGTGACGCGCCGCCCGGGCTGACCGACTCGCCCGCGGCCCTGACCGAGGCGGCCCGGCTGCACCTGCGCCGGGCGTTCCTGTCGGCCAGGGTCGGCATCAGCGGGGCCAACTTCGCCATCGCCGAGACTGGCACGCTGTGCGTGGTCGAGTCCGAGGGCAACGGGCGGATGTGCCTGACCCTGCCGGACACGCTGATCACCGTGATGGGCATCGAGAAGATCCTGCCCACCTGGGCTGACCTGGGCGTGTTCCTGCAGCTGCTGCCGCGGTCCTCGACCGGGGAGCGGATGAACCCGTACACCTCGATGTGGACCGGGGTGACCCCCGGTGATGGCCCGCAGCAGTTCCACCTGGTGCTGCTGGACAACGGGCGGACCGCGGCGCTGGCCGACCCGGCGGGCCGGTCCGCGCTGCACTGCATCCGCTGCTCGGCCTGCCTGAACGTGTGCCCGGTGTACGAGCGGACCGGCGGGCACGCGTACGGCTCGGTCTACCCCGGGCCGATCGGCGCCATCCTGTCGCCCATGCTGACCGGGGTCGAGGACAACGCGTCGCTGCCGTACGCGTCGTCGCTGTGCGGCGCGTGTTACGAGGCCTGCCCGGTGAAGATCGACATCCCGTCGATCCTGGTCCACCTGCGCGCCCGGCACGTCGAAGAGACCCACAGGCCCACCCCGGAGGCGGTGACCATGGCCGCGGCGTCCTGGGTCCTGGCCAGGCCGGGCCGCCTGCGGGCCGGGCAGCGGGCCGGGCGGCTGGGCCGGCTGCTCAGCCGGGATGGCCGGATCCGGCGGCTGCCGCCACCGCTGGCCGGCTGGACCGCGGCCCGCGACGCGCCCGCCCCGCCGGCCCAGACGTTCCGCCAGTGGTGGCGGTCCCGTGCGGGCGGCACGCGATGAGCGCGCGTGAGGAGGTGCTCGGGCGGATCCGTACCGCGCTCGGCCCGGACCGTCACGCGGCCCCGGTCCCGGACGGGTACCGCACGCACGCCGGGCTGAGCCCCGCCGAGCTGCTCGACCTGCTGGCCGAACGCCTGTCCGACTACCGGGCCATCGTCCGGCGCGCGGAGCCTGCCCGGCTGCTGGAGGTGGTCGCCGGGGCGCTGGCCGAGCGGGGCGCGCGGCGGCTGGTCGTGCCGCCCGGACTGGACCTGCCCGGGGATGTGCCCGGGGTGGAACTGGCCGAGGACCATGGGCTGTCCGCCCGCGAGCTGGACGGGTTCGACGGGGTGATCACCACCGCGGCGGTGGCCATCGCCGACACCGGGACGATCATCCTGGATGGTTCCGCGGGCCAGGGCCGCCGCGCGCTCAGCCTCATCCCCGACTACCACCTGTGCCTGGTCCAGGCCGGGCAGGTGGTCGGCCTGGTCCCCGAGGCGGTGGCCCGGCTGCGCCCGGACCGCCCGCTGACCTGGATCAGCGGGCCGTCCGCCACCAGCGACATCGAGCTGGACCGGGTGGAAGGCGTGCACGGGCCGCGCACCCTCGACGTCATCCTGATCGGCGCATGAAGGCGGTTGTCTACCCCGGGTACCGGGTCCTGCCGTCGGTGACCGAGGTGCCGGCGCCGGACTGCCCGGCCGGCGGGGTGGTGCTGGACGTCGGCGCGACCGGGGTGTGCCGGTCCGACTGGCACGCCTGGCAGGGGCACGACCCGGTGCCGCTGCCCCACATCCCCGGGCACGAAATGGCCGGGACGGTCGCCGCGGCCGGTTCTGAGGTGACCCGGTGGCGGCCGGGGGACCGGGTCACGGTGCCGTTCGTGTGCGGCTGCGGGACGTGCGAGTTCTGCCGGGCCGGCCAGGCCCAGGTGTGTCCCTCGCAGACTCAGCCCGGGTTCACCGGGCCCGGGTCGTTCGCCGAGCAGGTGGCCATCCCGGCCGCTGACGTCAACCTGGTCGCGCTGCCCGGCGCGGTCTCGTTCGTCACCGCCGCCTGCCTGGGCTGCCGGTTCGCCACCGCGTTCCGCGCGGTGACCGCGCACGGCCGGCTGCGGGCCGGCCAGTGGCTGGCGGTGCACGGCTGCGGCGGGGCCGGCCTGTCCGCGGTGCTGATCGGCGCCGCGCTGGGCGCCCGGGTGATCGCGGTGGACGTGGCCCCGGTGGCCCTGGCCCGGGCTCGCGAGCTGGGTGCGGCCGAGGCCGTCCTGGCCGGGCCGGACCAGGTGGCCGGCCCGGCGGCCGCCATCCAGGACCTGACCGGCGGCGGGGCGCACGTCTCGCTGGACACGTTCGGCTCGCCGGGCACCGCGGCCGCCTCGGTGCGCTCCCTGCGCCGCCGCGGCCGGCACGTCCAGGTCGGCCTGCTGCTCGGCCCGGACGCGGCCGCTCCGCTGCCAATGGACCAGGTCATCGCGCGGGAACTGGAGATCTACGGGTCGCACGGCATGGCCGCCGCCGACTACCCGGCCATGCTGGCGCTCATCGGCGGCCAGACGCTGCGGCTGGACCGGCTGCTGGGCCAGGTGATCGGGCTGGCCGGGGCGCCGGCCGCGCTGGCCGCGCTGGGCCAGCCGCCGGCGGCGGCCGGGATGACGGTGATCGACCTGACCCGGTAGAGGCCGGTCTTCGCGGGCAGGGCAGAGTGGACACACACAGGCGAATACGCGGAGGAGAACGAGTTCGTGAGCGCAGTACCCGAGATCATGCTGAACAACGGCCAGACCATCCCGCAGTTCGGCTTCGGCGTCTTCCTGGTCAAGCCGGAGGAGACGGTGACCGCGGTGGGCACCGCGCTGCAGACCGGCTACCGGCACATCGACACGGCCGAGGGGTACGGCAACGAGAAGGAGGTCGGCGAGGCCATCCGCAAGTCCGGCCTGGACCGGCCGGACGTGTTCGTGACCAGCAAGCTGGACAACAGCTCGCACCGGCCGGACGACGCCCGCCGCGCGTTCGACGCGTCACTCGACGCGCTGGGCTTCGACTACCTCGACCTGTTCCTGATCCACTGGCCACTGCCCACCCGGTACGACGGCGACTTCGTGTCCACCTGGCGGACGCTGGAGGAGTTCTACCGGGACGGCCGGGCCCGGTCCATCGGGGTGTCCAACTTCCAGGCGCACCACCTGCGCCGGCTGCACACCGAGACCGAGGTCCCGCCCGTCCTCAACCAGATCGAGTGCCACCCGTACCTGACCCAGGACGACCTGCGGGCGTTCTGCGCGCAGCACCAGATCGCTATCGAGGGCTGGGCCCCGATCGGCCAGGGCCGGGTGCTGGATGACCCGGAGATCGTCACGATCGCCGAGCGGATCGGCAAGACCCCGGCCCAGGTCGTGCTGCGCTGGCACATCGAGCGCGGCGACATCATCTTCCCCAAGTCCATCACCCCGGCCCGGATCCGGGAGAACTTCGCCATCTTCGACTTCGAGCTGTCCGGCGAAGACGTCGAGACCATCACCGCCCTCAACCGCAACGAGCGCTTCGGCCCCGACCCCGACAAATTCGACATGGTCTAACCCCCGCCCGCCCCGCCCCGCCCGGGCCCGGTCCGCCCCGGCCCGGCCGGTTTCATGATCGTGGTCGATAAGGGGCGCAGCGCCTGGTTGTGGGGTCTGTGGTGCTGGTGTGGCCGGTGATAGGGGTCAAAGAAGGGCCCGGTTGTTGATGTTCGAGTAAGTGTCGTTATAGCGA
>Ga0335085_10012828_pt1 | contig 12322 bp, 9 predicted proteins | sample Lox_Sample_45_FD_206712 | JGI IMG/M metagenome (GOLD analysis project Ga0335085, IMG submission 206712) | Soil microbial communities from Loxahatchee National Wildlife Refuge, Florida, United States - Lox_Sample_4.5 | ecosystem: Environmental > Terrestrial > Soil > Wetlands | place: USA: Florida...
GACGTAGGCCGGCTCCGCGCGCACCGGTTCGGTGCGCATCGGCTCCGGTGCCGGCTCGGGCATCGGCGCCGCGGCGAGCGGAAGCTCGACCGACGGCGGCATCGGCCGCGGCTCGACGCGTGGCGCGGGCCGCTCCAGCATGCTGGCGCGGGCCAGCGCCGCGGTGTCGATGCGCGGCGCCGGGGCGGGCTGCGGCGGCGTCATGCGCGGGGCCGGCGCATAGCCGCCGCCGACGGCGGCCTGCAGCGGCGCCTGCTGGTAGGCCTGCGCCTGCATGACCGGCATGGCCTGCTGCGCCACGATTTCCGGCACCCGCTCGTCGCGGATGCGGGTCATGCCGGCGTAGGCTGCGGCCTGCTGGGCGGGCACCTCCACCGGCGCGCTGGCCGGCGCGCTCATCACGCGGCCGCCCTTGGCGACGAGGGTGAGGGCCGGCCGCGGCTGGCTCACCGCCTCGGCGTCGATACCGGTGGCGACGACGGAGATGCGGACCTTGCCGTCCAGCTGCTTGTCGAAGGTCGAGCCGAAGATGATGTTGGCCTCGGGATCGACCTCGTCGCGGATGCGGTTGGCCGCCTCGTCGACCTCGAACAGGGTCATGTCGAAGCCGCCGGTGATGTTGATGAGGACGCCGCGCGCGCCCTTCATCGAGACGTCGTCGAGCAGTGGGTTGGAAATCGCGGCTTCGGCGGCGGCGACGGCGCGGTTCTCGCCCTCGGCCTCGCCGGTGCCCATCATGGCCTTGCCCATCTCGCTCATGACGGCGCGGATGTCCGCGAAGTCGAGGTTGATGAGGCCGGGCATGACCATCAGGTCGGTGACGCCGCGCACGCCCGAGTACAGCACTTGGTCCGCCATGGCGAAGGCGTCGGCGAAGGTGGTCTTCTCGTTCGCCACCCGGAACAGGTTCTGGTTCGGGATGATGATGAGGGTATCGACGAACGACTGCAGCTCGTTGATGCCGCTCTCGGCGATCTTCATGCGGTGGGTGCCCTCGAAGTGGAAGGGCTTGGTGACCACGCCGACGGTGAGGATACCGTGCTCCCGCGCGGCGCGGGCGATGACCGGTGCGGCGCCGGTGCCGGTGCCGCCGCCCATGCCGGCGGTGATGAACACCATGTTGCTGCCGTCGAGCTCGGCCATCATCTGGTCGATGACCTCCTCGGCGGCCGCGCGGCCGATGTCGGGGCGCGAGCCGGCCCCCAGGCCTTGCGTGATGTTGAGGCCGAGCTGCAGGCGGCGATCGCAGATCGACTGGGCCAAGGCCTGCGCATCGGTGTTGCAGACGATGAACTCGACGCCCTCGAGGTTCGAGCGGATCATGTTGTTGACGGCATTTCCCCCAGCGCCGCCGACACCGACGACGGTGATCCGCGGCTTGATTTCGTAGTTTTGGTGATGACTCTTGGGCATCGACAGATTCAGCGTCATTTACAGCCTCCAATCTTGCTCATTCGACGTTTGGGCATGGAGACGCGGTCTTCACTTTGTCCCCCATTTCAGAAGTTCTCACGGAACCAGTGACCGATGCGGCCGATCAGGCCGTTCGGCTCCTCGCGGATGACGCGGCTCGGCCGCGGCAGTTCGGCATCCACGGAGATGGCGTAGGCGAGCAGGCCGGCGGCGGTGGCGAAGGCCGGCCCGCCCGTGGCCTCGGCGAGGCCGCCGACGCGCAGCGGCCGGCCCATGCGCACCTGCTTATCCAGCACGAGCGACGCCAATTCGCGCACGCCCGAGAGCTGGCTGGCGCCGCCGGTCAGCACGACGCGGCGGCCGGCGATCTTGTCGAAGCCGCCCTGCTCGAGGCGGGCGCGCACGATCTCGAAGGTCTCCTCCAGGCGCGGCTGGACGATGCCGACCAGGATGGACTTCGGGATGGTGGTGGAATTGGCGGGGTCTTCCTCGCCGACCTGCGGCACGCTGATCACCTCGCGCTCATCGGCGGGCGAAGGGATGCAGTTGCCGTAGAGGGTCTTCATGCGCTCGGCATGCGCGACCGGCGTGGAAAGGCCGCGGGCGATGTCGTTGGTGACATGGCCGCCGCCGATTCCGATGCTGTCGGTGTAGATCACATGGCCGTCGAAGAAGACGGCGATGGTCGTGGTGCCGCCGCCCATGTCGATCACGGTGACGCCGAGGTCGACCTCGTCCTCGACCAGGGTCGCCAGGCCGGAGGCGTAGGGCGCGATGACAAGCGACTGGATGTCGAGATGGCAGCGCGCGACGCAGGTCTGCAGGTTGCGCAGCGGCCCGGCCGCCGCGGTGATCAGATGCATGTCGACGCCGAGGCGGTCGCCGTACATGCCGCGCGGGTCGCGGATGCCGCGGCTCCCGTCGATCGTGTAGCCGATGGGTATCGAGTGGATGAGCCGGCGGTCCTCGCCGTCGTTCACCTGGGTGCCCCGGTCGAGGGCGCGGCGCAGGTCGGTGTCGCCGACCTCGTGGCCCGCGATGTCCACGACGACGGGCACGGTGTGCGAGGCCGGGTGGCCGCCGGAGACGTTCACGACCACCTCGCGGATGGTCTCGCCGGCCATCTGCTCGGCGGCGTGCACGGTCGAGAGGATGGCGCGCTCGGCCGCCTCCATGTCGACGATGGCGCCGCTCTTGAGGCCGTGGGAAATCTGGTGGCCGATGCCGATGACCTGCGGATGGCCTTCGTCGCCGACGCGGGCGATGAAGCAGCACATCTTGGACGTGCCGACGTCGAGGCCGGCGACGACGCCGCCGCGCGGCACATGTCTCGCCTTTCTCATCCTGCTCCACCCGTTGACCAGTTGGACTCCGCCGGAGTCATGCGTGGTTCCGTTCTTCATCCGCTGCGCGTCGCTCACGTGTCGTCACCCTTGGCCTTCTGGCGGGCGACGGCCGTCGGCGCCAGCTGCACCTGAAGCTGGTTGGGAAGGCGCAGATCGATGACGGTGAGATCGCGCCCGAGGATGCCGTAGTCGCGCTCGAGCCGGCCCAGCTCTGCCCAGGCCGCGGCGCCGTTCTGCTCCGGCAGCTTCACGTCGATGCCGTTGTCGATGCGCAGGTTCCAGCGCCGGCCGCCGATGCGGACGGCGGCGGTGACGCGGCGGCGCAGCTCCGGCTGGGTCGCCATCATGTCCAGAAGCTCGCCGGCATGCTCGGGCGCATCCGGACCGACGACGACCAGCAGGTCGGCGAAGCGCTCGATCGGCGCATCGGCGATGACCCGGCCGTCGCCGCCCAGGAGGTGCAGCTTCTGCTGCTGCTGCCAGAGGGCGAGCGGCGTGGTCTCGGTGATGCGTACATATAAGGTGTCCGGCAGGCGGCGCTCGATGGTCGCCGTCGCCACCCAGGGGAGGGTCAGCAGCCGCGCCCGCGCGGCCTCGAGATCGACGGAGAAGATCGGCTCGCCCAGCTGCACGCCGACGGCCGAGAGCACCTGCGAGGAGGTCGTCTCGTTGCGGCCGTCGGCCAGCACGCGGTCGACCGTGAAGCCGAGCTGGGCCGAGGTCGCGACGAAGCCGCGGTCCAGGCTCGCGACCTGTCGGTCGACCCAGCCGTCGCGAACCAGCCAAGCCACGCCCGTGGCCGCGAGCGCGAGCGCCGCGGCGGCGCTGCCCCAGATCATCGCGAGGCGGCTGGTGCGCGTCCAGGGCTTGCGGCGCGTGAGCTTGCGCCCGCCGCCCTTCGGCGCGGGCGTGCGCGTCACCATCGAACGGATCGCGGCGGTCAGGCGTCGCATCGCGCGTTCTCCACCATCCAACCCACGAGCTCGGGAAACGAGATGCCGCAATACTTGGCCTGCTCGGGCACCAGCGACAGCGGCGTCATGCCGGGCTGCGTATTCACTTCGAGCAGATAAAGATGATTCGGTCCGCCGTCTGCCGTGTCGTCGTAGCGGAAGTCGGAACGGCTCACGCCGCGGCAGCCAAGTATGTCGTGCGCCGCCTTCGCCATGCGCAGTGCCTCGTCATAGACCGGCTGCGGGATCGGCGCGGGGATCAGGTGATCGGTGCGGCCCTCGGTGTACTTGGCCTCGTAGTCGTAGAAGGCCGTGTGCGAGACCAGCTCGGTGACGGCGAGCGCGCGGTCGCCCATCACGGCGACCGTCAGCTCCTTGCCGGGCACGAAGCGCTCGACGACCACGCGCGGATCGAACTTCCAGTCGGCGGCGCGCACGGGCTGATTGTCGCCGGCGCGCACGATGCGCACGCCGACGCTGGAGCCCTCGTTGGCGGGCTTGACGACGTAGGGCCGCGCGACGGGATCGCCGCGCTCGACGGTGCGGATGTCCGTGACGACGCCGTCGGGGCAGCGCAGACCGGCGGCCGCGAACAGCTTCTTGGCCATCGGCTTGTCCATGGCCAACGCCGAGGCCAGCAGCCCGGAGTGCGTATAGGGGATGCTCAGGAACTCGAGCACGCCCTGCACGCAGCCGTCCTCGCCGAAGCGGCCGTGGAGCGCGTTGAAGACGGCGTCGGGGCGCGGATCGAGGGCGCGCACGAGGGCCACGACGTCGTGGGTCACGTCGATTGTGTAGGCGTCGTAGCCGGCCTGGCGCAGACCGAGTGCGCATTCGCGGCCGCTCACCAGCGACACCTCGCGCTCGGCGGACGGACCGCCCATGAGGACTGCCACGCGCTTCATGCCGAGGCCTCCTTCACGCCGCCCGCGGGCACGCCGATGCGGCGGATCTCCCACTCCAGCGCGACGCCGAACTGCTCGAACACGCGGCGGCGGACCTCCTCGCCCAGGCCTTCGAGGTCGGCGGCGGTGGCGTTGCCGGTGTTGATCAGGAAGTTGCAGTGCTTCTCCGAGACGATGGCGCCGCCGCGCGTGAGGCCGCGGCAACCGGCGCCGTCGATCAACTCCCAGGCGCGACGGCCCTGCGCCTCCGGGCTGCGGGGATTCGCGAAGGTGCTCCCGCCGGTCCGCGTACGGATCGGCTGGGTGTCTTCGCGTTTGGTCTGGATCTCCTGCATGCGGGCGGCGATCGCCTGCGGCGCATCGCTGGCACCCGCGAGTTCTGCCGACAGGAAGATCCAGTCTTCGGCCACGCCGCAGTGGCGATAGGTGAAGCCAAGCTCGGCGAGGCTCAAACGGTGCACGCGACCGGCAGGGTCGAGGGCCTCGGCGCTGACGGTCACGTCCTTCATCTCCTTGCCATAGGCGCCGCCGTTCATGCGCAGGGCGCCGCCGATGGTGCCGGGAATGCCCGACAGGAATTCGAGGCCGGCGACGCCGGCATCGCGCGCGCTGAGCGCGACGTTGAGGTCGAGGGTGGCGGCACCGGCGCGCACGGTCGTGCCGTCGATGGCGACCTCGGCGAAGCCGCGTCCCAGGCGGATGACCACGCCGGGCACGCCGCCGTCGCGCACCAGCAGGTTGGAGCCGACGCCGATGACGGTCACCGGCACGTCAACCGGCCTGTTGGCGATGAACGCGGCGAGGTCGTCGCGGTCGGCCGGGCGGAACATGACCTCGGCCGGTCCGCCGACGCGGAACCAGGTGATGCCGGCGAGCGGCGCATTCTCCGTCATGCGGCCGCGCACGGCGGGCAGACGCTCGATCAGTCGCTGAGGTCGCATCGCCGCCGCCATCATTGCAACTTCCTCTCGGCGTAGATCTTCGCGAGTTCCTCCGGCAGGGCGTGCGCCCAGTTCGTGATGCTGCCGGCGCCGAGGCAGACCACGAGGTCGCCGGGCTCGGCATGTTCGGCCACCATGCCGGCGAGGGCGGAGGGATCGGGCAGCGCCAGCACGTGGCGGTGGCCGCGGGTCTTCAGGCCGGCGGCGAAGGAGTCGCGGTCGATGCCTTCGATCGGCGCCTCGCCGGCCGGATAGACGTCGGCGACGATGACGATGTCGGCGTTGTTGGCGCAGGTGCAGAATTCCTCGAACAGGTTGGCGAGGCGCGTGTAGCGGTGCGGCTGGATCACCGCGATCACCTTCCCCTTGGCGGCGGCGCGGGCGGCGCGCAGCACGGCGGCGATCTCCACGGGATGATGGCCGTAGTCGTCGATGACCGTGACGCCGTTGGCCTCGCCGGTGCGGGTGAAGCGGCGCTTCACGCCGGCGAAGCTCGCGAGGCCGCGGCGCACGATGTTGTCGTGGATGCCCATCTCGTTGGCGACGGCGATGGCCGCCAGCGAGTTCTGCACGTTGTGCCAGCCAAGCATGGGCAGCTTGAAGCCGGCGAGGGTGCGGCTGGCGTCGTGCTGGCGGTCGGCGATGACGACGTCATAGGTCGTGGCGCCGGTGCCGACGTTGATGTTCACGGCGCGCACGTCGGCCTGCGGGCTCATTCCGTAGGTCACGATGCGGCGGTCGGAGAGGCGCGGGATCATCGTCTGCACTACCGGGTGGTCGATGCAGAGCACCGCGAAGCCGTAGAACGGGATGTTTTTGACGAAGTCCTCGTAGGCCCGGTTCATCGCCTCGACCGTGCCGTAGTGATCGAGGTGCTCCGGGTCCATGTTGGTGACGACGGCGATGGTGGCCGGCAGCTTCAGGAAGGTGCCGTCGGATTCGTCAGCCTCCACCACCATCCAGTCGCCCTTGCCGAGGCGCGCGTTGGTGCCGTAGGCGTTGACGATGCCGCCGATGACGACCGTCGGGTCGCGGCCGCCGGCGTCGAGCAGGGCGGCCACCATGGTGGTGGTCGTGGTCTTGCCGTGGGTGCCGCTGATGGCGACCGACCATTTCAGGCGCATCAGCTCGCCCAGCATCTCGGCGCGGCGCACGACCGGCATCAGCTTGGCGCGCGCCGCCACCACCTCGGCGTTGTCGGGCTTCACGGCCGAGGAGACGACGATGACGCCGGCGTCGGCCAGGTTCTCGGCCCGGTGGCCGATCTCGATCGGGATGCCCATGCCGCGCAGGCGCTTCACGTTGGCGTTGTCGGCCTGGTCGCTGCCGCGCACCTTGTAGCCGAGGCTGTGCATGATCTCGGCGATGCCGCTCATGCCGATGCCTCCGATGCCGACGAAGTGCACGACGCCGACCGGAAAGGGGAGCTGCGTCATCATGCAGCCTCCTTCCTCGCGCCGTTGCCGCGGATGAGGGAGGTGACGAGATCGGCGAGCCGGGCGGCGGCGTCGCGCCGGCCGAGGGCGCGGGCGACATCGGCGGCGCGGCCGAGCCGCTCGGTATCGGCGGCGAGCGAGGCCAGGCGGTCGGCCAGCATGGATGGCGTGGTCTGCGCCTCCGGCATCAGCCAGGCGGCGCCGGCGGTATCGAGGGCGCGGGCGTTGGCGGTCTGATGATCGTCGGTTGCGAACGGGTAGGGGATGAGGATCGCCGGCCGACCGGCCGCCGTGAGCTCTGCGACGGTCGAGGCGCCGGAGCGGCAGATCACGAGGTGGGCGGCGCGCAGGCGCTCGGGCATGTCGCCGAAGAACGGCGCCAGCTCGACGGTCGCGGCCAGGGGCGCGTAGTTGGCGCGCGCGGTCTCCAGGTCCTCCGCGCGCGCCTGTTGCGCGATGCGCAGGCGGCGCTGCAACTCAGCCGGCAGCAGCGCAATGGCCTCCGGGATGAGGCGGCTGAAGACGCGGGCGCCCTGGCTGCCGCCGACGACGAGGATCTGGATCACGCCCCCACCGGACGGCGCCGCATAGGGTTGATCGGCCACCACGGTGATGCCGGGCCGCACAGGGTTCCCGGTCAGCACGGCGCGGTCGCCGCCGGCCCCCGGGCTAGACCCGGCGATGAAGGCGACGCTGGAGAACGAGGTGGCGATGCGGGTCGCGCGCTTGGCCAGCAGGCGATTGGCGCGCCCGAGCACGGCGTTCTGCTCGTGCAGCACCGTGGGAACGCCCGAGAGGCTCGCGGCCAACATGGTCGGGACGGAGGCGTAGCCGCCGAAGCCGACCGCGACCGCCGGCTTCAGCCGGCCGAGCAGGCCGCGCGCCTGGAAGAAGCCGAGGCCGAGCTGCACGACGCCCTGCGCGCGGCCCACGATGCCGGTGCCGGCGAGTCCGCCCGCGGCGATGCGATGGGTTTCGACCGCCGGCAGCCGCTCGCCGAAGCCGCCGCCGCGGCGGTCGGTGATGAGGGCGACGCCGTGCCCGCGCGACAGCAGCTCGCCGGCCAGCGCCTCGGCCGGGAACATGTGTCCGCCGGTGCCGCCGGCGGCGAGCACGATGACTCTTGATCCCATGGGGGCGCTCATGTCGCGTCTCCCAGGCCGGCGCGGCGGCGCGTGAGGGCGAGCACCATGCCCATGGCGAGCGAGAGCGCGAGCAACGAGGAGCCGCCGTAGCTGATGAAGGGCAGGGTCATGCCCTTGGTCGGCATGAGGTGCAGGGTCGAGGCCATGTTGATGATGGCCTGCAGGCCGAAGCCGACGAGCAGCCCGGCGGTCGCCAGCAGCACGAACAGGTTGTTCTCGTGCAGCAGCCGCGCGAAGCCGCGCAGCACGATGAAGGCGAACAGGGCGACCAGCAGCAGGCAGAGCAGCAGGCCGAATTCCTCGCCGGCGACGGCGAAGATGAAGTCGGAATGGGCGTCGGGCAACACCGACTTCACCGTGCCCTCGCCGGGGCCGCGGCCGATGAGGCCGCCGTTCATGAAGGCCTCGAGCGAGCGGTCGACCTGGTAGTTGTTGCCGGCGGCCGGATCGAGGAAGCCGTCGACGCGCTCGCGCACATGGGCGAAGGCGAAGTAGGCGCCGCCGAGGCCGCCGAGGGCGGTCGCGCCCAGCGCCACGACCCACAGCACCGGCAGGCCCGCGAGGAAGAACTGGGCGAACCAGGTGGCGGTCACCACGCCGGTCATCCCGAGGTCGGGCTGCAGCAGCAGCAGCGCGATGACGACCAGATAGAGGCCGATGGCGATGAGGTTGCCCGGCACGGGTACACGGCCGTGCTGGGAGGCGAACAGCCAGGCCGCCAGCACGGCGAAGCAGGGCTTAAGGAACTCCGACGGCTGCAGCGAGAAGCCGCCGAGATTGATCCAGCGGGTGGCGCCCTTGATCTCGCTGCCCGCGACCAGCGTCAGCGCCGTGAGGCCGAGCGCGACCACGAAGCCGATCACGGCCAGCCGCCGCAGGTTGCGCAGGTTCAGCAGGGAGACGCCGAATACGATCGCGAGCGCGACCGGCAGCAGCACCAGATGGTGGCGCACGAGATAGAAGCGGTCGAGACCGATGCGCACGGCCACCGCCGGGCTCGCCGCCATCACGAGGATGATGCCGCAGAAGACCAGCACGCCGAGGGCGGCCAGCATCCAGCGGTCGACCGTCCACCACCAGCGGGACAGCAGGCTGGTATCTGTGCGGGCGAAGGTCATGCTCATTGCAGCCTCCGCCGGCCGGGGCCGCCGTTGGTCTGCATCGGCGTGACGCAGAGCGCCTCGACGAGCTTGCGGAAGACGTCGCCGCGCTCCTCGAAATTGGCGAACTGGTCGAAGGAGGCGGCGGCCGGCGACAGCAGCACCACCGCGCCGGGCTTGCGCTCGTCCTGCGCCCGGCGATGGGCGGCGGCGACGGCGCCGGCCATCGTGCCGCACTTCGTGCAGGCGACTCGGCCCTCGAGGGCGGCGGCGAAGCGCTCGCTGGCCTCGCCGATCAGGAAGGCATGGGCGATGCGCGAATAGAAGGGCTCGAGCCCGTCGAGGCCGGTCTCCTTCGCGCGCCCGCCGAGAATCCAGTAGATCGGCTGGTAGCAGGCGAGGGCCTTGGCCGCGGCGTCGGCGTTGGTGGCCTTGCTGTCGTTGATGTAGCGGACGTCGCCGATAGCGGCGATCAGCTCCTGGCGATGGGCGAGGCCGGGATAGCTCTTGATGCCCGCGACGATCTGCGGCGTCGCCAGACCGGCCGCGGCGCAGGCCGCGAAAGCGGCGGCCGCATTCTGCCAGTTGTGCTTGCCCAAGAGGCTGGTGGCATCGGCCAGTCGCAGCACGCGCTCGGTCTCGCCGGCGCGGTCGTCCAGCAGCCAGCCGTCATGGGCATAGACTCCGCCGGCCACCGGCCCTTCGGCCGAGATCGGGATCACGGTCTGCATGCGGGCGCCGAGGAAACGGGCGTGCAGGCCGCGACTCGGCTCGTCGTCGACCGCGATGACGGCCGTCTGCCCGGCGTGCTGCGCTTCGAAGATACGAGCCTTGGCGGCGATGTAGCCCTCCATCCCGCCGTGCCGCTCGAGGTGGTCCGGCGTGATGTTCAGGAGCACCGCGACGTCGAAGGCCAGGCTGTGCGTCAGCTCCAGCTGGTAGGACGACATCTCCAGCACGTAGAAGCCGTCCTTGCCGAGCGGCGCCAGCGTGAGCGCGGGCGTGCCGAGATTGCCGCCGACTTCGACGCGCAATCCGGCCGACTTCAGGATGTGGGCGATCAGCGCGGTCGTCGTCGACTTGCCATTGGTCCCGGTGATACCGATGAAACGTGCAGCGAGCGCGGCACGCGCCATCAGTTCGATGTCGCCGATGATGGGACAACGCCTCGCGGAAGCGAGTGCCGCCACCGGGTGCGGCTTGGGAAAGCTGTGGGGAATGCCGGGCGAGAGCACGAGCGCCGCCGGCTTCGACCAGTCGGACGCGGCGAGGTCGACGACGGGCAGGCCGGCGGCCTTGGCCTCGTCGCGCGCCCTCGGATTGTCGTCCCAGGCCCAGACCTCGGCGCCGCTCGCCTTGAGCGCGCGCGCCGCCGGCAGGCCGGACTTGCCGAGGCCGAGCACGGCCACGGTCTGGCCGGCCATGGCGGGGATGCGGATGTCCGATGCCGTCGCCATGGCGCTCACCGCAACTTCAGCGTCGCCAGGCCGGCGAGCGCCAGGATGGCGGCGATGATCCAGAAGCGGATGACGACGGTCGGCTCGGCCCAGCCCTTCTTCTCGTAGTGGTGATGGAGCGGGGCCATGCGAAAGACGCGCTTGCCGGTCATCTTGAAGGACGCGACCTGCACGATCACCGACACCGTCTCCAGCACGAACAGGCCGCCGATGATGACGAGCACCAGCTCGTGCTTGGTGATCACGCTCATGGCGCCGAGGGCGCCGCCGACGGAGAGCGAGCCGGTATCGCCCATGAACACCATGGCCGGCGGGGCGTTGAACCAGAGGAAGCCGAGCCCGGCGCCGACCAGCGCGCCGCAGAACACCGCCAGCTCGCCGGTGCCGGCGACGTAGTGCAGCTGCAGGTATTCAGCGAATACGGTGTTGCCGACGACGTAGGCGATGAAGGCGAAGCAGCCGGCCGCGAACATGGTCGGCACGATGGCGAGGCCGTCGAGCCCGTCGGTGAGGTTCACGGCGTTGGACCAGGCCGTCATGACGAACACCGACCAGGGCACGAAGCCCCACACCGTCAGCTCCAGCAGCAGGTTCTTGACGAACGGCAGCGCGATGCTGGTCGCGATCTCCGAGCGCGTGAGACGCGCGATCGCGATGCTGGCGAGCAGGCCGACGAGCAGCTGGGCCAGGAACTTGGTGCGGCTGGGCAGGCCGCGGCTGGAGCGGCGCGTGAGCTTCAGGAAATCGTCGAAGAAGCCGACGAGGCCGAAGCCGACGGTGACGAAGAGGACCACCCACACATAGCCGTTGCGCAGGTCGGCCCACAGCAGCGTGCTCAGCGCCAGCGCGAACAGGATCAGCACGCCGCCCATGGTGGGCGTGCCCTGCTTGGTGATCAGGTGGGATTCCGGTCCGTCCTGGCGGATCGGCTGGCCTTCGCGCTGCTTCTTCTTCAGCCAGCGGATGGTGCGCGGACCCATGATGAAGCTGATGACGAGGGCCGTCATGACGGCGCCGCCGCTGCGGAAGGTGAGGTAGCGGAACAGGTTGAAGACAGCGGATTCTTCGGCCAAGGGTGCGAGGAGGTTGAACAGCATCGCGTCCTCAGTTCCCGTTGGCGGCGCGCGGCAGGGCCTGGCCGTCGAGCGCGCGCAGGGCCTCGACGATCGGCGCCATGCGGCTGCCGAGCGAGCCCTTCACCAGCACGACGTCGCCGCCCTTCACGGCCTCGAGGACGGCGGGAATGAGCGCCTGCGAATCCGGCGCGTGCACGCCGCGGATCGTCTCGGGCAGCGAGGCGTGCAGCCATTCCATCAACGGGCCTGCGGTGAACACGAGGTCGACGCGGGCCGACTTGAGGTCGGGCGCGAGGTCGGCATGCAGCAGGCGCGCGGTCTCGCCGAGCTCGCGCATGTCGCCGAGCACGGCGATGCGCCGGCCGCCCTGGCCGGGCCGCGCCTGGGCCAGCACCTGGAAGGCGGCGCGCATGGCGGCCGGACTGGCGTTGTAGCTCTCGTCGATCAGCTCGAACGTGCCGCGCGCGGCCGCGATCTTCACGCGCTGGCCGCGACCCTTCAGTGGCTTCAGCTCCGCCAGCCCGGAAGCGGCCGCGGCGAGATCGACGCC
>Ga0335085_10012829_pt1 | contig 12322 bp, 7 predicted proteins | sample Lox_Sample_45_FD_206712 | JGI IMG/M metagenome (GOLD analysis project Ga0335085, IMG submission 206712) | Soil microbial communities from Loxahatchee National Wildlife Refuge, Florida, United States - Lox_Sample_4.5 | ecosystem: Environmental > Terrestrial > Soil > Wetlands | place: USA: Florida...
GGAGGCATCTGGCGGACCTGCTCGAGGTAATAGGTGTAGCTCTGGCTGAGCGCCCTTGCCAGGGTGCGCGGCAGGGTTTCGCCCTGGAACAGGCGCTTCAGCAGAGTTGCGGTGAGCGGCGATTGGAAGAGCGTGCGGTAGCGCTCGTCCAGCAAGGCGAGGTATTCGCTGCGAGTTTCCAGGATGCCGCTGAAGCCCTTGATGTAGGAATTCAGGATGTGCAGCGGGTGCCGGTGAATGAAGATCATACGGGCTTCGGGAAGCATGCGGCAGATCTCCCCGAAGTTGAAGTAATGGTCGTTGGGATTTTTGAGGATGAGCGGTTTGCCGCCGCTCAGGAAGGCTTTTTTGCGGCAGATCTCCAGGAAGCGATCGAGTTTCTCGCGCGTGAGGTGGGGCGCGAAGACGCGGCGGCCATCCGGTTCGTTAGGGTTGAAGAACCAGTCGGGAGCGGGGGGAGAGAGCAGGAAGCGGTACTCTTCGGGCGTGCCGGCGCTGACCGGGAGATCGTCCAAGCCGCGGGTCTTTTCGACCCGGACTGCCGCGTCGAGGGCCTGTTTCGCTGCGTCCTCGCGGCCCTCGATACGGTTGGCCAGCAGTTCGTCATATTGGACGATGTCGTAGACCGAGAGGTAATCGCAGACGCCTGTATATGCAAGGAGGTGGTACAGCATGGAGGTGCCGGAACGATGGCAGCCCATGATGAAAACGATCTGGCTGGGGAGTTGTGTCAGTTTACTCAAGTAAACTGTATCGGCGGGAGCACTGCCGGGGCTGGGGGTCATAGGGGAAATCCGGGCCGGTTCGGGGCCCGGCAGCCGTGATCCAGCGTACCACCTCCCGGTTCAAGTTGGGGAAACGGGTTCTCAGGCGGCGGGAGACGGGGGATTAGCCTTGTTGGCCGAGCGCTTGCGGATCTTTTGGGCGCCGAACGCGAGGGCGACCAAACTGCCGCCGATCAACAGGAACGGATTCGGTTCGGGCATGACGGTCACAGGAATCTGGGAGACCTGCAATTTGAGATCGGAGATATGCGCCAGAGTGGAAGCGCCGCCTGTTCCTCCGGTCACGCTGACCGAAGTGGTGAGTTTCAATTGCGTTTCGACGGACAGCCCGGCGGGTTGCGTTAACTGGGGACTGCCGGAAGCGGAAATGGCGTTGACCCCGAGTTTGTTTCCGTCCGTGATGGGGATGTTCACCTCGCCATAGTTGCTAGTAACGCCCCCGGTGACCGAACCGCAGGAGGTGGCATTGCAGGAGTTGCTGCCGACAATGGTGAAGCCTACATCGGAAATGGAATTCGTACTCGCCTGTGCCACGACCACCAACGTAAAGCTTACCGGTGTGGTGGTGGTATTGGTGATGACCGGATTGAAATCCAGTCCGGGATCGAGATTCGTCGGGATGACCGTGACGGTGATGCCGGTGGCAGCAGGAGCGCCGGTTCCGGGTGTATAGGACACCGTGAACAAGACGTCGTTCACGGTGCAGCCATTGGACCCGTAAGTGGTTTGATAGTAGTCCACGCTTTTACCGCTCAGGCACGCTGGAGTGGCGTGTGCGCTCGAGGCGGCCAGCGCGACAACGGCAACACACACCTGCGGAGCAGCCAGACGTTTCCGCCAACGCCACGCGCCGAAGAGCAGGATCCCGAGCGCCACCGGCAAAAACATGCGCGGTTCGGGGGTTTCGACGTAGGTGAACGATTCGGTGAAGCTGTCGATGGTTGCCGAATCGCCTGAGTCGGAGGCAATCAGGAAGAAATCTTTGGTGGCAGTCACACCCTGGCTCTGCGGGTCGAGGAAGGAAGGCTCAGATTGATACTGGCCTGTTGCGGTATCGAAAAACACAAACGCCACTGTGCCGGAAGAATTATCGTCCGGATAAGTGTTGAAGCTTTCCTGGGCCAGGATGAAGGAGTTCTGGTTGCTGTCGGCCAAGTCAACGGTCATGGACAGCGTGCCGCTGGCAAACTGGGCCGTAGAAGGCAAGCTCTGCAACTCGGCCGTGAAATTAAGATTCAGGTCGCCGAACTCGGAACTGCCATCGTAAGTGGCGTTCCAGCTTTTCCCGTTGATCGTGGAGAAGGTAAAGCCGACCTGGGTTCCGCCCGATAGGCCATCGCCGACGATGGTCAAGTATACGTCGCTGGCGGACGCTGCATTCGCATTGACAGTGGGATCCAGGGTTCCCGTAGGGTTATAAGCAGATCCGACGTCGGCGGAAAAATCGAAGAGCACATTACCGATGGTGCAGCCGCCCGCGATGGCTTGAAAGGACGCGAGAGTGCCATCGGTGCAAATCGGGGTGGCAAGGGCCGGACGTGCGGCGACGAGCGACACGAGCACTCCCAGAACGGCGATGGCTTTCCATCCGCCGAGAACACCCTTTGGTATTTCCCTTAGCGCATCCATCGTTTTTCTCTCCGGCAAAGCCTGAGCCTTGGCCGGTCCGGCTGAAAACCTCAAGCTGATGTGCTGCTTAGCCGGACTCTGAACAATTGTACTCTAGGGAACAGAGTAGCAGAAGAATGTTGCAGTACGGTCCAGGTCCGCTGACTCCTAGTACTATATCCGTAGCAACGCGGAGTACCTAACCCTCGACCAAGACGAAGGCGCCCATCCAAGGCGGTCATTCGCAGCGCAAGGCGGTGGCCGGGTCCACGCGAGCGGCCCGGCGGGAGGGAATCCACGCGGCCAAAAGTCCTGCACTACAAAGAGTTACGGCCGGGACGAGGAGTGAGGCCGGGTCCCACGGAGAGACGTCGAAGAGCAGCCCGCGGAGGATCCCGGACAAGGCCAGCGATCCGGCAATGCCGGCGAGGACACCGGCGGCGATCCAGGCTCCGGCGTAGCCAATTACCTGGACGGCAATGTCTCGCGGCTGGGCCCCTAGTACCATGCGGACGCCGATTTCGCGCGTCTGGCGGGCAACCAGGAAGGCCAGGAGGCCATAGAGTCCCACGGCAGCCACACCCAAACCCAGCGAGGCGAAACCCGCCACCACCGCGGCGATGAAACGCGGCCGCTGGCGGTAGCGATCGAGGCGTTCTTCCATGCTTTGAATATCGACTGGCAGAGCGGGATCGAGGGCGGTGAATTCGCGGCGAATCCAGCGGCTGAGCAGGGCCGGATCGAGGGAGGTGCGGAAGAGCGCTACACCGCCGCGGCCGAGGCGGTCGGAATGCGCCATGCGGAGGCGGTAGTATTCCGGCTCGGTCGCTTCCGCGACGCCGGCATTTTTGGCATCGGCAGCAACGCCGACGATTGGATAGGGGCGGCCGTCGCCATCGAGGATCAATTGCTGGCCGAGCGGACTATCGCTGCCGAACAAGCGGTGGGCCAGGGATGCGCTGAGGATGACGGGGCTGGGTCCGGCGGCGCGCTCGCTTTCGAGAAAAGTACGACCGGCGAGGATCGGGATGCCCATGGCCGCGAAATACTCCGGGCTGACCCAACGGAAGGCTACCATGCCGCCATTGGCCGCGACGGGCGCATGTGCCACGATGCCGATGTTGGAATAGGGGCGGCCCATGGATCCACGGGGCGGAATGCTGTCGGTGAGGGCAAACGTGCCACCGCCGGGTATGGCGCGCAGACGGGCCTCGATCTGGTCGAAGAAGGCAGCGGATGCTTCGGCAGGCCGGTAGCGCTGGCGGCGCAAGGTGAAGGACGCGGTGACGAGGTGGGGCGCGCGAAAGCCGAGCGGTTGGTCTTCGAGTTTCCAGAGGCTGCGAACGAACAACGAAGCGCCAGTGAGGAGCACGAGCGAAAGCGCCACCTGGGCGACGACGAGGAAGCGCCGCAAGAATAAGCGAGCGGTGCCGACGGCGCCGCGTCCGGCGAGCGATTCGGCGCGCGGCTGTTCGAGCGCGGGGGCGAGTCCGAAGAGCAAGGCCGCGGCCACCGTGGCCGCGACGGCAAAGGACAGCACGCGCAGATCGACGCGGGCCTGGTCCATGCGGAGCAGGCCTTCGGGCGCGAGGCGCACGAAGAGGCGCACCAATCCCCAGCCGAGCGCGCATCCGGCAGCGCCGCCGGAAAGGCCTAAGAGCAGGCTTTCGGTAAGGGTTTGGCGGATGAGGCGTCCGCGTCCGGCGCCGATGGCCGCGCGCACGGCGAGCTCGCGGCGCCGAGCCGCCATGCGCGCCAGCAGCAGATTCGCGACATTAGCGCTGGCGAGCAGCAGAAGCGCGAGTACGGCGCCGAGCAGCATCCAGGAGGCGCTTTTGACTTCATGGATCTGGCGGTCGCGGAGAGAGCGGATCACGAAGCGCACTTCGGAACGGAGCTCGGCGGGGACATCGGCGCGCAGCCCAGCCTCGTAGAGCGGGAGCATGGCCTGGCGGGCCTGCTCGATGGAGACACCGTTACGAAGGCGCGCGAAGGTGCGCAGAAAGGCGCTGGAATTGCGGGAGCGCGGCAAGGTGGCATCGAGATGCTCGGCGAGCAGAAAGCCGGCTTCGCCGAGTTGCGGCATTTGGAAATCCTGGGGCAGGATGCCTATGATGCGCGCGGGCTGCTCATCGAGAGTGATGCTGCGGCCGATGACGTGCGGATCGGCGCCAAAGGCGGTGCTCCACAAGGCGTGGGAGAGCAGGGTCACGGTGGGCGCGCCCGGCCGGCCGTCTTCGGGTGTGAAGTCGCGGCCGCGTTCCGGTGCCAGGCCGAAGGTGCGCAGGAAATTCGGTTCGACGGAGTAGCAGATGAGGCGGCGCGGCACATCGCCGGCTTCGAGATCGCAATCCGCGCCAGGCCGCATGGAGGTGATGGACTGGAAGGGCGTCTGCAGGCGGCGCCAATCGAGATAGCTGCTGACGACGTTGAACTCGTTGTTATCGACGGGGCCGAAGTAACCGACGGAGACCAGTTGGTCATCGTGCGGATAGGGGAGCCGGCGGAAGAGCAGCGGATCGACGACGCTGAACACAGCAGTGCAGGCGCCGATGCCGACGGCGATGGTAGCGACGGCGACGGCGGAGAAGGCGGGCGCGTGGAGGAATCCGCGCAGGGCGTAGCGGCAGTCCTGGCACAGAGCCTCCCACCACCGGGCGATGTGCATGGCGACCTATAGTATTACGCAGTTGATTGGAAGGCGGATAGACGTGAGTGCGTATGGGGCGCCGGCCGGCTGCGGAAGAGCCTCCGGTTGGCAGGCGAAAGCGCCTGGCGAAAGCGCCAGCCACCGTGCACCGGTTAGAAGAACAGGATGACGTCGCTGGCGAGGGTCAGTTGGCTGTGGCGGGTGCCGTTGTTATAGGACAGGGCGTCGTAGGAGTGTTCCCAGCGCAGTTCGGGGCGGAAGAGGACGGTGGTGCCGACCCAGTGGCCCCAGCCGACGGTGTGCTCGGAGTAGGCGGTTTTGTAGCCGGTGCGCTGGCCGGCGAAGTCGTCGAAGAATTCGTTGCGGATGGATAAGTAGTTGTGCTTGTTGGCCTGGTACTCGTGGTAGTTGACGATGGCCCATTCGGGGGCAAAACAGGTCACCTGGGCGAGACTCCTGCAGACGGCGCCATTGGCTCCGTTGATCAGCAGGGCGCGTCCGGCGGAGTTATTGACGTTAGGAGTGTCTTTCTGGTACTGATACCAGCTTTCGAGGGCGGAGTGCCAGCGCGAATCCTTACTGTACTTGTGATACCAGGTGGCGTAGAAAGCCTGGAGGTTATTGTAGGCGTAGCGGCCGTCGTTGAGAGAGTTATCGCAGACGTAAATGTTATTGCGTGCTTCCGTCCAGGTATAACCCAGGCAGCCGTTCAGCGTTACTTTGGCGGAGCTGGTCCAGGGCATGGTGTCGCAACCGGGGGAGATGCCGAGCTGCAACAGCCAGTGATTGGTCAATTTGGTAGTGCTGTTGAGGCCTAACTGGGTGTAACAGTCGAAGGTATAAAGGAGAGAGTGGCTGTAAGTATAATTATTGGGCGCAAGCTGCGCTTCGACATCCGGCAGGGAGATATAACGGCCGACGCGGATATCCATACCCTGAGCGACCTTGGGAACATACAAGTCGAAGTAGAACATGGGCACATCGAAGCCGTTCTCGCGGTTCTTATTCAGGAGCTGATCGCTGAGAAAGCCGTTGGCGGTGGTGAAGCGGTAATCGAGGCCGTAGAGCAAGGCGACGCGGAAGCCCCAATCGATGTGATCGGTCTGGACGGTGTCGGGCTGGCGCTCGATGTAGAGGACCTCCTGATCGAGTTCGAAGCCCGCGCGCTCGGCGTAGGCCTCAGGAAAGTTGGAATAACCGCCGCTCCTGGAGGTGCTGACGTTGGCGCCGGCGTTGAGCCATCCGTAGATTTGCACGCCGCTCTTCTTCCAGGCGTCGCCGTTGGAACCGCTCCAGAGGGCGGTCATGAGCGGAGCGGCTTGCGTGAATGGCTGGCCGATCACGACGCTGCCGCCGTAAGGCCAGACGGAGAAGGGAAAAGGCGGTCCATCGACGGCGGCGGGTTCGCCGCGGAATTTGGGTGCGGCGGAATCGGCGGACGGCGCGGCGGGCTTCCAATCGTTCCCATAGGCTTTGAAGAAGCGGTGGAAGAAATTGCCGGTGGTGGCGGCGGCGGGTGGAGACAGGGTAACATCGGCGCGCAGCTCCTGCCCGTCACTTAGTTCCAGAGTGTGGTCGGCCGGACCAGTCAGGCTATCTTTAGTGGCCAGTAACTGGTACTTACCGGGAAGCAGGCGGGAGGCTTCGTAAGTGCCGTCCTGGGCGGTAGTGAGGATGCGAGTAGCGCCATCAGGCAAGCTGGTGACGCTGACTTGCACACCGCCGAGGGGTGCGCCGCCAGGACTGAAGGTAGTGCCGTAAAGCCGGGCGAGACCTGGTGCGCTGGCTGTTTGGCCGGAGCACAACGCGGGAAGAAGTAAGGCGGTGGGCAGCACGCACGAGGTGAATCGGCAAACTGACATGGAAGGGTCGCTCCTCGAGACTTACGGTGGCGGCAGCCGGCGCGACGTGGCGCTGGGGGCTAAGTCGACACTTCCGGAGTATAAGGGACGCAGGATAAGGAAGTCGTAAAGGGGACGCTCGACGAAGGTCGAGTTGAATAGTCTTAATAACTTCCTTATGAAATGACTATAGAGTTTTTATGGGTAGGGAGATTCACGCGGAGGAATCACCTGCCGCCGAGTGTTTTGAGGTCCTGCAGGACGCTGAGCATGCCGGGGACCAGCGTGACGACGAACAGGACCGGCAGGATGAACAGGACGATGGGAAACAGCATTTTGATGCCGGCTTTTCCGACAGCGGCTTCGGCGCGCAGACGGCGGCGGGTGCGCAGGGCGTCCGCGTAGACTTTGAGGGCATTGGCGAGGCTAGTGCCGAATTTTTCGCTCTGGACGATCATGGCGGCGAGCGACTTGATGTCCTCGATGCCGGTGCGGCGGACGAGTTGCTGGAAAGCGACGGTGCGCTCCTGTCCGGCGCGGACCTGCATGACGACGGTGGCGAACTCGGCGGCCAATTCGGGATAGATGTACTCCATTTCCTCGGCGACGCGCATCATGGCCTGGTCGAGGGCGAGGCCGGTGCCGAGGGTGATGCCGAGCAGGTCCACGGTGTCAGGCAGGGCTTCCTGGAGTTTGCGGCGGTAGCGCTTGACCATGCGCTGCAGCACCGTTTTAGGCAGCAGGAAGCCGAGGATCAGAGCGGCGACCAGACCGCCGAGCATCGACGTCGGTGGATTGCCACGCTGCAGATAGACGAGACCGGAGACCAGCAGCAGGGTGAAGAGCAGGGTGAGGATGACGTAGATGGCGGTGGCGTTCTTGCTGCGGATGCCGGCGCGCTGAAGCAGTTTCTCGCTGCCGCGGACCCAATCGTCGCCGGTGGGGACGGAGCCGACCAGGAAGAGGATGCGGTCGAGTCCGCGGCCGGTGGACTTGCGGCGGGCGGCGCCTTTGGCCACCACCAGCGCTTGCGATTGCAGTTGGGCTAGGCGGTCGCCGAGGGGGTCTTCCTGGGCGCGGAAGAGTTCCATGCCGCTCCAGAGCAAGAGGCTCAAGGTGGCGCCGGCGATCACGAAGAAGAAGAGGTTGATGAGCATGGTCACACCCGGATGTTGGCGATGCGGCGGATCACCACGATGCCGATGGCTTCGGAGATGATCGCGTAGGTGAAGAACTTGATCCCGGTGGGATCGGTCCAGAGCAGGCGGACATATTCCGGCTTGACGATGTAGAAGCCGAGGCCGACGACGATCGGCAGAAGGCACAGCAGGGCGGCGGAGAAACGCTGCTGCGCGGTGTGGGCTTGCAGTTTGGCGGCCATGTTGAGGCGCTCGCGGACGAGGGCCGAGAGGTTTTCGAGGACCAACACCATGTTGGCGCCGGTCTGGCGCTGGAGGATGAGGGCGGTGATGAAGAACTTCAGATCGATGAGCGGGATACGCCCGCCGAGTCCATGGAGGGCCGGTTCGACCTGCGAGCCGAGGGCTAGCTCTTCCATGAGCTTTTTAAATTCCATGCGGACGGGGTCGGGGGTTTCGGAGGCGATGGTTTCGAGGCCGCTGTGGATGTTGTGTCCGGCGCGCATGGTGCGGGTGAAGAGGTCGATGGCATCGGGCAGAAGTTCTTCGAAGCGGCGCAGACGACGGCGGCGGACACGGGCGATGTAGAAGACGGGCGCGGCGCCGGCGATCAGGGCGAGGAGCAGGCGCAGGAAGAGGAAGGCGGCGCCGGCGACACCGAGCACCACGAAAGCGGTGACGGCCAGGAGGACGCTGAAGCCGAAGACGTCGGCAGCGCGGTACTTGAGGTTGGCCTGGTCGATGATTTCCTGCAGGCGGCGCAGGATGCCGACCCAGGTGACGAGGTCGCCCAAGAATGCAAAGGTGCCGCGGTGTTCGCGGCGGAGGAGTTCGGGGGAACTGCGAGCGCGTCCGCGGACGCTGACGCGCAGATCTCGGAGGCGGCGGTTGAGCAGTTGGGCCGCGTGCTGCTCCGGGACGGTGAAGCAGTAATAGTAGGCGGCGAACATGGCGACGGAGAAGATCAGTCCGGCGGCTAGGAAGAACATGTGCCCCCCGGGGAGACGCAGATTTGACGCGGAGACGCGGAGGCGCCGACGAAGATGCGGAGACACCGAAATTGAATACGCCCCGCGTGTTTCTCTGCGTCTCGGCATCTCCGGGTCATGGTTTTCATCGTTCGCTCACCTCGCGCTGTTCTTCGAAGATCGATGGCGATAAATGGATGCCGTAGGATTTGAGGCGGTCGAGGCAGACCGGGCGGATGCCGGTGGCGTGGAAACGGCCGACGACTTTGCCGCGGGGGCTGATGCCGCTTCGCTCGAACTGGAAGATGTCTGCGATCTCGACCTGATCGTGGCGGAAGCCCACCACCTCGGCGATGCCGGTGACTTTTCGCGCGCCGTCGCTCAGGCGGGCGCAGTGCACCACGATGTTGATGGCGCTGGCCAACTGCTGGCGGATGACCTTATCGGGCACATGCTGGCTGGCCATCATGACCATGGTTTCGAGGCGCGAGAAGGCGTCGCGCGGGGCATTGGCGTGGACGGTGGTCATGGAGCCATCGTGGCCGGTGTTCATGGCCTGGAGCATGTCGAGCGCTTCGGCGCCGCGCGATTCGCCGACGATGATGCGGTCGGGGCGCATGCGCAGGGTGTTGATGACGAGGTCGCGCTGGGTGACGGCGCCGGCGCCTTCGATGTTGGGCGGACGGGTTTCGAGGCGCACCACGTGGCTCTGCTGAAGCTGCAACTCGGCGGTGTCTTCGATGGTGACGATACGCTCGTGTTCGGGGATGAAGCGCGAAAGGGTGTTGAGGATGGTGGTCTTGCCGGAGCCCGATCCGCCGGAGATGACGATGTTGAGGCGGGCCTCGACGCAGCCGCTGAGGAAATCGAGCATCCCGGTGGTGAAGGTTTCGTACTTCAACAGTTCTTCGGTGGTGAGGACCTTCTTGCCATAGCGGCGGATGGACATCACCGGGCCAAGCAGGGAGAGCGGCGGAATCACGGCGCAGACGCGCGAGCCATCGAGCAGGCGGGCGTCCACGATGGGCGAGGAATCGTCGATGCGGCGGCCGACGGCGGAGACGATGCGCTCGATGATCATGCGGACGTGGGCCTGGTCCTTGAAGCGCACGTTGGTTTCGATGACGCGGCCGGCGCGCTCGATGTAGACGTTGTCGAAGCCGTTGACCATGATGTCGCTGATGGTGGCGTCTTTGAGGAGCGGTTCGAGAGGGCCGAGGCCGAAGACTTCGTCGAGGATCTCTTCGACGAGCTTTTCGCGCTCGGCCACGGTCATGGGCAGCGATTCATCGAGAATGAGCTTTTCGACAACCATGCCGATCTGGCCGCGGACGCTGTCCTTGTTGAGGTTTTTGAGCTGGTCGGCGGTGAGTGAGTCGAGCAGCTTGCGGTGAACGGTGCTCTTGATTTCGAACCAGCGGTCGGCGCCGGAACCGGGCCGCGCTAAGGGGCGGCTACTCACGCGATCCTCCGGCGGCGGTGACCTTGGCATTCGGCACGTCCTTCTTGCGGCCGGTGGCTTTATCGACGAAGGCGCGGAAGATGCGATCGAGGTCGCCGGCCTGCTCGCGGTCGGCGACGAAGGGGCGCGCCTTGTTGATGGCGGCGATCACGGCGGGGGACGGCGGGATGCCGTAAAAGACCGGCTGGTTGAGGGTCTGCTGGATCTGCTCGAGCGTGGCCATGTGGGCGTTGACTTTGCGGGTATAGCGATTAACGACTACGCGGATCTGATCCTGGTTGAAGCCCATGCGCATGAGAAAGGTGATGTAGCGCTGGGCGTTGCGAATGGACGGGAATTCCTGATCGACCACCAGGAAGACGCCCGCGGAGACCTGCGCGGCGGCGAGGACGGTTTCGTTGGAGATGGCGCGGCCGCCATCGATGACCACCGAATCGTATTTCTCGATGAGGAAGGTGGCGAACTCGCGCAGCATGTGGTCGCTGAAGTGGGCGGTTTGTTCGAGGGCGTCGGGCGGCCCGACCAGGTAGAAGCCCAGCGGGTCGCGGGTGACGAAGCCTTCGAAGAGCGCCTGGTCCATGCGGTCGAGATTTTCGGCGACTTCGGTGAGGGTGTATTGCGGCGAGGCGCCGAGCTGCATGGCGGCGTCGTTGCCGGCCCAGTCGAGGTCGATGAGGACGGTGGATTGTTGCCGCTGGGCGAGGACGGCGGCGAAATTGACGGCGAGGGTGGTGGCGCCGACGCCGCCTTTGGTACCGATGAAGGTGTAGATACGGCCGAGTTTGCTTTCGCCAGGCGCGCCGCGATGAGGCGCACGTTCGACGCGGGCCAGGGCGTCGCGGAATTCAGTGCGCTTGAGCGGCTGGAGGAGAAACTCGTTGGCGCCAGCGCGCATGCAGGCGATGACGGTTTCGCCATCGGCGTGGAAGTTGCTGACGATCACAAACAGATCGGGCGCGGCTTGCTTTACCTTTTCGACGGACTTGATGGCGGTCTCGGGGTCGCCGGAGATGTCGACGATGAGGCCGGCGTTGGGGTTGCGTTCGAGGTCCTGGAGGACGCGGATGTATAGATTGGCGGCGACTTCCTGGTACTCGGCGACAATCCTGGCGTTGGGGACGTTGGCGAGGTTGTCCCGGACCATCTCGCGGAAGTGCTCGTCGGTGGAGGCGATGATGAGGGAGGTGTTAGGCATGGGGGCTCCGGAGAAGATTTGACGGGGAGACGCGGAGGCGCGGAGAAAAACGCGCGGAGAACACATTGATTGAGTCCGGTCCCCAAGGGTCTCTGCGTCTCCGCGCCTCCGCGGTAGATGGTGTGCTGCTCATGGCAGGCACGTCCCAGTTACATCGCAGCCGGCGCTTTCCATGGGGATTTGGGCGGTGAAAGGGGGGATGGTCACCGGGGGAAGTTTGAAGAAGCCGGAGAGACGGGCGAATTGGTAGTTGGCGATGCTGACGCTGACGGCGTCGGGGAGGCAGGCAGCGCTGCATTCGGAGGCGCAGCCGCCATAGGAGGAGAGCGTGCCGGCGACGGGGTCTTGGGCGAAGTATTGCACCTGGATGCTGGCGGCTCCGCCGGCCTGGAACTGCTGCTGATCGATCATGGCGGGCGCGTGGCTTTGCATGTACCCGAGCACGTTGCTGTTATCGGACATCCAGCAGTGGGTGGCGGCGTAGCGGGCGCCATCGCGGGTGAAGTCTTCGACGCTGTGCCAGATCCAAAGCATCTCGGCGGTGAAGATGGTGATGAAGGTGAGGGGCAGGATCACACCGGCGAAGAGGAGGGCGAACTCGACGGCGGACTGGCCGCGGGAACCCTTGACGCGGAGGCGCGGTGACGCGGTGGAAGAAAAGGAAAAAATGGAGA
>Ga0335085_10012831_pt1 | contig 12321 bp, 10 predicted proteins | sample Lox_Sample_45_FD_206712 | JGI IMG/M metagenome (GOLD analysis project Ga0335085, IMG submission 206712) | Soil microbial communities from Loxahatchee National Wildlife Refuge, Florida, United States - Lox_Sample_4.5 | ecosystem: Environmental > Terrestrial > Soil > Wetlands | place: USA...
CGCCGACCAGGCGTTCGAGGTGGGCAAGCTCGACGAGGAGTTGCCCAGACTGCTGGGCTTTGCGCGCACGCTCTTCTACCGCCTGGGCGGCGACGACCCGGAGTTCGACCTGCGCATCTCCCGGCTCTTGCGCGCGCTGCGCGCCAAGGCCCGCAGCGGGGTGAACGCGCCTCTGCGCATCGAGGACCCGGGCCAGATCGTCCACGAGCTCCGCCTGCGCAAGGAGCCGCGGGAGCTGGAGGCGCTGAAGCGCGCGGTGGAGCTGACCCGCAAGGGCCACCTCGCCTGCATGCGGGCGGGGCGGCCGGGAGCGCACGAGTACGAGCTGCACGCGCTGCTCGAGCGCGAGTTCCGCCAGGAAGGGGGCCGGGGGTGGGGCTACTACCCCATCGTGGCCGCGGGCGAGAACGCCACCGTCCTGCACTACAACGACAACCGGATGCCCATCCGCGACGGCGAGCTGGTGCTGATCGACGCGGGGGCCGAATACGACCTCTACACCGCCGACGTCACCCGCACCTTCCCCGCCTCGGGGCGCTTCAGCGAGGCGCAGCGGGCCTGCTACCAGCTCGTCCTGGACGCGGCCGACGCCTGCATCGCCGCCGCCCGGCCGGGGGAGACCATCGACGGCCTGCACGAGAAGGCGGTGCGCATCCTCACCGGGGGGATGGTGAAGCTGGGCCTGCTCCAGGGAGAGGTGGACGCGCTCATCCAGGAGAACGCCTACCGCCGCTACTACATGCACCGCACCAGCCACTGGCTGGGCCTCGACGTGCACGACGTGGGCAGCTACAGCGTGGACGGCAAGCCCCGGCCGCTGGAGCCGGGGATGGTGTTCACCGTGGAGCCGGGGCTCTACGTGGCCCGGGACGACGAGAAGGCGCCCGAGGCGCTGCGGGGGATCGGCATCCGCATCGAGGACGACATCCTGGTGACGGCCTCGGGTCACCAGAACCTGACCGTTGCCATCCCCCGGCGCCCGAGCGACGTCGAGGCGGCCTGCGCCAGGTGAAATCAGTCCTTGCCGCCGGACTTCACCTTCTGCGTCTTCTTGTCCGCGGGCTCGAACGGATCGATCAGCTCGCCGTACTTGATCAGGTCGCCGGTGGACTTGAACTCGGCGATGGAGATGAGCACTTCCGTGTCCGCGCCCACGAAGCCCAGGCCCAAGAGCCCCTCCTCCGGCACGTCGGCGCGGTACGTCTCCAGCCCTTTCTGGATCAGCGGGCCGATCTCGTTCACGTACTGCGCGACGCTGTGCACCCGGATGCGCTTCATGGGCGCGGATGAATAGCATAGTGGCCGATCGGCTGCTCCCCTGGTTCGCGCGGGCGCGCCGCGATCTTCCCTGGCGCAAGGAGCCGCGCGATCCCTACCGCGTCTGGGTGAGCGAGGTGATGCTGCAGCAGACGCGGGTGGAGGTGGTGGTGCCCTACTACCGCCGCTTCCTCCGGCGCTTCCCCACCCTGCGCGCGCTGGCCCGCGCTCCCTTGGACGACGTGCTCGCCCTCTGGAGCGGGCTGGGCTACTACGCGCGGGCGCGCAACCTGCACCGGGCGGCACAGGCCTGCGCCGGCGCCCTGCCCCGGACCGCGGCGGAGCTTCGCGCGCTGCCCGGGTTCGGTCCCTATACGGCCGCCGCGGTCGCTTCCCTCGCCTTCGGCGAGGACGTCCCCCTGGTGGACGGCAACGTCGCCCGCGTGCTCGCCCGTCTCTTCGCGCTGGATGGCGACGCGCGCGCCGGGGCGTGGAAGATCGCTCCTTCCCTCTTGCCGCCGGGCCGCTCCGGGGAGTTCAACGAAGCGCTGATGGAACTAGGCGCCACCGTCTGCACCCCGCGCTCCCCTCGCTGCGAACGCTGCCCGCTGCGCGAGGTCTGCCGGGGGAAGGGCGATCCGGAGCGCCATCCCGCCCGCGTCGAGAAGGCCGCGCGGAAGCTGATGTGCTGGCAGGCGCTCGCGCTCACCCGCAAGGACGGCGCCGTGCTCCTCGCCCGCCAGCCGGACCGCGCCCTGTTCGGCGGCCTCTGGGACCTGCCCCGCGAGCGGCCGCAGGGAATTCGCCTCCACGGCAAGACGGTCAGGCGCGGGGTGGTGGAGCAGACGCTCACGCACCGCGAGGTGCGCGTCTCGGTGGCGGCGGCGCGGGCGAGCGGAACTCCGGGCAGCGCGGAGGTGCGCTGGGTGCTTCCCGAGGGACTCTCCGCCCTCGGACTTTCCTCGCTGGCCCGCAAGTCGTTGCGCCTCGCCGGCGTCTTGACAGCGGAGCGCACGTCAACGACGTTGCGCGCGCCGTGATCGCCCTCCTGCTCATCGCACAGGCCCTGCCGCCGGTGCAGGCGGTGCAGCCGCCCCCGCAGTCGTCGCTCAACGCCCCGCTCCAGGCGCTCACGCCGGAGGCGACGGCCGAGGGGCCGGTGCTGGGGCTGGCCGAGGCGCTGGAGACGGCGCGCACGCGGTCGCCCGACCTGGCGGTAGCCCTGGAGCGGGTGCGGCAGGCGGAGAACAATGTCCAGCGGGCCTGGGCGGTGATCCAGCCCACGCTCACCGCCACCGGGTCGGTCACGTACAGCAGCGAGGCCGTCGTTCCCTACTCATCGACAGGGATTCCCGATTTCGCCGCCGCGAGCAACTGGATACGGACGGGGACCCTGCAGTTCGCCTGGAGCTTCCTCAACTTCCGCGCCTTCCCCGCGCTGGCCACGGCGAAGCAGCAGGTGGACGTTTCCCGGCTGACCGAGACGGAGCAGCGCCGCGATCTGTTGCTCACCGTGGCGGGCATCTACTACTCGGGAGTGAGCCTGCGCGAGCTGGCCAAGGTGGCGGTGGCCCTCTCGCGCTCCACCCGCGACCATGCGCTGGAGGCGCAGGCCCGCTACCAGGCCGGGCTGATCCAGCTCTCCTCCGCGCTGCGGGCCCGCATCGACTACCTGCGCTCCAACCAGGAGACCTTGCGCGCGCAGTTCGCCTACTCCTCGGCCAAGAGCCAGCTGGCGGCGCTGCTCGACCGGCGCGACACCGCCTTCGAGCTGGCCGCGCCTCCCGAGCCGCCCGAGCCGATCCGGGGCGCCTTCAAGGAGATGCTGGAGCAGGCGCTGCGCGAGCGGCCGGAGATCGCCGCCGCCAAGGCCAACGAGGAGATCGCCGCCCGGCTGAAGACCGACGCCTGGGCCCAGTTCGCCCCCACGCTGGCACTGACCGGCACCGGCCGTTACAACGAGCCGCCGACCAGCTTCAGCGGCGACAAGGGCACCTGGGCGGTGGCCCTCACCCTCACTCTCCCCCTCTACGACGGAGGGTTCCGGTACGTGGCCCTGAAGGACGCGGACAGCCAGATGCGGCAGGCGCGGGCCCAGACCCGGTCGACCACGGCGGGCATCGAGGACGAGCTGCGGCGGGCGATGCTCGACCTGGAGTCGGCCCGCGCCCTGCGCGACGAGGCGGAGCAGGCGCTGGTGGTCTCCCGGGAGAACGAACGGCTGATCCGGGCGCAGTTCAACGCCGGAACGGCCTCGCAGGTGGAGGTGAGCGACGCCGAGTCGGCGCTCTTCCAGAGCGAGTCGGCGGCGCTGCAGCAGAGGCTCTCGGTGCAGATCGCCTCGCTGCGTGTGGCCAAGGCGGTGGGCGCCTTCGACATTCCGGGAGGGGCGAAGTGATCGCCGACAAGCTGCTGGCCTTCACCTTGCTCGGCGCCGGCTGGGTGCTCTGGCTGCTGCTGGGGCTCTCCGTGCTCTCGGTGGCGGTGATGGTGGAGCGGGCCCTCTACTTCGGCAGCCGGCGGATGTCGAAGCTCTTCCCCCGCCTGTTGGAGCTCTGCCTGAGCGGCGATCTCAAGGCCGCCGCCGCGCTGGCCACCAGCGACGCCATGGAGTCGGAGGTGGTTCGGGCCGCCGCCAAGGTGGCCGAGGGCGGCAACCCGGCGGTCGAGAAGGCGGTGCAGTCCACCATCGACCGCAGGCGCCTGGAGTACGAGAGGTGGCTCTTCGTCCTCGGGACGCTGGGGAACAACGCGCCCTTCATCGGGCTCTTCGGCACCGTGCTGGGAATCATCCGCGCCTTCGCGGATCTGGCGGCCGCCAACAAGGGCGGGGGGAGCAGCACCGCCTCCTACGTGATGGCGGGCATCTCCGAGGCGCTGGTGGCCACCGCGGTGGGGCTGTTCGTGGCCATTCCCGCGGTGCTGGCGTTCAACATCTTCCAGCGGCTGCTCAAGCGGGTGATCGGGCGCTCGAACGCGCTGGGGAACGCCATCGCCACCGGGCTGCATCTGAAGAACGGGGGCCGGTGATGGCGGGCAGCGCGGCGGACAGCGAGGACGAAAGCATCACCGGGATCAACGTCACCCCGCTGGTGGACATCACGCTCGTGCTCCTGATCATCTTCATGGTGACCGCCAGCTACATCGTCAAGGAGACCATCGAGGTGGAGCTTCCCCGCGCGGCGCACGGCGGGGAGACGGTGCAGAAGACCTTCGCCCTGCTGGTGACGCGCGAGGGGCAGGCGTACCTCAACGGCGTGCCGGTGGACGATCGGGGCATCGTTGCGGAAGTGGGGAAGGCGCGGGCGGCCGGGGAGGTCGTGCAGGCGATCGTGGGGGCGGACAAGAACGCCACGCACGGGGCGGTCACCCACCTGCTGGACGTCCTCAAGGGAGCGGGCGTGACGAAGTTCGCCATCCAGATCGAGAAGCAGCAGTAGATGGCCCGGGGAGCTTCCAGGGCGATCGTGCCGGTGGGGACTTCGCTCGCCCTGCACGCCGCGCTGGCGCTGGCGATGCTGGCGCTCGCCGTGCGACCCAAGCCGGTGCCGCAGGTCGCGCTGCAGATCCAGGTGGTGGACGCGCCCAGGCCCGCTCCGAAGGAGGCCCCGCCGCCTCCTCCCCCGGCCCCGCCCAGGCGGGTGAAGATGGCCCGGGCGTCGCGGCCGGCCCAGGCCCTGCCCCCGCCCACGCCCACTCCCCTCCCCCAGTCGGAGGCTCCGCCGCCCCCCACCAGCGAGGCGCCGCATGCGACTCGCGAGCCGGTGGTGATCACCGGGATCACCCTGGAGAGCACCTCCCAGGGAGGAACGTTCGCGGTGGGCGCGGGCAACACCCTGCGCGGCGCGCCCGGGAAGACCGCCTCCGCCCCGGAGACCGTGAAGCCGTACAAGGCGGAGCGCTACGCCTCCTCGGCGCAGGTGAGCGAGCTGCCGCAGCCCATGAACCGCGAGTCGCTCGACCTGCGCAAGTACTACCCGCCGCAGGCGAAGAAGGACGGGTTCGAGGGCGACGTGGTGCTGCGCCTCTTGATCGACGCCGACGGCAGCATCGCCAAGGTGGAGATCCTCAGCGATCCGGGCCAGGGCCTGGGACCGGCAGCCGCCCGCGCCGTCCACGAGCTTCGCTTCTCCCCGGCCAAGGTGAACGGCGTCCCGGTGGCCACCACCGTCCCGTTCACCATCCACTTCACCCTGGACTAAGCGGCGAGAGATTCCCGCGCGAGCAGCGCGGCGCCTACCATGCCCGCCTCGTCGCCCAGTTCCGGGGTGGAGATCTGCAGGGCGGCGCGAGAGGCCTTGGTGGAGTGCGCGTCGATGCCGGCGATGGCCGCGCGGGTCATGCGGGGCGAGCCGAGGAGCACGCCTCCGCCCAGCAGCAGGCGGGCCGGGTTGAGGGTGGTGACCAGGTTGGCGAGGACGATGCCCAGGAACTGGCCGGCCTCGTCCAGCAGCCGGCGCGAGAGATCGTCCCCCTCGTGCGCCGCCTTCTCCATCGCGGTCACGGTCACCTTCTCCGGCTCGCCCACCAGGTCGAGCAGCTTGCGTCCCACCCCGGGATACCGCTGGCCCGCCGCCCGCGCCGCCGCCAGCGCGATGCGCAGGTCGTCGCGCGCCCAGGCGGCGAGGCTCTGCCCTCCGGCATAGGCTTCCAGGCAGCCGCGCTGCCCGCACGAGCACTGGCGCCCGTTCGCCGCCACCACCACGTGCCCCAGTTCGCCCGCCGCCCCGCTGGCTCCCTCGTGCAGCCTGCCGGCCATCACGATCCCCGCGCCCACCGTGGCCCCCACCAGCACCACGATCAGGTCGTTGGCGCCCTTGCCCCCGCCCACCGCCCGCTCTCCCCAGGCGGAGACCGACAGCTCGCTGGCGATCCAGAGCGGGGTGCGCGGGGTGCGCGCCTGCAGCAGCCTGAGGAAGGGGACGTCGCGCCATCCCAGGGCTGGAGCGCTGCGCACCAGCCCCTGTCCGCGGTCGATCATTCCCGCCACGCCCAGCCCCATCCCCTTCATCTCCGAGAAGGGCATTCCCGCCGCCCCGCAGGCCGTCTTGGCGGCGCGGAGCACGGCCTCCGCCACCTGGGGCGGCTCCTTGGAGAGCAGGCGGTGCTTCTCCTGGCCGAGGATGTGGCCAGAGGAGTCGATCACCCCGGCGCGGACGTTCACGCCGCCCACGTCGACTCCCAGATACAGCTCATCGCGCTTCATGGGTCCCCGCCAAGACCGCCGGGCCCATCCTATCGCGATCGGGAGGGGAGGGTCGCTTCGAGCGCGGCTGCTTACGCCAGCTCCCGGCGGATCTGCTCCACCGTGCCCTCGATCAACCTCTGGATCTCCCGCAGCTTCTCCTCGCTGTTCGCCTCCCAGCGCAGCACCAGCAGCGGCTGCGTGTTCGAGGCCCGCACCAGACCCCAGCCTCCCTCCACGATCAGGCGCACCCCGTCCACCTCGATGGTGCGGCCGTGCTTGCGCAGGCGCTCCTTGGCCAGCTCCACCGCCTGGAACTTCTTCTCCTCGGGAAAGTCGAAGCGGATCTCGGGAGAGGCCCAGGTGCGGGGCACGCCGTCCAGCATCTTGCCCAGCGGCCTCCCGTCGCGCGCCACCAGCTCCAGCAGGCGGGCCGCCGAGTAGATGCCGTCGTCGAAGCCGAAGTAGCGGTGGCGGAAGAAGATGTGCCCGCTCATCTCCCCGGCCAGCAGCGCGTGCTCCTCCTTCATCTTGCTCTTGATCAAGGAGTGCCCCGCCTTCCACATGATGGCCCGCCCGCCCCGCTTCTCGATGTCGTCGTAGAGCGTCTGCGAGCACTTCACCTCGCTGACGATGGCCGCCCCCGGCCGCTCGGCCAGCACGTCGCGGGAGAAGAGGATCATCAGCTGGTCGCCCCAGAGGACGTTGCCGTTCTCGTCCAGGGCGCCCAGGCGGTCGGCGTCCCCGTCCCAGGCGATGCCCACGTCGGCCTTGCACTCGGCCACCTTCTTGCGCAGGTCGCGCAGGTTCTCCTCCACCGTGGGATCGGGGTGGTGATTGGGGAACGACCCGTCCAGGGTGCAGAAGAGCTCGATCACGTGGTGCCCGAGCGCGCGCAAGAGGCGGGGGCCGACGATCCCGGCGGTGCCGTTGCCCGCGTCGCAGACCACGCGCAAGGGCCGGGCCGTCATCCCCAAAGAGCCGACGATGAAGTGGATGTAGGGGGTGACGATGTCGTGCTCGCGCTGCCAGGCGCTGCGGCCGCCGTCCCTGGCCGAGGCGACGTGCTCCTTCAGCTCCTGCACCTCCGGGCCGGCCAGCGTGGTCTTGCCGATCCCCACCTTGAACCCGTTGTACTCGGGCGGGTTGTGCGAGCCGGTGATCATGCACAGCCCGTCCACCGGGAGGACGTGGGCGGCGAAATAGGTGAGGGGCGTGGGCACCACCCCGATGGAGAGCACGTCCAGACCATACGAGCGCACTCCCTTGGAGAAGGCGGCGGCCAGCCCGTCGCTGGAGAGGCGGTGGTCGCGCCCCAGCACCACGCTCTGCGCGCCCGGGTTCTTCTCCAGAAGATAGCGGCCGAATCCGCGCCCCAGCTGCTCGGCGAAGGCCGGGGTCAGCTCGGTGGTGACGAGCCCGCGGATGTCGTACTCGCGGAACACGTGCATCGGGATGTTCATGGGCGCCCCGCTGGAGAGGGAGCAGGGAATCTACGCGGGGCTGCCGGCAGGGACAAGGAGCGGCCGCTCAAAACGCGAACACCAGGACCGCGCCGCTCGCCAGCAGGAGCAGGCCTCCCACCGCCGCCACCGTCGCCGCCTTTCCCTTCGAATCGGCGTCGGACTTGAGCTGCGCGTCGGCGGCAGTGAGCGTCCCCGAGGCGTACTTCTCGTTGAACTGGTCGGCCGACGACTGGGCCGAGGTGTGCAGGAAGAGCGCGACGCCCTCGGCCACCACGCCCGCGCCCAGGGCGACGTAGCCGGCGACGCGCGTCGGCTTGACGCTCGAGGGAGCGGGGGCTGGCGCGACCGCCTGCGCCGGCACCGCCGGCTTCGCCGCGGGAGCCAGCACGTCCTCGCTGTTCTTCGCCGCCGCCGGATCGCGCTCCACCCGCAGCCTCTGCTCCTCCTCCTCGTCCATCCGGCGGCGCATCTGCTGCACCAGCGATTCCGTCTCCGCCCGGTTGGGCGCGTCGGGCTGCTTGCTCAGGTACTGGTTGTAATAGAACCAGGCCTGCTGCCACTTGCGCATCTGCCGGTAGGACTGACCGATGTTGAAGAGGATGGCCGGCTCTTCCCGCAGGCGGTAGGCGTCGGCGAACTCGCGCGCCGCGTCCTCGAACTCGCCCAGCGCATAGTGGGTCTGTGCCTTGCGGAAGTGCTCCCGCGCTTCCGCCGTCGCGTCGGCCAGCGCCGGCGCGCCGAGGAGCAGGACCAGCAGCGCCGCCCTCAGTACGGGCATGCGAACTCCAGGTTGTTCGAGCGGCAGTTGTCGCGGCCGCGCGTGGGCCAGGCGGTGCCCCCGGCGGGGCCCGGCGAGGAGGTGGCGATGGCGGAAACCTGGCCGTTGCTCGCCACGTAGAGCGTGCCGGAGCGATCGAGCAGCGTGTCGTCGATCGGGCCGGACACCGGGGGAAGGCCCAGGGCGGTGGCGCCGTAGCCGCTGGCGCTGATGTGCAGGGCGGAGAGCGTCGCGCCGCCCCCGCTGAAGAGGACGGGGCTGCTGGAGCCGTCGATGAGCAGGGGCGCTCCCGCCCCGTTGAAGCCCGGGATGGAGCTCCCGGTGGCGAGGGAATGGGCGTTCCCGTCGGCCGCGAAGAACAGGTCGAGCGGGGGCAGCGTCCGCGCGGGGGAGACGCTGGCGCCGGGCCAGAAGGGAGAGAAACCGGACCCGTCGAAGGAATGACGCTGTCCGTTGCAGGCGGGGGCGTCGGCGCCGCCGGCGTCGGTCAGGAGGTCGATGGAGCTGCACTCGGGCCCGAGGATCTTGCCGCCCGCCACCAGGTCGCTCTCGCGGAGCACCCCTTGCTGCGGGCCCGCGCTGGGCGAGATGGGCTTGTGGATGAAGAAGACGTGGCCCGCGCGGCCGACGAACGGACCGTCCAGGTTGAGGTTCGCAGTGTTCGCGATCCAGCTGGAGCATCCGTGCCAGACCGTGACCGCCGCGTTCCAGCAGTCGAACTCTCCGTTGGTGGCAAGGTCCAGGAAGTAGTTGTCCGCCACCACGGGCGTGCCGTCGGTCGCCAGCGCCAGCGACGCGGAATGCGTGACGAAGCCGCCCCGGCAGGAGGTGGCCGCGTTGGCAAGCACGAGGCAGTCCCCGGCCACCGCCGCGCCGTTCCCGGCGGAGACCTGCTTCAACGTCGAGCCGGATTCGGTCGAGGGGCCGGTGGCGTAGTAGACGACCGGCGCGGCGGCGGAGCCGCCCACCACCGGGGAGCCGAGGACGTTGCCAGGATTGTTCCAGACGGTGTGGCCGTCGCGCGGGTCCAGCGCGGCTACGGTGGCGCCCGATGAGGCCACGAGCCAGGGGCCCAGGGCCAGGCGCGACATCCCCTGCGCGCCGGTCTGCCAGAGCCGGCGGGTGACCGCCACCGCCTTGGTTTGCGAGGCGCCGTGCGGGACCAGGCCCGAGGCGCCGTCGCCGGGCCCGTCTGCCACCGTGACGGAAAGGTTGAGGACATTGTCGGCGGCGGGAAACGTGCCCGCCGGCAGGGTGGCGAGGTCGGCGCTCACGGAGACGTCGTAGATCACGGCCACCGTGCCGTTGGCGCAGGACTGCCGGCTGCCGGAGTCGGCCAGGCTCACCGCCCGGGTGGCGGGCTGCGGCGAGAGGGAGAAAGCGGTGACGGAGCGCACCCCCGACCCGCAGTCGTGCGCCTTGAAGCGGTAGAGGACCGCGTTGTCACGGACGTTGAAGTGCGCCCCGTCGTGGCTCCAGGAGAGGGCGCCGGCGGGCGCGGGATAGGGGATGGCGGCGGCGGTCGAGATCACCGGAGGAGCGTCGTCGATGTTGCAGGAGCCGGAGGAGGTGGAAACCACCCCGGCGACGCTGGTGGCGATCACCTGGAAGGCAAGCGCCGTTTCCACCCCTGAAGGAGCGAAGGTCGAGGCGATCCGGCACTGGTACCCGGCCGGACCGACCTTCTCGCAATCGGAATCCTGCATCATCTGGCCCGCCGGACGGAGGATGACGGACGAGATCCCGCTGCGCGGCAGGGCCGGCAGCGTGACGGCGATCGGGGGACGGACCGCGTCGTTGCGCCCGTACCAGGCGGGATCGGGCACGACCGAGGGCTTGAAGGAGGAAGCGCCGACGTCGTCGAAGTAGAGCGCGACGGAGGGCGAGGCGACCGGGTGGTTGCCGGCGAGGTCCTCGGCGTCGAAGGTGACGACGATGGGCCCCTGCGCGTTGCGTCCCACGGCGCGGGGGATGGCGAACGTCCACCGGCCACCCGCTTCCGTTCCCGGGTACCGCGTGGTCCCCACCACCGCGACGGGATCGGGCACCAGGTTCAGGTCCGCGATGGACGCCGAGACCACGATGTCCGGAGCGCCGGGCACGTTGGTGGGCCCCAGGAACCAGTCCTGCCCCGCCGCGTCCCGGCCGTCGGCGGCCGTGTCGACCTGGGCCGCGCTGATCATCGGGGCGATGGTGTCGACCTGGATGGACTGCGAGGCGCTGCCGGAATTTCCCACCGCGTCCGTGGCCACCACCTGGACGGTGACGTGGCCTTCGCGGCCGGGGACCATCTGCGCGAGCTCCGCGTGGAAGGTGAAGTCGCCGCCGTTGCGGGTGCCGGCCGGGGCGGGCTTCCCGTCGACCAGCAGGAGGGCGGAGGCGACGCCCGAACCGGCGCCGTCGCCCGCGGTCGCAGCGACGTCCAGGCCGGTGCCGAACCAGGCCGTGGTGGACAGGGGCGTCAGGCCGACCGTGGGCGGCTCGTCGTCGACGCGGAGCGTGCCGCCGTCCACGCTGGCCCGGTTCCCGGCCACGTCGGTGGCGGAGAGCTGGACGGGAACGACGGCCACCGCACCCGGCGGCCCCAGATCGCTGGCGGGAAGCTGGAAGACGGCGGTCGAGCCGTTGATGGCGGCGGAGTAGGTGCCGCCGTCGGGAAGCTGCAGCTCGGCGGAGGCCACCCCGCTGCGGTCGTCGGCGGCCAGGACGGCGACGGAGATCCCGGCGTCGCGCGCGTACCATTCCTCGCCCCAGGCCGGGGCCACGGCGGGCGCGTTCTGGTCGATCACCACGGGCACCGGGCTGGAGACCACGTCCGGAAGGCCCGTCCGGTGGGCCACCGCGCGGACGTTGGCGGGGCCGCCGAAGGCCGCGGCGTCCAGCGTCACCGTGCCCGCCCAGGTGCCGGCGGTGCCGGCGTTCACCGCCACCTGGCCCAGGGCGGCGCCATTGGCGGAGTTGGCGACCAGGAAGGTGACGTCGGAGATCGCCCCGTCGCCGGCCAGGTGGGCGGCCACGTGGAAGGCGCGCGAGAGCTGGGACCCCGCCGCGGGGGAGGTCATCTCCACGGAGACGGAACCGCTGGCGCCGCGGCGGAGGCAGATGCCCCCGCTGCAGTACTCATCGGCCCGCTTGCAGTCGATGTCCTGGGTGCAGGTGCCCTCGAGCTGCGGAGCGCAGGCAGCCGCGAACACGAGCAGAACGACGATCGAAAGACGCACCGGACAGCCCCGCGCTCATGAGCTGCCTACATTCTCCGCGCTTCGCCCACATGGGATCAATGGATCAATGCGGCGCGTCGGAAACCCGTATTGTGTCCCCGGGTTCCTGGCCTACTGGCAGGCGAAGGAGGTGTTGCTGGAGTTGCAGTTGTCATAACCAACCCGGGGCCAGGTGGTGCCGGTCACGGGGGCCAGAGGCCCGGTCGAGTCGGTGATGAGGGCATAAACCTTGGCGTTTGCCGTGCCGGTGGCGAAGTAGAGGACGCCGGTCGAGTCGATTACGGGCTCGGTGGTCAGGCCGTCGACGGTGGTATCGATCACGGGCGCGGCAGTCTTTTGAGCAGCGCTGCCTTTGTAGGCAGAGGCCCAGTGGTCGGCGACGCTGGGGACGTCGGAGACCACTTTCAGGGCGAT
>Ga0335085_10012832_pt1 | contig 12320 bp, 12 predicted proteins | sample Lox_Sample_45_FD_206712 | JGI IMG/M metagenome (GOLD analysis project Ga0335085, IMG submission 206712) | Soil microbial communities from Loxahatchee National Wildlife Refuge, Florida, United States - Lox_Sample_4.5 | ecosystem: Environmental > Terrestrial > Soil > Wetlands | place: USA...
CCGACCAAGCCGATCCGACTGATCATCCCGTTCCCGCCGGGCGGCAGCAACGACGTCGTCGGCCGCCTGGTTGCCAAGTATCTCGGCGACAAGCTCGGCCAGCAGGTCTATGTCGACAACCGCGGCGGCGCCGGCGGCACGATCGGGACCGACATCGCCGCCAAAGCCGCGCCGGATGGATATACGCTGCTGGTCATTTCCTTGGCCCACGCGGTCAACCCGTGGCTGTACAAGCTGCCTTACGATCACGACAAGGCCTTCGTGCCGGTCGCCATGTTCGGCAGCGGCACCAATGTGCTCGCGGTCAATCCGGAGCTGCCGGTGCATTCGGTCAAGGAGCTGATCGAACTCGCCAAGAAGAAGCCGGGCGAACTGCAATACGCCTCCGCCGGCGTCGGCAGCTTCCAACATCTCGGCGGCGAATTGTTCAAGCTCAAGGCCGGCGTCGATATCGTGCACGTGCCGTTCCGCGGCGGCGGGCCGGCCATGATCGATGTCATCGGCGGTCACACCAAGATCGTCTTCAGCTCGCTCATCCAGACCACGCCGCACGTGAAATCCGGACAATTGCGTGCGCTCGGGACCGGCGGCGCCAAGCGCAATCCGGTGCTACCGGACGTGCCGACGATCGGCGAGACCGTCCCCGGCTACGAGGCGAACAACTGGTGGGGCCTGCTGGCGCCGGCGGGCACGCCGCGGCCGATCGTCGACAAGCTCAACCAGGCGGTATCGGCGGCACTCGATGCAAAAGAACTCAGGGACGCCTTCGCCAAGGAAGGCGCCGAAGTCATCAAGATGTCGCCTGACGAATTCGGCAAGTACATCGTCGCGGAAACCGCGAAGTGGGGCGACGTGGTCAAGAAGGGCCACATCACGGCCAAATGACGCCGTAATAGAACCGCGGCCGATACAAAGGACAATCGCCGCGCCATGATGGGCGCGGCGATGTTTTTTGCCTCAACTGCCCTTGAGGCCGTGCGCCTCGGCGAAGAACAGGTCCTTCCACGAAGTGGGCATGTGTTTGAGGCGGCCGACCTTGCGCATGAATTCGAAGTGCTTCATCAGGTTGGCCGGCGCGGTGGTGTAATCGATGTCGGGGTCGGTGATCATCGCCACCAGATCGTCGGCCGAATTCTTCTTGTCATTGGTCAGCTTCAGATAAATCTGCGCGGCGTCATGCGGATGCGCCTTGATGAAGGCGTTGGCTTTCTCGTGCGAGGCGCGCACCGCCAGGCAGATTTTCGGGTTGGCGTCGTGGAAGGCCTTGGTGGTGACCTGGATGCCGTTGGTGTGCTTGCCGCCGACGGTGTCGTAGCTCTTGAGCACGGCATGAATGCCGGGAACCTTGAGCTCGTAATAGTTGAACGGCGCCACCGCAAAGTGACTGTTGACCGTCTGTCCGGTGAGCACCGCCTGCATGGCGGTCGGATGCCCCAGCGACACGGTGAATGCGTCGAGCTTGTCGTAGTGCTCCTGCCCCCACAGCTTGGCCGCAGCCATCTGCAGCGCCATGGCTTGGCCGGAAATCTTCACGGTGGGCACGGCGATGCGGTCGGCGTCGGTGAAGTCGGCGATCGTCTTCACGTTCGGGTTACGCGTGGTCAGCACATAGGGCATCGACTGCACGGTGCAGATCGCGCGCACCTCGATCGATGTGCCGAGCGTCTTGTCCCAGAGCGTGGCGAGCGACGGCGAGGCGACGTTGACGAACTGAATTTGCCCGCTCAGCAGCGCGTCGTTGAGCGCGCCTGGGCCGCCCATGGTCTGCCAGCCGACGGTGAGGCCGTTGACGCCGAGTTTTGCCGCGTGCTGCTCGATCAGCTTGTGCTCTTCCATCACCATCTGCGGCAGGAAGGGAAGGCCGTATTGCTTGCCCAGCTTGATGCTCGACACTTCGGCGGCGGCAGGCCGCGCCAAAGCGGGAAGCGCAACGAGCCCGGCGACGAATTCGCGTCTGTTCATGAGATCCTCCTGGTGTTGCTGGTTGGTGGCCCCGCCTCATTTGAATCCGAAGAGCCGGGCGGGATTGTCGGTCAGAATGCGTTTGCGCATGCCGGCGTCCGCCGTCCATTCGCCGAGCATATTATAGAGCTGGATGGTGCCGACGCGGTCGTGGAACGACAGATGCGGGAAATCGCTGCCCCAAATGAGTTGGTCGGGCGCCGTCGCCATCAGGGCCTGCGCAATCGGCTTCACGTCGGCGAAGCCGGGCGCCGTGGAGAAGCGGTAGATGCCGGTGAGCTTGACCCAGCAGCGCTTGGAGCCGTCGGCGACGAGCTTGAGGAATTCGCGGAAACCCGCCTGCTGGGGCCCGTCTTTGGCCGGAAACAAGCCCATATGCGCGACCGAGAATTCGATCGGCAATTCGCGCAGCACCGGCATCAGTTCGCTCACCAGCCAACCCGGCGCCAGGAAGTCGAGATGCCAGCCGATCTCCTTGGTGAGCTTGGCGAGCCGGGCGATGCGCGGCTTCATCGCATCGGCGAGCCCCGCCTCCGGCTTGCGCACCGGCGAGACATTGACGCGGATGCCGCGCACACCGACCGCATCGAGATCGGCCAATTCCTTGTCGTTGGTCTTGGTCTCGTCGAGATCGATGATGCCGCGGCGCGCCGCCGGATCGAGCTCGCGCATGGCGTCGAGCATGCAGTCGTTGTTGAAGCCGTAGGCGCTCGGCTGCACGAAGACGTAACGCACGAAGCCGAGCCTGCGCGCGAGCTTGAGATAGGCCTCCAGCGGCTCGTGCGGCGGCGTGTAGCGGATGTCGGTGCCGTAGGCGTATTTGCCGGGCGGGCCGAACACGTGGAAATGCGCGTCGCAGGCGTTGGCGGGCGCGGCGAAGGCCGGCTCGAAGCCGGCATCGGGATCATGTTTGGTAGCGTCGTCCATGGATCATCCTTCATGCGGCGGGGGCGTCGGCCGTCAACTTCACCGGCAGGCCTTGCGCCGCCAGCGCATTCGCCGCCGCCCAAGCGGTCGCCTGAATTGAGGACCAGACCGGAATATCGAGTTTCTCGCGCAGTGCCGCGACCGTCTTCAATGTCGGCAATTGCGAGCAGGCGATGAAGAGAGCCTTGCTCTGCGGTGTCACTGTCCGCAGCGCGAGATCGAGCACTTGATCTTCGCTGATGGCGCCGAGCTCAGCGGTGGTCTTGCAGAAGAAGCTGTTCAGCGTTTCTACGGCGATGCCGGAGGATTCGAGATAAACGCGCAAGCCGTCATTGACCGGCTGCAGATAGGGTGTCACCACCGCGGTCTCGTCGGCGCCTTCCTCGTGCAAGACGTCGACCATGGCGCCGGCGGTGCTGACCACGCTCGCGCCGGTGCGCTGGCGCAATTTGTCGACCATCGCGGCATTGCCGGCAGGCCCGCCGAGAAAGCCGGCGGCGGTGCAGCCGTAGATCACAAGGTCGAGTTGCTCGTCGGCGAACGGCTTGATGGCCGCGAGCGTCGCTTCGCCATAGGCCGGCAGGTCTTCCAGCAGCAGGGTTCGCGGCGGCCGCTTGACCCGCGCGACCGGCATCGGCGCCAGCGCCGGACAGAGGGCGGAAATCTCCGGCTCCATCGTCGTGTTGTTTTCCGGCACGACAATCAGCACCCTGGCGGTCCGCTGCACATCATCCTCCACTGCAAATCGCTAAAGCGTCAGCTTGAACAGCGTCGTCGTCTCCATGTCGTCGCCAAACCAAGCGCTGATCGCGGCCTCGCGCTTGTCGATGTATTTCGGCTTGTCGTTCTCCAGCACCATCGGCACATCGTGGCCGGGAACGACGATGCTGCCCGGCCGCTTGCGCCAGAAGGCCCAGATCTTGTCGATCGATGCCTTGCTCACCGCCGGATCGTAAGTCATGTCGGTCGTACCGGAGACGAGCTCGGCGCGGTTCTTGGCGGCGTCGCCGGCGAAGATCACGTCGCGCTCGGGCCCGTGCAGCACGAACAGCAAGTGGCCGGGCGTGTGACCGGGCACCAGATGCGCGGTAATGCCGGGAAAAGCGTCTTCGTCCTCCGTGACGGTCTGCAGCGTCGGCCAGATGTCGAGTTCGCGCATGTAAAGCTCGGCGACGGGCGTCTCGCCCCACGGCACCGTCAGCGACCATTGCAACTCGTCGGCGCCGATGACGATGCGCGCCTTGGGGAACATCGTCCAGTTGATCGAATGGTCGTGATGCGAATGCGTGAGCAGCAGATCGGTGACGTCCGCTGGCTTGAGCCCGCGCTCGGCGAAGCGCTTGAGCAGCATTGTGCGCATACTGACGCCGCCGGTGTCGACCAGCGCGATGCGGCTATAGGCGCGGATCAGCACCACCGAACTCCAGCCGAGCCCGCCATGGCAGACCGACTTGCCGGGAAAGCCCTGCACGACGACGTCGATATCGTAGTCGCCGACTTTCATCATGCCTCCGCCAGCGGTGTCTCCGAAACCGGCAGCGGCGGCAGCCCGGACCGTGCCGCTTCCTTCTGCAGCTCGGCCAGTTCCTTGACGTTGTAGGGCACGCCGTTGCGCCGGTATTTCGCCTCGAAACGGCGCTCGCGTTCGCCCGGCATGATCACCTCGCTGAAACCTTCGGCGAGCGCGCAAGCGTGCACCTGCTGCGTCAGCCGGTCCATGCGCTTGAGATATTCCTCCTTGGCGATGAACAGGTCGGGTTTCATCGCCATGAGGAAGTGCCCGACATTCTGCGGCTTCTCGAAATCGAGAAACTGGTTGCCGACCTCGCCGGCGCAGCCGGCGCCGGTGATGACGCCGCAAAGCACGTCCATCAGCATCGACAGGCCGGACCCCTTCGGGCCGCCGATCGGCTGCATGACGCCGCCATCGAGCGCGGCATTGGGGTCGGTGGTCGGCCGCCCTTGCGCGTCGAGCGCGTAGCCCAGCGGAATTTTCTCGCCGCGCCGCGCCGCGCGCCGCACCTTGCCGCGCGCCGCCGCCGCCGGCGACATGTCGAGATCGAACGGAATCCCTTGTCCGGCCGGCGCGCAGACCGCGATCGGGCTGGTGCCGATGATCGGCGCCATGCCGCCCCAGGGCGGCATGGCCGGCGAGGCGTTGGTCAAGGCAATGCCGATGAAGCCGGCGTCGAGCGCCTGCAGCGTGTAATTCGCCGCCATGCCGAAATGCGTGCTGCGTCGCGCCGTGACGATGCCGACGCCGAACTCGCGCGCCAATTCGATCGCCGCCGCCATGGCCTTGCTGGCGACGACGAAGCCGAAGCCGTTCTGCCCGTCGAGCGCGCCGACCATGGGCGTGACGCGCTCGACCTTGAGGCCCGGCTTGGGATTGATCAGCCCGCGCCGCACCCGGTTGAGGTAATGCGGCAGGTATTGCAGCCCGTGCGTGTCGACGCCGCGCAAGTCGGCGCGCACCAGACAGCTCGCGACGATATCGGCGTCCTTTTCCGGCAGCCCGTGCGCGAGCAAGAGCCGGCGGCCGAAGGCCTCGGCCGCCTCGACGGTCGCGTAGAACGGGCCCTTCGCCGCTTTTGCCTCAGGCGATTCTGTGGTCAGGGTCATGGATCAGCTGCCGTTTAGACTGTAGGCCTCGGGGAAGAACATGTCCTTCCAGGAATTCGGCTTCTTCTTAAGACGGCCGACCCGGTACATGAAATCGACGATTTTCATGATGCTCACCGGCGTCGTCGTGTAGTCGACGTCGGGGTCGGCGACCATCTTCTCCAGCGCGTCGAGCGAGTTCTTGTCGCGCGTCGCGGTGAGATAGATCTGCGCGGCGTCGCGCGGATGCGCCTTGATGAAGGCATCGGCCTCCTCGAAGGCCTTGATGACCACCGCGCACATTTTCGGGTTGGCGTCGTGGAATTTCTTGCTGGTCACCAGCACGCCGTTGGTGTGCCGCGCGCCGAGCGCATCGTAGGATTTCAGCACCTGGTGGATGCCGGGCGTCGCCATCTCATAATAATAGAACGGCGATGAGGCGAAATGCGCGTCGATCTCCGATTTGCCCGACATCAAGGCCGCCGCGGCGTCGGCATGCGAGCGGGTGATGGTGATCGAATCGAGCTTATCGTAATGGTCGTCGCCCCAAATCTTGGCGGCTTCGATCTCCAGCGCGATGGCATGGCCGGTGAGTTTCACCGCCGGCAGCGCGATCTTGTCCTTGTCGGTGAAGTCCTTGATGGTCTTCACGTTCGGATTTCGCGTCACCAGCACATAGGGCATCGACTGCATGGCGATGAGCGCGCGCGCTTCCGACGGCGTGCCGGTGGTCTTGTCCCAGATGGTGGCAAGCGTCGGCACGCCGGGGCCGATGAAATCGGCCTGTCCCGCGAGCAGCGCGTCGAGTTCGGCGGCGGGGCCGGCGCGCTGCGTCCACGTCGTCTTCACGTCGCCGAGGCCGGCGGCTTTGGCGTTCTTCTCGATGAGGTGCTGCGCCTCGATGACGATCATCGGCAGGTAGGGCAGGCCGAACTGTTTCGACATGCGCACTTCATTGACTTCGGCTTGCGCAGCGGCGGGAAAAGCGACGCTGCACACGGCAACGGCGGTAAGCTTTCTCCACATGACGTCCTCCGTGCTTTTCTTCTCGAACCGGTGCGGCCTCGCCGCCGGCATCAGGCTTTTATGTCGTGAACCTGTTTGGCCTTTTCCGTCATGGCGGCGAGCAGGAACTGAATATCGGTGCCGGTCGAAATGAGCCGCGCGCCCATGGCGACGAATTCGGCGGCGAGCTTCGGCCGCGTCGACAGACCGCCGACGCCGACATGCTTGCCGTGCTTGCGACAGGCCTCGATGGTGCGCGCATAGGCCTCGCGTACCTTGGGGTGCTCGTACTGGCCGGCGAGCCCCATGCTGGCGAGCATGTCGTTGACGCCGATCAGCACCATGTCGACGCCCTCGACCGCGGCGATCTCGTCGGCCCGCGCCAGCGCCTCGGCCGACTCGAATTGCACGATCACCATGGTGGCGTCGTTGACCGCGGCATTGGCCTCCGCAGTCGGGAAGGAACGGTATTCGAGATGCGGCAGGGCGCCGCCGGCGCCGCGCTCGCCGAGCGGGGGAAATTTCACCGCCTTGATGACTTCGCGCGCTTCCGCCGCCGAACCGATGCCCGGCGCGACAATGCCGAGCGCGCCGCCGTCGAGCGCGCGCTGGATATAGTCCGCCGTATTGGCGGGCACGCGCACCATCGGCACCACGCCGGCGCTCAAGGCGGCGAGGCAGATCTGGCCGGTCATGTCGAGCGTGATGGTCGAATGCTCCATGTCGACATAGATCATGTCGAAGCCCGCGGTCTTGGCGAGCCGCGCGATCTCCACGCCGCGGGTCAGGCGGATGGTCATCGAGGCGACGAGCTCGTTGCGCGCCAATTTCTCCTTGACGAGGTTGCGGACGACGTCTTTGGCTTGCACGCTGTTTTCCCCCGGGGCGAAACGATCAAGGATCCGGCAGTTCGATCGCCAGCATCACGTTGCTCAGGCTCTTGCCGTGGATGTCCTGTGCGAGCGAAATCGTGACGCCGCCGCCAAGCGCGTTCTCGATGACGAAATTGAAGGCTTTGAGGTTGCGCAAGGGATAGCGCGTCACCGGCCCTTTGGCGATGTGTTTGAAGGCGTCCATGACACGTTCGGGCGTCAGCTCGCGCGAGAGAAAACCCCAGTGCTTGGCATCATAGCAGATGATGGAGATATTTGAGGTATTGCCCTTGTCGCCGGCGCGGGCGTGGGCGAGGTCGTAGACGCGCACGCTCATAGCGAGCCCTCCACCACCACCTGCGCATTGACCAGGTTCTTCGGCAGCAGCACCGATTTGACCGCCAGCACGTCGCGCACGCGCGGCTCGCAGGCGCCCCCGGCGCCGCCGGGCCCGTGCATGTGCATGGCGCGCACTTCGAAGCCGATGGCATGCGCGGCCTTGCGCTCGCGCGTGCGCCCGGCCATGCGCAGGCGCACCTCATAGGGCTGCGGGCGGATCTCCACGCGGTCGTGCAGGCTCGACATGCCGATGAGATCGACACGGAAATCGTCATAGGTGAAGCCTTGCAGCTTGAGCCGCTCCTTGACGATCTCGGCCGCCCATTTGGCGCGTTCGACGGCATCGATGCCGCCGTAGGAGACCTCGCCTTCGCCGATATAGCCGTCGGCATAGCCGACATTGACCTTGTAGGTCTCCGTGCGCGGCCGTGCCCGGGCGCCTTCGACGCGCACGCGGTCGGGCGCTTCCTGCCTGAGCGATATGCCGGTGATGTCGAGCACGCAGTCGGGCGTGATGTAGGCGGTCGGGTCGTGGATTTCGTAGATCAATTGCTCCGTGCAGGTCATGACGTCGAGCCGCCCGCCGGTGCCCGGCGTCTTGCCGATCACGACCGAGCCGTCGGCTTTGACGTCGGCGAAGGGATAGCCGTTGCGCGCGAGATCGGGCACGTCCTTCTTGCCCGGCCAGCCGAAGCAGCCGCCGGTGACCGAAGCCGTACATTCGAGCAGATGGCCGGCGGCGGTGCCTTGCGCGATCTTCGGCAGATCGTCATGGGCCCAGCCGAATTCGTGCAGCATCGGCGCCAGGAACAGCGACGGATCGGCAACGCGCCCGGAGAGCACGATGGGCGCGCCGGTGTTGAGCGCCTCGCAGACGACGTCGGCACCGAGATAGGCATTGGCGGAGATCATCGTCGGCAGGATCGACTCGAGCGGCTCGCCGTTCTCGATGAGCTTGAGCCCCGGCCGGTGCTTGACGATGCTGGAGACGTCATCGCCGAGCACCACGGCAACGGGCACGTCGCCGAGGCCAAGGTCGGCCGCCTCCTTGCGCGTCGCGCGCGCGCCGCCGAGCGGATTGGCCGCGCCCATATTGCTGACGATGCGGATGCCCTTCCGGATGCAAGCCGGCAGCACCAGGCGCAAACGCGCATGCAGCGACGGCGCATAGCCGAGATTCGCGTCTTTGCTGCGCGCGAGATTTTCGCGCGACACCGTGCGCTCAGCCAGGCATTCGAACACCAGGTAGTCGATGTCGCCGCGCTCGGCGAGTTCGAGCGCGGGCACCATGCGGTCGTCCGACGTGCCGGCGCCGGCGCCGACCCGGATGGTTTCGCGCGATGTCATCGGGCGTTTCCTCATCTCCGCGGGCGTTCTTTTTGTCGAGCATGTCCGGCTCAGGCTGCGGGCGTCCAATCAAGAGCTTGGCATGGTCCATAAGCTCTGCTTATGTCCTCAAGGCGCGTTATTCGGGGTTCTGCCGGCATGATGAACCTGCGGCACATGGAAGTGTTCAACGCCATCATGCGGACCGGCTCCGTGACCGGCGCCGCGCGCGCGCTCAATGTCACGCAACCGGCGGTCAGCGCCGTGCTCAAGCATTGCGAGAGCCAGCTCAATATGAAGCTGTTTACGCGTGTTTCCGGCCGGCTGCAGCCGACGCCGGAAGCCAAGATGATCTTCCCCGAAATCGCCGCCATTTTCGGCCGGCTCGATGCGGTCAATGCGCTGACGCAGGATTTGGCGGGCGGTCGGCTCGGCACGGTGGCGATTGCCGCGGCATTTCCCATCGCCAACAGCTATCTCGCCAAGGCGGTCGCCACCTTCGTCGCCGATCGGCCGAAAGTCCGCGTTGCTTTGCAGTCCTTGACCTCGCCGCAGGTGCTCGGCGCCGTCGTCAACCGCGAGGTGGAACTGGGCATCGCCTATGAGCCGGTGGTCAGCTCGGAGGTCGAGACCCGAGTGCTCATGCGCGCCGGCATCGCCTGCGTCATGCGCTCCGACCATCCGCTGGCCCGGCGCAAGGAGGTCGCGGTGCGCGACCTCGAGCCCTATTCGATCATCACCTATCTGCCGCAGGCGCTGTTCCGCCGCTACGTCGACCGCGCGCTCAGCGCCGCCGGCATCGTTCCCAACATCACTGCGCAGGTCGGGTTGTCGCTGACCGGCATCATGCTGGCGCGCCACGGCGCCGGCATCGCGCTGGTCGAGCCGTTCCTGGTCGCCTCGATGGGGCTCTCGGGCCTGGTGGCGCGTCCGCTCAAGCCGCGCATCGAGGTCAAAACCCTGATGATCCGCCACCGCTCGGCGCCGCATTCCAAGATCATGAACGAATTCGTCGGCCATTTGACCCGGGAAGTGGCCGCCGAGCAGGGCCAATAGACAAGCTTATGGAATCCGTCCAAATTATTATTGGACAGCAATATGTGCGATGCCGAAGTCTCGCACAAAAACAACGATAACAAGCGCGGGAGGAGCAGTTGACGGCGAGCGGCGCGACACTCGCATCGAAGTCCGGCCTCGCGACAAGAGGGGCAGTGACCCTGGCGTCGGACGCCCGCATGGGCACGCAAGCCGACGCTGCAATGCCGCTGCTCGATGTGCGCGGCGTGACCATCCAGTACAAGACGCAGGCGCATCTGGTCACCGCCACCTATCGCGTCGGCTTCAGCGTGTTGCAGGGCGACCGCTTCGTGCTGCTCGGACCCTCGGGCTGCGGCAAGTCGACGCTGCTCAAGGCGGTCGGCGGCTATCTCATGCCGACCGAAGGCGAAATCCGCCTGAAAGGCGAATTGATCAGAAAGCCCGGCCCCGACCGTATCATGGTGTTCCAGGAATTCGACCAACTGCTGCCGTGGAAGACGGTCCTGGAAAACGTCACCTTTCCGCTGAAGGCGACCGGCACGCTCGACGCCCAGGCCGCGCATGAGCGCGCCATGCACTACATCGAGAAGGTCAATCTCACCAAATTCGCCAACAGCTATCCGCACACGCTCTCCGGCGGCATGAAGCAGCGCGTTGCGATCGCGCGCGGCATGGCCATGGAGCCGGACATCCTGCTGATGGACGAGCCGTTCGCTGCGCTCGACGCGCTCACCCGCACGCGCATGCAGGACGAGTTGCTGGCGCTGTGGGACGACACGCAGTTCACGGTGCTCTTCGTCACCCATTCGATTCCGGAGGCGATCAAGATCGGCAGCCGCATCCTGCTGTTGTCGCCGCACCCGGGACAAGTGAAGGCCGAGATCAACAGCGTGCCGCGCGGGCAGGAAAACTCCAACGAAGCCGCCGCGCTCGGCCGCGAAATTCACGAGATGCTGTTCGCCGATCAGATCGAGGAGGGGCCCCATGCTTGAGGCGGTTGAACGCAGGAATATCTATTGCGAGACGCTCGGGCCCGAACAGTTCGGCATCATCCAGAAGCCGCTGACGCTGGCCGAGAAGGTCTATAACCAAACCTGGCTGCGCAAGGTCTTCATCATCGTTTTGCTGGCGACGGTCTGGGAGATTTACGGCCGCTGGCTCAACAATCCGCTGCTGGTGCCGACCTTCAGCGACACCATGCGCGCGCTGATCGGCGGCATCAGGGAGGGCGTCATTCCCGCCCGTGCACTGAGCTCGATCCAGGTGCTGCTCGTCGGCTTCGCCACCGGAACGCTGCTCGCCGGCCTGCTCACGGTCTTCGCCATTTCGACGCGGATCGGCACCGACTTCCTCGAAACCATGACCGCGATGTTCAATCCGCTGCCGGCGATCGCGCTGCTGCCGCTGGCGCTGATCTGGTTCGGCCTCGGCGCCGGCAGCCTGGTGTTCGTGCTGGTGCATTCGGTGATGTGGGCGGTCGCGCTCAACACGCTCGCGGGCTTCCGCAGCGTTTCGACGACCGTGCGCATGGTCGGGCGCAACTACAATCTCAACGGCCTGCGTTTTGTCGCCAGGATCCTGATTCCCGCCGCTTTCCCGAGCATTCTCGCCGGGCTCAAGATCGGCTGGGCCTTCGCCTGGCGCACGCTGATCGCCGCCGAGCTGGTGTTCGGCGTCTCATCCGGGCAGGGCGGCCTCGGCTGGTACATTTTCGAAAGCAAGAACCAGCTCAACATCCCGGAAGTATTCGCCGGCTTGCTCACCATCATCCTGATCGGGCTCGCGGTCGAGAACATCATTTTCCGTGCGATCGAGACAAAAACGGTGCAACGCTGGGGCATGCAAAACTGACGCACGGCAGGCCCGCATCAGTGCATATGGAGGAGCTCATGATTCATCGGCGCGCATTCTGTAAAGCACTCGCCGCGACGTCCGCGTTTGCGGCGCCGGCGCTCATGCGCTCGGCTTTCGCCGACGAGGTATCGAGCATCGTGCTGGTGAGCCAGCACGGTCTGCCCTACCTGCCGCTGATGGTGATGGACGAATTGAAACTCGTCGAGAAGCACGCGCAGGCGCTCGGCGTTCCCGCGCTCAAGCCGGCCTACAAGACGCTCGGCGGCACGCAATCGCTGATCGACGCACTGCTCAGCGGGCAAATGAATTTCGGCGTCACCGGCGTGCCCGGCTTGGCGACGCTGTGGGCCAAGACCGCGGGTACCGCCAACGAGGTGCGCGCGCTCTCCGCCGTGC
>Ga0335085_10012833_pt1 | contig 12319 bp, 6 predicted proteins | sample Lox_Sample_45_FD_206712 | JGI IMG/M metagenome (GOLD analysis project Ga0335085, IMG submission 206712) | Soil microbial communities from Loxahatchee National Wildlife Refuge, Florida, United States - Lox_Sample_4.5 | ecosystem: Environmental > Terrestrial > Soil > Wetlands | place: USA: Florida...
CCAAGATTCAGGAAGCCCGCATGCTCTTCAGCCAGGGGAATCGTAAAGACCTGTTTCGTCTCCTCGACGAGGCGGAAGAGGAACTTAGGCCCACCGGCGACTTGTTCAATCTCGGCGACATTGAATTGGCCCGAGGGCGTTTCGTGCGCAGGTTTGGTGATTATCCCAGGGCGCTTAGGCATTTCGAGCATGCAATCGAAATTTACGGCACACTCTTCCCCCGGGCGAACATAGGTGCAGCCCTTGTGAATGCGGCCTACGTGAAACGGCTGATCGCTCTTGACCTCAAACGGCGCCAGAATTCCGGCCGCGCCCGGGCGGCCGATCATGCCCGCTATCTGGAAGTATGCCGCGAGGCTCTCGCGTTGCTGCAGCGCGCCAGTGAAATCTACGCCCGATTGCGCTACCAGCCAGGGACCGGCTCGGTACTTGTGAACACCGGCTATCTGTATCTCGATACCGGCGACTTCGACCACGCCGAAAAAGACGCAGCCGATGCATACTGCCTGGGCAAGCAGAAGGGCGACGATGTCCTGCTGGCCCGCGCCCGCATCCTCCAGGCGACCATCCAGAACGAGCGCGCGGAGGAGCAGCTCGGCGACCCCGTAGAGATCACGACCTGCTCCTACAATGCGCAAAGTTATGCCGAGGAAGCGATCATCCTGGCGAAGCGGACTGAAAACGTCCGCATCCTCGCTGGCGCTTATCTGGTGAGCGGCTTCATTGCAGCCAGCGACTTTTTCGCGGACTGGGAAAAAGCCGAGCATTTCGCCGCGCTCGCGGGAGAACTGCTCGGCAAAGACGATCTCGATCACCTTTCTAAGCAACTCGCCCTGCTCAAGACCAAAATCCTGCGCGCCACGGCCATCGATGAAACGCTTCGAGCATGGAGTGAGGGCATGACCGGCGAAATGAGCTTCCAGCAGATCACCGAAGAATTTGCCGAGCTGGTGATCCCCAAAGTCTGGGAAAAGCAGGATCGAAAGATCGCGCGCGTCGTTGATGTACTGGGCATCTCGCCGAAGAAGGTACGACGGATCCTCAAGAACCGCGGAATTCTCCTGCAATAGCACAACACTGCGCCGGGTATTGCTGCGGATCTGTTTGCCGCCGTCGGTTGCGCAGGCAAACGAGAGCTTATGATGGGCCCCGCTAAAGCATTTTCGGAATTACTGTAGGCCCAAAGCACGCCCTTCAAGTGGCTTTTTCCTTAAGAAAAAGCCACCTATCATGCCTCTTGAAAAGTCTACGTTGATTCCGAAAATGCCGTAGCGTCTCAGCCGTTGGCAACAACCTGGCCGCCGCGCCTCGAGGGAATGTATCCCATGTCCATCGAGATGCCGCGCACGCATTGCAGCAAGTGGTTGGCTATCGAGGGCAGCTTCTGCGCGGTGACGCGGAAGGACGGCCCTGAGACGCTGACTGCAGCCACAGGCAAGCGTTGCGCATCCAGCACCGGCACGGCGATGCAGCGCAGGCCTTCTTCCAGCTCCTCGTCATCCACGGCGTACCCGCGGCGCCGGGTCTTTTCGAGCTCGACCTTCAGAGCCTCGGCCGTAGTGATGGTGCGGCTCGTGAGCCGCGCAAAGCGGATGCGGTGCACAATCTCCGCCGACCGCTCCGGCGGCAGAAACGCCAGGATCGCCTTCCCGACTGACGTGCAATGGACGGGATTGCTCGCCCCGATCCGCGTAATCATGCGCACTGAACGCGTGGGCTCGATCTTGTCGATGTAGATTACGCGCGTCGCCTCCAGCAGCGCCAGATGCGCCGTCTCCTCGGTCTCGGCCACCAGCCGGCGCAAATGCGGCTGTGCGCGCTCGCGCAGATCGTACTGCTCTATGGCGCGATTGCCGAAGTCGAACAGGCGAAGGCCCAGGCGAAACTTGCTGTTCGCTGTGCGCTCTACCATGCGGTGGCGCTCGAGAACCATAAGAAAACGGTGCGCCGTGCTCTTGTGCAACTGCAGCGATGCGGCCACTTGGGCAAGGCCAAGCGGCGTTTCGCTTTCGCCGAGCAGATCCAGCACTGCAAAAGCCCGGTCCAGTGCTTGAACTTTGTACGTACCTTGGGGAGATGCGTCTCGCATATTGACTCTATGTTCCTTCTAATTGTTCCACTTATAGCTTCTCAGATTATGGGACGGCCCGTCAATCTGGCGAAACGGGCGGCAGGTAGAAATCAACCGGCTCGCCAACGCCAAAAGCTGATGCAAGAACTGCATCGCGGAACGTGTCTCAATGCCATCGCCCGCCGCAGCTACTCTTTCACTTCCGTCTCTTCCACCTCATCGCCTTCGCCCGGGGCAAGGAAGAGATTCTCTTCCAGGCCGTGCTGGCGCGTGTAGAGGTCGTAATAGCGGCCGCCGAGGGCGAAGAGCTCGGCGTGAGTGCCGCGCTCAACAATGAGCCCTTGCTCCACCACCAGAATCTGGTCGGCGCGGCGGATCGTGGAGAGGCGGTGCGCAATGACGAAGGTGGTGCGGCCGCGCATCAGTTCGCCGAGCCCGCTCTGGATCATGGCCTCCGACTCGGAATCAAGCGAGCTGGTAGCCTCGTCGAGAATCAGAATGCGCGGATCGGCCAAAAGAGCCCGCGCAATGGACAAGCGCTGCCGCTGGCCCCCTGAAAGCTTGATGCCGCGCTCGCCCACAACCGTGTCGTACCCTTCGGGAAACCGCTCGGCAAACTCGTCGACACACGCGGTGCGGCAGGCAAAGAGAAACTGCTCCTCGCTGGCCTCGGGGCGCGAGAACATGATGTTCTCGCGGATGGTGCCGTCGAAGAGAAACGACTCCTGCAGCACAACGCCCAGTTGCGAGCGGAAGGTATCGAGGTCCACGGTTGCCAGATCCACATCGTCCACCAGCACTCGGCCTGTTGTCGGCTTGTGAAAGGCGCAGAGCAGGCTGATGATGGTGGACTTGCCGGATCCCGAAGAACCCACCAGAGCAGTCACCATTCCCGGATCGGCGCGGAAGCTGATGCCGTGGAGCACCGGTTTGCCCGGCGTATAGGCAAACTCCACATGGTCGAACCTGACCCGGCCTGTAATCTCACCCAGCTTAACTACGCGCGCGGGATCGGCGAACTCGTCCTTCTCCGCGAGGATCTCCATGGTGCGATCGATCCCCGCCACGGCCTCGGTGAGTTGCGTGCCAATATTCACCACCTGAATGACCGGCGCAATCATGAAGGCCAGAAACATGGTGTATTGGATGTAGGTGCCATCGTCCATTCGGTTTTCGAAGGCCAGATGCCCGGCCAGCAGCATCACCAGCGCACCCACGATGCCCAGCACCGTAGTCGCCGCCATCGACATCAGACTTGTGGCCGTCAGCGAGCGCATCACGTTGTCGAGCAAACGCAGCACGCCGGCGCGAAACACGCCCGCTTCGCGCTCTTCGGCATGGTAACCCTTAATCACGCGCACACCGCCAAGCGATTCCGTCAGGCGCCCAGTCACTTCGCCGGTAATCTTGGCGCGTTCGCGAAAAATGGGACGGATGGTCTTGAAGGCGAAACGCAAAATGAATACGAAGACGCCAACCACAGCGAAGACGATCAGTGTCATCCTCGGGCTGCGATGCAACAGGAAGACGAACGCCATGACCGCAGTCAGCAGACCGCCCACAAACTCGACCAGGCCCGTGCCGATGAGGTTGCGCACGCCCTCGACGTCGCTCATGATGCGCGATACCAGAACGCCGGTGCGGTTCTCGTCGTAAAAACTGACCGCCAGCCGGCCCACATGCCGCTGCACCTGCTGGCGCAGATCCGCGATCATGCGCTGCGCGGCCTTTGACAACAATTGTGTGTTGGAGAATGATGTAACGGCCTGGATGATCGTGGCAACAAATACCGCAATCACCAGGGGCATTAACTTGTCTCCCTCGTGTTTCCGCAGCACCAGGTTGACAAACGGCTTGGACACAAAAGGAAGCGTAAGGCCGGCTACGCGATTGATGGCTACAAGCACCAGGCCCAGCAGCAGCAGCCATTTCCGCGGCCGCACCAGCTTCCATACCTCCGGCATCGCCTTGCGGAAATCCGTTTTCTTCTTGGGCAGGTCGGCTTTCAGGGCGCGTCCGCTGCCGCCGTGTGGCGAACCTTCGGCCTGCATTTCCCTTCCTAGTCCGCCTCCGAGCCCACCGCCTCGAAATCCGCCCATAATGCTTCCTAACGCGATCTACGTGCTTGGATGAACGAGCGCACGCAAAGGATCACATAAATCAAGAGCAGCGCTGCCATGGCGAGTTTCGCGGCGAGCGCGATGGGATCCGGCGCAAGGCCTTTGGCGATGGCGCTCGCATAGCCGCGTCCTGCTTCAGCCGCTGCACCGATAAGGCCCACCAGGCCAATGGTCACGTTGATGTGCATGAACAGCCTGCGCCGTCTCTCGCTCGGGCTGATGGCGAGAATGCCGCAGATGCCGAGCGCCAGGCCGAACCACGTGGGAATCAGCGCGGTTGGATGTGCGCTTCCGGTGCCGAAGTAGCCCACAAGTCCAAGCGCTATCAGTAATACTGCGAAAACGATTGTGACCTTCGCCATCTCCGACCTCCGACTCTCTACACGGGGAATATATCAGTGAACATTTCTCAGTTCTCTAAAACAACCTCTCAGCCGCCGTTTGCGGCCAGCTTCTTCATATCCGTAACTATCTGCTCTGGCGTCCACTCATTGCCTGGATAAAACTGCGCCACCTTGCCCTGCGGTCCGATCAATGTTGTCGACAGCGTGTGCGTAATTGTATCGTTCGACCCGTGCGTAATGCCCACATCAAAAAACTTCGCCATCTCGAGCAGCTCCGGCTTCGACGGCACAGCAAAGTCCCAATGCGCGAACGCCTTCTTCGTGTCGCTGCCAATGTACTGGGCGCCATAGGCGCGCAACCGCTCCGGCGTATCGTGCTCCGGATCGAAGCTCACGCAGAGCAGGTGTGTCTTGGCGTAGAGTGCCGGATTGGCGGCCAACTGGCGATCGATGACGGCAAAGTTATGTGTCACCAGCGGGCAAAAGTTCGGCAGCGGGCAGCGCGTGTAAATGAACGTGAGCAGCAATGTCTTTCCGTGGAACTGACCCAGATGAATGGCGCGCCCATCCTGGTTGTGCAGCTTGAAATCGGGAACCGCATCGCCCGGCGTGGGGACGTGATAAAAAACCATTGGCTTGTAGTCGGGCTTGGCCTGTGCAACCACCACGATGTGATCGAGCAACACCGTCTCTTCTGAGCTTTGTGACACCAGCAAATCTGCCGTAATCGTGTCGCCTGGGTGCAATTCGCTGGCAATGCCGGGGTCCTTCAGCGGGAAGGACATCGTCATCGCATCCATGTAGCCCGGAATCGCCTCATGGGCAACGACCACAATTCCGTGCGCGGGATCGGTTGCCATCAACTTCCCGCGCAGGTGGTAAACCTTAACGGAAGGCGCCGCGGAAGACTGTGGTCCCGCGGCAGTGTCAGAGTGGCACCCCGCCAGCGCAACGCATGAAAATAAGCAGATCGCGAGAAACTTGCGCGTCATAAGCCTTAGTGTACAACTGGTGGACCGGCCAATGACGACAACGGCTCTTCATTCGCATTTCGCAGCCTGGATTGCCGGTTCACGCAGATTTCTTGTCGCGGTGACGCGCACTAAATCCTGGCAGCGGTATCCTTGGGAATAAGACTGAGAACCGTGAATCGTGATCGATCATCCGCGGTGGAAATCGGCGCCTGCCTGCGCGCCGGCGGACTCGTGGTTGCGGCAAGTGAACGCGCCGCGCGCTCCCTCACGGCCGCGTTTCATCGCGCCCGCCGCGCCGAGGGACTCACCGCCTGGCCGGCGCCCAACATCCAGGATTGGAGAACCTTTGTCCGCAGCGCCTGGTACGAGCGCACCCTCGACGGCCGCCTGGTCCTGAACGCATTGCAGGAGCAGTCCCTCTGGGCTGAAATCATTGCCGCCGGCGCTCACAGCGCCGCGCAGCTTGAGGGCCCGCGCTATCGCCTGGCAAACCTGGCTGTGGATGCGCACAACCTGCTGTGTGGCTACGCTCCGCAGTTCCTCAAAGAAAGCGCACGCACTGCCTGGCAGCAGGATGCAGCCGCCTTCAGCCGCTGGATCGATGCTTTTGACGAAACCTGCCGCGCCGCCGGCATGACGAGTGCCGCACGCCTGCCGCTCGAACTGATTGAGGCGCTCGAGGCCGAACCTGCCACGCGGCCGCCGCTCCTGCTGGCCGGTTTCGATCGCATTCTGCCCACGCAGCGTAGGCTCTTCAATGCGTGGGGAAGCTGGATTGAAGCTCCCCTGCGCGAAACGGCAGCGCAGATCGAATTCCATCACTCTGCCGATTCAGCCACAGAACTGCAGGCATGCGCCCTCTGGTGCGCGCGCAAGCTGGCCGAGCGCTCCCACGCGCGTTTGCTCGTTGTCACGCAAGAAGTATTGAAGCGTCGTGGCGAAATCGAGCGCGCATTTCTCCGCTTCCTGCGCGCCGATGGGATCGCATCCGCATCTGAGGCTCTCTTCGAGTTTTCGCTGGGCGTACCGCTCGGGCAGATAGCGCTGGCTCGCAGCGCACGCTTGCTGCTCCGCTGGCTCGATGGCCCAATCGGCGAGAATGAGCTGGATTGGCTGCTCTCAACCGGCCACGCTGCGGTTGCTCATGAAGAGTCGCACGCCCTCACAGCATGTATGCGCGCGCTGCGCCGCCGCGGATTCGAGCGAACGCGCTGGGCGCTCGATGATTTCCTGCATCAATCGCCCGGCAATGAGCTGCCTGCCGCTTGGATTGCGCGCATGACGCAGGCTCAGCGCAGGCTGAAGGAACGTGCGCGCCGTCCGCAGCCTCCGCTCGCTTGGGCCGAGCTGGCGCCGCAATTGCTTCAGATTGCCGGTTGGCCCGGCCCTCGCCCACTCTCAAGCGCCGGGTTCCAGGCGCTCAACCGCTGGCAGCAGGCCATCGACGACTGCGCTTCGCTGGGTTTCAATGGGCGCCATCAGAACTGGACCGAGTTTTTAGCGGCGCTCGATCGCTCGGTGAACGATGCGCTCTTCGCTCCCGAATCGCAGGACGCCCCCATCCTGATTGCCGGTCCTGCCGAGTCCGCCGGCCTTACGGCTGATGCCGTCTGGTTCCTGGGCGCGAATGAAGACGCGTGGCCGGCCGGCGGCGCCACGCATCCCTTGCTTCCGCTCCATGCGCAGCGCGAGGCGCAAATGCCGCACGCGGCGCCGCATCTCGACTGGGATTTGTCGGCTGCTATGACGCACCGTCTGCTCGCCTCCGCGCCTGAGGTTCACTTCAGCTACGCAAAACAGATCGACGGCATCGACGCCCGTCCCTCGCGGCTTGTTGTGCAAATCGCCGGTGCGCCGCAAAATATGCCGGCCGAACTCTCTGTGCCCGATCTTCCAGAGCCGCAAACACTCTCAGTTGAAGACTTCAGTTGTGTTCCCTTCCTCGCCGGCCACGCCGGCGGCGGATCGAGCGTCCTCACCGCGCAATCGCAGTGCCCATTCAAGGCCTTCGCTACTTCGCGTCTCGGAGCGCAGGATTGGGAGCCTGCCGAAGCCGGACTTACCGCCCAGGAGCGCGGCCTGTTGCTCCACGAGGTGCTGCACTCCGTTTGGCACGGCCCGCCGGAAGGCATCTCAACCCAGAAGGATCTACTCCAAAACCCAGAAGGGCTGCGGCTCTTTGTCGCGCGCCACGTGCATCGCGTTCTCCTCGATAAATTGCCCGAGCGCGCACACGGGTTCATGCCAAAACGGTATTTGGAACTTGAACAAACGCGGCTCATCAGTCTTGTCACTGAATGGCTGCAATACGAATCCACGCGTGTGCCCTTCACCGTCGCTGAAACCGAAAAGAAAACCGGCGCTTCCATCGCCGGGCTCGCGCTCAATCTGCGCCTGGATCGCATCGACCGTCTCAACGACGGCTCGTTGCTCATCATCGATTACAAATCAGGCGACGTATCGCCTAAGTCCTGGGACCTGCCCCGTCCCGACGACGTGCAACTGCCGCTCTACGCCGGGTTCGCGCTCCCGCCGGATGAACGGCTCGGCGGGCTGATCTTCGCAAAGCTGCGTCCAGGCAAACGCAATCGCGAATTTGCAGGCCGCGTGCGCAATGCCCGTCAAACCCTGTTGAGCGATCTCAACGCCAATTCAGATTTGGTGAAAAATCCCCTCCATGACGAAGACGTCGGCGCGTGGCGCGCGTACATCGAGCAAATGGCGCGTGATTTCCTTGCCGGGCGCGCTGCTGTCGACCCACGCGACTATCCCAAAACCTGCGCGCGCTGCGGCCTGCAGGCGCTCTGCCGCATTCAGGAGAACCAACCGGAGTTGGAGACCGGCGAGAGCGAAGACGGCGAGGAGGCGAACGATGACTGATGAGCTGCGCAAGAATCTTCCGCCGGATCAGTCCGCACGCGACCGCGCCCTCGACCGAAGCCGCTCGGTCCTTGTAAGCGCGCCGCCGAGATGCGTCACCGCATTCTGGCTGAGCTCGAAAATGCCGCTGCCGCCTCCGGGCCCGCCGGCGATCCATTCTCGATGCCGGCCCTCGCCCGGCGCGCGCTTGCACAATCCGAAGAGCGCGGCTGGAATCTGCTTGATCTACCTTCGCAATTGCGCATCTCCACCATCGATTCGTTCTGCCGCGATCTGGCTTTGCAGCAGCCTCTGCTCTCCCGCCTTGGCGACGGCCTCGACATCGCCGGCCAGCCTGCGGAGTTATATCGACGGGCCGCGCGCCGCACGCTCGAACGAATCGACGGAGAAGACTCCGTGCTGCGTCAGGCAATCGAAGATCTGCTTCTCTGGCGCGACAACAGTTGGCAGGACCTTGAATCCCAGCTTGTCGCGATGCTGGAGCAGCGCGACCGTTGGATGCGCGAGTTTGTGGTCCGCCGCGAGCAGGATTGGGAATCGCTGCGCGCGCAGTTGGAGCAGCCATTCGCCTATGCCGTCGCAGAGTCTCTCGGCATATTGAGCGGCCTTCTCGACCAGGTTCAGGGAGCGCGCGAAGAGGCATTGGCGCTGGCGCGATTTGCCTGCGAGCAAAGCTCTGGCGCGCTCCACCAGGAGTTGGCGGAGTTGGCCGACTTCCCTGCTGCGCCCTTTCAATCCGCTCAGGCGCTTGATGAGGCGCGCCAGGCGTGCCTGGCGCTGGCAGGGCTTCTGCTCACAAAGGACGGCGATTTTCGCAAGCAGGTCAACGTCAGTCATGGCTTCCCAAAAGAGTCCAAAGCCGAGAAGGCACGGCTTCTCAATTTAATCGAAAGCCTCGCTGCCGTTCCTGGCCTTGAATCCGCACTCGCCGCCGTTCGTGAGCTTCCGCCCGCGCGCTATTCGGATGAAGATTGGCAGATTGTGCGCGCATGTTTTGCTTTGCTGCGCCGTGCTGTGGCCGAACTGCAGGTGGTCTTTGCAGAGGCAGCGGCCGTGGACTATATCGAGGTCGCGCAACTCGCGCTGAATGTCCTCAAAGGCGAAGACGGGCTGCCCACCGACGCGGCAATGGCCGTTGCCGACAGTGTTCGCCATTTGCTCGTCGACGAGTTCCAGGACACCAGCCGCCGCCAGCACCAGTTGCTCGCGCATCTCATCGCGGCTTGGCCTGAGCGCGAGGGCCGCACTTGCTTCGTCGTAGGCGACCCCATGCAATCGATCTACTTCTTCCGCGATGCCGACGCCGAGCTCTTCCCGCGCGTGGCGCAAATCGGCCTTGAAATCCCCGGCGAACTACCGCTGCGTCTCGATCCCGTTCAGCTCCAGGCCAACTTCCGCTCCGCGCCGCAATTAGTCGATCGCATCAACGATGCGTTTGCCAAGGTCTTCGCCATCGAAGATGGCAGCGGCGTAACATTCACCCAGGCTGAACCTGCGCGCGCAAAGTCTCACTCCTGTTGGACTGAAAGTTCAGTGCCGAGGAACTTTCTGCATCTCAAGTTCGTGCCGCAGGCTGTGCGAGGCTCCGGCTCCGGTCCTGCACGTGCGCTCGAACAAAAAAGCATCGCCGCTGAAAGCAAAGAAGCGCAGACTGCGCAAACGGGCGAAATCGTAAAGCTGGTCCGCGAGCATCTCCAGCGCGCGCAGCAGCCGCGCGCAAATGGTGAACAGTACCGCATTGCCGTTCTGGGCCGTACACGCAATTCGCTTGCCGTCGTCGCCGGGGCACTGCGCGAGGCAAAGGTTCCCTTTCACGCTATAGAACTTGAGAAACTCGAAGAACGTCCTGAGATTCTCGACGCACTGGCCCTGGCGCGCGCATTGATCAATCCCCAGGATCGCGTGGCCTGGCTGGGCGTGCTGCGCGCTCCGTGGTGCGGGCTTTCGCTCGCTGACCTGCACACGCTCGCCGGCGACTGCGATGAGGATTTGCTCGCCCGGCCTGTACCGGATCTGCTCACCGAACGCACGCAGCTTTTGAGCGCCGAGGGCCGGCAGGCAGTTGCACGGGTCCAGCGCGCGATTGAGTCCGCGGAATACCTGCGCTTTGCGCAACCAACCGCATCGCTCGGCACGTGGCTGGAACAGGTCTGGCTGCGATTGGGCGGCGCCTACTGTGTCGACGCCGCCGCGCGCGCCAATCTCAACCTTCTCTGGCGCTGTCTTGACGGCCTTCCCGAGGGCGAGCCAGATCTTCTCGGCCCGGCGCTCCACGCGGCTCTCGATAAACTTACTGCGCTGCCCGATCCCGCAGCCGAGAGCGATTGCGGCGTGCAGTTGATGACCATCCATAAAGCGAAGGGGCTGGAGTTCGAAGTGGTTATTGTGCCGGACTTGCAGGCGGGCGCCGGCCGCGGCAAATTGGAACTGCTCTCCTGGCTCGAACGCGGCCTGCCGCCCGAGTCCCAAACCAACGCACCTGGCGAATCGGGCGCTATCACGGAATTCCTTGTGGCTCCGTTTCAATCCAAGGGCGCCGATCGCGGCGAGGTCAAGAAGTGGGTCGATCGCGAGCGGCGCGCGCGCGAAAAGCAGGAGACGCGGCGGCTGTTCTATGTCGCCGCCACGCGCGCTCGCGAAGAGCTGCATCTGTTCGCGCGCCCGGAGTACAAAACTGGAAAAGACGGCGCACTTAGCCTGGCCGAGCCGCAGGAGAGCCTGCTCAAAACCGCCTGGCCTGCATTGGAAGAAGAGATTCACGAGAGCTTCGACAAATGGGTTGCTGACATGGCCGGGTCTGAAGCGGCGGCAAATGCCTCTATCATCGATTCGATCGCGGCTTCCGGCCAGGATGGTGTGATCCAGATGCCATCCCTTGCCAGGCCCACGCTTCTGCGGCGGATCCCGCCGGATACGAGCATCGCGCAGGAAGTAGAGTCCACCCCCGCAATGGAATCGGGCATTACTGGATTGGGCGTAAATCCCCTCTACGAGCGCCATGAAGGCGGTTTGCTCTCGCGCGCGCTGGGCGCCGCTGTCCACGCGCTTTTTCAGCATCTGGCCGAACTGCTTGCCACGCAGCCTATCGAGGCTGCCTGTGCCGATCTCGCTCGTCTGAACCCGCGCATCGCCGCCCAGGTCCGCGCCATCGGTGTCGAGCCGCAGCTCGCCAACCGCGTTGCGGCGCAAGCGCTTGAAATTGCGCTCAAGGCCGTTCGCGATCCGCAGGCGCAATGGATTCTTGCGCCGCACCAAGAGGCCGCGAACGAGGTCCGCTGGACTGGAGTCATCGACGGCAGCCTGCGCACGGTGCAGGTGGATCGCGTCTTCCGCGCTGGGCCCGCGCCACAAATTCCATATCCAAAAGTCTCAGACCCCAAAGCCACAAATACAGACTCGTGGTGGATTATCGATTACAAAACCGCGCACGAAGATGCCCTCGATCCGCCCGCGGCTCTTCCCGAATTGCACCGCATCTTCGCGCCGCAGATCGTAGCCTACGCAAAGATTCTGCGCAACCTGCACGGTGCAAATGCGCCGGTTCGCGGCGGGCTCTATTATCCGCGCATGTCGCTTTTGGATTGGTGGCAACTTTAGCAGATAGCGTCGAAGGCGAAGCCAATGCGCAGAATTTCGCTGATCAGGACACAGCATTTATATTGCAGGTTCTTCCAGAGCGCATTTTAACCGCCCTTTAAGCTCGTTTCCGGTATTCTGTAGACGATAGCTTGATTGCTGGCTATAGCGCTTCCCGAAACGATATCAACCGGAACCGGTACCCTTGAACCGTCGCGCCCCAGGGAGCGGCGGCCCTGCATTCCACCGGCTGCAGTTGCATGATTTCGGGAAACGCCGAATACCTGCTCAGGAGGATCTCTGCATGGCAAAGTCCGTCAAGAAAGCAACCGTTACACCGAAGGCCACCGCAAA
>Ga0335085_10012834_pt1 | contig 12317 bp, 16 predicted proteins | sample Lox_Sample_45_FD_206712 | JGI IMG/M metagenome (GOLD analysis project Ga0335085, IMG submission 206712) | Soil microbial communities from Loxahatchee National Wildlife Refuge, Florida, United States - Lox_Sample_4.5 | ecosystem: Environmental > Terrestrial > Soil > Wetlands | place: USA...
CGCGAGCAGATACCCGGCAGTGGGGCCGAAGAATCGTCCCGCTGCCGGCGCCCCAAACGGCTGGAAGACGGGCAGCCCCGCCGCGCCCTCCACCAAATAGAGCAGTGCGGCCAGCGAACTGGCTCGCCCGCCAAACAGCACGGCAATCAGCAGCACTCCAAAGGTCTGGAGCGTCAGCGGAACCGGTGTCCACGGCAGGGGGATGGAAATCTTGGAGCAGACCACCAGAACTGCGTTGGCGAGGAGCAGGCTGCCGGCCAAATGAGTCAGCCAGCCCAAACTTTCGCCCGGGCTGCGGCGGAGAACTTCCGTAAGAGTGCGAATCATCGGTCTCCTCCGAGAGCGGAGATTATAGCTGAACCGAGGGCCGGAAGTGGGCGGCTGTGCACAGGCAGGCTACTGCTCGGAAGTCTCCTCCAGATTCCGGTCCAGGCGGGGGTCGTCCGGGCCGGCCACGTCGCCGTTTTTGTCCGCGCCACGCAGCACGCCGTTCGAATCCAGATAAAACGATCGCTTGCCGCCGGGACCGTACTCGGTTGGAGTGGCAATGATTTCGTATCGAACATCCGATTCACGCGAGGAACTGTACACGCGGTACCGGAACGAATAATTCGCTTTCTTCCCGGCAGCCAGTTCGGCGTCGATCAGGTTCGCGGTGTCGGGCGTTATGCCGTCCTTCGGCGCGGGTCCCAGCTGAGCCAACGTCTCGGGCAGGCTTCCGAAGGCACGATGAAAGGTCTCCACGGCATCGGCGATGCGGCGCATCTGATCCACCGCCACGCGCTCGCGCGCGATGGTTTCCTGGACGGCCCACTCCTTCACCAGCTCGGGAATGTCCAGCATTAGCAAGCCAAGCGAAATCAGCCGCCAGCCCCCGGGATCCCGCACCAGTCCGAAATCGGCAGTGAGGCCGCTCGGAACCGTCACGGTGACAAATGCCAGGTTGCCCGCCACACGCTCGCGCACCATGCGCAGTTGTGTGGTTTCCGAGCTGGAGGAGCAGCGCAGAACCGGCAATCCGTCATTGGAGGTGGATAGCAGCGGACTTCCCGGTTCGCGCACGGCAACCATACGACGCATCAGCTCGCGCTGCTGCACCTGCGGGAGGTTTCGGTAGGCGTCCGCGCTGCTCTCGGGCAGGTAACGCGCAAAGTCGCCGGCCTGCTGCCGGCATGCAGCGGCCAGCGCGTCGGCGAGCGTGGCGGCGGGCGATCTTGCGCCCGCGGGTTTGGCTCCCTCCTGCGCCGCCGCAGGCAAAGACAGCGCGGCCACAAGCGAGAGCACCGCCGCAATTGCCGGCATGCGGCAGGGTTTCATGGCGCGAGTTTCGCTCGGGCGAGAATGGCGGGCAGTTCCTGCGAGAATTTCGACCTTGGCATGACCCCAGTGCATCCCGCCCGGCGCGCTCGCTCTGCCAATTCGGTCTGCACGTGAGAAAGGAAGGCAACGAGCGGCATGGAGTTGCCTGGAGCGAGCGCCTCGATGGCCGGAAAGGGATCGTGCGTCGCATTCAGGTCCACGATTACCAGCGCCGGCGGGTGTGCACGGGCCTCATCCACAAGATCTTCGGGCGTCGCAAAGCAGGCCAGGTCCACGCCGGCCAGTCGCGCCGTCTCCACAACCTTTGCGCGAAAAAAAAGATCGTCCACGAGTACGAGAACTCGTCCCATCCGTTCCGTCTCCCCGCCTGAAGCCTCGCTTGCGGAGGCTGGCAGCCCGACACCTGCAAGTATAAGATTTGTAAGCGATGAATCCTATCGCGCGGCCGGCGCTGGAGGTATTCGACAGGGAGCGCGCTCCTGTGGTTCCGCGGACCGCACTGGAAGACGCATTGGCCCAGAACGGAGCCCTATGCCGCGAGACCTGCCTCGGCGTGCTCGACGACCTGCTGCGAGAAAAACTCCTCGTACAGGAGGCGGGCGGAACCGCCTTCCGTCGAACCGAGGCGGGACGCCTGGCGCTGGCCGGTCCGCTGGATCTCACGCTCTATACCCGCGCGGGCTGCCATTTATGCGAAGAAATGAAAGGGAGCCTGGCTCCGTTGTTGCGCGAATTTGGCGCCCGGCTGGTGGAAATAGACGTGGATGGCGACGAAGAATTGCGCGCGCTTTATGGCAACGACGTTCCCGTGCTTTTCCTGGGCACGAGAAAGGCTGCCAAACATCGGCTGGATGTGGCGCAGATGCGGCGCCAGTTGGCGAGGGCAGCTGAGGCGCCGCGTGGCTAGACCGGCGAGACAGTCGAATCAGTGGGCCGCTCCCGATTTGGCCCCCACCGTATCGTCCGGAACGTCGCCGGGACGCCCTTTCACGCGGTCGTACGCGGATAGCTCGCACACCGAGCCCAGCGCCTCGTTGTAAAACGTGGGCAGCCCGAGAACGCTGCGCAGATCTTCATTGAATTTGCGAAGGCTCACGAGCTGCTCGGCCAGTGCGGGCAGTTTTTTTCCATCCGAGCGCACCAGGAATTTCTGGTAGCCCGCGTCCCACAGCCGCGTGAACAGCCCGCCGGATATCACCGTGGGCAGTTCCGTCATTTCATACCGGCCATCGGGCGTGCGGCGGAATTCCGCGCCGCACCCGGAGCGCTCCACCCGCACCACGCCCCCTGTCGAGTTAACGGCGAAGCCGGCACGCGGAAGCGTGTCCATCTGCTCCTTCGTGAAGCGTTCGTTGACGTACCACATGGGCTAGATCACTCCGCCGAGCGCGCGAATGCGCTCTTCGAGATCGGCCACGGTTCGTTCCAGAAGTTCGCGGTGGCGGGGATGCCGTGCGGAGGCCAGGTCGGCCAGCATGCGTTTTCGCGCCAACTGCAGCTCCTCTCGCTTGCGCGAGCGTTCCTGCTCCTCGGCACTGCGCTCCGGGCGTGTACGGCGTGCGGATGGCTCGGCATGGGTTTCGCGGTGCTCTTCGACTCCCTTGCTTTCCCAGCCTCGAGCCATGGGACAGTCATTATACCGCAGCATTGCTTCGCCTGCACGGCCCCTGGTTCGCCGGAGCCACTGCTGTGCTTTTAAGCCCCAATCTGCTATTCTTGTGGTCAACATGTTCGTGCAGCTTCCGTGGCGCTGTAGCATCCAATAGGCGTGGGCAGCCGCGCACGCTTCTCCTCGCGCGGCGGCCAAAAAATCCGCAGGAAAGAAGATGAGTGGGGGAACACAATCCGCAGGAGTTGTCACTGCACGCGAAGTCCGGCAGTTGGGCGCGTCGCTGGTGGAGCGCGTCGGCAACACTCCGCTCCTGCGCCTGGAGCGCGCGGGCCGCGAGTTCGCTCCGGTGGAGTTTTACGCCAAGGCGGAATGGTACAACCCTGGAGGATCGGTGAAAGACCGTCCGGCGCTCAGCATGATTCGCGCCGGGGAGCACTCCGGCGCGTTGCGCCCGGGAAAAACCATTCTGGACGCCACGAGCGGCAACACCGGCATCGCTTATGCCATGCTCGGCGCCGCCATGGGCTATGCGGTGAAATTGTGCCTGCCGGAAAGCGCGTCCATCGAGCGAAAACGCATCCTGCACGCTTTCGGCGCGGAACTCGTAATGACGCCGGGCGACGAGGGATCCGACGGAGCCATACGGCGCGTCCGCGAGCTGTATGCCGCCGACCCGGAACGCTACTTCTATCCCGACCAGTACAGCAATCCAGCCAACTGGCAGGCGCACTACCGCACCACTGCGGTGGAAATCTGGGCGCAGACGGAAGGGCGTGTAACCCATTTTGCCGCCGGACTGGGAACCAGCGGCACCTTCGTGGGCACCGCGCGCCGGCTGAAGGAGTACAACCCGGCCGTCCGTTGCATCAGCCTTCAGCCCGATGGACCCTTCCACGGACTCGAGGGATGGAAGCACATGCCTTCTGCCATCGTCCCGAAAATCTACGACCCGGCCGTGGCGGACGAGAACCTGGAAATCCACACCGAAGAGGCCTACGAGCTGGCCATGCGCCTGGCACGGGAAGAAGGTCTGCTGGCGAGTCCCAGCTCGGCCGCGGCGCTTGCCGGCTGCTTCCGCATCGCCTCGCGGCTGCCGCGCGGCAAGCGCGCTGTGATTGTCACGGTTTTTCCCGACTCGGGCGACAAGTACCTGAGCGAACGCTTCTGGCAGGAGCAATGAGGCAGATGCGGCTGCGTCTCACATTTCGGGCGATGGACGAAATCCGCGAGCACGGCGCGCGCGGCTATCCGCATGAGGTTTGCGGCGCGCTGCTTGGTCGTGAGCTGGAAGGCAATGGAGCGGGCGGGCTGCGCGAGGTGACCGCTGTTCTGCCGCTTGAGAACCGCCGCGACGACTCGCCGCGAAACCGGTTCTCCGTGACGCCTGAAGATGTGCTCCGCGCTGAGCGCGCCGCCTCGGAACAGAAGCTGGAACTGCTGGGCTGGTACCACACCCATCCGGACCATCCCGCGCGCCCCAGTGAATTCGACCGCGAGCACGCCTGGCCGTGGTACAGCTACGTCATCCTGGGAGTGGCCTCGAAAGTTCCCGGTGATATGACTTCCTGGCGGCTGGCCGACGACCGCAGCGGATACGCGGCGGAGAGCATCGAAGTAGCTTGAAAGGGAGAACGTTGATGGCCGTGAAAGTGATGATTCCCACGCCGCTTCGGGCGTACGCAGGAAAGCAGGATCATGTGGATGTGACCGCAAGGACCGTGGGGGAAGCGCTCGATTCCCTCGTCACCCAGCATGGCGATTTGCGCCGGCACCTGTTCCAGGACGACGGTCGGCTGCGCAGCTTCGTGAACGTCTATCTCAACGATGACGACATCCGCTATCTGAAAAAGGAAGCGACTCCGGTGAAGGACGGAGACACGGTCAGCATCGTTCCTTCCATCGCCGGCGGCAGCCCAGCGGCGCACCGGGCGACGCGCGGGACAGCGGAGTGATGAAGATGAGCGCGAAATCAGCTCCGGCGGAAGCGGCTCCCGCAGCCACGCTTTCCAAGGACGAAATCCTGCGCTATAGCCGTCACCTGATCATGCCCGAAGTGGGGATGGAGGGGCAGCTCAAGCTCAAGAAGGCGCGCGTACTGATGATCGGCACCGGCGGCCTCGGCGCACCCCTGGGCTTGTATCTAGCCGCGGCGGGAGTCGGCCATCTGGGCTTGGTGGATTTCGACAAGGTGGATTTTACAAACCTCCAGCGCCAGGTGACGTTTGGCACCAGCGACGTCGGCCGGCACAAAGTGGAGGCGGCGCGCGAGCGCCTGTCAAATCTGAATCCCGCCATCGAAATCAAAGTGTTCGAGACCATGCTCACCAGCGCCAACGCGCTCGAGTTGTTTCGCGATTACGACATCATCGTCGATGGCACAGACAATTTCCCCACGCGCTATTTGGTGAACGACGCCACGGTTCTTTCCGGCAAGATCAACGTCTACGGTTCGATTTTCCGCTTCGAGGGGCAGGCCACCGTGTTCGGCGCTGCCGGAGGCCCATGTTACCGCTGCTTGTATCCCGAGCCTCCCCCGCCGGGACTGGTGCCGTCGTGCGCCGAGGGCGGCGTGCTTGGCGTGTTGCCGGGGATTGTCGGCTCGATTCAGGCCATGGAGGCGATCAAGCTCATTCTCGGCGCGGGCGATACGCTCGTTGGACGCCTGTTGCTCTTCGACGCGCTACAGATGAAATTTCGCGAGGTGAAGCTGCGCAAAAATCCGGATTGCCCCGTGTGCGGGGAGAAGCGCACAATTACCCAGCTGATCGACTATCAGGAGTTCTGCGGCATTCGCGGCGAGGAGGCCGCGCCCACGGTGAGCGTTCCGGAAATTACGCCGAAGGAATTGAAAGCCCGGCTCGATCGCGGCGACGATCTTTTCATTCTTGACGTGCGCGAGCCGCACGAATACCAGATCTGCCATCTGGACGGCCATCTGATTCCGCTCGGCGATCTCCCTCGGCGCGTGAACGAACTGGACAGCTCGCGCGAAATCGTGGCCCACTGCCGCAGCGGCAAGCGCTCGGCGGATGCCGTCGCGTTTCTCAAACAGGCCGGCTTCAAGAAAATATGGAACTTGAAGGGCGGCATCCTGGCCTGGTCGGACGAAGTCGATCCGAAGGTGCCGAAATATTGATTCTCACCGGCAGCGATATTGCGTTCATCTGAGGAGAGATCGATGGCGGACTCGAAGATTACAGTGCGGGACAATGGCCCGCTCTTCATCGAAGGAAGCTTTAACCTTGTCGACCCCAGCGGAAAGGCGTTCGGCCTCGCCGGTCGCACGGCAGTGGCACTCTGCCGCTGCGGCCATTCGAACAACAAGCCCTTCTGCGACGGCGCCCACAAAACGTCCGGTTTTGCGAGCCAATGTCCCGCCCGCGACCTGCCCCCTCCCGCGCCAAAAGTATGACTTGCAGTGGGCAATTCGCGTTCTCCGGACTGTGCTCTAGGACTTCTCGATGATGCGCTTCTCCCAGGCGTCCTGTTCGGACTTTCCCCAATGGTGAATTCCTAGGCGGTAACCGTCCGGATCGGAAAGTTCAATCATTCCGCTGGGCATGTACTCCGGGTATCTGATCGGCGGGACAGCGATGCCGCTTGCCAGCAGATGCGCGCGCAGTCCGGCCAGATCCGGCGTGTACATGGCCAGATATACGGACTGGCCTCGCGCGTTCAACGGCCCGTCCGCGCGAAGAAACATGATGGCCCCGCCGTCGCAGTGCATGCGCGCCCAACCGAGAGGCGTGCAGCGGTCCGTGTCGATCACCGTGAATCCCAGCAGTTCATAGAATCGGATGGAGCGCTCGATTTCCGCCACCTCGTAGAGTGGCGTGGAATACCCGGCTTTCGGTGGCATGGAAGGAGTGTACAGCACCAACCGCGGCACGGCGCGAATCGGGGATCGCCCCGCAGCTAACCTAGTGTGGACCGTTGACGAGTTGGTGTCCCCCGGCGAAAACCAGCCTGTACAAGACCCTTAGCGGGAGGGAGCATGGACGACGCACCCCGCCCGGAGCGGATCCGCAGAGAATCACTTTATCGGCTCCCGGCGAGGACTCTCCTAAGGGGCCAGGCGATGAAGCCGACTGTGGAACGGGCGGAAAAACGTGTCCCTATGGCCATTGCGGTGCAGCTTTCCGGCCATGGAAACGTTCAGGGGACCGAAAGCACGTTTACCGAAAATGTGAGCGCCAATGGCGCGCGCGTCTATTCCGTGCGGCCGTGGAGAAAGAACGACCGGCTGGTGCTCTCGTCTTTGCCGGGCGGTTTCCGTTCGCTCGCTCGCGTTACCTATTGCCAGTCGTTGCAGGGACAGGGCTTTGCGCTGGGGCTGCAATTCCTGGAAAAAACCACCGGGTGGGTGATTGAAGTTCCGCCCGCCGGTGAAGCGAAACTCTCCGCCTGACGGCGTCCCGCCCGGCGCGGGTTCTCAATCCAGCGACAGATCGAACATAAACATTCCAGGCGCACGCCGGCCTTCGAAGTGCGAATTGACGCGCAGCGTGCGCGTCTGCCCGGCGGCAAATTCTCCGGTCACCTCGTGGCGTACGCCTTTCATGGCGATGCGATTTCCGATGAACACGGCAATCGTGTGCGTTCCGGGCGGGATGGACTCGATGCGTGACAGCGGCTCGGCTCCCCCCTCCATGCGGCCTTTGCGCTCAAACAGGGGCGTTCCGTCCAGCACCACCGCAAAATCGGCGAAGCGGGGAAGATTGCTTACTTCCACGTCTACGTGCGCCGATTTTGCCGCGCCGGCCTGCGGCCCCGCTGCGCCCGCCGACTGCTGTGCCTCTTCCCCCGCGCCTGGGGCAAGATTTCGCGCCGTGTAGCGCACGGTGCGCGGCGATCCCATCGGGCCGAGGTCCGGCATCTGGCGATCGTTCAGCTTCAGGTGCAGCGCTCCGGCATTGTCCGTGCGCACCTGAAGAATCTTGTTTGCTCCTGCTCGTAGCGTCTCGCCGTTGCCCAGAGAATGCATCTGCACGGGATTGTCATCCGCCGTGATCTCCACGCTTGCGGGCGCCGTGGCCGTTACTTCCAGCCGCAGAGGGAAACCGCTGACGTCCGGTTGCGGCGGGCGAGTTGCCGTTTCCGCCGGCCTTTCGAGTTTTGCCGGCGCCGGTGGCTTGCCCGCAGCTGCGGGCCGCGTTTCCGCGGGGATCGGCGAGGTAGATTCCGCTGTCGCCGGCGGAGGAGTCGTCGAAGCCGGAGTTTGTGCAGAGGGTTGTTGCGCGTTCGCCACCGGCACCGCGGGAGCAGGGGGCGGCTGTTGATGCGCCGCCTCTTCCGCAGCCAGTTGCCGGTTTCGCTTCGCCACTCCCGCGCCCCACAATACGGCGAGGACGAGCAGCGCCGCCAGTGCGTAAATCCACATCTTCGTGCTTGAACGCTGCGGCTGGGCCGGCGGCACCACGCGGCGGGGAACCTCAGGCGCAGCCGCTCGCGAGGCTGGTGCGGCTCCTGTGCGTTGTGAAGCGGAAGGCGGAACAGCAGGTGCGGGAGGCTGCGGGGGAGCTTGCGTTCCCGAGCGCCTCATCTGGGCGCTCGCGCTCAGTGGTACGGTCGCCGCGCTCGAAATCGTGCCGCCGGTGTTTGCGGCAGGCGCTGCGGGGATACCGGACGCCGTGGCCGTGGGCTGGCTGGTTCGCAGTGCGGCCAGATCCGCGGCCAGTTCGTCCCCGGTCTGATGCCGTGCCGCGGGATCTTTCGCCAGGCACTTGAGAATGACAGTCTCAAGTCCTTGCGGCAGACCGGGATTCAATTGCCGGGGCGCTATGGGCTCCGTGTGGACAATCTTGTAGGAGACGGCGGTGATCGTGTCGCCGCTGAACGGTTTGTCTCCAGTGGCCATCCAGTAGAGAATCACGCCAAGCGAAAACAGGTCGGAGCGCCCGTCGAGCGGCATTCCCGTGAACTGCTCGGGCGCCATGTACGCCGGTGTGCCCAGCAGCGTGCCTGTGGAAGTCACCTGCGCCTGCGTCAGCTTGGCCACTCCGAAGTCCATGACCTTCGCGCGCTCCGGTGTCCCGGTCAGTTGGATGTTGGCGGGTTTGATGTCGCGGTGAATCACGCCGTTCGCGTGAGCATAGGCGAGCGCCTCGGCCAGCTGCTGCCCGATCTCACATACCTTGTCGATCGGATAATGCTCGCCGCTGTGCAGCACTTCCTCCAGCGTTCGTCCCGGCACGTATTCCATCACCAGGTAGGGCGTCTCGCCCTCCACGCCTGCATCGAATACGGTGACGATTCCGGGGTGCGCCAGCCGGCCGGCCGCGCGGGCCTCGCGGGTGAACCGCTCGCGGTACTGCTCCGCCATGGGGCCCACCAGTGCGGAGGCATGGATGGTCTTGATCGCTACGACGCGGTCCATCACCGGATCGCGGCCCTTAAACACCGCGCCCATCGCGCCCGCGCCGATTTCTTCAAGCACTTCGTAGCGTCCGTACAGCTTCATGGCGGTGTGCGTCACACTCTAGCATAGCTGAACACGCCGGACCGGCTGCGGTTGCTTCCCCGGGCGCGAAACGGTAAAAGAAATACCCGATGAGCGGACTTCCATTTCCCAGCCGGACCTATGACCCGCAGGACCTCGAACTGCCGCAGATGGCGCGTTGGGCCCGTTCGCTGCGCGCCTTCGGAGTACGGCTGGGCTTCCGGGGAACGCCGTTTGCCGTCAATGGCGTGCTGCGCCGCAGGTTTACCATTCGCCGCCATAAGTTGTGGGAATACGCGGCGAGCGCCGCCTGCCTCTTTTCGGACGGCGAAAAGCGGCTTCGCATCCTCGATTTCGGCGGCGCTGCAACGCCGCCCATTTACTTCTTTGCGGACCGCGGTTGCCAGGTCGCCTGCCTCGATATCGACGAGCCGCTCTGCGAAGCCACGCGTCAGGCCGTCGCCCGCCACCGCTGGCCTCTGCAAGTTTCATCAGTCAATCTCGTCGAGCGGCCGATGCCTGCGGAATTCGGCGGCCCGTTCGACGCCGTGATTTCCGCGAGCGTTCTGGAGCATTTGCCGAAGCCGCAGCAGGAGATCGCCATCTCGCGGCTCGTGGAAGCCCTCCGGCCCGGCGGCCGGTTCGTCATGTCGTTTGATTTTGGCCCGGACGCTCCCCAACCTGCCGCCGTGCGAACCGTGGAGGAAGTGGAACGCCTGGTGGCGGCCAGCGGGCTCCGCTGGATCGCGGATCAGCCGTTTCGCGATACGGGCGCGCGCTTCGTGCTCGACCGGCGGTATCCGGACAGGCGGTTCACCTTCGGCTGCGTGTTTCTCGAGCGCCCGCGCTGATTCATTCCGCGCCCACCCGCGCGCTTCGCCGTTCCGTCAGCACTGTATCGCGCCACACTCCGTCGCGTTTGGCGATCCGTTCCCGCCGCCCGACGATGCGGAAGCCGCATCGCTGCTGCAACGCGATGCTCGCCGAGTTTTCCGCGAGGGTCGCGCCCTGCAGCGTCCAGATGCCGTGCTCTTCCGAAGAGACAATCAACGCCTCGAGCAGGGCGCGCCCCACGCCCCGGCCGCGCGCCGCTGCGGCGACGTAGACGCCCGCCTCCGCCACGCCCGCGTAACAGGCCCGCCTCGAAACCGGACTCAGCGCCGCCCAGCCGATCACCGTCGTGCCGCGAGCCACCAGCCGCGAGTGCGGCAGCCGCGCAGAATCCCATTCCTCCCAGCTGGGCGCTTTTGTCTCGAATGTCCCCAGGCCCGTTGCCATGCCCTGCTCGTAGATGGTCCGAACGGCGGGCCAGTCTTCCGGTGTCATGGCGGCGATTTGAAAATTCATCCTCGTCAGTGCACGAATCCGACTTTCGGTTCCACGGCGCCCTGCGGTCCCTCCGGAATCGGCCCAAACTGTGCTTCGTACCGCCCGATGTTTTCGCCGAGCGCGCGAAGCAGCCGCTTCGCATGGCCGGGGCTCACGATGACGCTTGAGATCAATTTCCCCTGCGGCGCGTTCGGGAACACGTAGATGAAGTTCAGCGTGAACTCCTCCGCGTTGTGGTGAATCATCACCAGATTCGAGTAGACGCCCTGCAGCTCCTTCTCGTCCGCTTTGATCTGCAGCTGCGGTTCCGCTTTGGGCTGATCGCTCATGCGCGCCTCCTGTGCGAGCGCCCACTATAACAGAGGCGGTTCGCCCGCGCTGCTCCCTGCGTGTGCCTCCCAGGAACGTCTGCACAATTCAATCTTGACTGTGGACATCGATTAACGCTACTTTAGTCTTTGTGTTAAGCTAGATTAATATCCGCGAACCCTGTAATGCAGGACACCCTGGAAAACGTGATTTCCTCCGCGCCCCTGGCCGGAGGGGCTGGCGTGGCCGGCTCCGTTCCCGATGTGTCGCTTCCTTCTCTTCCGGAGTCCTACCGGAGCGTCGGAGTTCCCACGGGGGCGACCTTTCTCCGCCGGATGCTTGCCTTCGCCGGTCCGGGCTATCTCATCGCCGTGGGCTACATGGATCCCGGCAATTGGGCCACGGACGTTGCCGGAGGATCGCAGTTCGGCTACACGCTTCTTTCCGTAGTTCTTCTCAGCAGCCTGATGGCCATGTTCCTTCAGGCGCTCTGCGTCAAGCTGGGCGTTGCCACCGGGCGCGACCTTGCGCAGGCCTGCCGCGACAACTACTCGCGCCCCACGGCCATCGCCTTGTGGATCGGTGGGGAAATCGCCATCGCCGCTTGCGACCTGGCGGAAGTCCTGGGCTCGGCCGTGGCGCTTCAGTTGCTCTTCGGAATCCCGCTGCTCTGGGGCGTGCTGATTACCACCTTCGATGTTCTGCTGATTCTCCTGCTGCAAGGCCGTGGCTTTCGCTGGATTGAAGCCTTCGTGGTATCCCTGATCGGCGTCATTGGCCTCTGTTTCGCTTACGAGCTGCTTCACGCCCGTCCCATCTGGGGAGCGGCGATTGCCGGCCTCGTGCCTTCTCCGGAAATCCTGCACAACGGGGCCATGCTCTACATCGCCATCGGAATTCTGGGCGCCACCGTGATGCCCCACAATCTCTACCTGCACTCCAGCCTGGTGCAGACGCGCTCCTACCCGCTCGACGCCGCAGGCAAACGCGAGGCCATCCGCTTCGGCATCCTGGATTCTTCGCTTGCCCTCGGATTTTCGTTCTTCATCAACGCGGCCATTCTGGTTCTGGGAGCGGCGGCCTTCCACGTTCGCGGGATGCACAATGTTGCGGAGATTGGCGATGCCTACAAGCTGCTGAGCCCCGTGCTTGGCGCCAGCCTGGCGAGCACTCTCTTTGCTGTGGCCCTGCTCGCTTCCGGCCAGAATTCCACGCTCACCGGCACACTCGCCGGTCAGGTGGTGATGGAGGGTTTCCTGCGTTTCCGGATGAAGCCCTGGATGCGGCGTCTGGTCACGCGCCTTGCGG
>Ga0335085_10012836_pt1 | contig 12316 bp, 12 predicted proteins | sample Lox_Sample_45_FD_206712 | JGI IMG/M metagenome (GOLD analysis project Ga0335085, IMG submission 206712) | Soil microbial communities from Loxahatchee National Wildlife Refuge, Florida, United States - Lox_Sample_4.5 | ecosystem: Environmental > Terrestrial > Soil > Wetlands | place: USA...
GGGGTGTAGGTGTCCGCCCGCCCGCGCAGCCGCTCACAGCCGGCGGTGCTTGAGGGCGGGCAGCCGGCCGCGCACCCGGTCGAGGAGCGAAGGGTCCATCTCGGCGACGGCCACCCCCTCGCCCTCCGAGGCGCGGGCCACCACCAGCCCCCACGGGTCGGCGACGAGCGCGTGCCCGTAGGTGAGCCGGTCCCCCGGGTGGCGCCCGCCCTGCGCCGGCGCGAGCACGTAGGCCTGGTTCTCGATGGCCCGGGCCCGGAGGAGGACCTCCCAGTGGTCCTTGCCGGTGGCCAGGGTGAAGGCGCTGGGCACGGTGAGGACCACCGCCCCCCGGGCGGAGAGCGCGCGGTAGAGCTCGGGAAAGCGCAGGTCGTAGCAGATGGACAGGCCGATCCGCCCAAGGGGGGTCTCGGCCAGGACCACCTCGGAACCGGGCGCCACCGCCTCGGACTCGCGGTAGGTCTGGCCGTCCCCGACCTCGACGTCGAAGAGGTGCATTTTCCGATACACGGCCAGCCGCTCCCCGGCCGGGCCGAAGAGGACGCTGGTGTTGTGGAGCCTTCCGCCCGGCGCGCCCGACTCGAGGACGCTGCCGGCGAGCAGGTGGATGCCGAGGCTCCTGGCCAGGGCGGCGAAGTGGGCCAGGGTGGGCCCGTCGAGGGGCTCGGCGGCCGAGGTGCGCTCCGCCTCCGGGCCCATCCAGGCGACGTTCTCCGGGAGCCCGACGAGCACCGCGCCGCGCTCCGCGGCCCGGCGGACGAGCCGCTCGGCGGTGGCCAGGTTCTGTGCCTTGTCGGCCCCGGAGGCCATCTGGACGGCGGCGATGAGCGGCATCCCTGCCGAGGATGGCACAGGTCGCTTCGCCGCGATGCGTCAGCGGGCCTGGCCGGGGTCCCGAGGGGCGTCCATGCCCGCCTGGTGGGCAGGTCTGCGTGCCTTTACACGCTCAGGAGCCGTGTGGTACCGAGGGCCTCCACATTTTTCGATTCACCCTCGAAAAGTGGGCCATTTGTGCCCGCTTTTTTCGTTTCTGGACCCCTTCTGCCATGTCCGAGGTTCCCCACAAGGCGTCGGTGGCCGAGCGCGCGGCGCGCGTGGCGGAGCCCCTGGTGCGCGGCGAGGGCTTCGACCTCGTGGACGTGGAGTACCTGCGCGAGCCGGGGGGCTGGATCCTGCGGCTGTCCATCGACCGCCCGGGGCGTGACCCGCTCGCGCGGGAGGGCGGGGTGGGCCTCGAAGACTGCGCCCGCGTCTCCCACGCGGTGGAGACCGTCCTCGACGTCGACGAGGTGGTCCCGGGCGCCTACCAGCTCGAGGTGAGTAGCCCCGGGGTCAACCGTCCCCTGCGCACGGCGGAGCAATTCCGCCGGGTCCTGGGCCGGCGGGTGAAGGTGAAGACCTACGGGCCCATCGGCCAGCCGGGGCGGAAGAGCTTCACCGGGGTCCTGGAGGCGGTGGCCGACGACGGGGTGACCGTCCACGTCGAGGGTGGCGAGGCCTTCCACATCCCCTTCCGGGACGTGGCGAAGGCGAATCTGGAATTCGAGTTCTAGGGACGAGCGAGACATGGCCACGAGCAGCGCAGCAGCCAACCCGGTGGTGAACCTGAACCTGATCCTGGAGCAGGTGGCCAAGGACAAGGGCATCGACAAGAGCATCCTGGTGGCCACGCTCGAGGATGCGATGCAGACCGCGGCCAAGAAGCACTTCGGCCAGGACCGCAATCTGGAGGCCAAGTACGACACCGAGAAGGGCGTGGTCGAGCTCTTCCAAGCGGTGACCGTGGTCGAGGAGATCACCGATCCCGCCCAGGGGGTGAACCAGTTGGCCCTGGACGAGGCCCGCAAGAAGGGGATGGAGGTGGAGCCCGGGGACGAGCTGGTCTTCCAGATCTTCTACCGGGACGAGGACGCCCCGGAGGCCAAGGCCCAGGACGACCAGTACGGGGACATCCTGAAGCTGAAGACCTTCCGGCGCGGCTTCGGCCGCATCGCCGCCCAGACCGCCAAGCAGGTCATCCTCCAGCGCACCCGCGACGCGGAGCGGGAGAACGTCTTCAACGAGTACAAGGACCGCAAGAACGAGATCGTCACCGGGATCGCCCGGCGGTTCGAGCGCGGGAACATCATCGTCGACCTGGGCCGCGCCGAGGCCGTCCTCCCGGTGCGGGAGCAGGTGCCGCGGGAGACCTACCGGGCCGGGGATCGCGTCCAGGCCTTCGTGCTGGACGTGCTGCGCGAGTCCAAGGGGCCGCAAATCATCCTCAGCCGCGCCTCGGTCAACCTCCTCACCAAGCTCTTCGAGATGGAGGTCCCGGAGATCGCCGAGGGCATCGTGGTCATCGAGGCCGCGGCCCGCGAGCCGGGCGGGCGGGCGAAGATCGCCGTCAGCAGCCGCGATGCGGACGTGGACCCGGTGGGGGCCTGCGTGGGGATGAAGGGCTCGCGCGTCCAGGCGGTGGTCCAGGAGCTGCGCGGGGAGAAGATTGACATCGTCCCCTGGGACGAGGATCCGGCCCGCTTCGTCTGCTCGGCGCTCGCCCCGGCCGAGGTGTCGCGGGTGATCATCGACGAGGCCAACCACGCCATGGAGCTCATCGTCCCCGACGACCAGCTCAGCCTGGCCATCGGGAGGCGCGGTCAGAACGTCCGGCTGGCCGCCCAGCTCACCGGCTGGAAGCTGGACATCAACAGCGAGAGCCGGGTCCGGGAGATGCGCGAGTTCGCCAATCGCTCGCTGGGGGCCCTGCCCGGGGTGACCGAGCTGCTCATCGAGACCCTCTATGCCCACGGCTTCCGGCAGGCGAAGGACGTGGCCGAGGCGAGCCCGGAGGTGCTGGCCCAGATCCCGGGGCTGGACGTGGCCCGCATCCCGGCCATGCAGGAGCAGGCGAGCAAGCAGATGGTGGACGACGCCGCCGAGCTGTCCCGCATGGAGTACGAGCGCGAGCAGCAGCGGCTGATCGAGGCCCGCCGGCACCCGGACGAGCTCACCCAGAACGAGCGCCTGGCCCGGGTGCGGGGCATGAGCGAGAAGACCATCGAGGCGCTGTTGGTGAGCGGCTACAAGACGGTGGAGGACGTGGCCAACGAGAAGGATCTGGCCAAGCTCGGCGACGTCCCCGGCGTGGGCATCAAGAAGGCGCGGCAGCTGAAGAGCGCCGCCGAGTCCTACCTGCTCGAGGAGGCGAAGCTCCGCACCGAGCTCGACGCCGAGCGCGCGGCGATGCCGGCCCTGGCCACTGCTCCGGGCGGGCAAGGGGAGGAGGGCTAGGCCCCCACAGGGCGGGCGCACCATGGCTCCGCGGGAGAGCGTCCCGGAGCGCACCTGCATCGGATGCGGGGCCAAGCGCCCCAAGACAGCGCTGCAGCGGCTCTGCCTGTCGAGCGAGGGAAGAGCGCAGCTGGACGAAGCGAAGCGCCAGACCGGCCGGGGTGCCTACCTGTGCGGGGTGGGGTGCCTCAGGGCCGCGGTGAAGCGGAGGGCGCTGGAGCGGGCCTTCCGCGGCCGGGCGCAGAGCATCGACCTCCCCGCGCTGGAAGCAGCGCTCGGAGCGGCGAAGTCTTGACGGGCTGTGCTGGTGAACGACGAGTGCGGTAGAAGGCGACCACAGGACCTATGTCGAAGAAGCGCGTTCATGAAATCGCGAAGGAGCTCAAGGCCTTCGGCATCGAGCTCGACAACCGCGAGGTGGTCACCGAGCTGACGGCGCTGGGCTACGACGTCAAGAGCCACTCCAGCTCGCTCGAGGACGACCAGGCCACCGCGGCGGTGCAGCGCATCGTCGAGAAGCGGCGTCCGCGGGCGGCGCCGGCTCCGGTGGCGGCCAAGGGGTTCGTCGTCCGCCGCAAGGGTCCCGGGGCCGAGGCGCATCCGGCAGGGAACGGAGCGTCGGCGGCCCCGGCCGCCGAGGCGCCCCTGGCCGAGCCCGTCCCGGCTGCGCCGGCGGTGGCCGAGCCGCCCCCGCCCCCCGCGCCGCCGAAGGCCGAGGTGGCCGCGCCGGCCGCCGCGCCGGCCCCGCCCGAGGCTCCCGCCGCTCCGGTGCCGGCCGCTCCGCCGGCGCCCGCGTACGCGGCGCCACCGCCCCAGAGGGCAACCACCGCCGGCTTCCGGCCGGCGCAGATCGTCTCCCGTCCCCCTCCGCAGGGGGCGCGGGCCGGGCCGGCGGCGCCCACTGCTCGGCCGGGCGCGGTGGCCCACCGACCCCCCGCGGCGCCCCGCGGCGTCTCCACGCCCTCGCCGGCGGGTCCGGCCACCGGTCCCGGGCCGTCCGAGCCGCGCCCCTTGCGTCCCACCGCCACCCAGGCGGTGGTCATCAGCCGGCCGTCGGGGGCGGTGCGGCGGGTCACCCCCTCCTCCACCGCGCACAAGAACATCCCCCTCGCCCCGGGCAAGAAGGCCATCGGCGAGGTCCGCGAGTTCAAGGTGGTGCCGGATCAGCTCGGGCGCGGCCGCGAGCTGATCGACGTCACCAAGAAGAAGGAGCAGGAGCGCGGGAAGAAGCGCACCACGGAGAAGGAAGGGGCCATCACCAAGCAGGAGATGGACAACCTCATCTGGGGCCGCGTCACCATCCCGGTGCGAGGCAAGAAGCGGAAGCCCACCAAGAAGGGGCAGAAGACGCAGATCACCGAGATGGCGGAAGAGAAGAAGGTCATCAGGGTGCAGGAGTCGATCAGCGTCTCCGACCTGTCGCAGCGCATGGGCGTGAAGACGGCGGAGATCGTCAAGAAGCTGATGGCCGGCGGCACGATGGCCACCGCCAACCAGATGGTCGACGCAGACACCGCGGCGATCATCGCCACCGACTACGGCTGGAAGGTGGAGAAGGTGGGCTTCGAGGTCGAGGACTACCTCCCCGAGGTGGCCGAGCGTCCCGAGGACGAGCGGCCCCGTCCGCCGGTGGTGACGGTGATGGGCCACGTCGACCACGGGAAGACCTCGCTCCTCGACGCCATCCGCTCCGCGCACGTGGCCGAGGGGGAGGCGGGCGGCATCACCCAGCACATCGGCGCCTACACCGTCAACACGCCCAAGGGAGACATCACCTTCCTCGACACCCCGGGCCACGAGGCCTTCACCTCGATGCGGGCGCGGGGCGCCAACGTCACCGACCTGGTGGTGCTGGTCGTGGCCGCGGATGACGGGGTGATGCCGCAGACCCAGGAGGCGGTGAGCCACGCCAAGGCGGCCAAGGTGCCGCTGGTGGTGGCGATCAACAAGATGGACCTCGCCGGTGCCAACGCCGAGCGGGTGAAGAAGGACCTGGCCGCGCTGGAGCTGGTGCCGGAGGAGTGGGGCGGGGACACGATCATGGTCCCGGTGTCGGCCCGCACCAAGATGGGCGTCGACCTCCTCCTGGAAAACATCCTCCTCCAGGCGGAGCTCCTCGAGCTCACCGCCAACCCGAACCGCGCCGCGCTGGGCACGGTCATCGAGGCCAAGCTGGAGAAGGGGCGCGGCCCGGTGGCCACCGTTCTGGTCCAGGAGGGGACGCTGCGCACCGGCGACGCGCTGGTCACCGGCACTCACTACGGCCGGGTCCGGGCCATGCTCGACGGGCGAGGCGCTCCGGTGAAGGAGGTGTCCCCCGGCTACTCCGCCGAGGTGGTCGGCCTCTCCGGCGTCCCCACCGCCGGCGACACCTTCAACGTGGTCGAGGACGAGAAGGCGGCCAAGGAGATCGCCGAGCACCGCACCACCAAGGAGCGCCAGGCCGACCTGGGCAAGACCTCCAAGGACTCGCTGGAATCGCTCCTCCAGAGGACCAAGGAGGGCGAGGCCAAGGAGCTGCGGGTGGTGGTCAAGGGCGACGTGCAGGGCTCGGTGGAGGCCGTGGCCCAGGCCCTGACCAAGCTCTCCACCCCCAAGGTGAAGGTGGAGATCATCCACCGGGGCGTGGGGGCGATGACCGAGTCGGACGTCATGCTCGCCGCGGCCAGCCGGGGCATCGTGCTCGGCTTCAACGTCCGGCCCGAGTCCGGGGCGGAGGCGGCGGCCAAGGCCCAGGCGGTGGGCCTCTACACCTACACCATCATCTACGAGCTCATCGACGGCGTGCGCAAGGCGATGGAGGGGATGCTCGAGCCGATCCGGACGGAGAAGAAGCTCGGCCGGGCGGAGGTGCGCAACCTGTTCAACGTGCCGAAGCTGGGCACCATCGCCGGCTGCTCGGTGGTGGAGGGCGTGGTGCGCCGGACGGCCCAGGTGCGCATCCTCCGGGAGGCCAAGACCATCGGGACGGGGAAGATCGCCAGCCTGAAGCGTTTCAAGGACGACGTGCGCGAGGTGGCCCAGGGCTTCGAGTGCGGCATCGGCGTCGAGGGCTGGCAGGACTTCAAGCCCGGCGACATCATCGAGGCCTTCGAGATCGAGGAGACCCGCCCATCTCTGGAGTAGAATGGCGGCTCTTCGAGGGAGCAGCAGTCCGATGTTCGTCGGCGTCGCCCGCTGCGCACTGCAGATCGCGGAATCCGGGTCGCTGAAGTCCAAGCGGCAGGTGCTTCGCCGGATCACCGACCGGGTCAAGGCCCGCTTCAACGCCTCGGTGGCCGAGGTGGAGGACCAGGACCTCTGGCAACGGGCGACCATCGCCTTCGCCGTGGTGGGCAACGAACGTCGCCACGTGGACGAGCAACTGGAGAAGATCCTCCACTTCGTGGAAGAGATGTACCTTGCCCCCCTCCTCACCCGGGAGCGGGAGATCCTCTCGTTTGGCGAGCAGCTCTTCGCCTCGCCGGGAGCGAGCGGCGACCCGGGCACGCTCGAGCTTCCCTTCGCACGGGAGGATCGGAGCCTGGCCGAGGCGGAGGGAATGGCCTCCTGGGAGCGCCGGCCGGAGGAGCCGCTCGTCCGGCGCGCCGGTCAGCGGACGAGCGGCGACCTCTCCCTGGGCGAGGCACGGGCCCGGGCGCGGTCGCTGCGCAACCGCCGCGACTGGGAGAAGCCGTGACCAGCCCCGGCCGGCCGGAGCGCGTGGCGGCGGAGATCCAGGCGGCGGTGGCGGATCTGCTCGGACGCGGCACCCTGCGCGATCCGCGCATCGGGTTCGTGACCATCACCGGGGTCAAGGTCTCGCCCGACCTCCGCGTGGCGCGCATCTACTGGTCCTCGCTGGGGGACGAGGAGGCACGCCGCGCCACCGAGGAGGGGCTGGAGGCGGCACGGGGCTACGTCCGGCGCGAGGTCACCGCCCGGGTCAAGCTCCGCGTGTCGCCGGAGGTGTTCTTCGAGTTCGACGGGTCGATCCAGGAAGGGGACAAGATCGACCGGCTCTTGCGCGAGGTGAAGGCCAAGGAGGGGTGGTGAGAGGGGTCCGGCGTTAAGCTCCAGGCCTTGGGCGATGGACGGACTCCTGATCATCGACAAGCCCGCCGGACCTACCTCGTTCGAGGTCACCACCCGGGTCCGCGCCCTGGCGGCGATGCGCAAGGCCGGGCACACCGGGACTCTGGACCCGATGGCCACCGGCGTGCTCCCGGTGGCGCTCGGTGAGGCGACCAAGCTCGCCGGGCTGCTCACCGAGGGCGACAAGGCCTACGACGCGGTGATCCGGCTCGGGCTCGAGACGGACACCCTGGACGTGACCGGGACCGTGCGGCGGACCGCCCAGGTTCCCCCCCTCAGCGAGCCGGCCCTGGCCGCCGTTCTGGGGCGCTTCCAGGGGACCTTCCTCCAGGTTCCGCCCATGGTCTCGGCGGTGAAGGTCGGCGGGCGTCGGCTCTACGAGCGAGCTCGGGCCGGCGAGGAGGTCGAGCGGCAGGCGCGGCCGGTCACCGTCCATGCCCTTGTGCTGCGCGACTTCTCGGCGACGGAAGTGACCCTCTCCGTCCGCTGCAGCAAGGGCTTCTTCGTCCGTGTGCTGGCCGAGGAGCTGGGACGGGCGCTGGGCTGCGGCGGCTGCCTGAAGGCCCTCCGACGGACGGCGAGCGGACCCTTCACCCTGGAGCAGGCGACACCGCTGGAGCGCCTCGAGGCGCTGGCCGCCGGGCCGGAGGGCGAGGCCGCCGTCCGGGCCCGCCTCATCCCTCCGGCAGACATGCTCCCCCACCTCCCGGCTTTCCGGGTGCCCGCCCCGGACGTGCCGCGGGTGCTGCACGGCGTGCCGCTCCCGGTCCACCTCGAGGCTCCCTGCCCGCGGGTGCGGGTGCTCGGCCCGGACGGCGCGCTCCTCGCCGTGGCCGACGTGCGCGACGGCCGGCTGGCGTACCTCCGCGTCCTCGCCCAGCCGACGTGACCGTCACCGTCCTCGTTCCGGTCAGTCTCCGGGCCGCCCTCGACGGCAAGCGGCGGGTGGAGCTCGGTGTGCCTCCCGGGGCCGGGGTGGGCGACATCCTCCAGGCCCTGCTCACCCTCTACCCGAAGCTCGCTCGACGGGTGGCCACCGAGCGCCGGGCCGGCCGCCCCGGGCTGACCCTCTTCTTCCAGGACGGGGCGACGCGGGGCGGGCGGCGGGAGCACGCCCGGGTGTGGCTCTTCGCGCCGTCGGCGCAGTCGCGGGCCTGAGGTCAGAAGCTCCAGCGCGCCTGCAGCATCCCGCTCGACGGACCGGCAGCCACGCCCACCGCCGGGACTGCCGACGGCCGCTTCGACTTCCCGGCCAGGCGCTGGAGCAGGGCCTCGTTGTACCCGTCGGCCAGCTTCTGGTCCTCGTCGTAGGTGGTGACCGGCTTGTTGGCGGCGATGCCGAGGGTGATGAGGACCCCGCCGGCCAGCCCGCCCACCACGGCGATGATCAGGCCGGTGGTGTTCTGCCAGGTGACGTCGTCGATGGAGCACAGCCGGGTGCCATAGAGGGCGCACAACCGCACATCGGTGGTGTTGACGGTGACCGGCGCCTCGTTGCTGTTGGAGAGGAGGATGCCCCCCGCGATGCTGGCCGTGGCCACCGCCAGGCCGCCGATGATGAACCACAGCTGGCGGCTCTTGGCGTCCTCCTGCCGCGCGGCCAGGTCTGGACGTCCCACCATCTGGTAGAAGGCCACCCGGTCCACCGGCTTCGCCTCGACACCCTCGGTGATGCTCGTCCCGGTGAGGATGAGCTTCTCCTTGCTGTACATCGCGCGCGCCGACGGTGTCAGCGTGAGCGGGAGCTCGGGCGGCGCGGTGCCTTCCGGGTACTGGGGAATGACGATCTCCCCGGGCGTGGCCGGCGCGGGAGGCGCGGCCGGCACCGGCGGCGGCGGCACGTGCTCGGGCAGCGGGGGCTCGGGCGGCGGCACGCCTTGGGCGCGGGCGCTCGCCGCGACGGCGACCAAGGTGAGGAGGGCAGCGCGAAGCGCACGAGGCATGGAGCAACTCTCCAGGGAGAGGGCGACCTCGCGCTCCCCTCGGCGGGGCGCCCTGCTTCGGAACCGACACTCTGCCCGAAGGCCCCCCGTGCTCGAAAGCGGATCGATCGAGGATTCCGCAGAGGCTGGAACGGGGGCCTCCCGGAGGCCGAAATTGCAATCCCGGGTGTCCCCCGCCTATAAGCCCCGGCGCCCTTCCCGGCGAGGCCGGGCGGGCCATTCCCGGCGTCTGCACCCCTCCGCGGACGTACCCGGGCCGCCCGACGGGCTCCGGACACACCGGGCCCCGCGGCCGGCCCACCGGGCGCTCGGGGAGGTCAGCCCGGGCCGCACACCCTGGAGCGGGATGGAGTCCAGGCGAACATGGCCGTCGAGATCGAACGCAAGGCGGAGCTGGTCGCCCAGTTCCGGACCCACGACACGGACACCGGGAGCCCCGAGGTGCAGGTCGCCCTCCTCTCGGAGCGCATCAATCAGCTCACCGACCACTTCAAGACCCACAAGAAGGACCACCACAGCCGCCGCGGGCTGCTCAAGCTGGTGGGACAGCGGCGCCGGCTGCTCGACTATTTGAAGAACAAGGACACCACGCGTTACAAGAAGCTCATCGAAGGGCTGGGCATCCGCAAGTAGGGCGGAGCAGCTGGCTCGAGGACCCCTGCCGGTTGGGCAGGGGAGAGACAGAAGAGGACGGCGGGAGAGGCGGAAGGGGTTTTGGCCTCCGTTCGGAGGCACCGAGGCGCTCGGTGCTTGCGCTCAGAGACTGAAAGTTCCTTTCGCATCGGTTCTCTCCCGGTCCGCTCCAGGACGTCGATGACCGGATGACGAACAGGCCCCTCGGGGGCTGCCCGCGGCGGGAAACCGCCCCGGGGAGACACCTTGGGCCAGAGCGAGAAGGAACTCATGTACCTCAAGAAGGAAGTGCAGATCGGCGAGAGCGCGCTGTCGCTCGAGACCGGGAAGATGGCGAAGCAGGCGGACGGGTCGGTGGTCGTCCGCTACGGTGACACGATCATCCTCGTCACCGCGGTGTCGGCCAAGGAGAAGAAGGACGTCGACTTCCTCCCCCTCACCGTGGAGTACCAGGAGCGGCTCTACGCCGCCGGCCGCATCCCGGGAAGCTTCTTCCGGCGCGAGGGCCGGCTCACCGAGAAGGAGACGCTCAGCTCACGGCTGGTGGACCGGAGCTGCCGGCCGCTCTTCCCCGAGGGCTACGCCTACGAGACACAGGTCATCGCCTCGGTCATCTCCTCCGACCCGGAGAACGAGGGCGACATCCACGGCATCACCGGTGCCTCGGCGGCGCTGATGGTGTCCAACATCCCCTTCCACGGTCCGATCGCCGGCGTGCGGGTGGGGCGGGTGGACGGGGTGCTGGTCGCCAACCCCACCGCCAAGCAGCGCGCCGTCTCCGACCTGGATCTGGTGATGGCCTGCAGCCGCGAGGCCATCGTCATGGTCGAGGGCGGCGCGGAGCAGGTCTCCGAGCCGGACATGGTGGCGGCGCTCGACTTCGGGCACCGCGCGGTCCAGCCGGTGCTGCGCATGCAGGAGGAGATGCGGCGCGAGCTAGGTGTCGCCGAGCGCGCCTACGAGAAGGCACCCACCGCGGACGAGTCCCTCCGGGCGGCGGTGCGCGAGCTGGCCCTGGACGGCATCCGCTCCGGCTACGCCATCGCCGAGAAGCACGCCCGCTACGACGCGCTGGGCGCGGTGAAGAAGGACGTCGTTGCCCGCCTCCGGGAGCGGCTCGGCGACGGCTTCACCCCCGCCACCGAGAAGCTGGCCAAGGCGCTGGTCGAGGACCTCAAGTACGAGCACATGCGCCAGCTCACGGTGAGCGGCGGACGGGTCGGCGGCCGCGCCCACGACCAGGTCCGGCTCATCACCTCGGAGGTGGGGCTGCTCCCGAGGGTCCATGGCAGCGCGCTCTTCACCCGCGGCGAGACCCAGGCGCTGGTGGCCACCACCCTGGGGACGAGCGAGGACGAGCAGCGAGTGGAGCTCCTCACCGGGCAGACATTCCGCAAGTTCATGCTCCACTACAATTTCCCGCCCTTCAGCGTGGGTGAGACCAAGCCGCTGCGCGGGCCCGGGCGCCGGGAGATCGGCCACGGGGCGCTGGCCGAGCGGGCGCTGCGCAACATGCTCCCCAAGAGCGAGCAGTTCCCCTACACGATCCGCATCGTGTCCGACATCCTCGAGTCCAACGGCTCGAGCTCGATGGCCACCGTGTGCGGCGGAACGCTGGCCCTCATGGACGCCGGCGTGCCCATCGCCGCCCCGGTGGCGGGGATCGCCATGGGCCTGGTCAAGGAGGGGGACCGGGTGGCCATCCTCTCCGACATCCTCGGCGACGAGGACCACCTCGGAGACATGGACTTCAAGGTGTGCGGTACGGAGAAGGGCATCACCAGCATCCAGATGGACATCAAGATCAGCGGCCTGACCACGGAGATCATGAGCCGGGCGCTGGAGCAGGCCCGCCGCGGACGGCTGCACATCCTCGGGGAGATGCTCAAGGCGCTGGACAAGCCGCGTCCGGAGATCAACAAGTACGCGCCGCGCATCACCACCCTGATGATCCGGCCGGAGTTCATCAAGAACGTCATCGGCCCGGGCGGGAAGGTGATCAAGGACATCATCGCCCGCACCGGATGCAGCATCAACATCGAGGACAGCGGCCGGGTGGACATCGCCAGCAGCAACGCCGAGGCGGTGCAGCAGGCCATCGCCATGGTCCAGGCCCTGACCCGCGAGGCGGAGGTGGGAAAGATCTACCTCGGGACGGTGCGGAAGATCGCCGAGTTCGGCGCCTTCGTGGAGCTGTTCCCCGGCACCGACGGGCTGGTGCACATCTCCGAGCTCTCCGACAAGCGGGTGAAGAGCGTCTCCGACGTGCTCAAGGAGGGCGACGAGGTGATGGTCAAGGTGATCAGCATCGACCGCACCGGGAAGATCCGCCTCTCCCGCAAGGAGGCCATGGCGGAGCGGGCCGCCGAGGGCGCCCAGGCCAAGGCCTGAGG
>Ga0335085_10012837_pt1 | contig 12316 bp, 9 predicted proteins | sample Lox_Sample_45_FD_206712 | JGI IMG/M metagenome (GOLD analysis project Ga0335085, IMG submission 206712) | Soil microbial communities from Loxahatchee National Wildlife Refuge, Florida, United States - Lox_Sample_4.5 | ecosystem: Environmental > Terrestrial > Soil > Wetlands | place: USA: Florida...
AGTCACGGTAACCGGAGCAGCAGACCTAGTGCAGACCGCTTCTTCGACAACCGGGGGAGTGCTCGATTCCCGAGTGGTGGAAACTCTACCGGTCAACGGCCGCGGGGTGACGCAACTGATGGCAGTAATCCCCGGCATGGTTATGCTCGGAGGAACACCAACCATCAACGGAGCGTCAGACGGGCGCATCCAGCAAGCTGGTATCAAGTATGTTGTCGACGGCGGCGATGCGGGAACAGTCGACATGGACGTGGGCGGTCCTGCCTACTGGAGTTCAGCCCGCATCAATAAAATTGGGGAGGATGCTGTAGAAGAGGTCAATATGGTGACCGATTCATACTCGGCTGAGTTTGGCGCCAGCACGGGCGGCGTCATCAACATGATTTCAAAATCAGGTACCAACACATTGCACGGCAGCTTGTTTGAGTATTTTCGTAACGAGAAACTCGACGCCCGTAACTACTTCAACCCCGCTCCTGACTACAAACCTGCGTATCGGCTCAATCAGTTCGGCGCGTCGCTGGGTGGACCGATTATTCACGACAAGCTCTTCTTTTTTGGTAACTACGAGGGAGTTCGCCAGCGTATTGGTGTTGCCCAATACGCCATCGTGCCCGACCAGACGTTTCGCGATGCCTTACCTGATATTCTCAAGCCTGTTGTGGCACAGCTTCCGTTGCCCAATGGTGCGGATGATCCAGCCGAGGGTATAGGCGAGTACCGAAGGGGTGTTTCGAACCAGCTCACGGAAGATTCGTGGACCGGAAAGCTGGACTATCAGATCACCAACAAGGATCGTTTGACCATCCGTAGCACCGGCGAGAGGTCCTTCACTAGCGCGTATTATGGCGTTGGCCAGGATCAGTGGCGTCCAACCCCGTATAACCCCAATACATTCAAGCTTGGCTATACGCGCGCTATCAGCCCCACGGTGTGGAACGAGGCTACCTTTTACGTCAATCGTCTGGCCGCGAATCCAGAAGCAGCCGGAAGCCAAGCGATACGCAACTTTCCACAGGTGAGCTTGGGTTTGAGTTCTGGTGCTTTTCAAGGTGCGGCTGGAACGCAAATTGGTCCTTCGACATGGGACATGATTGTCCACAATACATCCTTTACCTTGATGGATTCGCTGTCTTGGGTAAAGGGCCGTCATCAGCTCAAGTTCGGAGCGCAATTCGTTCGACAATGGGATAACAAAGAGGTCTACAAGCAGGTTTACATATATTATCCGTCGCTCGATGATTTTGCAGCGAATACTCCATCTTCAATCTCGACCTATGGCTGGCCAATGGCCGGTCTGCGGGGCACCGCTAACAACTTCTTCGTGCAGGATGATTTAAAGGCGTCGAATAGCCTAACGCTGAATCTGGGGCTACGCTATCAGTACGATACCGTTCCGACGGAATCTCATGGGCGGCTGGTTAACTTCAACTTCGCCAAGGGAGCATTTGATCCCCTGGGAACACCCATCCTCAACGCGCCCAAGACCAACATCGCTCCGAGATTCGGGTTTTCCTATGCCCCTTTCAGTTCAAGGAAAACTGCGATTCGAGGCGGCTTTGGCATCCTTTGGACGAACATGCAGTACTCTCTGTTTCAGTTCATGCCCGCCAATATCGCTACGTTCGGACAGATTCGTTCGATAGACAACGTCATAGATCCTGGACTCGTGGGCTTCCCCACCCCAGACCTGAGCGATCCCTCGTTCGGTGGAGTGCAAAACCCATGGACCGCAGACCGGAACTGGCAAACGCCCTACACTGAACAGTGGAGCCTGAACGTACAGCAGGAGATTGGCCGGAAAGCAGTGCTACAAGTCGGCTATCTGGGGAATCACACTTTGCACTTGGTTCCGGGTTTTGGCCTGGAGATGAACCCGTATATTAACGTGTTCGATCCTAATTTAGCCCATCGAGTTTATCCGGAGTATGGATCCATGACTAGCCAAGCCAGTTGCTGCACTGCAACGTACAATGCGTTGCAGGTAAGCTTCAAGCGCCAACTGGATCACGGTCTCGCCTTCGGGGGGCATTACACCTTCTCACACGCATTGGATGAGGCGACGCTAACCGGGAGCGCAGCATTTCAAGACCCTGCCAATCCGCATGCAGATTACGCTTCTGCCGATTACGATGCGCGTCACAATCTCACTTTTTACTACATGTATGAGATACCTGGTCCTCGCGGTCTTCCGTCGTGGTTAGGCAAGGGGTGGCAGGTCAACGGCATGACCAGCATGCGCTCTGGTTTCCCGGTAAATGTACTATGCGGATGCGACACCGGGGGAAAGTACACTTTCACAGGCCGACCCGACATCGTGCCCGGAGTCCCGTTTTACACGGGTGCCCCCTGGCCTGGCACGGCTGATCATCCTGTGCTCAATGCGGCCGCATTCGCCATTCCCGCTGACGGAAGTTTTGGGAATGCTGGCCGCAATATCCTGCGAGGACCGTCTGCCTATGACTGGGACTTCTCGGTGTTCAAAAACTTCAGAATTAGAGAAGGACAGACGCTACAATTTCGCACCGAGATATTCAACATCTTCAACACGCCACAGTTCAGCCTACCTTACGCAACTCTCACTCCCGGTTTCGGGCAGAGTTTCGGCACTGATGTCAACCTGAATTTCTTCGGAACGCAGCGGCAAATGCAGTTTGCGCTGAGGTACGATTTCTGATTTGTTGAAGCTTGAAGGTCGGGCCGCTTGTCTGCTTCGCGAGCATGCGGCCCTCTTTCACAAACGGTCAAGGTTCTTCTAGTGGTCGTCAGAGCGAGTACCCAAATTTGGCAGCGTCGCGATGATTTCGGTCTCTGATCTGGGATACGACTTCGTTTCTTTTCTGGTCAGGCGATTTCCAACAGTAAACCTATGCATTAACATGTGACCCGACGGCTGCTTGAGTGTGCGATGTTTTTCTTTCAACTTGTCTGATTAGAGGATCAGCATGAACATTCGGCTTGCAAAGAAGATCATTTCCCCCTTCGTTATCCTTATTTGGTTGCTGGCAATGTCGCTGCTTATTACGTGCTTGGCGAGTGCGAGCGTCATCAACGTTTACAAAGGTGCCCCCAGTCCGGTTCAGCGCGCCACCGAGAGGCTCTCGCAATTCACCGGAATTCCCGTGGAGAAGGCCCCGGCCAAGCAAGCTGCCATCCGCATCGCGGTCAACTCGGCCCAGAATCCGAAAATCGGCACTCAGGGTTACACCATCTTTTCGAAAGAAGGTTCGATTGCCATTCAGGGCAATGACGCAGAAGGAACAGCAAACGGCGTCTACACATTCTTGCGTACTCTCATGATTGAGCACCGCAAGGACCCGTTCACGCGCCAGTGGTCCGTCGAAGAAAAACCGCAGTTTCCTATTCGCGAGATGCTGGTTTCGCCCTACCGTTTTGGGGCGTCGTTCGGGTTCGCTGCCCTGAGCCTAGACCGCTGGACCTTCTCGGAATGGAAGGAATACATCGATCTGATGCGCCTGTGCAACATGACCACAGTAGTCATGGGCTCACATCGGGTCTACGATCCCGACTACCCGCAAAGTGAACGCGAAAAATGGCGCTACGAGGTGTGGAAGAAGGTTATGGATTACTGCCACCAGGTGGGGCTGAAATTCAACTGGTACATGAATCCCAATCTGGTGACGCAGCAAGCTTTCTGGGACAACCCGGACAAACGGGCCTCTCAAGCCGAGGGCGGCTGGTATGGAAACGGTTTGAGTTGGTTCAAGGGGAAAGACCTGATTTTAAAGATCCAGCGGCACACGCTGGAATATTTTCATGGCTTGGACGGTCTGGAACTCATTTACACCGACGGTGGTGGTTTCTCCTTCGACGACGCGACAGTTTCTAACCCCACCGCCTACTTTGCCGATGCAACCCGCAGCTATCGCCGACTCATGAAAGAACTCGGTAACGGTAGTTACTTTGTCTACTGGAACTGGGTACCGGATATCTGGTCCAAAGTTTTTCTCCCGGCAGAGTTAACCAAAAAGTATCCGAAGTTTCAGACTTTGCAGGATGACATCATTCCCCTTCTCCCCAAGGATGTTGGCTGGCTGGATACGTCGATCCTGACGCAAGTTCAGAATTGGGCGCCTTACATCCAGGCGCGAGGGAACCCTCCTCTGCGTGAGGGCCTCATGGTTGGCAAAGCGCATGGCTTTAAGCCGGTCATCGATATTTTCTGGTACATGAACCCGGAAGTATCTGTGAACATGTTCCCCCATCCGCTGATTCGGCGGGGCATTCAGGAAGCGCAATATGCCCGCGATGAAATCGGCGCGGATGGAACGATGGGCTACCGTTTGGCCCCGCCCTGCCGTTTCATGGACGACTACGTTTTTTTCCGAGTGTCTTCCGATCCCTCGCTTACCCAGGAGCAACTGGTAGATGAGTTGGCAGGTTTGCTCGTGGAAAAACCCGAGAATCTTCCCAGGGTGAAGGAAGCCATCAACACTTTGGAACAGTTTTGGACGAGCCACAAACTCGAGGATATCGAAAAGGTGGACAAGCTCTTCCGCGAGCTACTGCCGGAGGAACACTCGAAGCACCTAGAGTATGTCAGCAACGGTGTAACGTTTCTGACATACGTAGTTCGCATGGCGCAACCGGGGCTGACGGCTGAGCAAAAGACCAAGCTAAAAGCTGAACTCTACAAGACTGTGCTACCCATGTACATTTTTCAGGGGATCACCTCGGATGTGGTTTGGCTGCCGGAAGCTGTGCGCTTCTTTAACGCGCGAGTGGACATGATGGTGGAAGACTATGCCAGTCCGGACTTTGCCGGTTCTCCTTATCCGGAGGTGGTGGATCGCAGCATTTATCCGAAGGCGACTGCAGAACCATTCCGAATGCAATGGCCAAAGACATCGCCCTCGCAAAACCCCTGAGCAACGGGGACGATGCTTACGGGAATAACATGGCGGCTACGTCGCGTAAGACTATTCTTACTCTAGCTTGTTTCCTGGTGGTCTCTTCGATGATGCACGCGGCGACTGCAAGTGTCATCGCCGTCTATAAGAATGCTCCCAGCCCGATCCGGCATGGCGCTAAACGACTCTCCGAGTTCACCGGGATTCCGATCGGAGTAACTTCGGCGAAACGACCCGCCATCCGCATTGCACTCAGCACTGCACAGAATCCAAAACTCGGCGCGCAGGGTTACACCATCACCTCGAAAAACGGCTTCATCTTCATTCAGGGCAACGATGCTGAAGGTGCCGCCAACGGCACCTTCACCTTCCTGCGCACCCTGATGATCGAACACCGCAAGGATCCCTTTACTCGCGAGTGGAATGTCGAAGAGAAGCCGGCGTTCTCCATTCGCTCCATGCAGGTTGCTGCCTACCGTTTTGGGGCTTCCTTCGGATTTGCCGCGCTTAGCCCGGACCGCTGGACTTTTTCGGAGTGGAAGGAATACGTCGACTTCATGCGGCTTTGCAACATGAATGTTCTCGTGATGGCCTCGCATCGCGTTTACGACCCGGGATATCCGCAGAGCGAACGGGAGAAATGGCGCTATGAGGTCTGGAAGAAGGTAATGGATTACTGCCACGAATTGGGAATCAAGTTCCACTGGTATATGAATCCCAACCTAGTGCCGGCGCAAACCTACTGGGATAACCCCGACCAGCGCGCCGACCAGGCCCAGGGTGCCTGGTATGCCGACGGGCTTAGCTGGTTCAAAGGGAAAGATAAAATTCTGAAAGTTCAGCGCAATACCTTCGAGTTTTTCAGGGGCATGGACGGATTGGAGCTGATCTATACCGACGGCGGTGGTCTTTCCTTCGATAATGCCACCGTCAACAATCCCACCGGCTACTTCGTGGACGCGACCAACAGTTATAGAAAGCTTCTCCAGGAGACGGGCAACGGCGGCGAGTTTGTCTTCTGGAACTGGATACCCGATATCTGGTCGAAGGTGTTCTTATCTGAGGAGACTCTCAAAAACTATCCGACATTTCAGACTCTACAAGATGATCTGCTTCCGCAGCTTCCTAAAGATATTGCTTGGCTGGACGCCTCGGTTCTCACTCAAATCCAGAATTGGCAGCAATACATTAGGGAGCGCGGAACTCCCCCGTTACGGGAAGGCCTGCTGGTGGGGAAAGAACACGGCTTCGGGCCCATCATTGATTTTTTTTGGTATATGAACCCGGAATACTCGATCAACATGTTTCCTCATCCCATGATTCGTCGCGGCATTCAGGAAGCACAGTATGCCCGCGACGAAATCGGCGCAGATGGTACGGAGGGCTATCGCCTGGCCCCGCCCATGCGCTTCATGGATGACTATGTCTTCTTCCGGGTCTCCTCGGACCCTTCCTTGACTCAGGAACAATTGGTCGGTGAACTGGCCGGATTGCTGGTGGGCAAACATGAGAACCTAGGCCCGGTCAAACAAGCCATTGACATCCTGGAGCAATTCTGGACGAGCCACAAACTGGAAGACATCGAGAAATCGGAAAAGCTTTTCCGCGAGTTGTTACCTGAGGAACACTCCCAACGTCTTCGATACATCAGCAATGGCGTAACTTTCCTGACTTATGTGGTTCGTCTTGCGCAGCCGGGCCTTACGGCTGAGCAGAAGATCAAGATCAAGGAAGACTTGTTCAGAACTATTATGCCAATGTTTATCTTCCAGGGCCTGACTTCGGACGTCGTCTGGTTGCCGGAAGCCGTTCGCTTCTTTAACGCACGCGTGGACATGATGGTGGAGGACTATGTGAGTCCGGACCTTGCCGGCTCACCTTACCCTGAAGTCGTGGATCGCAGCATTTACCCTAAGGCAACTTCGCAGCCATTCAGGATGAAGTGGCCAGATGATGCAACAGCACCATTGCAACATTGAATCGCGAGACTCAGTCAACGTCAGCAGTGGCGCACAAACGAATCAAGCTGCGCGCGTCGAAGTAATCTACAAGTGTGTCCAACGCGGAGTCCCCGTTCGCGTAGCCTGCGAAGCCGAGACGAGAGCAACGGTTGCTACCGCTCCCTTCACCGGGGAGTTCGAAGAAGACTCATGATCGCGTTGCGGGAGTTGTCTGGCGTGAGCTCGAAACAAAAATGCCGTGGGTCGACCCTTTTAAATAGTCACCCGGAACCATCGTAAGGAAGTCTACTTCTGGCCGGAGAGTTCGGCAGCATGCGCCGCGCCTCGCACAGCTCCGCGTCGCCCGGGGGCATTTGCGAGTGCTGTTCTAAATTCTTTCAGCGCTAGAGTCGGATGACTCTGCTCCAGGAGCAGGTAGCCGAGTTGCTCGCGCGCCGGAATAATCGGCCCCGGCGTCACCGGAAGCTTCTCGATGGCGTCCTCCTCATCGGCGGAAGCGCGCATCAGAACTGTGGCTTCTATCGGTTTCCCATCCGCCTGTGCTGACCAAGCCATCACTTCGCGGATCAGAATCTCGACCTGATTGGCCCAATAGTCGTTACCTAACGTACGAAGACACTCTCCAATCTGTCGCAATCTATTGATTTCCGTGTGCGCCTCGCTGGCGTGTCCGCTCCTAGCGAGTCCTAGGCCCCGAGCCCAAACCGCAATTGCGACTACATGAGGCGGGGCTCCTGTGGGCGGAACGATGCCGGCAGCATCAGCCCATTCACCCCGTTCAACCGCGTAACGAATCGGCATCGCGGTGGAGGCGTAGGCCACCTTGAAGTCGCCGGCGTTCATCGGGGGCATGTTTTTTAATTGCTGAATGACCTGAAGCGCATCGTCATCGCGTCCACTCTGCAGATAGGCATACACCAGATAATCCATCGCGTGTAGCTCTTCTCCCGTGTCGCCCTGCTGGTGTGCAGCTTTCCTTGCCGCAAGGTTGGAAGTAATGGACTCTTCCCACATGCCGAGTCTCGTGAAGATATGCGATGGCATGTGCAATGCGTGTGGAGCTGAGGGTGCAATCCGGGAGTAGGTTTTTGCGGCCGCGAGGCCTCGTGATGCGAGTTCCGCATTGTCGTAAGCATGGATGAGGTAGTGAGGGATTCCCGGGTGCAGAGGGTAGGTGCGATAAAGCGGTTCAAGCAAATCGGCAGCCTGCTTCTGCTTCGTATGCGTCTTGTCGGCAGGAGACGCGTTCGCTAACAGGGCAAGCGCGTAAAACACCTGGGCTTCGACGTCCTTCCTGTTGTGGGCGGCCAGACCGCCCATCGCACGCTCATAATTCGAAGCCCGCGTACGGTACGGAACTGTCGCTGCGTCCTGATACAGCAAGCCCAGCGCACGGATGAACTCCCGTTCGCGCTCCGAGCCCGCCCCGATCTGCTGTGCCTGCTGGATTTCTCCTTGCGCAATCGAAATTGTGGCAGGCAAAAGTGGTGGATCCCAAAGCTGGTGAAAGTACGCCATGGCAATCCCCCAATGTGCGATAGCACACTTCGGGTCCAGTTCAGCCACACGCTGAAATGCATTTTCCGCGGACGTGTAGGCGAAGGAGTGAAGCAGAGCTACACCTCGGTTGAACGGCTCCTGAACTGCCGCGGTGCAAGATATTGGAAATGATACTTCACCCAGTTTCTCAGGTTCGCCGTGGCTGTGTGGTTCCTGTGCTAGCGAGAAGCGGAAGAGGAACAGGAACAGCAGGGTTAGAAAAATGTTCCACGAACTGGATATCCCTATCCCCATATACGCGACCCTTTATTGATCTCCCGACTTTTACGTTCGAGTCGGCCAGCATTGCCCTTTGATTGAGGCCTGCTTCGTGACGCCGGTTCGCAAGTCACAGCCAAACCGGAAGTTAGGTTTAGGTTATGAAGCAAAACAGGCCTTGCCACAAGTATGCACCTTCTCCTCGTCTCTTCTGATGTTGTACAGGAGTTTATCTCTGGATCATCCCGCGCTCAAAACGGGTGAGTCGCGAAAACCACCCCCCGTGGAGGAGACCAAGGGCTACTATTTGTCTGAAGCAAAATAGTTCGCCATCATCTCATGTGACCAATTGGGTTGCCGGATAGAGGATCGGTCCGGGAGGAATTCCGCAAACACAGGCTTGATGTCTAACACGGGGGATCCGTGCAACGCATCCAGACCTTTCACTGTCAGCCTAAGATCCTGAACCGAGACCAATCGGCAGATGGTTGCGGCAATTCTGTTGGGTCGTTTCTTCCCCCGCTGAGCAAAGATGCCAACTTCAGGCCATCGCACATCACCTCGGGGACGCCTGCGTCCGGTGATAATCGAACCTTCATCTACGCCGTGCAGGTGAAACAAGACTTCCACATGGGAGAACTCAGAAAGGCCTTCCAGTGCTTCGGGCGAAAACCTATCACCATCCAAAATGATTTCAGAACTTACTTCGCCCCAAAAGTCTTCCCGTGGCCCTTTCTCGGCGGAGCGCACCCAACCGATAGGAGACAGATGAATGTCCATTGCAGAGTCCTCCAAATAGGAAGCAGCATAGCGTCATTTTAGCCGGGATGATTCAACTAGAAAAAATAACGGACCTCTGCTGTTGCAGCATGACCTATCTTGCCCTGCGGCAGCAAGCCAAAAAGGCCTATGGCAGTTTCATTCTCTAGATTCTGCTGGAGCACCTGCGAAACGAACTGGCCCGATTTGGATGGTCCGGGCACAGCGCAGGAGGTGCTATCGCTGCGCGAAGGTGACATCAGCGTCCCGGACTTCTTCGCATTCTTGCGTCGAAATCATTAGCTGCAACGTAGATCGCGAGGAGAGAATGCCGTGGTCATCCCTTTCCAATTACGGGATTTGTATTTCCACAGGACGGGGGCTAGACTTGTCCACATCTCGTCAAATAACAAGGAGGGAAGATGGCAACAGCAAGAATGCCCCCACCAATTGCCGATGACCCCGTGAAAGTTGATCCCAAACACTACAAGGTCGAATTCGAGAGTGATCGGGTCCGCGTCATTCGCATCCACTATGGGCCGGGCGAAAAATCGGTGATGCACAGCCACCCGGAATCCGTTTGCGTCTTCCTTAGCAACGCCCAAGCAAAGTTCACCTATCCCGAGGGGCGGACGGAGAATATCAATGTAAAAGCAGGAACGGTGCTGCACATGGATGCCTTCACTCATTTGCCGGGAAGCACCAGCAAAAAGCCATTCGAGCTGATTCAAATCGAGTTGAAACGCTAGGCAGACTTCTGTCATTACAATCCAATGGGCGAGAGCGGAATTGCTCTCGCTCTTGTTCGTTAGGGCGTCAGATGCAAAAACATCTAGCAGGATTCATTCAACCCGAACAGGAAAACTTTGCCAATAAGGAGAAATTGACATGTCCTTGATGCCCGATCCAACCTTTTATCCCTCGCCAGGCTTGGCGATGAAGGCTGCACCGGAACGAATCGCGTACGTCGCCCTGCTTAACGTCGGCCACGATGGCAGGCGCGACGCGATGGGAGTTATTGACCTGGACACGCGATCTTCCACGTATGGTCAGTTCCTCGGCCAGGTGGATTTCCCCAATGGGGATAATGAGTTGCATCACTTCGGCTGGAATGCATGCAGCGCATGCCTCTGCCCTCAGGCGCCGCACCCGCACATGGAGCGCCGCTATCTGGTCGTACCGGGTATTGGGTCATCCCGGATTCACATTCTCGATACAAAAGCGGACCCAAATCATCCCAAGATCGTGAAGGTGATCGAACCGGAAGAGTTCATCAAAAAGACAGGCTACACATCACCACACACCATCCATTGTGGCCCGGACGGTATCTATGGCAGCGCACTCGGTTCTGCCAATGGCGACGGCCCCGGCGGCATTTTCCTGATGGATGCCAACACGTTTGAACTCAAGGGGCCCTGGGAGAAAGACCACGGCCCTCAGAATCTGGCCTACGACTTCTGGTGGCATCTCGGACACGACACTGTGATCACCTCAGAATGGGGCACTCCGAACATGGTGAAGAACGGCCTCAACCCTGAGTTGCTGCTGGACGGAAAGTACGGCCGTAAGCTACACATCTGGGATTTAGATAAGTGCCGCCATCTACAGGAGATTGATCTAGGCGCAGAGCAACAGATGGTGCTTGAGCTTCGGCCCTCGCACGATCCCAAGAAGACCTTCGGATTCGTCGGTGTGGTCATTTCGCTCAAAGATCTTTCATCCTCCATCTGGATGTGGTATCGCCAGGATGGCGGTAAGAACGGCAAATGGGGAGTCCGCAAGGTGATTGAAATTCCTGCCGAGTCGGCCAATCCAGCACACCTGCCACCACTGCTGAAGGGTTTTAAGGCGGTGCCGCCTTTAATCACCGACATCAACCTCTCACTCGACGACCGCTTCCTCTATGTTTCGTGCTGGGGCACAGGGGAGTTTATCCAGTATGACGTCTCCGATCCGGTGAACCCGAAAAAGGCCGGCTCGATCCACCTCGGTGGAATCGTGCGTAGGGCAGCTCATCCCAAGAAAGCCGGGCAGGCTTTGAACGGCGGTCCACAGATGGTGGAGATCAGCCGCGACGGCAAGCGCGTCTATTTCACCAATTCGCTCTACTCCCCCTGGGACGAGCAGTTTTATCCCGATGGTGTAAAGAGTTGGATGGTAAAGATCGACGCCAACCCAACGGGTGGGATGAAGCTTGACGAAAGGTTCTTCGTCGAGTTCGACGGGTTGCGTGCCCACCAGGTTCGTCTGGAAGGAGGAGACGCTTCTTCCGATTCCTATTGCTACTCGGACGAGAAATGACCCATGCGGGGCTAACTTCGACGGCGTTGTGGCTGATGCTGCTCCTCGGCGCCTACCACGGGCTTAATCCTGGGATGGGCTGGCTCTTCGCGGTGGCGATGGGACTGCAGGAGCAAAAGGGGAGCGCCGTAGTAAGATCGCTGCTCCCCATTGCGCTCGGCCACGGCCTAGCTATCGGCAGCGTAGTGCTGACGGCAGCCTTCCTGGGCATGACGCTTCCACTTGCAGTAATCCGGTATTCCGTCGCCGCAGTTCTGGTCGGACTTGGAATTTTCTGCCTGGTGCGACATCAGCACCCGCGATGGGTTCGTATGCAAGTAGGTTTCCGTGACTTGATCGTCTGGTCCTTTCTGATGGCCTCGGCGCACGGCGCCGGTTTAATGGTAGTACCGGTTCTGCTCGGCAGCACCACTGTCGAAGCACAGGGCAGCATAGCAGGGCACACTCACACGTCTCCTGCAGCGAGCCAGCTCGCCGGGGCGCTCGCCACCGGCCTCCATACGATTGCCTATCTTGTAGTCACGGGGCTGGTGGCTTGGGTGGTTTATCGCAAGCTCGGCCTCGCACTGCTCCATAAGGTGTGGTTCAACTTCGACTTGGTATGGGCCGTTGCGCTGGTGGCCACGGGGCTTGTCACCCTCCTTATATAACCTTTCCCACCCAGCC
>Ga0335085_10012838_pt1 | contig 12316 bp, 6 predicted proteins | sample Lox_Sample_45_FD_206712 | JGI IMG/M metagenome (GOLD analysis project Ga0335085, IMG submission 206712) | Soil microbial communities from Loxahatchee National Wildlife Refuge, Florida, United States - Lox_Sample_4.5 | ecosystem: Environmental > Terrestrial > Soil > Wetlands | place: USA: Florida...
CACCTTCAGAAGGGGCGCGGAACGCCGGTATTCGGCCCTTACATTGCCTTACTGCGAAGTCCTGACTTGATGGTTCGCGTTCAGGCAATGGGGGATTACCTGCGCTTCAGGCCGGCGTTGCCGCCCAAGCTGCGACAACTCGCCATCATCTACACGGCGCGGGAAATGACCCAGCAATACGAGTGGGGCGGGCATTCCGCGAACGCGCTCGAAGAAGGCCTGAGTCCGGAGATTATCAAGGCCATCGCGGAAGGGCGGCGGCCGGCGCGCATGACCGATGAGGAAGCCCTGGTCTACGACTTCTGCGCTGAACTGCATCAGACCTACGGCGTCAGCGACGCCACCTACGCCCAGGCCGTCTCCGCTTTGGGTGAGCAGGGCGTCGTTGACCTGGTCGCACTCCATGGATATTACACGATGATCGGGATGATCCTGAACGTGGCCCATACGCCGATGCCCAAGGGTTCGGTGCCGTCGCTTCGAGCGTTTCCACAGTGAGGGAAACCGGCTGGCGCATCAAAGTGCAGCTCTGCGATTCACGTCATCTCATCGCACAAGGACCCCAGGGCTGCGCTCGCCCCGCGCCAGCCCGATGATTTTCGCGAGTTGCCTTCACTATCTTCACTGCGCATCATTTTGAGGCCACCGTGGAATGAAGCTGGCTGCCGCGAATCCATTGCAGAATCGTCCGGTATTGCCAGCTCGACTCATTCCCCGGCCAGCGCTGGCCGCCGTTGTGGGTGGCAAGGTAATCGCCCACGTTGCCCGCGCTGTCCGTAGGCCGGGTGGGCTTGACCAGAATCAGGCTGTGATCTGGGTCGCTGATGTCCACCACCCGCATGGCGTATTTGTAATTTTGTTCGCTGTCCTGGTCGGAGAATACGCCCTCGGCGTTGGGGGGCTGAAGTTTGAAGATCACGTGGCTGGCATGGCAGAACACGCAGGCCTTGCCATCCGCGCCCGGCGTGGCCAAAATGGGCTCAATCTTGGAAACAAAGTAGTTGAAATCCAGCACCGAGCCGGGCTGTACATCCTTCAACGCCTCGCTGAGTTTCTTCCCTTCCAGCACGCTCGAGGCAATCAATTTCAGTCGCGGATTATTGTCCCGCTGCAACTGCACCATGGCGGTGTGGAAGTCCGGGCGTTGCTCAACGTTCTTCACCTTGCGTAAAACATCGAGCGCCGCGGCGCGCGCATTGGCGTCGGGATCCTGCAAGGTGGCCAGAATCGTGTCGAGAACGATGGGATTCTCCAAGAAGTCCGGTGTTTTTTGGTAGGCCACGTTCTTACCGAAGAAATACTGCTGGTCCTGGGATAAGGCGCCGCCCGCCACTCCCAAATGCCGGCGCATGAATTTGGGATTCCCTGCCTCCTCCACCAGGATGGTGCGCGCCGAGCTGTGCAAGCCCGCGAAGGCCGTCTTGACCAAGGGAGCGGTTGCCGGATCCGACAGGAAATGCTCCAACGAGGCCTGCAGAGCGGCGCGCTGAACCGCCGGAGCCGAATCATTCAGACCCGCCATAATTTGACCGCGCAAAGCCGGGTCCTGCATCAGGCTCTTGAACGACGAGGCGGCGTTGATGACAGCAGCATAGTTCGCAGGCCGGGGTTGCCGCGTCAGCAGGGTTCGCAGCGACTCCACCACGTCAGTCTGTTGTTCCCAGGCGGAGTCCTCCGAAAGCGCGGCCAGCAGCGGGAGCACCACGGCCTGGCTGTCGGGGTTGCCCTGGTGGAGGATTTCCACCACCTGTTTCACCAGCCTGGGGTCGGGAGCGGCGGGCGCATCCAGGTTCAGCACGCCACGCTGTCCATTTTCATAGACGTAGCGAACGGTTTGGCGCACGTCCACACTGGGGTCTTCGGAGAGTTTGAGCGCGGCCAGAGTAAAGCGCTCGTCCTCGGCGCCGCTCAGCGTGCTGCCTGCCTTCAGCACTTCAATCTTCATAGGGTCATCCGCTCCCTGGAGGCAAGCCAGAAGGGCGTTCTCCAAGTCCGGCCCGCTACTTTTGAAAAAGTGGATGAGGTCGCTGTCGTTGCCGATGCGCGTCTGGAAGAAGCCATTGTGAACATCGTACTTGAAGTTGACCGTCTCACGATAGGGAGGGTATTCGTAACCTGGGACGTGAAGATCCGGCACACCGCTGACGTATTTGGTAAGAACGGCCGGCAAGCCGATGGAGACGGTATCCGCTTTCAGCGGCGGCAAAGAGTAGTGGCGAACGTGGAAATCCCAGAGGGCATTCAAAACGCCTTCGCGGCCCAGGGGAGTCCCTTCGCGCAGCGCCTTGGCAAGCACCTCTGCCTGGTCATGCGCCACGGCCTCATAGCCGTCCCCAATGCGGCTCTTGTCCTCATCGGTGGCGGAGGCGCGCACCCAGGCTTCCAGATAGCCGGTGTTTTCATCGAGCAAATCGTAAATGCTCTCCTCCAGGCCACGGCGCACCATGGGATTCGTGTCGGTGTTCAAGCGTGTGGCCAGGGTTGCGAGGGTACTCCGCCGCACGGGTTGCTGGTCCACCTGCCAGTAGTACCAACGCCACAAGCCCGAGGCGGCTTGAAAACGCACGAAGGGAACGGAATCGCTTACATTACCTTCCAACGCTACGAGGAGTTCCGGATCAAAGGTAAGTTGGCGGAAGTGCTGATTGAAGATGCGAGTGGCGCCCCAACGAGTGCGCGCGTCGGGCGACTTCAAGGCAGCAATCAAGAGCTTGCGGCCGGCGGGGGCAGCATCCTGCCGTCGCGACAAGACCATGCGCAGCGCATAGGCAGCGGTGGTCTGGACCATCTTGCTCGGATCGCCGAGGGCCTGAACCAGGGCGGGCATGGAGCCGGGGTCCGCCATGTGCCCCAGGGCCCGCGCTGCCGCTTCCCGCGCCAAGGGTTGATCACTCTTCACCAGCACTTGCCGGATCTCGCGCAGGGTGGGCTCAGGCGCGAGGTCCCAGAATTGGTCAAGCTGGGCGAGCAGCAAGGGCAAATTGTGCGCGGCGAGCTTCTGGGGGGGCGCAGGATAGCCGGCATCCCAGTCCTTGGCCTTCGTCACGCCCGGATAGAGAGTCGAGAGCGACATCACGGCAAACTGCGTGGCGCGGAAGGGAGTGTTAAAGCCTTGATAGACGGGGTCGCCTTCCCAACTGCCTTCCGGCCGCTGCGCCGCCAGCATGGCGTTCACGGCGCGCGCCATCCGTTGATCAGTCTCCGGCCGGTGGCCGGCTTTCGCCAGGGCGTAGACGGCATTATATGAAATGAAATCCGCGGGCTTGGCCTGTTTGTCAAACATATATGGCCAGGCGCCTTGAGGAGTTTCATAGTCGTAAAGTTGTTCGATCAGCTTATCGATCTGCGGGGCGTACTTAGTACGGTCAATCGTTGCCAGAAGCAGAATCTTCCAGCTCACGTCGATGATGTTCTCAGGCGCGCGGGCCACAGCAAGGCGCTCCACGTTGTCGCGTTCGGCGAGCCATTGAGCGTCGCTCGTTTGGTGGTAAGTCAGATCAAAAGTCTCCCAGCTTTGTGTGGCGATTTCGAAGGGGCTCACGCTGGGCTCGCAACCATCGGCCTCCTCACCCGGCATGGTCTTCAGCCCTTTGTAGTGAATCTTCAGAAACTCGGCATAGGGCTTGGTAAAGTTGGGCCGGGGCGCATCGTGCGTCACGTTCTGCTCGTAAGAATGCATGATCAAGGGAATCCGGCTCGCCACCGTGCGGGCGGTGTAGATGACCCGCACCCAGTTCGTGCCGGGCTCGCCGTAGAGCGGGCGAGTGTTGTTGTAAAGGCGGTCGGCGATAAACTCCAGTGCCGGGCGTTGCGTGGGGGCATAGCCGTTCTGGATGGCCGTCAGGTATCCGCGCGTGGTGAATTGCGAGGGATGACAGGCGATGCACAACTGCGTTTCCGAATGCTGCATGCTGGTGCGCAAACCGACCGCGCCGCGGCGCGGGGTGTTGGAAAGCCACGTGTCACCCATGTTGATTAGGAAATCCATGCCGGCCCGCACAGCCAAGCGGGGGTCGGCGTAGGGCGGCGCCGGGAAATCATACGTGTTGAGCTGATAGGACGGGTGGTTGGCGGCCACCCGCACGTAATATTCCTGGCCGGGCCGCAGCGTGCGCGTGCGGAATTTGTAAAGGCCGGGATAATTCTGCGTCGCTTCAATTTGATAAACAAACTCCCCATCGCTGGAGGGAACCACATCCGGCTGCCCGGCGGCGTTCTTGGCAAGCTGAAAAATATCGACGTCCAACGGCACATCGCGATCGGTGACGTTTAACACAAAATAGGCGAGCCGCGGCTCGGCCCCGTGAAAGGTGAATTTAAACCACTGAAAGCCCTTCATCATCGCCTGGTAACCGCCTTCCGTGGGAGAAGGCGAATAGGGGCGCTCGTCGTCACTGCCGTAAATGGTTTGACCGAATTCAAAAGGTTGGGCAGTTTGCCAGGTGTTGTTGGGCGCCGCGGCGATGACACCGGGCTTCACACCCGCGGTGTGGGCCGCCACCGGTGCGGCCGCCGCAGGAACCGCGTGCAGGGTTGCGCCCACATCCGGCATGTGTACGCCCGCGGCTGCGGACAGGGTGACGTCGACTTCACCTGGCGTTCGGGGGCGGAGCGTTAAATAGAAGTCCAGGTCACCCGCATGCAGCCACTTGGAATCAACTTTCCCGCTGGCATCGTTCGCCGTGACCAAAACCGCATCATTTCCCTGGAGTTGGGCGGGGTCCTTCGCCCAAACCGTCAGCGCGTAAAGCGAGTCGGGCCGGACTCGACCTAAATGAATTTCCCTGGCATTTTGTGAATCTGTTTGATCGGCGCGCACGGACCGGCCCACATGCAGCAGCAGGACGACCACAGCGGCCACGCCAACCAGCAGAAGCATTCCCCATCGTGCCTTTGCCCAACTCGAAGATGTCATGCTTCAAACCTCCTAAAGGTATTGCAGCCCTCTCCCTTGCGGAGAGGACGGGAGACGGAGGAGGAGACCCCACGTTTTGCACGTCGTGGGGGTGAGCGGATTCTTCACTCCGCAAGGTTCACGCACCTTGGCGCGTGCTCAGTCGCTGCGCTTCAGCAGTTCTTTCCAGCGCACCCATGCCTCTTCACGCGCGTGACGGTTGGCATCATTTGCGTCCGGAGCCTCCCCGGCACGCATAAACCCATGCCCGGCCCCTTCGTAAGTGACTGGTTCGAAAGTTTTTCCCGCGGCCTTCATCTGCTCGCGCGCGTCGGGAAGCGTCGCCCCGATGCGCGCGTCGTTGCCCGCATAGAACCCATAGACGGGGGCGCTGATATTGGCCATGGCTTCCTTGGCCGGAGGCGGCCCGTAAAAAACGAAGGCGCCGGAGAGATCGGCCCGGTGGGTCGCAAAGCGAAAGCTCTGGCCTCCGCCCCAGCAGAAACCGGCCACAAAGAGCTTGCCGTTGGACGCAGGAATCTTGTTGGCATAATCGGCAACGGCATTGAGGTCGGCCGTGACCTGGTCGGGGTTGAGATGGCTCACCGCTTCAACAGTGGGACTTCCCATGCCTCCCTGCCCTTGGGGAAAGGCATTGCTCCGGCCGCCGTTTGGCCCCATCCCGGAAAGCAGATCGGGCGCGACCGCAATATATCCGGCCTCCGCAACCTGGTCGGCCAAATCCTGCACCCAATCCGTCATGCCGAAAATCTCGTGGATGATAAGAACCACAGGCGTCTTCTTTGCGGATTCGGGATAGACGACGAAGGTCTCTACCGCACGACCCTCGTGCTTCACCGTGACCCATTCCTGATGACGGGGGGACTTCTCCAGGCGCGCTCGGGCCCAGTCCTGGGCAAGTCCAGTTGAAGAACTGAACAAGAGAAGGAAATACACCATGAAGGATCGCATTGCGCTCTCCAGATTGTCGGTGTCTAGGGGCCCTGCTTCGACCCGAATTTCCAAGCTTGGGTGAAGACAGTTCAATGATACAGCGAGGCTTGGGGGCTCGCAAGGCTTCGATTTTTCTGGCTGTCGATTTCTTTTACCCGCGAATGCCAATTTCCTGCATCAGCTTGTCGGTTTCGCGGTAAGCCTCGGTGACCCAATCTACGATTTTTGCGGGTTCGGGCGAGTACTCAAGCTCTATGCTGATAACGCCGCCGAATGCGACCTTCTTCAATTCTGCAAGATACGGGCGGAAATCCACGACACCGCGTCCGGGCGGCAAGTCACCGTGCTGTTTCCCGTCGCAATCGGAAAAGTGCACATGGGCAATGCGGCCCTGCAAGTTGACAATCTCCTCCGCCGGCGTATGGGCCAGCGCCAGGTGGGAAATATCCAGGTTCGCTCGTACGGCGGGATCGTGAACATCATTCAAGAAGTTGACCATGTTGGCCAGTGTGTTGACAAGGGAAAGTTGGAACGGCTCGAGCTCGATGGCAATTTCAATACCCAGCCCCGCGGCGTAGTTACCCAATTCGGAAACCGCCTCAACCGCCCAATTCCATTGGTCGCGGGGGGCAATTACCTCCTGCTGCCAGATATACTCTCCCAACACCAAAAGCAGGTTTTTGGCTTCGAGTTCGTAAACCAGGTCCAAATGCTCTTTGACCCGCTCCACGTGGAAACGGCGCACCGCGCGATTGAAGTCTGCGATTCCGAGCGCGCAGCAGCACACGCTGATAACGGGCAAATGGACGCGATGGCAGGTGTCCTTGATCAGCCTTCGTTCCTTGATATCAATTTCCAGGGGATCGGCGAAAATATCGATGGTATCAAAGCCGATTTCTTTGGTGAGTTGAATTCCTTGGGAAGTAGTTACCGGGGAACCGAGCCATGCCGAATTAATAAGTCCGAGTTTCATGCCTTTTCCTCCGTGATTTCCGCCGGGCGCACCGGTCGATGCTGGTCGAGGGACCGATAGCAGGCTTCAACGAGAGCGATGGTGTTCAGATTATCGCGCCCGCTCAGAATGGATTCCCTGCCCTCCTCAAGGCTGCACAACAGTTCCCCCATGGTGCCTTCAAAGGCGTCGGGAAACCATACCTGCGGCCAGGTGGGTGAGAACCAGCAGCCCGGGTCTTGCTTTGAAGTGAAACGGAGAGTGCTGGGAGCGCGCGCGGGATACGCCGGCCAGCCGATGGTTCCATCCGCCATCCCCGCGGTTCCCTCCACTCGCCACTTGATGTAAATGTCGGCCGCTCCGCCCTCGCGCGATGGTCCGGTCCAAACGTCATCCCACGCCGCGGCGCGCAATCCATTGGCGTACTCCAAAATGTAAAGCATGATGCCATCGCGGTGGGGAAAGGCGGTCCGCGGGTCCGGACGCGCGCTGGCATACACATACTCCGGATCGCCGAAAAGATAACGGAGGGAATCGAGGTGATGAATGCTCATGAGAAGCAGGGTGATTTTGCCGAGGTCTTGGGCCCAGGGCTTCCAGTGAGGGATGGCGCGCATTTCGATGGTGCCGAGCACGGGCTCGCCAAGATATCCTCGCCGCAGCACCGTCTTGAGCGCGCGAATCGAGTGGTCGTAGCGCATATTCTGATTTACACACAGCCGCACTCCGGCGCGCTCGCAAGCGGTTACCATTTCTCGCGCCTCCTGGTAATTCGCCGCCAGCGGCTTCTGTGCCAGAATCCCGCGGATGTGCGGATGCTCCAACGCCGCGTGTACGATAGGGGGTTGCGCGGCGGGCGGAACAGCGATGTCGAGAACCTCAATCCGGTCGTCCGCCAATAGCTCCTGCCAAGTGCCATGGACTTTGGGGATCCCCCGTAATTCCGCCGTTGCTCGCGCCTGGGCGGGATCGCGCGATGAAATGGCCACCACATTGAAGCCTGCGTTTTCGTACGCCAAGAGATGGATATCGCGCATGATGAACCCCGCCCCGATTGCACCAATTCGAAAATCTCTCCTGCGTGGGAGAAGAGGCAAATGTTCCAAATTAAGGTCAATGTTCATCCGATACGCTCCCTGGGAGGCCATCCCGGCAACCCGGGCTCAAACTCTGGGGTCGGAAGGCCGGCCGGCGATGGCCCGGAGGTTGCCGGGTAGAGATTTTACGCCGCGCGGCAAAGGAAATCACTGCCTTCTTTCCCCCGCGGCGGCGCGCTCCTGGCCGCACTGAACACGGCGATCCCGGCCCGCCTTTGATATACTCCGCAGGTTAACAAGCCGTTTACGCGTCTAGGAGGAAGGGATGAAATCCGCACGGTTCTTGAAAGCGACTCGCCTCATCGTTTTGGGGATCTTCCTCGGAGTGATTTGTCGCCCCGTCGCCGCCGCCCAGCAAGCAGCGAAGAGCAACCAAGCCACCTTCATCCACTGCGGCACACTGATTGATGAGGCCTCGCCAGGGTCTCGCCAGAATGTGATGGTGGAAATTTTAGGTGGCAAGTTCGGCGCCATCACCGACTACCACCCCGAAGCAGCAATGCGGGCAGGTGCGGCCTTCATCGACCTGGGCGGGGAAACCTGCTTGCCTGGCCTGGTGGATACGCATACGCACATCCTCCTGCAAGGTGACCAGAAGCCGGGTCAGTACGACGAGCAAATCTTGAAGTGGTCGCTCCCCTACCGCACGATCTGGGGGACGCAAGCCGCACGGCGCGCCCTGGAATATGGATTTACGACCATCCGCGATCTGGAGACCGAAGGCGCTTATTACGCAGACGTCTCAATCCGCGACGCCATCAAACAAGGCGTGATTCCCGGCCCGCGCATGTTCGTGGTTACGCGCGCGCTCGATGTCACCGGGGCCTATCCTCTCCTCGGTTATGATCCCGCATTGAAGGTACCCCACGGCGTCCAAGTGGCGGATGGGCCCGATGAGTGCCGCCGCGCCGTGCGTGAACAAATTGGCAACGGAGCCGACTGGATCAAGATATACGCCGACCAGCGGGTTTCCGCCGCCGGCAATGTGATGCACAGCATTCCCACCTTCACGCCGGAAGAACTGCACGCCATCGTGGATGAGACACATCGCGAGCACCATAAGGTCGCCGCTCATGCCATGGGGCTGGAGGGCGTTCACAACGCGGTGGAGGCGGGTGTGGACACACTTGAGCACGGCGCGTACATCAGCGACGATGACCTTAAGGCCATGGTGGCGCATGGCACTTGGTACGTCCCGACCCTTTACATCTTCGTCTACGCCGAAGAAATCCACCAGGCAAACGGCTTTCCGGGGTGGGAAGGCGGACTGCAGATTCATGCTGAGACCTTCCGGCGAGCGCTTCAAGCGAGAGTGAGAATCGCCTTTGGTACGGACGTGGGGGGATTTGAATGGACCGTCAACCCCGCCAAGGAATTTTCCTTAATGGTCAAATACGGCATGACTCCCGCCCAGGCGCTTCGGGCAGCCACGATTTCTGGCGCGGAGTTGGTGGACATGAAGGACCAGATTGGTTCAGTTGAGACAGGAAAAATCGCGGACCTGGTTGCGGTTCCGAGTAATCCCCTGGGCGATGTCCGCACGCTCGAGAGCGTCAACTTCGTTATGAGGGAGGGGATAGTTTACAAGGCTGCCGGCTCGTCCACCTCACCTTGAGGGCAGGCCATAAACTCCCTGCTCATTTTGGGCGGGAGTGGACAAGAGTACGGACGGGTGGTTTGGCTGCGGCTTGGCGAAGGTCCTCGTGATCTTCAATGACGGATTTCAGATTCTTCAAGTAAAAGACCCAAAAGGTAACGGCCTTGTCGAGACCGGCGGCCGTCGGGAATCCCTGGTGTTCCAGTTGGACAAGCGTATGCTCTCCCTGGGGAGAGAGCTTAAAGCGCACCTGAGTCTCTGCATCGTCGGAAGGATGTTTCCAGGTATAGGCCAGGGTATTGGCGGCCGAGAATTCCGTCACCACACCGTCTACGGGCTCCTCATTTTTCCATCGCAGATGGTACTTGCCCCCGAAACGCGGCTCTAGGATTGCCTGATCGGCGAACCACGCGGTCAACTTCCCCTGGTCGGAAAGATAGCCGAAGATGCTCACCGCATCGCTGGCGACAAATACTTGTAATGTGGCCGATCGGGCAACGGTCACAGGCCCGGTGTCCGGAGGCTTCGTGGGCCTTCCGGTGTGCTGCTGCGCATGGGCGTGGGTCAAGGCGCCCAACAGCAGAATCGGGGTGAGCAATTTTGATATCATCGGCTGGCCTCAGTGTTTTACAAGGGAAGAATGCGGGGGGATTGTAAAGCAAACTGGCGGATAGCGCAACGCGGCCCTTCCATGCTGTCAGGAACGCATAATTTTTTGGATTGATTCCTTAAGCGGTGCGGGGAGCAAACAGTTCGCGAAGGGCTTCGGGAGTTTCCACCGGTGGGTAGCAAGCTGAGGCCTTGCAAACCAGCGCCACGGGCACCCCGTCGAGAGGCAGCGCGGGCAGCGTCGCGGCAAGTCCTGCCGGCAGGTCGCCCCCTTGCACAACCGCCGGCGTGAGGGTAAATACGCGTTTACCGGCTCGCGGAATCTCATAAGCCGCGCGCAGAAGGCGCTGCGTGCGCTCATCCGCAGCGACGCCCACCACCACCACGTCAAGCGGGGCACGCAGGTGATGCAGAAGCGCCAGACCGTAAGTAGCCCCGAACAGCCCGTACTGACCTGCCTTGGGGGTGAACAGGGCCAGAGTGGCTGCGGCCTTCTCGCCGAACTCCTCGCGGTCCGCAAGTACATCCAGGCGATCGAGCACTTGGGCAGCCACCGCATTCAGCCCCGGCGTCGGAGAATCCTGGAATGGCTTGCGCTGGGTGGTTAGGCTGCCATGGCGGTCGGAGAGGTCCTGGGCCGTGTCGAAGAACCCACCTTCTTTTTCATCCCAGAAGCGGCGCAGGGTAATCTCCATGAGATCAAACGCGCGGTCGAAGTATGAGCGCGTGCCGGTGACTTCATAAGCATCGAGAAGCGCAGACATGATGAAGACCTGGTCTTCCAGCAGCCCCTCAATGCGCGGCGAGCCATCCACCAGGGTGTGATACAGGCCCTTCTCGCGGTCGTAAGCTTTGGCTATCAACAGGTCGAGCGTGGCCAGCGCCCGGTCACGTTCGGCCTCCGATCCCAAAACCCGGTACGCTTCCAGCAGGGCGGAGATCAGCATGCCGTTCCAGCTCACATAGATCGACTTATCGATGAACGGCGTCATCCGGCGGGCTCGGGCCTCGGCCATCTTTCGCCGGGCGGTTGCCAGCAGTTCCAAGACCTTTGTTTCGTCAATCCCCATGCGCTTGGCAATCGCGTCAACCGGCTGGTCAATAAACAGTACGTTTTTGGCGGGGTTATGATGCATCTCGCCCTGTGGGTCGATGTGGTAGTACAGTGCCGCCACCCGGGCTTCCGGTTCATCAAGCGCTGCGGTCAACTCTTCCAGTGTCCAGGTGAAGTAATCGCCGTCATCTTCAAGGTTGATGTCCGCATCCTGGCTGGCGTAAAACCCAGCCTCTGGATGGGAAAGAACGTTGTCAAGAAAGGCGAGAATTCCCACGGCAATTTCGCGAAAGAACTTGTTGCCGGTGACCTGGTAAGCTCGCAGGTAGTTCCCCAACAGGCCGGCGTTGTCGTAAGACATCTTCTCGAAATGCGGCACAATCCAGCGCTCATCCACCGAGTAACGATGGAAGCCACCGCCGATCTGGTCGTACACGCCTCCCCTGCCCATATGTTCGAGCGTGGTAGTCACCATGGAGAGAAGCCATTCCTGGCGGGTCTCGAGGTGAGCCTCCAAGAGCAGATCGATGGCGGTGGGATGGGGAAATTTGGGAGCCTTTCCGAAGCCGCCATTGCGCTCGTCGAACATGCCTCCGATGCTTTCGACAATCGCCTTCACAATTTGTTCGTCGGGAGACTGGCTGCCTGCCTTGACGCGCTCCACTTCCCTCAGGGCCTCGGAAATCTTATCGGCGCTTTCGTGGATTTGGTCACGGTGAGTGCGGTAATTGTGGGCGATGGCTTCCAGCAAGCGCTTCATGCCCGGGCGGCCCGACCGGTCACCGGGAGGAAAGTAAGTGCCTCCAAAAAACGGTTTACCATCGGGGGTCAGGAAGGCGGTAAGCGGCCAGCCACCCTGGCCGGTCAGCGCGCTTACCGCCGTTTGATAACGGGAATCAATATCGGGGCGTTCGTCGCGATCGACTTTGACCGGGATGAACGACTCATTGATGATGCGCGCCACTTCCGCATTTTCGTAACTCTCGCGGTCCATCACGTGGCACCAGTGGCACCAAACAGCGCCAATGTCGAGCAGAATGGGCTTGTCCTGCGCCTTCGCCTGTTCGAAGGCGGTGCTATTCCATTCATGCCAAAGCACGGGTTGATGCGCCGCGGAGCGCAGGTAGGCGCTGGCGGCCTTCGCGAGGTCGTTGGCCGG
>Ga0335085_10012839_pt1 | contig 12315 bp, 16 predicted proteins | sample Lox_Sample_45_FD_206712 | JGI IMG/M metagenome (GOLD analysis project Ga0335085, IMG submission 206712) | Soil microbial communities from Loxahatchee National Wildlife Refuge, Florida, United States - Lox_Sample_4.5 | ecosystem: Environmental > Terrestrial > Soil > Wetlands | place: USA...
GCGACGGGGAAGGCCATGGCGGCGCAACGCCAGCCGGTGAAGACCGGCGCGCACACGATGGTCGGGCAGCGGGGCGAGGTGCGCGCGCCGGGCCTCGTCTTCGTCGACGGCGCACTCTGGCAGGCGCACACCGCCGACGACTCCGAGCTCGTCACGGGCGAGGAGGTCGAGGTGCAGGCCGTCGACGGCCTCCAGCTGACGGTGCGGAGATAGGATCGAGCCGTGCTCGGGTTCGTCAAGGTGCTGCGGGAGTACGAGCGGGCCGTGTTCTTCCGCTTCGGCCGGCTACTCGATCCGCCGCGCGGTCCCGGGCTCGTCTGGAAGATCCCGATCGTCGACCAGATCGTGAAGGTCGACCTGCGGACGATCACGCTCAACATCCCGCCGCAGGACGTGATCACGAAGGACAACGTCCCCGTGCGGGTCAACGCGGTCGCCTACTTCAAGATCGTCGACCCGAGGGACGCGATCGTCCAGGTCGAGAACTACATGGCCGCTACCTCTCAGATCGCGCAGACGACGCTGCGCGCGGTGCTCGGCCAGCACGTCCTCGACGAGCTCCTGTCGGAGCGGGAGAAGATCAACACGATCCTGCAAGGGATCATCGACACGGCAACCGGTCCCTGGGGGATCAAGGTCACGATCGTCGAGGTCAAGGACGTCGAGATTCCCGGCGGGATGCAGAAGGCCATGGCCCGCCAGGCCGAAGCCGAGCGCGAGCGTCGCGCGAAGATCATCAACTCCGAGGGCGAGTTCCAGGCGGCGGAGCGGCTGAAGGACGCCGCCGTCGTGCTCGAGGAGCACCCGGTGGCGCTGCAGCTGCGCTACCTGCAGACCCTGATCGAGATCAGCGGCACGCCGTCGACGACGGTCGTCTTCCCCGCGCCGATCGACATCATCAAGCCCTTCCTCGAGCGGGCCGAGGAGAGCTCAGAGTCCGAGTAGCGGCGGGAGCTCGTCCAGCGTCGCGATCCGCGGATCGAACCCCGGGTGAATGCCTGCGCGGTCGAGCAGGATCGCGCGCATACCGAGCGCCAACGCACCCTCGATGTCGTCGGCGATCGTGTCACCCACCATCACCGAGTCGGCGGGCTCGACCTCGAGCAGGTCGAGCACCGCTCGGAAGATCGAGGCGTGCGGCTTGATGCGGCCGTGATGAAAGGAGCTGATACCTGCGTCGACGTCGAGCCCGTGATGGCGGGCGAACTCGGCGACGTCACGCGAGGAGTTCGAGACGAGGCCGATCCGGAGACCGGCTGCACGGAGAGCCGCAAGCGCGCCCGCCACGTCCTCGTAGAGCTCGAAGTTCTCGTGGCGTTCCCAGCCGCGGGTGATCTCGACCGCGCACGCATACGCGGCTTCGGCGTCGCCGCCCATCCCGCGCACGATCCGCTCGGTGAACCGGAACCAGATCTCGTCGTCGTGCTCGAGCTCGGGGTGGCGGTGGAGGTCGACGAGAGCGGCATCGCGGGCGGCCTCGTAGCGCGCGGGCTCGAGCCGGAGCCCGTGGCGCTCACCCGCGCGGACGTAGCCGTCGGGCCCGAGCTCGGGCCCCGGCCGCGCGAGCGTGAAGTCGACGTCGAAGAGGACGGCGCGGAGCGCAGCTGGGCCGCTCATCGCCCGCTACCCTATGGCGCGGTCTCGGGGTGTGGCGCAGCCTGGTAGCGCGCTCCGTTCGGGTCGGAGAGGTCCCCAGTTCGAATCTGGGCACCCCGATTTCGCCTCTCACTCTCGCCGGCCCGAACTCCAGCGTCAGGCGAGAGGACGCTGGCCCAGCCGAGTCAACTGCTACTCGGTGAGCTCAGAGCTTCTACGCGTTGCAGGTGTGGATACCCGCTAACGCTCGATTCGCGGCCGCTAGGGCGGCGGCAGTCGAACTTTGAACCTCTACCCAGAGAAGCACGTCATGTGCCTGATAGCGGATCAGGCGGGAGAAGATCGGGTGAGGAGCGTTGCCGTCGTCCACGAACTGTGACCGACGAACGTACAGACGGCTCGCAGCCTGGGGCTGCTTGCTGCGCGAACTTTTCCAATTTAGGACGGCGATCATCGTCCCGTTTGGCGGCCAGACTGTGTGGCGGTCCAACAGGCCATCGTTATCCGCGAGTTTGCCGAATCGAAAGTTGGTCAGCACGAGGTCAGTGCGACCGAAGTGTTGGACGCTTCGCGCCTGCCACCCGCTCGGCACCTGTGCACAGAAGATGGCGGCGCGTCCACTAGAGCGGAGCCCAAACGCTCCCGCTGTCGCTGCGGCGATCAGCACGGCCGCTGCTGCCACGAGCACCCTGCGTCGCCGCGTCTTACGCTTCGCCTCGGCGATCAGCGGATCGAGCGAAGAAGAGAACCGGGGAACCCGCAGTGTCATGACACCAGTATTGGTAGCACTACCCTCAGGGTCAAGAGCATCCGGCTCAGGGGTCATTCCAGAACACTGATTGACCCAAATGAGTCCTTAAGAGAAAGTAAGCAAACGGTTAGCGTGAGCGTGCCGGGGCGAGGTGGGAAGCGCGACGGCGTTCAGCTAGCCAGCCCCGGCAGCTTCATCAGCCTCAGCTGAGTGGAGGCTCGCTCAGCCGAGTGTCCGGACGCGAGGTTCCTAGCCCAACTCACCGCCGAGCTCGCTCGAATAGGCGAGCGGATCCCGCCCAAACTCCGGCGGCAGCACACCGGCACGAGCGATCAGGCGGCTCACGCGTGGCCAGCCCGCGCGCTCCGCCAGCTCCAGACTTCGCACGGCCTTGGCGATCCGCTCCTCCGTGTCACCGAAGTTGCGGAACGCCAGGTAGGTGGTACGTGGGAAGTACGGGAAACGAACAACCGGACGCAGGACGATCGTCGAGAGGATCGGGCAGTCGAACCGCGCAACCTCTTCGCGGATCTTCGGGCCGACCGTCTGTTCCTGCTCGTAGAGCAGCGCCGTCTCGAAGACCTCAGCGCGATCTCGCTCGCGGAGCTGTGTCCCGGCACGTCTTGCCCGGTGGACTCGATTCAGGGCCTCGAGAAGCTCCGGTGCGAGGACCTCGTCGGCCCCCGGGGCTTCGCCGTATCGCTTCGAGAACACGTAGTTCGCATACGTGTCGACGAAGACGGAGCGATTCGCCTCCTTGAACCCCTGCGAGAACCGGAACAACATGTACGCGCGACGCGCGCGCTCGTCCGGGTCGTAGAAGTAGCGGTACGCGATCGCCCTGCTCACCGCCCCTCGCCGCTCGTAGAAGCTGTACGCCCAGAGGGCGCCGTGGAGCGCCACCTCCGGGAAGGCGTGGTTGCCACCCGAGTCGAGGAAGATCCCGTGCAGCAGTGCCACCCGCTGGGGTATGTCACCCGGGCCGCCCGCAAGCCGCTCCGCGTGACTACGGATGGCCTCATGCTCACGGGCGAGGTCAGTCCCCATCGGCGAAGCGAGCATATCGCCGCCCCCTTAAGCCTTCAGTCCCTGGATCGCAGCGAGGAGCTCCTGGTGGCGGCGCTCTTCATCGCTCGGCGGCTCCGGCTCATCGCCTGAGGCGCGGCGCTGCTCGATGACGTCCACGGGCTTGACGACGAAGAAGAAGATCGCCGCAGCAGTCGAGACGAAGACGATCACAGCGGTGATGAAGGAGCCGTACGCAAAGACGGAATGGTTGATGGTGAACGACAGGTTGCTGAAGCTGACCTTGCCGAAGATGGCCGCGACGATCGGCATCACGAGATCGTTGACAAAGGCCGTCACCACCAAAGTGAACGCGACGCCCATGACGAAGGCGACGGCAAGGGTGATGAGGTTGCCCCGCAACAGGAAATCTCTGAACTCCTTCAACATCGCTCGCCTCCCGGTTCGACTCTGACTCGTTTGCCTCGCGATCCTCCCACGTCGGCGCTCTGGTTCCATGACGCTTGACACATTCTGATATAGGAATATGATCGGCGCGTGGCCCGCTCCTCCACGACGCTCGATGTCTTCAACGCGATCGGCGAGGCGAGCCGTCGCGAGATCCTGGACACGCTGCTCGGAGGCGAGAAGGCGGTCGGGACGATCGTCGACGACCTCTCGATGTCCCAGCCCCAGGTCTCGAAGCACCTCCGGGTGCTCAGCGAGGTCGGGCTCGTCAGCTGCCGGCCGGAAGGGCGTCGCAGGCTGTACCGCCTCGAACCCACCCGCCTGCAGCCGTTCCACGAGTGGCTCGGCCGGTACGAGCAGGCGTTGAACGAGCGCATCGACCGGATGGGCGACTACCTCGAGGAACTCCAACGAAAGGGAGAGCAGCAGTGACACCCACACGGCACGGAACGGCAGTAATCGAGTACCCGAGCGAGCTCGAGATCGTCACGATCCGAGAGTTCGATGCCCCGATCGAGCTCGTCTTCGACGTGCTCACGCAGCCGGAGCATGTGCGTCAATGGTTCGCTCCGTTCACGGACGTCGTGACGGAGTGCTCGATCGACCTCCGCGTCGGCGGGAGCTATCACATCGTCTTCGTCACCGAGACCGGGAAGGAGTGCTCGTTCAGAGGGACGTACCTGGAGATCGAGCGGCCGACCAGGACGGTGGCGACATGGCTGTTCGAAGGCTGGCCTGATGCGGAGGCCGTCGACACGGTGGAGCTGCAGGAGACCGACGGAGTGACGAAGCTGACCACGACGCTGGCTTTCCGCGACAAGACCGGCCGCGACCACATGACCCGGTCCGACGGGCAGGAGGACAGCTTCAACAAGCTCGAGGACTACCTCCGCTCCCTGCTCGACTCCGAGGGAACCGTCTCCAGTTAGCCGAGACGCCGGCCGAGATCCGCTGCCGCGCGCTCTGCTGGCGTTACCCTTCCGCCCCGCCATGTCCGATGACGGTCTGAGCGAAGGGTTGCTGCCCCCGCGGTTCGAGCAGGTGCGGCTGCTCGGCCGTGGCGGGATGGGCACGGTGTTCCTCGCGCGGGACCGCGTCCTCTTCCGCCACGTCGCGATCAAGATTCTCGCGCCGGAGCTCGCAGCCGACCCGGTGGCGCGCGAGCGGTTCGCACGCGAGGCGACGCTCGCGGGCCGGCTCGGGGCGCACCCGCACATCGTCACGGCATTCGATGCGGGCGAGTGGGAGGAGCGGCCGTACGTCGTCTTCGAGTACATGCCCAACGGGAGCCTCGCCGAGCAGCTGCAAGACGGTGCGACGCCGCCGCGACCGGAGGCGTTGCGCTGGCTCGCGCAGGCGGCCGCCGCGCTCGACCATGCGCACGCGGAGAAAGTCGTCCACCGGGACATCAAGCCGGCGAACCTGCTCCTCGACGCAGACGAGAACCTCAGCGTCGCCGACTTCGGCGTCTCTCGAAGGGACGGAGAGACGACCCTCACCGCCCACGGCGAGGTGGTGGGCACAGCCGGCTATCTCGCGCCCGAGCAGGTCGACGGCCGGGGCGCGACCGCAGCGAGCGACCGGTTCGCGCTCGGAGTCGTCGCCTACCAACTCCTGACAGGCAGGCTGCCGAGTGCGGGCCACCGTGACCTGGCGGCGCGGGTGTTCGACCGTGCGCTCGCCGAGCAGCCCGAGCGGCGCTATCCGACCGCGACCGCGTTCGTGGACGCCCTTCGAGCGACGCTCGCAGCCGATCCGGAGCCGACCCTCGTCGCACCGACACGGCGGAGGCTGCTTCCAGAGCGCACCACGCCCGGCGCCCGGCCGGTCGCCGCGTCGCCGGCTCCCGCGCGGCACAGGCAGCGCTCGCGGGCCTGGCGCACCGCGGTCCTTCTCCTCGTCGCCCTCGCAATCGCTGCACCGGCGACCGCCGGCGGAATGGTGCTCGGCAGGAGACTCGCCGGGACGCATCCGTCGCCGTCGTCCGCTCCTCGCGCGCTCGCGACGCGTTGTGCGGTCTCGCCGTTCGCGGCCGACGCGAACCTCGTCGTCTACGGCGTCGGCGCGATCGGCTTCTGCCGCTCACAGGCCGAGGCTCTCTCGACGCCGGGGGACGCGTGGGCGTATCGAGCCAACACGCACCTACTGGCTCCGGACAGCGGCCATCCGGCCGATCTCGGCCGGATCTGCGCGCTCGCTCGTGGGCAGCTGACCGCCCAGGTCTACGACGACCTCGGGCGGCGGATCGGCACGAACCTCTGCCACAGCTACGCCGCGGCAGGCTGGGAGCTCCGCAGCTAGGACGCCGCCGCCGCGGCGAAGCGCTTTCGTCCCCGCTCGCGAGCCCGCTCCGCCTCGACCTCTCGGTTCCGGGGCGGCGCGGAAGTCACCAGTGAGCGGATCAGGCGCATCGACGAGGCGGTGACCTCCTCGACCGCACGCTCGAACGCGGCCTCGTTGGCCTTCGACGGCTTCGCGGAGCCGCTTATCTTGCGCACGTACTGCAGCGCAGCCGCATGGATTTCCTCATCCGTGGCGGGCGGCTCGAAGTTGTGGAGCGTCTTGATGTTCCGGCACATGCTCCGCACGTTAACCGGATGCGCGCCGCTCAGGCGTAGTTCGCACGGAGCCAGCGCAGTCGCTCGTCGAGCACCGGGCCGAGCTCCGGGCGGCGCGGCAGCGCAACCATGAACGACGCGTAGATCCAGGCCGCATAGACGGGAAGGCACTCCGCGAGGAGATCGGCATCGTGGTCGCCGTACGCCTCGAGCGCGATGCGAGACGCGTCGTCGTCACGCACCTCGTCGGAGAGGGTCAGCGCCGCAAGGTCGAACTCGCGCGGCCCCCGACACGTCGTCTCGAAGTCGTGCCAGAGCGGCCCGGGCAGGCAGTTGGCGAGATGCGCGTCCCCGTGGATCGCCTGCTTCGGACCGGCCGGCTCTCGCAGGCCGAGCTCGCGGAGGAACTCGACGTCCGCCGACGGCTCGAGGCTGTCGACGAGCGCGGCGAGATCGTTCGTGTGCAGGAACGGCAGCTCGCCCTCGTAGTCGGCCAGCGACTCGTGGATTGCACGAAGCGCCTCGCCGGCGGCCACGGGCTCCACCTCACGCTTCGGCTCCACGTACTGCCAGAACGTGACGACATGAGCTCCGTACCGGTGCGGGCCGGGATCGAGCAGGTCGGACGGCGGCACCACGGACGCACCGGCGCGCGCCGCATGCGACGCGACGGCCAGCTCGCGGATCACGTCCCCCTCGGGCGGCCCTTCCGGATACGGGCGTCCGCACGAGATGCGCGCGACGAGTGGCAGGGGCCGCAAATGGACGAGCACGTGCCACGCGTCGCGGAGGACGATCGGGTCGTCGCTCGTGAGTCCGTGCTCCGCCGCCACCGCGACGGCCGCGTTGACCGCGCTCTCGCTCATCCGAACCCGTACGCCCCGGGAAAGCGCTCGGCGAGAAGACGGACGAGGATCGCGACCGGAAGACCGACGACGTTGAGGTAGTCCCCTTCGATGCGCTCGACGAGGGCCGCCCCGCGACCCTGGATCGCGTAGCCGCCCGCCCGTCCCTCCCACTCGCCGCTCGACACGTAGGCGGCGATGTCGCGAGCCGTCAGCTCGCGGAAGTGGACACGCGTGACCGCACGGTGCAGCTCCTCCCACGCCGGCGTGAGCAGCGCCAACCCCGACACGACCTCGTGCGTCCGGCCGGCCAGGCTCTCGAGCATCTCCCCAGCTTCTTCCGGCCTCGCGGGCTTGCCGTAAACCCGGCCGGCGCACACGACCTCGGTGTCGCAGCCGAGCACCGGGCGACCGTCCGCCTCGCCGAGCACCGAACGCGCCTTGCCGAGCGCGTGGGCAACGGGATCGTCTTCGGTCTCCTCGTACGGCGGCGCGAGGACGTCGAATGGAACCTCGAGCTGCTCGAGGATCTGCCGTCGCCGCGGCGAGGTGGACGCTAGGAGGAGCCTGGCCGCAGGCGCGCTCGCCAAATCTCCTCCGCAGGCCACTTCCTTGCCCAGTCGGCGGTCACGTAGCCGTAGTGCTCGTGTGTTTCGGCATCGGCGGGAGCCTGCATCTCGATCAGGTCGAGGAGCTCGAAGCCGTTCGCGCGCAGAAGCCGGACCCAGTCTCCGTGCGAGAGGTGGTATTCGACGGCGCCTTCGCCGTCGGCCCACGAGAAACGGTGAATCCCGAACTGTGGTCGCTGCAGCGTCTCCACGGCGGCCACGTCGTCGTCCGGCGAGCAGAGGATGACGAGGGTCGAGTTGCGGAGAAAGACCAGCTCGCCGCCGGGCCGCAGGAGCCGCGCCGCCTCGGGGATCCACTTGTAGGGATCCGCCCAGAGCGAGGCGCCATATTCCGAGACGACGAGATCGAAGGAGTCGTCGGGGAGCGGGACGTCCTCTCCGAACGCTTCGACGAACTCGAGCCCCAAGCCGAACTTCTCGTTGCACCGGCGCGCGGTCTCGAGCTGTGCGGGCGTCGGATCGACACCGACGACGCGGGCGGCGCCTGCCTTCTTCAGCCAGGCACCGAAATAGGCCGTGCCGCAGCCGAGCTCGACGACGTGCTTGCCCGCGAGGTCGGGAAGCGCAAGCAACTCGGTCTCGGGAATGCTCCAGATGCCGTAGCTGATCTCATCGCTCGCCCACTTTTGCTCCGCGACCTGGTCCGTGTACTCCGCGTTCTCCCGCGTCCAGGCCTTGACGGTCGGATCAGTCACCGAACCAGAGCGCGATCTCGCGCTCCGCCGACTCCGGGGAGTCGGAGCCGTGCACGAGGTTGTCGGGCATCGACGAGGCGAGGTCTCCCCGGATCGTCCCGGGCGCGGCGTTCGCGGGATCGGTTGCGCCGATCGTGGCCCGGAGCGTCGCGATCGCTCCTTCGCCCTCGACGACGAGCGCCCACGTCGGACCCGAGCTGATGAAGTCGACGAGCTCGCCGAAGAACGGCCTCTCGCGGTGCTCGGCGTAGTGCTCCTCCCCGAGCTCACGGCTAGCCGTGACCAGCTTCGCCTCGCGGATCTCGAAGCCGCGGGCCTCGAACCGTCCGAGGATCTCGCCCGCGAGCCGGCGCTGCACGGCGTCCGGCTTGATCAGGATGAGGCTGCGCTCGACGGCCACTAGCGCGTCGCCCTACGCGCCCGTCGCGTGCCGAGCGCCGGCGGCGTCCCCGGTACGGCAGGCTCGATCGGCGTCTCGCAAAACGGGCAGACCTGCCAGATCGGCTCGAGCGGCGCTCCGCAGCTCACGCATGCCTGCTTGAGCTTCGTCGTGCAGACGGGACAGACGAGGTACCCCGGGTCGACCTCGGCATGACAGACCGGACAACGGATGTCGGCCGCCGAGATGCGTTCCTCGATCGCCTTGATCTCGAGCTCCCGCTCGCGCACGTCTTCGAGGTACTCGGGCGGGCGGAAGAGCATGTAGATGAACGGGCCGACGAAGGGTGGAATCAGCCCGATGACCGTGGACAGTCCGACGAGGAGCGGATCCTCGATCCGCCGCCGTGCGTCCTTGTACGTCCAGTAGCCGAGCGCCAGCCAGAGCACGAATGCGAAGAACGCGAAGCCGTTGACGATGGCGTGCGAGGTGCCGGAGCTGATGAAGCTGGCGAGCGTCACAGGAGCATCCTGCCGAACAGCCGGCCGGCCGCGAAGGCAGTACTCACCACGACGGCGAGGGCGCCGGCCGCCGTGGCGAACATCAGGAGCGCCTCGGACACGTCGGCCGGATCGTCATAGGTCGCTTTGCTCGCCACTCAAGTCCGCGAGAAGGTACAGGGAGCCGGTGACGAGCACGGCACCTTCAGCGCCTGCCAGCTCGAGCGCGTGCGCACGCGCCGCCACCGGATCCGGCTCGACTTCGACCCGCTCGAAATGGGCCGAGCCGAGCGCAGCCAGCTCCGCGGCGGGGAGCACGCGGCCGTTTCGGCTCTCCGTCGCGACGAGGGTCGGGCCGAGCACGGAAAGCGCCTCGAGCATCATCCCCGGCCGCTTGTCGCGCAGGATCGAGGCGACGACCGTCCAGCCTCCGGGCACCGACGGCAGCCGCGGCAGCAGCCAGCCGACGCCCGCGAGGTTGTGAGCCCCATCCCAGACCTCGAGCGGCCTCTCGGCGCGCCGCTCGAGCCGGCCGGGCAGTGCAACGTCGTCCGCGGCGTGCGGGTCGACCGGCCGGCCGAGGAATGACTCCGCCGCCGCGACGGCGAGCGCGAGGTTGCTGCGGCCGGTGACGACGGCCACGCCGGCGCCGTTCTCCTGCGCGAGCTCCTCCCACTCGGGCTCCCCGAGCACGACGGTGCAGCCCTGCTGCACGACCGCGAGCTTCTCGGCGGCGATCGCCTCGCGCGTCTCGCCGAGCACGTCCATGTGGTCGAGAGCGACGTTCGTGAGGACGACGACGCGGGTGCGGAGGACGTTCGTGGCGTCGTGGCGCCCGCCGAGCCCGGCCTCGACGACCGCGACGTCGACCGCCGCGTCCGCGAAGGCAACGAGCGCAGCCGCCGTCAACACCTCGAACTGCGTCGCGCCGAGAGACTCCGCGGCCGGACGCACGGCAACCAACGCCGCCTCGAAGTCGGCTTCCTCGCCGCCGATGCGGATCCGCTCGCTCCAGCGTCGCACATGAGGCGACAGATACGTGCCGACCGAAAGACCGGCGTCGAGCAGGAGGGCCTCCGCGAGGCGCGCCGTCGTCGACTTGCCGTTCGTGCCGACGACGTGGATCGCCTCGAAGCGCTCCTGCGGGTCTCCGAGCTCGCCCAGCAGCGCGCGCATCCGCTCCGTCCCGAAGCCGTCGGCCGGCCACGGGCCGAGCGACTCAACCCAGCGCGTCGCGCTCGGCAAGGTACTGCGCGAGCTTCTCGCGCTCGGCGGCGACTGCTTCGGGCGCTGCGTTCGCCACGAACTTCTCGTTCGCGAGCATCCGCTCGGCCCGGTCGATCTCCTTCTGGATGCGCGCACGCTCGGCTTCGACGTCGCCCCGGCCGTCGTCGGTCGGGTGCACGACCGCCTCGAAGATCCGGGCCGCATCGCCCGTCAGCCTGATGCGAACGCCGCTCCGCCGGTAGATGCGGGCGGCGGTCTGAGCGTCCTCGATAGGCTCGACCGCCCCCTCCCACCTCTCCGGATCCGGCCAGGGCGCGACGATCAGGCGCGTCTCGCGCGCCGGGAGGTTCGTCCAGATCTCCTCGGTCACGTGCGGCATCACGGGATGGAGCAGCTTGAGGAGCCGCTCGAGCGCGGCGAACGCGGTCGCACGCACGTCCTCCTCTGCCAGTCGCGGCTTGATCGACTCGAGGTACCAGTCGCAGAAGTCGTCGAACGTGAGGTGGTAGAGACGCTCGACCGCATGCGCGAAGTCGAAGCGGCCGAGGTCGGCCTCGACCTCGGCCCGGGTCGCGTCGATCCGGGCGAGGATCCAGTGCTCCTCGACCGACGCCGGCCGCGGCTCCGGCTCGACGCCGCCGGCCAGCAACAGCAGCCGGCTCGCATTCCAGAGCTTGTTCGCGAGCTTCCGCCCCTCCTCGATCGTGCCCCAGGAAAAGCGCGGATCCTGGCCCGTCGTCATCTTCAGCAGCCCGTACCTCGTCGCGTCGGCGCCGAAGGGCTCGAGCGCCTCCTCGGGATCGATCCCGGTGCCGAGCGTGCGCGACATGCGCTTGCCCTCCGGGTTCTGCAGATAGGAGTGGATGACCGCGTCGCGGAACGGCTCCTCGCCGATCAGCTCGAGCCCGGAGAAGATCATCCGCGCGACCCAGAGGAAGATGATGTCGCGCGCCGTCGCCAGCACGTGGCCCGGGTAGTAGCGCTCGAGCTCGGGCGTCTCGTCCGGCCAGCCGAGCGTCGCAAAGGGATAGAGCGCCGACGAGAACCAGGTGTCGAGCACGTCCTCGTCCTGCCGCAGTTCCGCCGAGCCGCACTCCGCGCAAGCCTCGGGCGTGGTCTCGGCGACGGTCACGTGGCCGTCGGGGCAGTACCAAACGGGGATCCGGTGCCCCCACCAGATCTGGCGCGAGATGCACCAGTCGCGGACGTTCTCCATCCAGTCGAGGTAGACCCGCGCGAAGCGCTCGGGCGTGAAGCGGACGCGCTCCTCCTTCACCGCGGCGATCGCCGGCTCGGCGAGCTCCTTCATCGCGACCCACCACTGCGGGACGATGAGCGGCTCGACGCGGCTGTGGCAGCGGACGCAATGACCGACCGCGTGACGGTAGTTCTCTCGCTTCTCGAACTGGCCGTGCTCGGCCGCCCACTCGAGCACGCGGCGGCTCGCCTCCTCCTGCGTCAGCCCAGCGAGCTCGCCGGCGGCCTCGTTCATCAGGCCGTCGGGCCCGATCACGGCGATCTCGGGGAGACCGTGCTCACGGCCGATCTCGAAATCGGTCGGGTCGTGCCCGGGCGTGATCTTGAGCGCCCCCGTGCCGAACTCGCGCTCGACCCGCTCGTCGGCGATCACCGGCACGCGCCGCTCGACGAAGGGAACGACGA
>Ga0335085_10012840_pt1 | contig 12315 bp, 10 predicted proteins | sample Lox_Sample_45_FD_206712 | JGI IMG/M metagenome (GOLD analysis project Ga0335085, IMG submission 206712) | Soil microbial communities from Loxahatchee National Wildlife Refuge, Florida, United States - Lox_Sample_4.5 | ecosystem: Environmental > Terrestrial > Soil > Wetlands | place: USA...
ATCCCCATCAAGCCGTCGGGCGGGATGTTCACGAACTCGGGGATGTTCACCGCGCGGTTCGCCGCCGTCGCGTTCTCGACGAGGATCGCCGGGCTGTCGTTTCCATCCTCGTCGACGTGGGTCAGGAACATCTGCGTGTAGGGCGAGCGGCTCTTCGAGGAGAAGACGAGCCAGCGACCGTTCGGTGAGAAGCTGTGCCAGGAGTTCATGAGCGGCGTGTTGCACCGCATCCGCCGAGCCTCGCCTCCGTCCGCGGGCACGACGTAGAGCTGGCTGTCGGGCCGCATGAGGAGGCCGTTCTTCGCCTGGACGAAGACGATCCACCTCCCGTCGGGTGAGATCTTCGGGAAGGAGTTGCTCATCCCGTTGCCGGACGCGCCGGCGACGGGCTCCGCCTTCCCGCCCCGGCCGCCGTCGAACGGGATCCGGTAGAGGTCGTACTGGATCGGAACCTCGTTCGGGTCGTTGGCGAACGTGGCAAGGGGGCGGCCCGGCGGCCGCGGGTCCCGGGCTTCCGCGCGGGCGAAGACGAGGTACCGTCCGTCCGGGCTCCACGTGGCGTTCGCCTGGACGTACCGGGGATCGTCGGCGCCCGGCAGGGGCTCGAGCTTCCCGTTCGTCCGGTCGTACCACACGAGGATGCCGCCCGTCGGGTAGAACACCTGGAGGAAGCGGTAGGTCGGGAAGTTCGCCACGTAGTAGAGGGGAATGAGGGGGCGCTTCGACAGGGGCAGGTCGGCGAGCTTCGCGTCGGCCTCCACGTCGCGGGGCTTGATCGTCGTGACCACGTACCGGCCGTCGGGCGACACCTGCGACATGAAGCCCACCCGCAGCTGGTTGCCGAGCTTGCTGCGGAACGAGCTCCACGCGACCACGTCCTGGTTGCGGATGGTCGTCTGCGGCTGGACGGAGATGAGGGCGTAGAGGCCCTTGTCGTCCTTCGGGCCGTCGAGGTCCATCCCGAGGGTCTTGCCGTCACGCGAGAAGGAGTGGCAGTTGGCGCAAGTGTGCATGCCGGTCAGGAGCAGCCGGCTGCGCGTGTCGGCCACGTTGCGCAGCCGCCAGGCGATCAGCGGGACCTTCGCCGTCGCCAGCGGGCTGATGAGCCCTTTCTCGCCGGCCGAGGGCATGAGCGGCACGTCCCGGTAGAAGATCGGCGCCCCCACCGGGTCGGCCGACGTCCGGATCCGAACCTCTCCACGCGAGACGGGACGGCCGACGGTGCCGGCGGCGAGGCCGGTGATCGTGACCGTGGCCTCGCCGGCCTTCGAGCCCGCCCGGATCGCCGCCCAGGTCTCCGCGGGCGGCTTCCACGTCCGGGCCGCCGCCTGCTCCGGCGTCAGCTTCGGCAGTTCGTTGTCGGGCCGATGCAGCGTGGGTCGATCTCCCCGATGCGCATCCCCGGCGCGAGCGTCCGGGCGCGAATCGCGGGCGAGCCATCGGCGAACGTCACCTCGACGAGCCAGCGGGCCGCGTCCGGCGAGGGATCCCGCCAGAGGAAAGTTGGAGCCGACATGTCAGGCGGGAAGACCGACCCGCCCTGCGGGTAGTCCACGACGATCGGGGCGGCCTCTCCCGGCGCGGCGACCGCCGACCCGTTCCCTCGGGCCGGGCGCTCGATCACGGCCAGGCCGGCCAGGATCCCGACGCACGGAACGAGCCACTTCCCGCCGGACCGCCTCACGTCGCGCCCTCCGTCGAGGCCTACAAACATACCGAACGCACCGCCCCCCGTTCAGGTCAGCGCCGGCGCGCCCGTAGGGCCTCCGCCTGCGGCGCCGGCCGGGAGGCGGCGTCGAGCCAGGCGAGGACGGCGTCCACGTCGTCCGGGCCCAGCGAGCGGCCCCATGGCGGGCACAGCGGCGAGCGTCCCACGGACGCCGTGCCGCCCTCGATGATGCGGCGGCGCTCGTCCACCGGGACCCTCGCCAACGACTCCTGGAAGTCCGGCGGAGAGGGCTGGAGGTTGTAGGCGTTCTGACCGTCGCCCCGGCCCTGCGGCCCGTGGCAGGTCGCGCAGCGCTGCAGGAAGATCCGGTGGCCGAGCGCCTGGGGTGCCGACAGCGCGTCGTCCCTGAAGGCCGCCTGCAGCGCGTCCTTTCCGGGTGGCGCCTTGTGGCACCCCGCCGCGATCAGCAGGGTCGCGACGGCCGTTGGCAGCAGCAACCGGGTCCCTTCTCCCCGCCGACGGCTTGGCCCTCCGCCCCTGAGCTCCCCGTCTCTCATCGCCCCGGCCCCTTCGCCTTTCGCGCCGGCAGGCTCAGCACGTAGGCCGCAAGCGCCTCGGCCTCCGGCCGGGTCAGGCCGCGGTCGGGCTCGAGCGTACCCGGCTTCCACCGCTCCGGCTCCAGCAGCCACGCCACCGCCCAGCCCGGCTCGAGGCGCGCCCCGCTGCCGTTGAGCTCCGGGCCCACGTAGCCGCCCTTCTCTCCGGCGATGTGACAGGCGATGCAGCCGTGCCTTTCGAACAGCTCCTTTCCGCGCGCGACCGTGGCCGGGTCGGTCGGCACCGCCTTCTCGAGCGCGTCGTCCACCATCACCGTCGACAGGTACTGGGCGAGCGTCCGTGCCTCCTCGGGAAGGACGTTGAGGTGCGGCATGCGCTCCTGGAGCCCGACCCGCACGCCGTAGGGCCTGGCGATGAAGTGCTCGAGGTGCGCGCGCGTCAGCTGGGAGCCGATCCGGTCGAGGGCGACCGTGGACAGCGGCGCGCCGGTGGCGGTAACGTGTCCGGAGCCCCTGATCGTGTGGCAGGAGAGGCAGCGGTACCGCCGCACGAGCGCCCCGAACTCCCCCTGCGGCTCGTACGGCACGGGCGCGGGATCGCGCGTGGTGCGTCCGGGCGGTGCCTCCCTCGCGCGCAGGCTGAGGAGCGCCACCGTCACCGCGGCCGCCTCGTCCTCGCCGAAGCCGAACGTGGGCATTCGCGCCGACTCGAGGACGCGCTCGGGGCCGCTCACCTTGGTGAAGAGCCAGTTCGGCAGCGTGGTCTCGATGCCCCGCGCCGCGAGCGGCGCGGGCTCGAGGACGCGGTCGCCGATCGCACCGAGCTTGGGGCCGATCCGGGCGAGGCTTGGGAACCCCTCGAGCTCGTGGCACGAGTAGCAGCCGCGCTTCTCGTAGATCCCGCGCCCCTCCTTGGCCAGGGACGCGGACGGCGGGGCGTCGCTCCCGACGAAGTCCCTCGGAGGATCGCCGAACTCGGACGAGAGGTAGGCGGCGAGGTCCCGCGCCTGCTCGTCGGTGAAGCGGAAGCGAGGCATGAGCGTCTTCGGCTGGAAGCGGTGCGGGTCACGGATCCAGCTGTAGAGCCAGTCGCGCGAGGCCTTGGCTCCCACGTGGGTGAGGGCCGGGCCGAGCGTCCCCCCGCGGCCGTTCACCTCGTGGCAGGTCACGCAGCGCGAGGCGCGAAAGAGCTCGCCGCCCTTCTCGGGGTCGGCCTTCGACCAGTCCGCCCGGTCGAGCGGGAGCTGGCCGTGGGGCTGGAGGAGGAACGCGGTGAGCGCCTCCACGTCCCGCTCCGACAGCCGGAAGTCCCCCATGCGGGACTTCGGCAGGTAGCTCTTCGGCTTCTTGAGCCAGCCGCGCAGCCACGACGGCGGCACCTTGAGAGCGAGGCCGTCGAGACGCGGCGCGCGCACCTCCGCGACGTCGTGCCCCGGCACCTCGTGGCAGGCGACGCAGTTTCGGTCGGCCATGAGGGCCCGGCCCCGGGCCAGCCAGTCCGTCCCCTTCGGCCGCCGCTCCCGGTGGCAGGTCCCGCAGCGGGCCTCCATCAGCTCGCGCGAGGCCATGGGCTCCGGCCAGTACGGTATCGGCCGGTGGGCCGCCCCCCGGTACGTCGTGGCCTCGCCCTGCCCCCCGTGGCACGAGGTGCAGCCGTAGCGGTCGGGCCGGTGGATCTCGAGCCATCGCCCAGGGTGCGCGCGGAAGGGCTGGGGGGCGTCCTGGTGCTCCGGCGTCGAGATGCCGAGGTGGCACGACGTGCAGCGGTCCACGCGGTCGAGGTCGGGGAGCCAGATCTGCTGCAGCCCCGCCGCGCCGCCCTCCTCCCCGGCGGCTTCGCGCGGCTCGAGCGAGGCGTAGCGGTGCTGGAGGAGCCGCCACTCGGCGCGGCCCTCCGTCACGACCGCCCAGACGATGGTCACCGCGAGCGCCATCGAAGCGAGGGCGAACACGGCAAGGAGACCAGGCGAGATCCCCTGCCCCAGGCCCTTCCGCCTCACCACGGCCACACCCAGGCCCAGTTGGGTCCCCGGAAGAACGTGCCCACGACCGTGACCGCGACGACCGCGAGCGCCACCACCGCGAACACGGCGTTGGCCGTGCGTCGCTCGCGCGCGAACCACACCCCCACTCCGCGCGGGTGCGTGTCGACGTAGGGCAGGGCCAGCAGGGCGAGGACGAGGCCGGTGGGGACGACCACGCCCCCGAGAATCGCGCCGTAGTGGACGAGCTCCTGCAGCCCGAGGAAGTACCAGGGGGCCTTGGCCGGGTTCGGGGTGCGGGTCGCGTCGGCAATCTCCTCGAGCGGCGCGTTGAAGAGGAGCGCCGCCGCGTGCACCGCCACCAGCACCAGGACCAGCACGAGGAGCTCGCGGAACACGAGGTGCGGCCAGGCGAGCACGCGCCGGTGCAGCCGTTCTGGCGGCGCGCTCAGGCCCCCGTCCTTGCGCACGCGCCAGAAGTGCAGCGCGACGAGGAGGGCCATCGCGAGGGGCAGGACGAGGCAGTGGAGCACGTAGAAGCGGAGGAGGGCGGCAGCGCCGATCTCGTAGCCGCCGAGCAACAGGTAGCGCACCTGCGGCCCCAGCCCGGGGAAGTAGGCCACGATCGCCGTGCCCACGGTGATCGCCCAGTAGGCCAGCTGGTCCCACGGGAGCAGGTAGCCGGTGAACGAGAGGGCGAGCGTGAGCAGCAGGAGGAGGACCCCCACCGCCCAGTTGAGCTCTCGGGGTGGCTTGTAGGCGCCGGTGAAGAAGACCCGGCACATGTGGAGGAAGACCACGGCCACCATCCCGTGCGCCGCCCAGCGGTGGGCGTTGCGCAGGAACATCCCGAACGTCACCGCGTACTCGATGTCCTTCATGCTCCGGTAGGCCTTGTCGGGGTGAGGGACGTAGTAGAGCATCAAGGCGAGGCCGGTCACGGTGAGGACCACGAAGAGGTAGAAGCTGACGAGGCCGAGGCCGAGGGTGTACGACGGGCGCAGCACGTGCGCCCGCACCCGCGTGGGGTGCACGTGCAGCACGAGGCTCGACAGCATCGCCCGCAGGCGAGCCTCGCGCGTGCGCGGCCAGCCCACGCGGAAGACCGACCGCCACAGCCGCCGGGGAATGTCGCCGGTCATGCCTTCAGCCGGAACGACGGGCCGACCGTGCGTCGGGCGTCGACGATCAGCTCGCCGCGCCGCGAGAGGCTCATGGCGAAGCGCGGCAGGGGCCAGGCGGCGGGCCCCTTGCGCACGCCCCCGTCCTCCCCGAACGCGCTGCCGTGGCACGGGCAGGCGAAGCCCTTGCCCTCCTCGTGGTTGACGTTGCAGCCGAGGTGGGTGCAGACGGCCGAGATCGCGTAGAAGCCCTCGGGGGTGTTGAAGACGAAGACCCGTCGCTCGGCGACGAGGGTCACGCTGGCGGGCGGGAAGTCCTGCGGGCGGCCGACCGGGAAGCGGCGAGGCGGCTCGTACAGGACGTCGGGCACCACCGAGCGCGCAAGTGCGCCCAGCAGCCCCAGGGCCCCGGCCACGAGCCCCGCCGTCCCCGTGACCACCACGAGCCGGCGCCGGGAGTCCGCCTTCTCGGGAAGGGCGGCGCCGCCCGGGCGGTGGGCGGTCGGGTTCACTTCTCGAGCACCAGGTCGAGCTTCAGCGGCTTCCCGGCCGCGACCTCGAGGTCCTGCTCCAGGCCATCCTTCTTCTCGTGCCACACCACGAGCCGGTACTTGCCGGCCGGCACGTCCCGGATCAGGAACGCGCCGGTCGCGTCGGTGACCGCGAAATGGGGCGTGTCTACGACCACGACGTAGGCGAGCATGTCGGGATGGATGTTGCACAGCTGGCTGTAGACACCCGGCTTCTTGAACACGTAGTCCTTCGTGTCCCCGGTCGGCCAGGTGCCCAGGTTGTACCGGCCCTCGGGGGAGTACACGTTGTGCGGCTCGGGGTCGTTGTTCAGGAACCGGATCGCCGACCCGGTCTGGATGACGGTCACGTGGGGGATGAACCGGAAGCCCTTCTGGTCGATCTTGGAGGGTTCCGCGGCCGGCGTGACCTTCAGCCCGGGAGCCTCGAGAGTCACCACGGCATCCGCGTTCGTCTTCATGCCCTTGACGGTCACCGTTCCCCGGACGACAGTCGGCGCCGCGGCGCCCGCGAGGGCGGCCCCGAGCAGGAGGGCCGCCGAAGAGCCGAGAAGGGTGCGCGCACGGCTCACGGCTTCTTCGGCTCCGACGCGGCCGGACCGCCGGACTTGCCGATGAGGTTGGGACCCTGGGACGCGTGCGGGACAGGAGGACGGGCGAGAGCCCACGCGACGGCCAGGACGGCCAGCCAGGCGGCGGGTGCGAGACGAGGGGTGCAGGGGAGCCAAGATCCTCAGGATGTGGCCCAGGCCCCGCGTGAGGCGCCCGCGGCCTACCGCACTACGCCACCATTATAGGCCCGCGCAGGCCGGTGCCGACTGCGCGAGGACGCGGGGTCGCACGGCGTCTCGCCGGCCTTCTAAGTCCTTCTGGCGGTAAGTGAATACCGTTCAGAATCTTGACTCTATGGGTGCCCCATAGGCATTGTGCCACTCGGAGGATCTTGACAGGTCTTCACAATTCTGAACAAGATGCTCCCGCATCCGCATGGACCCGCTCGCGGCGGCTCATCCCCGAGCCGGCCGCGGGCGGGGGGGTCAGGCACCCCAACGCGGTCCTCTAAGGGGGGCGCAAGGAGGTTCCAGGGGCCGGCCGCTTCCGTCGTCGGCCGACGAGCGGCTTCCTGGGATGGCCTCACTTCGCGAGTTCGAGCACCACGATCGTGTCGACGGGATCGAGGGCCGCGGGGTCGAGGTGAAGGAGGAGCGCATCCCGGTCGAGGGTGAGCTTCACGGGCTTCGCGGTGCCGAACACCGTGGCCGCCTTGACCGGCTTCGGCGGAAGCGGGAGCGCGAGGACCTCGTCCTTCCAGTCGAGGACGTGGACGAAGACCCGGTCGCCCTTGCGGGTGGTGACGCCCCACGGCCGCGGCGGGATCGGTCCCCCGCGCGTGCCGTAGATCGTCTCCCCGTTCTTCTTCAGCCAGTCCCCTACCTCGGCCAAGCGCTTCACGAACTCGGGCTGGATCGTGCCGTCCGGCCGCGGGCCCACGTTCAGGAGCAGGTTCGCGTCGTAGCCCGCCGCCTTCACCAGCAGATGGACGATCTCGCGGGTCGACTTGTAGCTTCCGTCGTTCTTGTTGTAGCCCCATGAGTTGTTGATCGTGTCGCACATCTCGAAGGGCAGCGTGCCGATCTCGACCTTGTCGTTGAAGCCCGTGGTGTTGGCGCCCGGCAGATCCTTCTCGAACATCTGGAAATCCTCGCCCGGGTTCGGGAGGCGGTGGTGGTTGCTGCCGACGAGAGCGGCCGGCTGCAGGTCGTGGATGAGCTCGTAGGTCTTGCCGAGCCTCCAGTCGGCCTCCGGCTTGTCCCACCAGCCATCGAACCAGATCCCGCCGATCTCTCCGTAGCCGGTGAGGAGCTCCCTGAGCTGCGCGTCCATGTAGTCGAGATAGCGGTTCCAGTCGCCCTTGTCGTCGCGCCCGGCGAACCGCCCGGTCCCACCTCGCGGGAAGTAGTCGGGGTGGTGCCAGTCGAGCTGCGAGTGGTAGAAGAAGAGCTTGATCCCCTCCTTGCGGCACGCCTCGGCCAGCATCTTCAGGACGTCCTTGCCGTAGGGCGTCCTCTCCACGACGTCGTAGCCACTCACCTTCGAGTCCCACATCGCGAAGCCGTCGTGGTGCTTCGAGGTGATCGTGATGTACCGCATGCCCGCCGCCTTCGCCATCGCGACCCAGGCCGCGGGGTCGTACTTCAGGGGGTTGAAGGCGGGAGGCAGGTCGCGCTCGTACTCGGGGATCGTGAGGCGCTTCTCCTGCATCACCCACTCGCCTTCGCCCCGGACGGCGTAGACGCCCCAGTGAATGAAGAGGCCGAAGCGGGCCTCCTGGAACCACTGCCGTGCCTTCAGGTTCTCCGGCGACGGCGTGTAGCCCTCCTGCGCGGCGGCAAGGGCGGGGAGAGCGACGAGGAGGGCGAGGAGCGGAGCGCGTCGGGTCATGGGACCTCCGGGGGCCTGCGGCCGGACGGCAGCCGCCTCGATTATAGAGAGCTGGGCCCCGCCGCCCCCCTGGATCCGATGACTCAGCCCGCCGAGCGTCCTCAGAGGCCGATCTTCGCCAAAACCTCCGGCGGGCAGCCCTTCCACTCGGCGACGAAGGTGTTGCCGGAGTATCGCAGATCCTCGACCCCCATCCGGCTGGACCAGAAGCCCGAGGCCACGAGGTCGCGGAAGAGCGTGAAGAACGCCGCTCCCGGAGCCATCTCCGGGCGGGCCTTCTCCGGCCACGCGATGTCGTCTAGGACTGCGGTCCGCTCGGAGGGCGAGCAGCCAACGAAGGCCTTCTTGAATCGCGACCGGCACTCGCGGTCCAGCCAGGCCAGGCCGCCCCGCACCCGCGTCTGCAGGTTCTCGCGCTCGCGGGGCTCCGCGAGCGGGTCGCCGAGGACGAAGTCGACGAACTCCGGCGCGAGGGCGTCGGTCGCGCTGCCCGAGCGGTCGTCGGCGGGGATCACGAGGTCGGCGAGCCGCCGCACCGTGGCCCACTCGTGTGGCGTGAAGAAAGTGGGGGCCGGAGGCTTCTCGCCGGCAGCCCTCGACGCCGCCTTGTGCACGTGCGCCTGGGCGGCCTCGAGCCGGGCCGGCGAGAGGGCGAGGCCGGCCGCGAGCGGGACCGATCCCACGCGCCGAAGGGCCTCCCGCCGGTCGATGCCGGGGCCGGCCTCGTCCTTCCCTTCCGTCCCCCGGCCGCTCACAGGTTCCCCCTTTTTCGCTCGTCGGCGATCCGCTCGGCCGTCCGGAGCGCCAGGGCGAGGATCGTCCACGTGCAGTTCTTGTGGGCGTTGCTCACGAAAGGCCCTGCGTCGGCGACGAAGACGTTCCGGACGTCGTGGGCCCGGCACCACTCGTCGAGGACGGACGTCCGCGGGCTCTTCCCCATCCGGGTCGTGCCCGCCTCGTGGATGATCTCGCCCCCCGTCGAGATGCCGTCCTCGGTGGGGGCCAGGCTGCGGGCGCGCAGGCTCCGGTTCCGCTCCACGACCTTCCCTCCCATGGCCTCGATGATCCCGGCCAACGTCCGCCGCATGTGCCGCGCCTGGGCGAGCTCGTGCTCCGACCACTCCCAGTGAAACCGCAGGACCGGGATCCCCCACCGGTCGACGGCCTCGGGGTCGATCTCGCAGTAGCTCTTCTCGTTCGGGATCATCTCCCCGCGGCCAGAGAAGCCGACGAAGGCGCCGAAGGTGCGGCGGTAGTCGTCCTTCAGCGCCTGGCCGTAGCCGCCGCCCTGGACCTGCTCGATGCCGCCGCCGAAGCCGTAGCCCGGCATGTGCCGCCCCCCGCCGAGCTCGACGTGGTAGCCGCGCGGGAAGTCGAGGGTCCGGTTGTCGAGCCACCACGGGATGTAGACGTGCATCCCGCCCACGCCGTCGTCGTTGTGCGGCGGCAGGTCGGCGAGGGCCGGGATGAAGCCGGCCACGCTCGTGCCCACGGAATCGGTCAGGAAGCGGCCCACGCAGCCGCTGGAGTTGGCGAGGCCCGCCGGGTGGCGGGAGGAGCGGGAGTTGAGGAGAAGACGCGCCGACTCGCAGGCGCTCGCGGCCAGGACCACGATCCGCGCCCGGACGTGGCGGTCCCCGCCGGTGGCGGTGTCGACGTACGCGACGCCGGTCGCGAGGCCCTCGGCGTCGGTGGTGACCTCGCGGGCCATGGCTCCGGTGACGATGCTCAGCCGGCCGGTGGCGAGGGCCGGAGGAAGGAGGACGGAGGGCGTCGAGAAGTTCGAGCCCGTCGAGCAGCCCCGGCCGCACTGGTTGCAGTAGTGGCAGGCCGGACGGTCGCCCAGGGGCCGGGTCAGGATCGACATCCGCGAAGGGATCACGGGGATGCCCAGGCCGTGGCACGCCTTCTGGATCGCCAGCTCGTAGCAGCGCGGCTTGGGAGGCGGGAGGAACACCCCGTCCGGCTCGTTCTCGAGCCCTTCGTTCGTGCCGAAGACCCCCACCATCGCGTCGAGGCGGTCGTAGAACGGCTTCAGGTCGTCGTAGCCGATCGGCCAGTCGTCGCCGAGCCCGTCCCGGCTCCGGGCCTTGAAGTCCCAGGGGCCGAAGCGGAGGGAGATGCGGCCCCAGTGGTTCGTGCGCCCGCCGAGCATGCGTCCGCGGAACCACATGAACCGGCTGCCCGGGGCGACGGTGTACGGCTCGCCCTCGATGTCCCACCCGCCGAGGCAGCCGTCGAACTCGCCGAACGGCCGCCCGCGGTGGCCCTTGCCGCGGCGAGGCGAGTCGTAGCTCCAGGCGAACATCGCCCCGTCCTTCGCCGCGTCCCAGGCCGGCCCGGCCTCGAGCATGACGACCTCGGCCCCGGCCTCGGCGAGCACCTTCGCCGCCATCCCTCCGCCGGCCCCGGAGCCGACCACGCACACGTCCCACGTCCTCGCCGGCGTCAGGACCTGCATGGCGGCACGCTACCCTCGCTCCCGGAACGCGTCAACCGGACCGGCTCCCAGCAGCCTTGCTACGGCCGTGAACCCCGGCGGAAGGCCTGAGGGGTGACCCCGAACCAGCGCCGGAACGCGCGGTGGAAGGCGGCCGGCTCCGAGTAGCCGAGGAGGTACGACAGCTCGTTGATCGACAGCGTCGAGTCCTCCAGCTGGCGTTGGGCCGCCTCGCGGCGCGTGGCGTCGAGCAGCTCCTGGTGCGAGAGGCCCTCTGCCGCCAGCCGCCGCTGGAGCGTGCGGGGCGAGGTCGCGAGCTGGCGTGCGGTCCCGGCGATGCGGGTGTCGCCGCGGGCGAGCCGGCTGGCCAGCACCCGTCGCACGTCGTCCGCCACCATCCCTCCCGGTCGAATGCGCGCGATCGCCCCGTCGGCCTGGCGCTCGAGAACGCCGCGCAGGACCGGATCGCGCCGGCGCAGCGGCAGCGCCCACGCCTCCTTCGTGATGCGCAGGCCGTTCCACGAGGCGCCGGGCTCGATCGGGCAACCGAGGACGCGACCGAGCTCCCCCGGGTCGTCCGGGTGGTGGGAGAAGGACACGCGGGCGGGCGCGAAGAGCCCGTTCGTCTCCTCGCGCAGGTGGAGGACGATGAGCGAGGCCGAGAACTCGGCGGAGAACCCCTCCGCGGGCGCCGTCATCCGCAGCTCGATCGGGTCGGCCTCCTCTCGGACCTCCAGCCCGACCGGGCTCTCCACGAGGCGGAAGTAGCGGGCGAGCTGCCGGATTCCGTCGCCGACCCGGTCCGAGGTGACGACCAGGTAGTCGAGGAGGGGGAAGGCACCGATCGGCGTCTCCAACGCGAGGCGGAGGGCCAGGTTGGGGATGAAGCGCTCGCGCTGGGCCCGGGACACCAGGGCTCCGTAAGCTTCGCAGGGCACCCGCCCGTCGGGGTCGTCGAGGTCCGGGCGCCTCCTCCCGTCCGCCGCCAGCAAGGCCTCGACGTCGTACCCGAGCCTCGCCAGGGCGTCGGCCAGCGCGCGGACGTCGCTCGCCGGCATGGTCTCCACGTTCGAAGAGGCTGCCGCCCGCACGGTGGCGCCGGCGGTCAGTCGATTGGCGCTCGCGGTCATGGCGTGCGCTGCCACCCAGGACGCATCATGCACTCACCCGTTCACCCGTCACGTCGAGGAGGTGTCCATGCATTATGGCCGTTCCTGCATCTGGCTGGGGCTCGGCGCCGTCCTGCTGGCCGTCGGCAGCCGCTCCTCCGCCTTCCCGCTCGCGATGTGGCTGGCCCTGGCTCTCCTCCTGCGGGCGGCGCGAACGCTGCCGCCGTGGCCCGGAGGGCCCTTCCTGCTCACGGCGCTCTACGTGGCGCTCGCGATCGGCAACCGCGGCGTTCTCCCGGTCGGCGACCCTCTCTACTTCCTCGTCATCACTGCCATCGGCGTCCCGACGCTCCTGCCCTTCGCCGCGGACCGCCTGCTCGCCCGGCGCGTCCCGGGATGGGCGGCGACGCTCGCCTTCCCTGCGGCCTGGGTGGCGGTCGAGCTCGTGAACGCACGGCTCGCGCC
>Ga0335085_10012841_pt1 | contig 12314 bp, 6 predicted proteins | sample Lox_Sample_45_FD_206712 | JGI IMG/M metagenome (GOLD analysis project Ga0335085, IMG submission 206712) | Soil microbial communities from Loxahatchee National Wildlife Refuge, Florida, United States - Lox_Sample_4.5 | ecosystem: Environmental > Terrestrial > Soil > Wetlands | place: USA: Florida...
GGGCTCTTCCTGCGCAGCGGCGAGAAGAGCTATATCGCCGCGCTGCCGACGCAACGCATGTTCCGCAGACTCGACAGCTCGGACCCGATCATCTTCTGGGGGGTGGTGCCGCTTCGCGGCGTGGCGCCCGGGCTCTACCAGATCGGTTACGTTTTGCGACGCAATGGCATGGCGGAGATCGTCGCCAGCGATGCTTCGGTCCTCGTGCCCTGAGCGAGCATCGGAAGACGGGGCCTGGAGGCAACATCCCGCGTGCCCGCTCTCACCGGCCTGCCCCGATCATTCATACACCCGATAGCTCCTTCCCTCCTGCAGTCGCGTGATGCACTTCGACTGCAGCAGCTCCGTGGACGTCGTCGCGAACGAAGGAAACACTTTGCTCAGGCACTTCGTCGGATGCTGGCCCGATTCAGCGATTCCGGCCGATGGGAGCGCGATGAACTGTGCCTGCTGGCACTCGCCCCAGATGAGCGCGGGACTTATCGTCACGGGCAGGTTGTCGATGTCGATCACCTGCGGCACGCTGTAGTAGTGGACAAACGAGTCGCGAAATGCTTTGCCGTCACCGCGACCGCGCCAGAAGAGATTGTCGAATTGAAACACATGGTATCCGGTCGCTTGCGACTCGAGGTACTTCGCAACGCTGTATGGAATGCTCTGGTAGTCCGCGACTTGCGCCGCCGTGACCGGCGCGAGGTCGAGTGCGCTCTGGAGTGCAGCAGGTTTTACCGCGTCGATCGCGGCAGGGCCCGGTTGTCCGCTCGTGCCAGGAGCACCATGGCAAGCCGTACCGTCGGCATCGACCCAGTAGAACAGGACGAAGCCGCCGATGGGATCGAGGCCGATGGGCGTCTTCGGGTCCGTTCCCTCGTAGAAACGTCCCAGCCATACGCAGCCGGTAAGCGGCGCCAGCGCTATCAACAGCAGCGCCATATCATGGGCGACCCGCTGCACTACTCCTCTCCCGGTCAGGCCTAGCGCTTTAAAGCTCAAACACATCCGCATAGACGATCCGCTCTCGCACAAAGTCGAGCGGTGAGGTCGACACGTTGGGATCACCCGCAACGATATCCGAGCGCAGGTAGGTTTCCGACTCTGTGATCAGGATCCGGTGCATTCGCGCTTGCACGTCGGCTGGGAGCGCAAGCGAGCCGCTCCAGACGACCTGGAAGTGGCTCCAGTTGGATGACAACGTTATCTCGTTGATCGTCTGCCAACCGAGGTCGCCGGGCACGCCGGGCAAGCATTGCTGGAGCGCTGCACGCATGGTCGTGTTGGGCTCGGGGCCGGACGACGTTTTGATCGCGCTCGGTGGCATCGTAAACCGGTCGGCGATGACTCCGTCGGCGCCGACATTCAAGGTCTCGGTGATTGGACCGAAGGATGGCACTCGCGGAATGTTGGCGAGCGCATTGCGGCCGGAGGCCCCACTGACTGTAATTCCGACGCTGCGGCCGGAGATCTCGATCTCTGCGGTGCGGTCGGGCGCAAGCTGGATGAAGTCGGTCATTACTACGCGCGAGAGATGCGCGTTATCCACCGAGTGCGGCTGATATCTCGCGAGCGCGAGACGTACGAACGGAAAGTAGGTATCTCCCGGATCGATCTCGATGTCGCAGTACCAGAGCTTGCGCTCCGCATTCCAGAAGACGTTGTGCGCGGCGACGACGACGCGGGCAACGCCCGACAGCTCCTCGAGCGTCAGGCCGGTCGCGTAGCCGCTGTGCAGCGGAAAGTCCGCCACCGTCGGCGTGGACTTCGACGCCGGCGACTGCCACACGGGATCGTTGCCCCATTCGGTCACGTACGGAGCGAGCATCTTGTGGATTTCGTCCGCGCTCGGCATCGGCGTGCCGATGACCTCGATCGGCGCGAAAGCAAACTCCTTCATGAGCTCACGCGAGGCCCGTGGTTGCGACATCCGGATCGCTTGCCCGGCGAACGGAGCCGCGACCGGTGCCACGCGTCTTAGCGGAGCCATGTTGTACGATGGAGGCCGAGCAATGAGTTCGAGCACGGAGGCCTCTAGCCCCGCGTCCACACGCTCCCAGCCGCGCGGCAGCGCCATGCCGGGGCGCAGTACGACCGCGAGTTGCTCGCCGTCACCGGATGAGAACCAAGGCCGGCGCAACCAGACTCGCACCGCGTTGCCGTGGCGCACATGCCGGCGCGCGGCGCCGTCCTCCTTTTCCCACTTGAAGGTCGGGACAACGTAGATTAGGTCGGGCGCGGCCGGGCGCGCGCTGCTCGGGATGTGATGCAAGAGCGCCGGTTTCGTGCCCGCCGCGTCGCTGGTCGACTCGACGCGCTGGATCGCCGCCGGGTCGTCCGCGATCAACCGCGGCAGGAATTCGCGGAAGCGGGTGGTCGCAATGCTGTGATAGAGGACGCGGCGGTACTTCGTATCGCCGAACTCGTGGCGCGGGCTGCGTCCGGACGTGGCGACCTCGGCCTGGTCTTCGATCGGCTCCAGATCGAAGCCGAAGGCGTCGGCTGCGTGTGGTACGGCGGTACCAAGGGCCTGCATGCGCGGCGCGTCTTCGGTCACCAGGTCGACGTCCTCGGTCCATTCGCCGCGCACGTCGAGTCGCCCGGTGCTCTTCGCGTGGTTCGCGATCGGTCCGCTGAACTCGGCATAGGTGCTGCCGAGCTGGCGTCCGCTGACGACTTTCGTCATGTCGGGCTCGGCGAGCGGGTGCTGTACGGCGTGCGTGAACTTCAGCCAGCGAAACGGCGTGAGCATCCAGTGCCGGCCGTCGACCGCCGCCTGCTTGAGCGCCGGGGTGACCGACGCGGCGGGGATCCAGTGCCAGATGCCGAAGTCCTCGAGTCGGTCGCCGGGGAAGACCGATGCCAGTCGTGCGCGCACGACTTCCGACTGCGGCAGCTTCACTTCGAGCACACCGCCGACAAACGACACGCCGAGCGGGCCCTCGGAGAGCCGCAGGCGGAACGGCTGCAGCGCGGGCCACGCGCCGCCGAACGGCGCGACCTGATGGAACAGCACCGTGCCGTAGTAGTCGTAGCCGGTAAGCGCGACACCGATGGCCATCGGATCGGGCAGATAAGGCAATACGACCGCCGCGTCGGGGTAGTACGCGTACGCGCCGCCGGGCAAGCCAACGCCGCGCTTGGCCGGGGGCTTGGTTCCCTTCGGCAGCAGGACGATCTTCGTTTGCGCGACGGTCTTCTGTCCGGTGGCGGTATCGACGATCTTCGGATCGAGGAACGTTCCCTCTTCGCGCAGGGCGACGCGCAGCGCTGCGGTCATGGCCGCGGGCGTGCCGCCGAACGCCGCGTCGAGCTTGCCGTCCTGCTCGGTCATTTGCTCGGAGGCCTTCGGCGGAGCGAGATGCCGCTGCGAGTCGCCGGCATAGACGTGATCGGCGCCCGCCTGCTTGAGCGCATCGATGACATCGGGCCGCGTCGCGTACGCGGTCGCGGCGATCGAGAGGTCGGAGCGGATCGCGAGGTTCTCGAGCGATTCGCCCTCGGTGTCGGGATGCCGCCGCAGCACCGTAGGCGATGGCACCGGCTCGAAGCGCCGATACGCCTGCTCCGCGGATGCGAGCGAAGCCTGCGCAGGCTCCAGATCCTTCGGGTCGAACGGGCGGCTGTTGCCCGCGAGGTCCACCGTGCGGGCACGCAACCGATAGCGGTGTCCCACCCTCAGGCGCGGCAGCGTCTTCGACGGAGACGATAGCTTCGTGACGAGCGGAGGCGACCCCGCGGCCGGATCGTGGCGCGCGAGCGGCGTCTCGCCTCCCTTCTGCGGCTCCATGATGCGCTTGCCCGGCCGCGGCACGGCGAGGCTCCAACCTTCCCATCCGAACACGGTCTCGTGCAGATAGAGATCGTCGGACGCCGACGGGTGATCGGCTCGCTCGGAGGCAGCGCTCGTCGCCTTCACGTAGCCTTCGTCCTCGATCTCGAAGCTGATCGGCTCCCCTCCGGCCGCCGGCGGCGGCGCCTCGTGGTCGGCGATGCGCTGGTGGAGCGAGAACCACCGCGCGCCGCCCGGCGCGTCGGCGTCGCGCACGTCGATACGATAGCCGCGCACGAGATCCTCGGCATCGAAGGTCGGCGGTTGCTTGGCCTCGTACTGATCGTTCTTCGACTTGCGGCCGTGGAGATCTTCGAGCAGCTGCTCGCCGCGGCCGGCGCGCGCCAGCGCGAAGCCCGCCGAGCGTAGCGCCGGCACCGCGGCCTCGTCGGGGGCTGCCGGGCCGCGGGTGTCCTCGTCGCGCATGCGGCGCAGCGTATCGGCGAAGCCCACCGCTTGCAGCGCCGCGCCGTCCACGTCGACCTGAACCAGCTCCCAGGCCTCGTTGAGGTCGAGCAGGCCGCGATTGATGCGCGCCTTCTGCTGCGGCCGCGCGCCGAACCAGTTCTTGTCGAGCTCGTAGTGGGTCCACGCGGCGAGCGGCGGCGATTCGGGCAGGTTTCCGGCCGGCACGACGCGCACGGCGCCCGTGGCGGGCAGCTGTCCCGAAGGCGAGTCGAGCTGCACCACGAGATCGATCACCAACCCGAGCTTGCGCAGCACCTGCGGGTGATCGGCGAGCGCGCTTACCCGCTGGTGGAAGTCGAGCGTCGGCGGCTTGGGGCTGGGCTCGATGTATTTCGCCGGGAGATCGGGATTCTGGCTCCCCGGCCGGAGATAGAAGCGGTACGCCTCGAAGAAGGTGTTCGCCACCGCCTGCTGTTCCGGCGGCAGCGAAGCGCTCGCCACGTACTCGTGCACGACCTTCCCGCTGCCCGACTTGGGCGAGCGCGCCCGCGCCAGCTCGTCGAAGAACGTGTGCGAGTCGCGCGAGGTCGCGGCGAGGTGCTCGAGCGGCGCGAAGTACGCCAGCGGCCCGAACGGATCGTCGATCGACGGATGGTCGATGCCCTGCGCGGCGGCCGCGCCGTAGGCCTGCTGCACGAAGGTGTGCACGCCGCGCACCGGGAACACATGGAGGTAGCGCTGAGCATGATCCTGGAACGCGAACGGCTGCAGCGGCGTGTCTTCCGGGAAGAGCCGCAACCACAGCGCGCTGTCGGCCGGCTGCTCGGGCACGCCCTCGGCCGTCACGCCGTTGCCGAACTCGACCTTGAACTTGAGGGTGGCGAGCCGCTTCGGCCAATCGGAGAAGGCGGCGCACTCGCCGACCTTCCCGGCCGCGGTGCTGCCGTCGTCGTTGACGAGCCGCGGCGCCACGTGCAGCGAAATGCGCAGGCGCTTGTTCTTGTCGAAGTGGTTCGGCAGGGCCGTCCAGAGGACTTTCTCGAGGATCATGCGAGGCTCCTAGGCGAACGCTTCGCAGTAGGCGTTCCAGTCCGCGGACGTCGCGTCGGGCGCCACGTCGAGCAGCTCGGCGAGCGTGGGATCGTTGTTCCCGCCGGCGAACTTCTTGGTGCAGCTGATCGAGATGGTCGTGCTGAACATCGCCACCTCGATTTCGATGCTGATGGTCGCGGTCCCCGTGCACTTTCCGCTTGCGCTCTCGTAGCGCATCTCGAGATAGAGCTCGATCGATACCGAGACCAGCCCGAGCGCCTCGACCTCGCCGCGCATGCGGAAGTAGCCGGCGAGCGTGAAATCGCTGCCCTCGATCTTGAAGTACAGGCCCGCCATCACCGACACGCTGCCGGAGGCCACGCCGAAGTCGACCGAAGCCGCCGCGCCGAACTCGATCGCGCCTTCGAGCACCGTGAGGCCGGAGGCGTCGGCGGTGAGCCCGAAGAAGAAGCCGCCGCCGAAGAGGCTCACCGTGAGCCGCGCGGGATTCTCGCGCTCGCAGAACCTGAACCACGTGTTGAGCGGCGGTCCGATGAACGGCACGTTGAAGCCCGCCGCGAGGCTCAGGTTCTCGAGGCTGAACACGCCGACGGCGATGTTGGGCAGCCCCACGCTGAAGCCGGCGGTGATGCCTTTCGCGGTGACCTGCACGTCGGGCGGATCCGAGAAGCCGTTGAAAGGGATCAGCTCCTTCAACGTCTGGACGAAGGAGAGCGGCCCCTTGAACTCGAATCCCGTGAAGACCACGTCGACTTCCGGCTTCTTGCCCGCCACCGAGCGGAATTGCACGCGATCGAAATGCAGCGCGAGGACTTCGATGTCGATCGTGAAGTGATCGAGCGAGCAGGTCACCGAGAACGCGTCGCCCGCGGCGTCGACCGCGAGCACGAGGTTGCGGTCGCCCGAAGGCACGAAGGGTCCCGCCTGCTTGATCTGCGGCCGCCACTCGAGGTGCGCGCGCAGCGCGCGGGGCAAGTCCCCGCCCGCAGCAAACTCGGTCAGTAGCTCGGCCTTTGCGAGCACGTCGCCGATCCCGGTCTGTAGGCCGTCGAGCGACTGCGCCACCACCGCCTTGACGCCTGACGGCAGAGCGCTCGCGCCTATCTTGCCCCGCAGCGTGTCGAGCTCGGTGTTGAGCGAGGCAAGCTGCGAGACGACGGTGGCCACGGTACCGCCGTCGAGCAGCGCTGGAATCGAGCCGGTGTCAGGATCGGTGAGCTGGTTGAGCAGGAACGTCACCGCGCCGGTGTCCGGCACGGAATCGACGGCCAGACGCTCGCGCAGGCGTACGAGATCGGAAAGTAGGCTCTCTACCTGGTTCAACGCCTGGCCTACGAACCGCGGCAGCTTGTCGAGCTCGTCGAAGCCAACGTCGTGGAGGATGTCGCTGAGTTTGAGCACGCCGAAGAGCTTTGCGCCAGCGATCGCGCCGAACCACGCGTTCGGACTGAAAGATCCGGCCGCGGAGATCCCGAGGTCGCCGGAGATCGGACCGGTGATCCGCGACACGCCGCTCATCGACAGATCGGGCGTCACCAGTCCGCCCGAGCGGTCACCCTTGTCGCTGAACTTGACCTCCAGCGCGGCCTGCGCTGGATCGCGCGCGAGGAAGACTTCGCCTTCGTTGCCGGCTGCGAATTCGTTCAGGAGGTACGGCGCCGCATAGACCACGCTGGCCGGCGCGGTCGTGCGGGCGATGGCCTGGAGCGCGGGAACGTCGATCTCGGCCGAGCGCAGGATCGGGAAGAAGCGCGGCTCGAGCGTGGGCAGATCGTTGTATGTCGGCTCCTGCGGCACGAATGCGCCGAAGGTGATCGACTGCACCGCGAAGGTCGTGTCGTCGGTGTCGCCGCTCTTGGCGAGCGCGACCTTCTGCCCGAAGAGCTGCACCTGCGAGCGCTTCTGCGCCGAGCCGGGCCAGGTGTCGCTCTCGTACTTCGTCACGACGTCGTCGGGAACGATCGAGCTTGCGTATGGCGGGTCGGTCTCCTCCTTGCCGACGAAGATGAGCGGCATCGTGAAGTCGACGTCATTGCCTTCCATATCGGTGCCGACCAGATGGAACTGGAACGGCTTGCCACCGACGTTCGGCCAGAAGCAGCCCTGCATCTTGCCTGCGATATGGTCCGTCTCCGGCGGGTCGAGGAGCGGCGATACGACGGTGGTGATCCGGACCCGCTGGAACGGCAGCATCAGGTCGATCTTCTCGCCCTGACGCTCGGGATCGGGACCGTCGTAGAGGAGACCGATGCTCCCGTACATCCGCAGCGGTTCCTTCACCACCAGAAACATGCGCTGGCGGAGATACGCCGGGTTGCCGGCGAGCGTCGGTTCGAACTGGCGCTCGGTCACCTTCACGACCGAGGCGCGATGACCCCACGGGAAGAGCCGCCCGCGGTATACGATGCGTACGTAATGATCGCGGCCGAGGGTGGCGCGGTGGCGCCATTCCTCGACCGACAGTCGGCCGGGCAGGTCGCCATCCCACACGCCGCGCGAATCGAGCCACGCTCCGAGCGACGACAGCGCGAGCAGCTTGACGTCGATTGGCTCCGGTTCGTAGTAACGCTTCGGGTGGGCCGGATCCTGCAGCCGGAAATTCGACGACAGATGCACGACGTTGTGCTTGTCGAAGGCGTCCATCGACATGCGATACGGGAAGTTCGCGTGACCGGGTGTGTTTACGTCCTCTCCCCATTTCGGCGTCGACGGAGCGAGACCCGCTGTTGTCCATACCGCGCGCACGGTGCGTGTATCGGTCGGACCCTCGACCCCCGTCCCATCCGCTTGGCGCGCGCCGAGGCGCGTGTGCCACAGCTCGGTGTGGCCGTCCTGCGGCGAGGTGACCGGCGTGGCTGCGTGCAGCCACGCGGCCAGGCGATGCGGCGACAGAAAGACCTCGTAGGGAAGCTCGAGCGAGGTTTCGTTCTGCGACGGCGCCCGTGGCTCAGGTCGCATCAAACCGACCTTGATGCCCGTTCCGACGACCGACTCGACGAGGGCGTCGTGCAGCCCGATCGTGGCCGATCCTGTGGCATCCGTGATACCGAGCGCGTACGCGGCGACGCGCAGCTGACGGCGCGCGCGTGAGGCGGCGACTACTCCGGCGTCGGGACGAAGCGCGGAGATGATCTGCTTGGCGCCAACCGTCTGCTTCGCGTCGGCGCCGGCCGCTGCGGCGAAGGCGAACTTGCCGCGCGTGGCTGTCTCGAGCAGCGGACCGAGCACGCGCTCGGCGCCGAAGCGCTTCGGCGTCGGCGGCAACGCGTTGGCGGGAACGCTCAACTCGAGCGTGCGCATCGCCTCGAGCAGCGATTCGAGACTCCACGCGATGGGTAGCCGATCGTCGGGGACACGGAACACGAGCCGCGACCAGCCCGAGACGACCGCCTGGATCGGCGCCAGGTCGGGCGGCTCGTCGCCACTTCCTGCGTCCGGGTCTCCCTTGAGGCCGTTCGAGACCGGATACTCGGGGGCCGTCGTGAAATACGCCTGCTCCGCGATGTTCTGCGGCGGAAACGTGACGACGAGATACGCCTGTCCCGCGCCACTCTTCGCGAGCTGCGCCGGCATGTCGCCTTCGGCCGGCTTCACGGCGAGGTTGATGGGCGCGAAGTCGAGCACGAGCAGATCGTCGGGCCGGATCACCCAGGAGCGGCGGTCGGGTCCCGGCCGGCCGGTCAGCGTGCCGAGTCGAACGTGCGCATCGCCGCGAGGAGTGAGATTCATGGCTTGTCCCGATGGAGAGACATCTGTTCGCAATAGAGCGAGGCGGTGAGCTTCGCGACCTGGCTTGGCCCGCCGGGCGCAGTCTCGAGCCCGACGATGCCGAGCCCGCGCAACTCGATGCGCGCAAGCGAGGTCTTGAGGTCGGGCAGCAGAAAGCTGATCTTTCCGCTCTTCTCGGCAGCGTCTCCGCTGTTGCCCGCGATCAGGAAGTCCTGGAGCCAGCTGTTCCATGTCGGCGCCGAAGTCGCCGCGAGCGTGACCGCGAGCGTCGGGAACGCGACCTTGCCGCCGGCGACCCCGGGAACGGTGAAGGAATCAATCCGCATCACCTTGCTGCAGTCAAGGCCGTCAATTTCCAATTTGAAGTTTGAGGCTCGCCAGATGGGCTGCTTGAGAGCTTTGAGCTGCAGCTTGCCGGCGCCGGAAGCGAGCGCGATGGAGGCTGGCGCGAGTCGCACCGAAAGCGGCGACGTGGCCTTAGACGTCGCATCTAGGGCAGGAACAACCGTCGCGGCGATGTGCGCCGACTTGAATTGGCGCTCCGCCTTGATGGTGAGGTCGTAGCCCGCGGCCAGGAGGGCGCCGTCCTTGGGCTGATCCTTGCCTGCCCATGCTGCGGCGATCCAGTCGAACAACATGTCGGACATTGCGAACCCCACGTCGACGGTGATGTCCTCGTATTGCACCGGACCGGGGTGCTTCTTGATGTAGGGCACAGCGCCGGCGTCCTCGACCACTTGGGCGAAGATCTCGCCCCCTGCGGCGCCAGACAGAAGCGTTGTGTCGCCGTCGAGCCGGAGCGCGAAGCAACCGTTGCTCATGGGCCTCTAGACTGGGTGGAATCCCCGGGATATCGACACTGCCGCTGCTGCACACTACCCGTTGCGATTCTCTCGCGGCGTCGGCGCGAACAGCACTACCCCTGCAGGTTAGCGGGTAGCATATTCCTACCCTGCGTAGGCTACAACCCCACCCGTCAACATCCGGAGGCCGAGCATGCCCGAATACCTTCATCCAGGCGTCTACGTCGAAGAAATGACCACGACCGCACATTCGATACCTGGCGTCGATGCACACACACCGATCAACGCGGAACGTCTGCAAGCACTTGTCAGCGTACTCCGGGAACTCGGAATTGCATCTCGGCCCGATCTGAACGAGGGCGTGACCTTAGTTGAACTTTTCATCTGGCTCGCCGAACAAGTGTCCTGTCGCGCAGGTGCGCTACCCGAGCCTTTGCGCCAGAGCGCTTCCCGCGCCTTGGCGGCCCTTTCGGCGCCAACGCTTGCGCACGAGAAGCAAGACGCACCGCTGCTACGTCCTGATTTCTTCCCCGGCATGCTGCTGGACGCGGCTGCTTTGAGCGCGGAGCAGGAGTATCACCGCGAGAAGCTACGCCGCCATAACCTCGTTGCGCACGGCTTCGGGATCCTAGAGGGTCTGGGCGTCCGCGTCGAAGCGTCGCCCGCTGGCGACCGCGTGATCGTGAGCCCCGGGCATGCGATCGATCTCTGCGGTGAAATGCTCGCGCTACGCCAGAGCGTGGAGTTCGCGACTCCACAGAGCGGTTCGGAAACTTTCGTTGCTTTACGCCACTGGGAGCACCCGTCGGCAACGCAGCCAGGCAACGCACCGCGTGGCTGGATCGAGGAAGCGTGCCTGTTGAGTTTGAGGGCGCAAGTTCCTTGCCCTTGGCTCGTTCTCGCGCGACTTGCTTGCGATGACCGTACGTGGTGCGTCGATCCAACATTTGACGCCCCTCGCGCGCGATCGACGAAGCTGCAGCCTCCAGGCTAGACGGGTGCCGCCCGCCAAGACGGCGGAGTCATCTACGCTCTCGCGGTTGTTCCGGCGGAAATATCGGGGCCGCAGCCGCTCGTCGGCCGGGCCTTCGCTTGTGCCGCAACCAGTAGCCGCCCGCGAGCGCGGCGAGGACCGTCAGCGCAATGAACACGACCATCGCCGCCAAGAAGAAGAACGACAAGATGAGCACGGCGATGGCAAGTAGCCCAAAGCCCAGCCAACCGAGCCAGGCGGGCGACGAAAGATGGATGACGACGTGGTGCTTGCGCATGCAAGCTCCTATTGATTGACCACAATATCAACTTCTTCGAATAGCAGGGTGGCAGAGCGCTAACCATCCGGGGAGAGAAGGATACCTTGAAGCACTTTGTATTCGCATTGGCGGCCGCGATGTTGCTAATGTGGTTCTGCGCATTGGACGAACGCCCTGATCCCGCGTAGGCTCGCGCGACAGAGTGGCCCTGGTTGGATCGGTCAGTTCGTTGACGGTGTCTCCCCAGGAACTCGGCGGGCAAGAACGTGCGACCAGCGAGCCGAGGGCGCCGTAGATCCTTGATCTTCAGGTTCCTATGATGCTCCATCATCTGCTGACTCAGACCGCGGCGAGATACGGCGAGCGGCCCGCCATCCTCGATCGCGCGGCCTGCATGACCTATCGCGAGCTCAACGAAGCATCGGCACGCCTTGCGCGCGAGCTCGCCGAGCGAGGCATCGGCCCCGGAGCGCGCGTCGGCCTTTACCTCGACAAGTCGCTGCACGCGATCGTTGCCCTGTGGGGTGTGCTCCGCGCCGGCGCCGCATACGTCCCGCTCGATGTCGCATCGCCGGTCAAGCGCGTGGCCCGGATCGCCGAGAACGCCGAGCTCCGCGGGATCCTCACCACTCCGAGCCGATGGCCGGCGCTCGTTCCCGCGCTTCCTGCCGTGCCAGCCGTCATCGGCGTCGGGCGCGATTCGCCGCAGCCGGCCGAGATCGCGTTCGCCTTCGAGACAGCGGAAACTTCGCACGCGCAACCGGACGATGTGCCTCGCGGCGAGGAGCACGATCCCCTGCGCGCGGCGTACATCCTCTACACCTCCGGCTCCACCGGGCAGCCAAAGGGCGTGGTGCTGAGCCATCGCGCCGCCCTCTCCTTCGTCCGCTGGGCGGCCGAGGCGACGCAGCTCCACCCGGCCGACATCGTCTCGAGTCACGCGCCGCTTCACTTCGACCTCTCCGTTTTCGATCTCTTTGCGAGCTGCTCGGCCGGCGCCGCCGTTGCGCTCGTGCCGCCGGAGCTCGGCATCTTTCCCCGCAACCTGGCGAGCTGGATGGCGGAGAAGCGAATCAGCGTCTGGTATTCGGTGCCGTCGCTGCTCGCCCGATTGGCGCTGTCGGGCGGACTCGAGCGTCACGACTGGTCGCAGCTTCGAGAGATCATCTTCGCCGGAGAGGTCTTTCCGGTGGCGCACCTGCGCCGGCTGCGCGAGCAGATCCCGGGGGCACGCTACTGGAACTG
>Ga0335085_10012842_pt1 | contig 12314 bp, 10 predicted proteins | sample Lox_Sample_45_FD_206712 | JGI IMG/M metagenome (GOLD analysis project Ga0335085, IMG submission 206712) | Soil microbial communities from Loxahatchee National Wildlife Refuge, Florida, United States - Lox_Sample_4.5 | ecosystem: Environmental > Terrestrial > Soil > Wetlands | place: USA...
GGCCTTCTGCGACGGTTTCTCGTCGGGCCGTGTTGTGGCCGTCGCGGTCATCGCAACGCGGACCTCGCGTTCCCAAGCGAAGGGGATTCATTCAAGAAATGTTGGTAAGAAAGATCCATGGATTGGTAGCGCTTGGTTGCCGGATTCCACTTCACCGCGATCGGCAGCGTTTTTTCCGCCGCGCCTTTGCTCACCGGCGTGAAATACAGCGTCATGCCTTTTTCAGCGCTGTTTTCGTACTGCAATTTCCAGCCGGTCACCGCTTGCAGGGGCGTCAAGGCTAGATACCCTTTCTGATTCTTCAGGTACTCGTCCGCGCGAAACAATTCGGTCCACTTTCCGTTTTCATTCTCGGCAATCACCGCGCGCGTCACCACCGTGCCCGCCACTGTGCTTTTCGGCGTATTGGATACGACGTTGGCCGCCAGCATTTGTTTCGTCCCGCTCTTGGCTAAATCACCATAGAGCAGCACCTGCGCATCGCTGCCGAGTAAACTCGCGGCGGCGTCCTGAGCTTCCTGCGGAATGGCGGGCTCGGTTGGCTTGGATTCAGTCGCGGGTACAGGCTTTGCAGGCTCCGAACCACATCCAGCGAAGATTGCGGCCGCGGCGAGCATTACGACGGCACACCATGGCCAGACGGGCGCATTCTTGCGCATTGCCAATAACTTGTGGGAGCGAGTCATCCAGGTCCTTTCCAATATAGATGCGCGGGACTGCGGGTCGTGTACCAGGGCAACCACCGGTCTTTCCCTTGCGTTACAGGCTGGGCGCCGCCAACGTAATCTCCACCACTCGGCCCGGCTGCCCTTCCTTTTCCCGGGTGCACAGCACTTCCATCACCTGCGGTACCTCCGGCCCGGCCCAGTCAAACGCGTAATACCATAATTCTAATGGCTGGCCGTCCCGCGTGCTAGGGCTCTTCGAATCCGCCGGACCATAGAGCTGTACCAGCTTTTCTGTTGAATCCTGAACCCTCAGACCTAGCCCCGTTTTCCAACTCGATAGCGCGGGCGAAACCGCGCAATGGGTCGATTCGTATTCAGACAGCCAAGTTACACGAATTACCTGGACCTTCTTCTCATTGTCATAGTCCAGCGTGAGCCGTTCGTGGCGGCATTTGTCCGTCCAGGAAACTTGTGAATCAACCGCTGGAGAGGCGGCGTCGGCTTTCTTGTACAGAACGGTTGCTCGCGCCAGCGTATCTCGGCCCGGCCGCAGCCCGGCTAACAGAAACTCGTTTGCACGGTGCACCACGGTCTTCTTCGTGACAGGCTTGGACGACTGCGCAGCGGCTAGGGCGGCTACCATGAAGGTCCCGCAAACCACCCGCATCCCTTCCTTCATCAGGGCATGCAAAACGCGGCCGTTACATCGAACAACCCAATCCCTATCGCTGCGCCAGGATCGCATCCAGCCGAGCCTCAAAATTGTCTTCTCCCTCGCTCCACAATTCGCTGCGTTCTACCGGCAGCGCGGCTTCCACTGCTTCTACCCAACCGAATAGTTTTTGGATGTTCTCCCGCGTCTTCTGTTGATACAGCTTCAGATTCTCGGAAGTCGTCATCCAATTGCGGAAGGTTTTCTCGATGGGGTGATCCGAACTGTCGAAAGGATTTTTCGCCGCGCCGGGCGCCAGCAGCCCGGCATGTCCGGTGAAGAAATGCTCGAAGCCCAGGTCGGCGCTGAGGTGCCCCTCCGTAGCGGCCGCGCCGCCATCATAGGCTGCACCCTGGCATGTGAGCACGAGCGGTTGTGGCGCCAGTTTCCACGTCAGCGTTTCCATATCGAAGGTCCACAGTTCCCATTGTGCTTGCACGATATAAGCGGTGTCTTCTTCAATATGTTGTGCCGCTAGTGCGGCAATTTCAGCCGGCCCGAACGTGGCTTCTTTCAAGTCCCATTCGTCAACCGGGACTTCCGTGGCATCGATCGCCTGCACCGTCAGTTGCCGGAAATTTCCCTTGCCCTCCACAAGCGGGGCAGTGGTCAGGAATCGCGCAAATTCCGCGATCATGGTCTGCGTGGAAAAGTCGCGCGTCCACACGCGCAGGTAAGCCCGATTCGCCATAATTGGACCTCAGCAGTATACAGGCGAGGCGGCCTTATCCACCAACCTCAATGCGTTTTCTTGTGGGGTGCTGCTGCTTTTTCGTGGTGCCGGCCTTACGGCTTCGGAGCTGCCGGCTTGTCGAAGCCCAAGGCGATTTGCTGCAAGCGTTCACGCAGGGTGTCGCCAAATTTCGTAAATACCTCGGAAGTCGCTTCGCGCAACCGTTCTTCCGCGGTTGCGGCGATTCTATGGATCACGTCGCGCGACTGATGGTCGAGTGTTGCCACGGTGGCCACCATCCATGAATTTGAAATGTTTTCCAGGCGTGCGCGGTATTGCTCGGCGCCCTCATTGCTGAGTTTGCCCATCGTGTTTTGCATCTCGCTCATATTCGCGTCGTTCATTTTCTTCCAGGAATCCCACAACGCCGAAAAACCTGCTTCCACTTTTTCCCGGGCGTCCGTGACCCCTCGTCCCACGGCGTCATTCATTTCGCCCTGGAAGCGGCGCAAGAATTCTTCCTGCTGCGACGTCAATTTGTTGCTGAACTCCACGCGCGCGCTGTCCAGGCGTTCGCGCGACTCTTCCAGTGATCGATTCGTCAGTTCCGAAAACCCTTCCAGTTCCTGGCGCGCGCTACGTTGGATTTCGTCCGTGAACGCGGCGGTGGTAGTATCCGCAGCCTCGGCAAACAGCATGCGCACGCGTTCAAACGCTTCATGCACCGTCTCTTCCAGTTGTTGCCGCGTCTGTCCTACAAAGCTTCGGCTGGTGCTGTTCAATTCGTTTGCGAAGACTCCGGAAACTTCACCGGCTTTTTCCCGTAATTGTTTCCCTGCATCGTCCAACAATTTCTCTGACAGATTTTGCAGTTGTGTCTGTGTTTTCTTTTCGTACCATTCGGCCGATTTATACAACTCTTCGACCGACTGGTGCTTCACGTCCGTGGCCTTGTTTTCCAACTCTTCCAGGTGGCGCGACGTGATCGCGTGCGACGATTCGTTCAGCACCTGTTCGATGCTGCCCAGATTCTCCCGGAAACGCCCCAACGATTCCGCGAACGCATCATCGGCGGAATTGCGGATACGGTCCTGCTGCATGGTCATCGCCGCGTCCAGCAGCGAACGTCCTCCCGCCAGGCGGTGAATCGCTTCATCCGTCCGCTGAATGTGCGGTGCCACCAGCGATTGGATCTGCTGGTCAAATTTCGCCAGCGATTCGCTATTCGCTGCTTCGAAGCTGCTGCGGATCCTCGCGTGAATCTCTTCGAAGAGTGTTTCCGACCGACGGTGCAGCTCATTGCGGTGCAGCGTCAGTACGTCGTCCAGTTGCGTCTGAAATCCGCTCACGGCCTGCTGCTGGACCGTTTCAATGCGAGCCGGGAGCTGTTCCAGTTTCTCAGCCGTCTCCCTCGCCTGTGCCAAAGATTCTTCCAGGCGCTTCGCCTGCGCTTCTACGGTTTCGTGGAACGTGCTGCTCTGCCGGGCGGTCTCTTCTTCCAGTTCCTTCCGCAGTTCTTGTCCGTGTGCTTTCAGCTTCTCCGCGGCTTTTTGTTCTGCGGCGGTGAGTCCTTGCTCTAGTTGCTCTTGCCAGCGCGATTGCGCTACCTGCACTTCTTGTGTCAAGTGCTCCCGCAAGGCGTTCTGCGCTTCATTTTGCGCCGCGGCCGCCTGTTGCTGCATTTCCGTCATTGCCGCAGCCAGCGTCTCACGGTAAGAGCCGGCGGTCTCTTCGCGTTGCCGTGCTACTTCCATCGCATTGTTGACCAAAGCTTCCAGCCGCGCGGCAACCTGGCTCTCCGCCATTTCCGCTTGCGTCCGTAGCTTTGCAGCTGCTTCGTCGGCTTGCGCGCACAACGTCTGTAAAGCTTCTTGCGCGCCGGAAAGCTGTTTTTCGTGCTGGTCCCGTTGGGTGGCACCTTCTCTTGCCAACTGTGCGGTCAATTGATGCGTCAATTGTTCCAGTTGCGGAGCCAGCCACCGCGGCAAATCCGTCTTGAGCGCTTCCGCGGCAGCCGCCTGAGCGGTGCGCGCTCGCGTCTCCGCTTCTTCGTGAATCGTTCCCACGGCGTGGGCGGTTTCTCTCGCCACATCTTCCCGAAACGTCGCGAATTTCTGTTCCCATTGCTCGAAAGCCATCCGCCGTTCGGCATCCACTGCTTGCACCGCCGATTCGTGCGCTGCCGCATTGATCTGTTGTCGCGCCTCGGCCAGTAATCGCGCCACTTGGCGCGCCAACTGCATCGACGCGTCAGTCGCGCTCGAAGGAGCAGGGAACACACGAATGTTATCCGGCGTCGCCACGCCCGGTTCCACTTCCTCAATCGGCAGGGGTGTTCCAGAAGGACTGGATGGCAGCGGCGATCCTGTCAGGTCCGCAGGAGCTACCGCGTTCGGGAAAAATGGCGTTTCTTCCGGGAAGGGAAACCAGTCTTCGGGAGGAAAGCCAATGCCCCACACGTTCCCCGGTGCTTCCAGTTCCAATGCCACCTGGAAGAGTTGCCGCACGGTACGTGGCCGCTGGATCCATGCCACTTTTCCGCGTACTCGTCTGGGCGGGTGCCCGTGCTCGGCGTGGGGCACTTCCAGGTTGACCCACATGTTTTTCAGGACGTAATGCTTGGATTGGTAGCGACAGCCGTGGCAATTAATAATTAAAGTCGACGTGCGCTCGGCGAAGGGCCGCCCCAGCGCATCTACTCCCGTCACCATTAACGGCACTGCTTGCACGATGCGCGTGCTTCGTCTCTTACGCAGTTCCGTACCTGCGTTCACAGCGCCTTCGGTGGACATGTCGGCACTCTCGTCTGCCAAGTCGGGGTCCTCGTCATCCTTCAGCATCGTCGCCGCACCTAGCTAGGTGGTCTTTCCGTTCTGCCTCTCTACACTTTCTTTAGAGGCGCGCCCTCAGGGTTCTGACCGCGATGTGTTCCGGTCAGGAACGACCACAGTTCCTTGGCGACCCACACTGGCCCAACCAGCAAGTAAACTGGTCCTTGAAAAAACGCCGGCTTGTTTCCTTCGATCCTATGGCCCAGGAACAGGAGCATCCAGCCGCCGATAAAGCAAGCCAGTCCTACTCTCCAATACAGCAGCACCAGAAGGATAATCCCCGCGAAAATTAGCGGGATTCCGACCCCGTGCAGCAGCTTGTTCCACCCCGAACTGTGTTCGTGGTCATACTGGCCCATGTAGTGCGCTAAACCCGGCAAAGCGCACCTCCTACTCCAGCTCTGCGGCGAACTGGCTACGATTGGCGGGGACTTCCACCGTGGAATCGGACTTTAACCTGAATCCTGGTTTTTGCCTAGAGAGACAATCATTCTGTACGTACTAGGCCATTTCTCCCACCAGTTCTCTAGTCCTTTCGTTGCGAAAAAGCCCCGGAAATCTGCTCCGGGGCCGCTCGTTCGCCGAACTTGCGCGGTCGCCCGCGCAAATATTGAGGTTTCTACACCTGGAGCGGTTTTGCTTACAACTCGCGCCTTCCCTCCATTGCTTTCAGCATCGTTACCTCGTCCGCATACTCCAGGTCCGCGCCCACCGGTATTCCCACTCCAATTCTTGTCACGCGAACGCCCAGCGGCTTCAACAATTTCGATAGGTAAACAGCGGTGGCCTCGCCCTCGGCTGTCGGATTTGTTGCCATGATGATTTCTTCCACCGCGCCGCCCTTCAATCGCTCGATCAGGCTCTTGATGTTCAGCTGATCCGGCCCGCGGCCTTGCAACGGCGAAAGCGATCCGCCCAGCACGTGATACATCCCGCTGTACGTGCGTGTCTTTTCGATCGCCAGAATGTTGTGGGCTTCTTCCACGACGCAGATCGTGCGTTTGTTCCGCGTCGGTCCGACGCAATACAGGCACGGGTCAGAATCCGTAATGTTGTGGCAGGTCGTGCAGGTCCTGATCTTCTCTTTCGCGTCGCGAATCGCGTCCGCTAGACCGAGGGCGTCCTCCGCTGGTATCCGCAAGAGATGAAAAGCCAACCGTTGCGCGGTTTTTTGTCCTATCCCAGGCAGGTGTTTCAACTCATCGATCAGTCGTTCTACAGGCGCGGCAAAATCGGGCATGTCCTCTGTGTAGCACAAGGCTACTCACGGAAGCAAACGACACAATTCCTCATCTGAGGAAATTAGTCTTCGCTTAGGGAATGTTCAGAACAAACTGTTCGGCTGGCGACTAGAATAATCCGGGGATTTTCAATCCCGACAGGCCGGGGAGTCCACCGGCAAGGCTTTTCATTTGATTCGCTAATTCTTCATCCACGCGGCGCGCCGCTTCATTCACCGCCGCGCGCACCAGGTCCTGCAACATTTCCTGATCCCTGCTGGCAAATACATCGGGCTCGATTTTCACGTCCAGCACTTGCTTCTGCCCGTTCATTCTTACCGTAACCATGCCGCCGCCGGCGGACGCTTCCACAGCGACCGAATTTACCTGCCGCTGCAGGTCTTCCTGTACCTGCCGCAGCCGCGAGAGCATCTGTTGGAGAGCGCTGACTTCCATGTTCATTTCATGCCTCCCGTTTGCCTCACTCGCTCGTGCGCCGCCGCACTTCGGAAATTCTTCCGCCAAATCTTTGCAACATCGACTTCACCATCGGATCGTTCTCGAACTGCGCTCGCATTTCTTGCGTCGTCACTGTTCGTGACGCGTTCGCCTCATTTGCCGCGCCACTTTCAAGCTTAGCACAGACGCGTACCGCTCGCCCCAGTACCTTGCTCGATGAAGTACGGATCTTCTCCAGTGTTTCTCTCCCTTCGATCAATCCGGCGAATGCACTTTCCTCCGACGGGAAATAAATTCGTAATTCGCTGCCTTCCAGTTCCCACCGCGACGAGTGCTCCAGCAATTCGCCGATGAATTTCTGCTGCGCCTGAATTGCTGCTTTGATTTCCGCCACCTGCTCGCCGCTCAAACCCGTCGCCGCTGCTTCCGTCCTTGCAACCTCTCTTGGTGCTTCAACATTTTCTGCAGGCTTTTTCGCCGGAGCGGCAGCCGCTGCGGACGAAGTAGCTGCTCCGAACGCGCTGCTAGTCGCAATGGGGCTTAGCGGTTCACGGCTTACGGGAGTAAATGGACGGCTCTGCGGCGGTGCGGGTTGGGCAGGCCGGGCGATTTCATCGGTCACGAAGCTGGCGCTGGCGTTCGCTGTAGCCGTGCGGGAAGGGAATTGCGGTGCGGCAGAACTAGAGGCTGCGCTTCGCGGCGCCGATCCTCCACCACTTTTTCCGCTGGCGCCATTTCCCAACTCTGCCAGCAATTCTTCCAACGGTGCCAAGCGCGACGCATTCACCAGGCGCAACAATCCCATCTCCAGATGCACGCGCGGATCCATCTCGCGCCGCACTTCATTGTCTGTCTGCAACAATATTTGGAAATAGCGCGTCAAATCTTCTTCCGTGAATAGCGCCGCAGCTTTTGCCAGTCCCGGCCTTTGCTCCGGCGTCGCAGCAAGCAAGTCCGAATCGGCACCGCACACACGTGCGATCAGCAGGTTCCTCATATGCCGGATCGCCTCGCGGCAGAAATGCTGCAGGTTCCGTCCTTCGCGTTGGAACTGGTGTACCAATCCCAGCGCGCGCTCCGCCGATTGCTCGGCGATTGCTTCCACCAATTCCTGCAGCGCATCCTCGGGCACAACACCCAGCAGTTCGCGTACTTCCTTATCCTTAATATCGTCGCCGCAATACGCGCGCGCCTGTTCCAGCAGAGAAAGCGCGTCGCGCATGCTTCCTTCTGCCATGCGTGCAATTACGCTCAGTGCCCCGGTATCGATCTGCAGATTTTCTTTTTCCGCGATGTACTTCAGTCGGTCGGTGATCTCCAGAAACGTCAGCGCGCGAAAATGAAAATGTTGCGAACGCGAGCGGATCGTGTCTTCCAGATTTTCCGGCTCGGTCGTCGCCATCACGAAGATTACCCGGTCGGGCGGTTCTTCCAGCGTTTTCAGCAGCGCGTTCGACGCTTCACCGGTAAGCATGTGCGCTTCGTCCAGAATCACCACTTTGTGCCGCGCCGCTGCCGGAGCGTAGCGCACCATCTCGCGCAACTCGCGAATCTGATCGATGCCGCGATTCGAAGCCGCGTCAATTTCAATTACGTCCAGCGAAGTCCCCGCAGCGATTTCCTTGCACGAATCGCACACGCCGCACGGTTCTGGCGTTGGCCCATGCACGCAGTTCAGCGCCTTCGCCAGGATGCGCGCCGCCGTGGTCTTTCCCACTCCGCGCGCCCCGGAAAAAATATAAGCGTGCGCCACGCGATTGTTGCGAATCGCGTTCGCCAGCGTTTCCGTTACGTGTTGTTGTCCGACAAGGTCCGCAAAGGTTTGTGGGCGCCACTTTCGCGCGATGACTTGATAGGCCATACGTGTCTTGCATTTTCGGCGCACGCAAAGAAAAAGTCAAAACAGTTTGCAGTGTGGTGTGGAGGATAACGGAAGAGATCGAGAATCGCTGAAGCTACTTGACTCTTTTCAATTCGAGGAACTTCGGAGTCTCCGCGGCACACTTGGCTTACCCGGTACCGTTGCTCCCTTCCGGGCCTGGCGGGGTTCGCGGGACCTCGTTGCACGGAGCCCGAAGTTCCACGTCTCGGCAGTCGCTCGCGTGCTCGACTGCAAACAAAAGTCTAACACACCGAAACGGCCTGCTCCATATCCGCGCCCGCAAATCGAACCGGCCCTGCCTCCGCGATCCTGGCAGCCCAAACGAGAATGTCGTTCCGAGCGTAGCGAGGAACCTGCTTTTTCTTTCCCGCCGTCGCATCCACCTCCACCTTATTCAACTGGACACATTTGCCAGTCGGCGTTGCCCTCGACTCTCGCCCTGTCCTAAACTAGCCAGCGGTTGGAGTTCCTCCCCAACCACCTTGTGACTGCCGCAACAGCGCAAGGTCCGCGCGCCAGCGCTCGGTCCCCATCGCCGGGGCCAACACCCCACGTTACGGGGAATCGCTGCACTTTCGTGCAAGCAGGAGGAAGTTCATGAAAGTAGTTCTCTCGCTCATTCTCGTGTTGGCCCTTGTCTGTACGGCCACTCCGCTCACGTATGCCGAGCCCGCTCGCCAAGTTCTTCAAGGAACAGAAGTACACCTCACACTTCTCACTCCCATTAGTTCCTCGCACTCTCGCGAAGGAGATCCGTTCGTCGCCGTTCTGGCGCAGCCCATTGCCCTGGATAGCCGCATAATTCTCCCCGTCGGCACGCGCGTGAACGGCGTCATCGGAACGATTCAGAAGCCCAAGATGTTTTCTCTTTTCCGCGGTCAGGCTTACATGAATCTGACTTTCAAAACCGTAGAAGTCGATAGCCGTCTGATTCCAGTGCAGATGAGCATCCTGGCCATCGGCGAACCTCGTATCGATTCCTATAGCAAGCCCCGCAAGGATATGAAGATCACCGAAGGCGAAGTCCTACAAGAAAAGCACGACTACAAGGGTGATGTCATCGGCATGGCGGTTGGCGGCGGTGGCGGTTCGCTCGTTGGCTTGATCTTCAGCAATGTGGGACGCGGACTCGGCATCGGTTTCGCAGCCGGCGCGGTCTACGTTGTAGCCCGCAAGGGCAAGGAAGTGGACCTGCCCGCGAACAGCGGCATGCTCACACGCATAGACAGCACCATCAATGTGCCCTTCATCGCGGCGAGCAACGCTTCCGCAGATGCAACCAGCAACCCGCAATAGCCTGCAAACAATTTCGCTCTTTCTCCGCTCGGCGCTCGTTCCGGCCGAGCGGTTTCCTTTTCCTATTCTTACGTCATTCCGAACGTAGTCTGCGCAGTGAGGAATCTCTCTTCTTGACCATCGCGGCTGCCACCTTTGCTCTGTAGCATCGGCCTCTTGCCTTGGAAGGGTACGCCGCCTGCCTTCTCTGCATAGCGGCACAGCACCGCTGCGCCCCATGTCCGCAGGATCTCCCACACAAGAGCCCGTCATTCCGAACCTGCCTGCGTCAAGCAGGCACAGCGAGGAATCCCTCTTCGATCCCCGCGGCTTCACTTCTCATTCCATTTCGCAAGGGTAGATGAGCCCGGTCGAAAGCATCACCTCGCTCTATCCTCGGAATGATGGCTGCGGATTTTTAGTGGGAGGTTCGGGCGCCGAAAGTACCTTGGGGGGTAGAACTTCGGCGCCCGTTGGGGATTCTGGCGGGTTGGTGCAGTAGGATCTTTGGGGATGAGCTCCGCTCGAGTTCCGGTGTCCTACTGCATGAGATCGTTACGCGTGAAACTCGGGCTTGGTCCAAACGTCGGTGCTTATGTTGCAGGCCGCGGGCCAATCTGCTTTCGCCTGAATTCTCTGCAAACATGGACCTTACTCGGAACCTGCCAGAACCATTCCTGCATCACCACGACGATGCTGTCCCGATACGGCACAGCACCTCTTCTCTCTGTGCCTTCGTCGAATCCCACGTTGCGTTCACTTTCGCATTCTCATTCATCTGCTTTTTTCATCGATTCCATTGATTTTTTCTCTTCCGTTTTCCACCGATTTCTATTTGACCCTTGCTGACTGGCGCGATACTTTAATTACCGAAAGGTCAGGCATGCCGCTTCCGCACTTGCCACCACAATTCCCAACCAAATTTTTCGAGGAGATTCATGTCGACTGATTTACGTAATTTCCTAGCCCTCTCCTACGAGGAGCTTGAAGAACTGAATCTGAAGGCCAAAGAGCAACGCAGAAAAAGAACTCCCATCCAGAAAGTCCAGGAAGAACGCATCAAATATCTCACCGACGAAAAGCGCATCAAGGCGGTTACAGTCCTCTTCAGCGATCTTGAAGGCCGCCTGCACATGCTGGATTACGACAAGAAATTCCTGGTCAAGAGCTACGACAACCTCACATTTGACGGGTCTTCCATCCGCGGATTCACCGCACAGCGCGAGAGCGATCTTCGCCTGGGCATGGATTGGTCGGCGTTTTACTGGGCGCCCGCGGATATTTTCGGCAACGGCAAGGTTTTGGTGTTTGGCGAAGTGATCGACAAGGACGGTTCATCGTACAGCGGCGATATTCGCGGCGTCCTGAAGAATTACGCCGAGGACCTGCACAAGAAGGACGGCTACACACTAAACGCCGCCAACGAAATTGAAGGCTTCCTCTTCAAAGGAGCGGACGCAGAGCGGTACTACCATGAGACCCATCAGTTCGAGTATGTGAACACCGGCGGCTATTACCATTCATTGCCCGGCGATCCCTTGCGCACCTTCATCGATACCACGGCGGAAGTGCAACGCGCGATGGGCTTCCAGAACGAAAAAGACCATCCGGAAGTGGCTCCGTCACAGTTTGAAATCAACTACGGCTATGGCGAAGTAGTGGCCGCGGCAGACCAGATTCAGTTGTACAAATTAATTTGCCGCCAAGTGGCCAACAAAATGGGCGTCACCGCGTGCTTCCTGCCTAAACCGGTTGTCGGTGTGAACGGCAGCGGCATGCACACTAACGTCTCCATTTCCAAGGATGGCAAGAATCTCTTCTGGGATCCCAAGGGCGAAGAAAAGCTCAGCAAGCTGGGCTGGTCATTCGTAGACCGCATCCTGACCCATGGCAACGACATTTGCCTGATCCTGAATCCCAGCGTGAACGCCTACCGCCGCCTCGATCCCCACTTTGAAGCTCCGAACCAGATCAAGGCGTCGCCCGTCGATCGCGGGTCCATGATTCGCATTCCCATTGGCAATGAGAAGAGCATGCGCGTCGAGGTACGTTCCGTGGCGCCCGATGCCAACCCCTATCTCACGTTGTACTCCATCTTTAAGACCGGCGTGGACGGCGAAACCTCGAAGATTAAGAATCTGCGCCAGGCCGAACGCTACCTGCCGGACAACATTTACACGGCGCTGGAAAACTTCAACAAGTCCGACTGGACCACCAAGATGTTGGGTGCCGACGTGAAGGGCCGCTACGCGGATCTCAAGAAAGCCTCGGCGGACCGCTGCGCCAGGGAATTGGGCACGTTCGTGAAGGCGCCGGAGGTGCAGTTCCATCACGAAGTGTATAACCAGTTCCTCTGGAACCGGTTCTAGGCCAAGCTTAAGTCTTACTTGAAGTTTCTGACCCCACTTCCACTCTCTGGAAGTGGGGTTTTTATTTAGACCGCGGAGGAAGATAACTCCAAAAATACCTTGACGACAACGTTATCGATAAGTTATACTTGCAGCAAGTAGAGGTGTGGGAGTCGTCCCGTTCTCTCGAGCGCTAACCTCTTCAGAATCTGCACTTACGAAAAATGCCCGGAATTATATACTTGA
>Ga0335085_10012843_pt1 | contig 12314 bp, 10 predicted proteins | sample Lox_Sample_45_FD_206712 | JGI IMG/M metagenome (GOLD analysis project Ga0335085, IMG submission 206712) | Soil microbial communities from Loxahatchee National Wildlife Refuge, Florida, United States - Lox_Sample_4.5 | ecosystem: Environmental > Terrestrial > Soil > Wetlands | place: USA...
AAACCGAGAATTCCGCCAGCCCTTGGTCGAGGAGCAAGCGGGATTGGATCTCCGGAAGGGCAGGCGGCGGTGGCGGGTCGCGCAGCAGTTTGGAGGCCTCCGGGTTGCCCTGGGTGAGAAGCACTTCCGCCTTTAGGAGGCGGAACTTCCAGTACCATTCCGATTGGGAATTGTTCTTGAACTGAGCAAGCCCGCGTTCCGCGAGGCTCAGAGCTTGCGGCAAATCACCGCGCTGACGCAGGAGAGTGGCTTGCTGAAAAGTCGCGGCCGGGTCCGACGCCGGTCTTCGGGCGCACGCCGCCAACAGCAAGAAAACGATTAGAGTGATGGAATGAGGTGTAGCTCGGCGACCTGACACTCGGCCCTCCCCGCAGGCTCATTATAAGCGGGGGGAAAGGGCCGGGAGAAGCATCTGTGGAGTAATTCCGTGAAACCTGGTTGTGCGGGCAGGCATTCCGGCGCGGGACGTAGGGGCGAGCGGCGTTCTGCCGGGATTGAGCACCGCTTGCCCTCGCAGGTCTTCGGGCGGCACTGCCGTGCCTAGCCCGGCATCGGCTCGCCGTTCGTGGAAGCATGGCCCAACACAATGTGGCCTTCCACAGCACAGCCGAGCGAGACACGGACCATGGAAATAGTTTGGTAGGAAGACGTAACCACGGATTCGGCGAGATAAATCTTGCCAAATTGCGGCACGTGCAGGCCGCCGTCATCCAGCCGTTCCACGCCCGGGCAATTCTTCAGGTCAATCGAGGTTGCGAAGGTGCCATATTGCGCCCGGGCGGAATGCCGGGCGGTCTTCGTCCGCGCGGGGTCAACTGCCACTTCGACGGGACAACCGGCGATCCGCAGATTGTGGAAATGACTTCCGGCAAAGGTCACCGAGCGTTCACCTTTGTCTTTCGAGTATTTAGACGCCAGCCGCGCCACGACGCGGTCGGCGGTCACCACGTTGAGAATGTTGAGCCCCTCAATGGTCGAAGTCGCGAGCGTATCAAAGAAGTTAGCCGTTTCACTTCCCGTCGTCACCGTTTCGGCAGAAGCGAAAGAAAGAATCTGCTCGTAGCGAAACTCTTTCTCGAGCGAGGATGCGTAACCTCCGGTAAACGGCAAGGAGCTGGGCGCCTTGACTTCAATGGTCTTTTGAAAGGGCACGGTAATTTGACCGGACAATCCGGTTGCCAGGGCATGATAGAGAAACTTGAGCTCCACGGGAATCTCCTAAGGGAATTTGATCTTGAACGGGTATCGGCCAATCTCCGAGGGGCGCGGAGACTCAGCATTCACGACCAGGGTATATTCACCCGCCGACAGCGTCGAGCGCCCAATGAGCAGGTTCAAAGTTCCACCCGCCTCGGACTTCGGCTGCTCTAGATGTTCCGTAAACCTGACGGAACCCGACCCGTCCAGGATCGCACAACTATAACCCGAAGCGCTCTGCTCCGCCACATCGAAATAAAGGTTGTAAAAATGTGCACCCGGGGGGACAACGATCGCCTGGGGCTCGCCGCGCGAGACGGCATGAAGGGGGAAAGAGGCGAGCGGCTGGGGCGCGGTAACATCGGCCAACTCCCCCCGCAGGCCGCGAATCACCACGAGCTGCTGATAACCCACCACACAGAGGAGCGCCAGGGCGGCGAGCGCGGGGGCAAAACTGGGAAACACAAGCCCTTTCCACCACAATGCGGGCGACCATCGATTTGCCGGCCGGACCGCAGCCCCCTCCGCCTGGGCGGCAGGTTCATTGAAAACCGCGCGCGCGTTATCGACGAAAGCCGCCCCAGTCTTCACCGAGCCAGCGCACTCCGGGCAGAGGAAAAGGTGCTCCTCGAATTGTTCCAGCTCCCCAGGAGTCATATCACCGAGCAAGTATCGTTCGACAGCCAAGGTTTGGTCAGCTTGTTCATGCTGCATGTTTAATCTCTCCAGCATCCGCCGCTCGCGAACGGTTCTCAGGGAGTTGTCGCGGTCGCGGGGAATATGCCATTGGGGCCGCTAACTCCGGGCGAAAGCCGAAGGAGCGGTCCGATTGGCCAGCGTTTTAAACCGGGTTAGAGCGCGGTGCAGAAGTACCCTTAAATAACCCCGGTCGACGTTCATGATGCGGCATACTTCGTCTCGATCCGCTTCATCCAGGAAGACCATCTTCAGGAGCTTGCGGTCCGCATCGGGAAGCTCCCCCAGGATGCCGCGCACCAGCCTCTTGGTCTCCTCCGCCAAAAGGCTCCCATCCAAGTCAATCGTGTGATCGATGGGCTCGTTATCGGCGGGGTCAATGAGGGGGTGGCGGGCGCGCGCCTTATAAGACTCCAGGATGATGTTGTTGCAAACTGAATTGACGAACGCACCCAGGCGCTCCGGGTGCTCCAAACCCTGCTTCTGGCGGAGTACCTGCAAAACTCTCAGGAACGTCTCCTGGCGAATATCTTCAATTTCCGTGGGAGCCCACCCGCGGCGGCGGAGCTTAATTTGCAAAAACTCGCCAAAGTAGGCCGTGAAATGGCGCTCCACGGAAGCGTCACCTTCCGTGAGGCGGCTCACGTATTGCGCGTCAAAATCCTGCCTCTCCATAAGCGTCGGCGACGTGCGGCGCGGCACCGCACGCACTTCCTGAACAACTGGTTGCGGACCTTCAAGTCTACTGGAGAGGAAGGGAAATGTCGATGCGTGGGGCATGGTGTGAGTCATCGGGTAGGTTGCCATCCAAACAATTAGTGCCCTTCAGCCCCCGGGCGTTTCAGTTTAAATCTCCGATACGGACAAATTCTTTATTCGGGAGTTCCTGGGGTGGAGGGTGGGGGGTGATGATTCGCAGCGACAGCGCCCGTGCCAGGGCCCCTATGGAATGTATTCGCACTTCTGTAACGCTTCGATTGATGCCGCCACTATATACCTGTTGAAACGCTCGCCCGCGGTTGCTCTCAAACCGCCGGCTCCTGGAGAAGCGTGAGAACTATGTTCACAACCACCCTGATCTTAATCGTATCAACGGGCCTGCTTTTGTTCTATTTCCAAGCAGTCTGCGAGAGGATATTGCGCCGGCCGTTCGCTCAGGAGTTCTACCAATCGATCGTCAACGCCAATGGCCTGGAATATCCCTCGATTCGCAAAGCCCTCGAAGAATTCGATGGTCCCGTGGAATACGCACGACTCAAAGTGACCCTGCGGTGTGACTTCCTGATCCTCAAGTACCTGCTCAAAAACGCCACCAACGTCCGCCAGCGTTATACCTGCGAAGAACGTCTTTTGATTCTCTATTTTCGGATCTGGTTCGTATCCCTCGTGACCCGGCACATTCTGCGCTGGCGCGAAAATGCGGCCGCTATTAAGTTGACGGCCATCCTGCACTACTTTGCAAATATCGTGGGAGAGCGCGTCAACCGGGTGCGCTTTGGGGATATGACGACTTCCGATTTCTTTAACATCTAGCGTCGCGCAGGGAAATGGTAATGACCTGCTGCCCATCGTCGGGGCAACGCTGCGAGGCAAGTGGGCGGCGGGAGATCTTTCAAGAGGAGGCAAGTGCGATGGTGGCGACGATGGCCGTGGGACGCGAGTTGGAGAACTTTGTCCGCGAGAGTTTGGTCCTTTACCCCCGCATGTTCAAGAACCAACACGGTGAATATTTGCCCGTCATGAAACATGCGGTGCAGTGCCAGTTCAACCGGTCTGGACATGGATTCGACATCCTGGCCGTGGACAAACCCAATTGGAACCTCTGGGTAATTGAAGTGTCGGCCGGTAAACCCGAGGGCAACGGCTTTGGCCAGTGCCTGGTTAAAGCTCTCGAGAGGAGAAAAGGCACGGGCGGAAAAGCGCAGATGTCTCCACAATGGCGGCGGTACGCCTTGGAGGGATTTATGAACTCGCCTGACCTGGTCCCGAGGTTGGCGAAGCTCTTTGACCGGCCAGAGTCTGAGCCCGAATCTCTCCTCAGCCTCTTGAACCTCAAACTCAATGATCACACGTACGCGGTGATCGTTCCCGAAGGCGTCCATGTGGAGGGTGACAACCCGACCGTGGAGTTCGCCAGTTCAATCTATACCTTCCGTCTCTCCGTCTGGTGAGTTTTTCCTGTATTGCGGCAATCGCCCAGAACGTGCTAACAAGGAAGAGGGAGGGCGATGCGGCCATGCGGAGACTGGGGGTCGGCGCAACAATATTGAGCGCAGCTTTAGCCGCGGCATGGTTGCTTCCCGGACGTGCGGCGCCGCCGGCAACCCCTGCCTCCGGGACTCACGCCGAGGACGCGGCGATCATCCAGCATCTCAACGCCGCCGTTACCTGGTACAAGCAACTTACCGCCGCGAACGAGGCTGCCGGCGAACCTAGCGACGCCTATTACCTGGACAATGCGCGTAGCCTTGCCAAGCAGGCGGTGCAGCTTGCCTTCCAGTCCGCCGACGCTGAAGCCGCTCTTCTGTCAGCAGAGAAAGCTAGCGAGACCCCCGCCGCGGATTCCAACCTCTCCTCGCAATCCCTAGTGAACAAGCAAAACATTTCCCAATCGGTGGCCCGCTCTGCCGCGCTAATCGACCAGATTCAGAAACAAATTGCGGTGTTGGACGGACAGATCGCCAAAGTCTCCGGGAAGAAGCTTCAGGAGTTGACTTCCCAACGCGAGAGTCTCGAAGAGCAATTGGATTTTGACAAGACCCTTCAAGATGCGCTTCAAAAACTGTCTTCCTTCATGAACAGCGGAGCGGGCAAGGAAGGAGGGTTGCGCAGTCAGATCGACGACTTGAAGAAGTCGGTCCCTGACTTGTTTGCGAAAGTCCCAGGAAAAGAGGCTGCCCCCGCCGTCCCCTCCTCCCCTCCCGCCAGCTCTTCTTCATCGACGGGCTTGATCGGTCAGGCGTCAATTCTGTTTTCAAGATTGGGTGACTTGCGCGAAATCCGGAACCTGATCGACGGAGCCGCGCGAGTCATGACCATGGCCCGCGCCGTCCAATCGCCGCTGCGGACCAAATTGCGGGCCACTATCGACCAGGGGCGCGGCCTGGCAATTCAGCCCCCTATGCCCAATCCCCCGGGCGGGCCCTCAGACCGGCAGAAGATGGTTTCCATTACGGCGCAATTCAAGCAAATCTCCGGCGCCACTCTTCCCCTCGCGCAGGAAATCATTCTGCTGGACTCGAGCCAGGCAAGTTTGCGGCAGTGGGAAACCTCAGTACACAGAGGGTACCTCCATACCCTTGAATCGTTTCTTATCCGCGTGGCCTTCCTCCTGTTCGGTATCGGAATTGTCTGGGGAATGGCCGAAATTTGGCGAAGAGCCGCTATTCGATACGTGCGCGATGCTCGCCGGCGGCATCAACTTCTGCTTTTGCGTCGAATTGTTACAGGCCTTTTGATGGCCTTTGTCCTGGCACTGGGATTCATCACGGAATTCGGCTCACTGGCTACCTTTGCCGGTTTCCTCACCGCCGGAATTGCCGTGGCCCTGCAAACCCTCATTCTTTCGATTGCAGCTTATTTCTTTATGATCGGGAGGCACGGCGTCAAGGTGGGCGACCGAGTGACGGTGTCCGGCGTCACAGGAGATGTCATCGATGTGGGGCCAGTTCGTTTTTACCTCATGGAATTGGGCGGAGCAGGTTCCGATTTGCACCCCACGGGACGTGTCGTAATAGTTTCGAATTCTATCCTTTTCCAGGGCGCACCCTTCTTCAAACAAATCCCCGGCACGGCTTATTCCTGGCACGAGGTGGTGGCGAAGTTGCAACAGGGCGGCGATTTTGCACTGGCGGAAAAGAAACTGCTGGAAGCTGTCAATGCTGTCTATGCCCAATATCGCGACAGCCTCGAGCAGCAACATCAAGCCCTCGAAGGGCTAGGAGCGATTCCCTGGATGGTTCCCAGCCCGCAGGCGCGACTTCAGTTAGGGGACAATGGCTTGGAGCTTGCAGTTCGCTACCCGATTGCGCTCCATCGAGAGGCGGAGATCGATAATCTGATGGTCCGCAAGGTCGTTGATGCAATACATGATGATCCGGAATTGAAGGCGGTGGTGGGATCCCCCACCGTTCGAGCCTCCGGCAAGGTGTAGCGTCAACAAGCGGCGCTACCGGGTATTTTCGACGAGCCTCAAGTTAGGGACCCCGCTCCGCTACCAGCGCTCCCGAAACCAATCAAAGTCGTCGGCACGGGGGTGTTGAAGTGTTCGCCATAAGTCAGCGTCCCCCTGGCGGCTCGCGCGTTGCCTGACCCGCTGCCAGGCGCGTGAGTATGCAGTCTTCATTTCCGTTTCCGAGCGCGGCTTGATGACGGCTTCCTCAAGACTGCGGAAAGGGTTGGGCGCAGCGGCCGGCACGTCAATTCTTTCGCCCGTCAGGTTCAGCACCAATCCCTCTTCAAACCAACGGGGCACACCCTCGGCTCGAAGACGATGCACGACAAGGTGAGTCAACTCATGTCTCAGGGTTTGAAGCATAATTTGCTTGCGGGCGAGTAACTCGAGGGGTTGAAGAAAAATGGCTTGGCCATCGCTCGTGGCAGCCATCCATCCCGGTTGGCCGGTGGCGCGAATGAATTCTCCTACGCTGGACCAAGTTCGCACCTTAACGCGGAACGGTAGAATTTGCGCGTGCGCGCCCAATTCCCTCCGCCCATCTTCCAGGGACTTCAATGTTTGGCTCACCCATGGCTCCTGCGAGGATGGATAAGCAAGCTCGAAGTGTTCGCTCGACGCAACCGGATCTGAGTCATCAGGTGGCCGCAAAGCAATGTCTGTTCCAGGAAAATAGGTGCTGAGGATTTTTTCCGCTGAGGATCCCATCCGCGCCATTTGTTCGGCGCCTGCCTGGCAGAGTCCCACTCCGTGGCCAAGCCCGTGGCCGGAGAATACCCAATCGTCACCTTGCCGCTCAACTGTGTAAAGGTTACTTTCCAACTGCCCCCAGCCTAGGCGGCGATCAACGGCATAACGGAATCGGTTGGCATCGATGTGGCTCGTGCGGCCGCCGGTCACTTGAAGAATCTGCGCGCGGCCGGAAGAGTCGCGCTTCTCGACGGCTATTCCCGAAAGGGAGAACGTCCTCTCTCCCTGGAAGTCATCCCGCAGCACGTTTTGCAGTCGCTGGGTGGCAATTACCCTTCTCCATGACGCGTGGCTGTTCGCGAGGCAATAAGGGTCGCGAATCGAAATCAAATAGGGTTGGCCACGGTCGGGCCAGATGTTTCCGGCAGATTCTGTCATTCCACCGCAACACGCCGTGAAATAGGGGTCGGCCAGCTTTCCGTGGTATTGCAACACCTGGCCGTGCGTGGCGCGTGCGGCCTGGTCCATGTTGTCCAAAGCAGACCCTTCTCGCTCCCGGGGAAGCTGAAAAACCAAACAATGGGTGAGTGAGCAAAAATCAAACCCTTCGCCATGGTGGCGTCCCTGCCATCGGATAGCCCAGGTGCGGGCCACAATCGCCATGGCCTCGCGTGCCGCGGGTGCGCGAAGTATCGAGGCTTCTCCCCGCAAAACACCGGAAACGTATGATTCCAAATCGACCTGCGTAAGGACCTGTATTCCGGCACGGGTCAAGCCCATGCGCAAATTCCGGACCGATACCTTTTGCGGCGACTCCAAGGAGTCATCGAAAGTTGGAGTCAAGCTAAACGGCTGGGCGGAATCAACGGTCAGGAGTGAGAAGTCTCGGCTCGTCGCCCCGGAGCGGCAATGGATAAGACGATCAGCGAAGCAGGAAATTCGTGTAGCGGGAGAAAGTTCCCAGCAGTGTCCCTCCGTCGTCCCGCAAAGGTTAAGGTTTGTACCGGCCGTTTCCAGCGTCAACGCCCTAACGTTTCGTTTGGAAAAGAGTTCGACCTTGAATTGCAGACTCGCCGGACGCGCCGGGACCTCCGCCGCCGTCCAACATAGGATTACCAGAATGAGCTCTTTCATCGTGTGTGAGGTTTCTGCGCCAAATATTGTCGCAGGATTCGCGCGGCTAGCGGGGCGGCGGAAGACCCGCCCGTACCTCGCTTCAGGAATATCACCAGGGCGACTTCCGGCGCCTCTGCGGGAGCGTATCCCACAAACCAGGCGTGCGTCACGTGGCTTCCATCCAGGGCCGGAGCGGTGCCCGTTTTGCCCGCCACGGACAGGCCGGGGACGGCAGCGGCACGGCAGGAGCCGTTCCGAACACAATCGCTCAAACCTTCGGATATGACCTCAAAGGTGCGCTGGTGTAAATCGACCACGCGGTCCAAGTTGGGGGCTTTGTTCTGGCCGGGCATGATGAGGCGGAAGGCCTTGCCGTGCATGGCAACAGCAGAATACGCCAGGAGCACCTGCGCAGGGGTCGCTGTCACACCTTGTTCGCCTAGCGCCGCGAGCGCCCTTCCCTTGGGCCGGTCCGGAATTCGTACTTCCCCGGGAGAATCCGATTCGCCGGCGCCCCCGAAGCCAAATACGGCGAACCAGTGGGCCAGCGCCGGGGATGAAAGCCGGCCGCTTACCTCGGAGAAGAAATAATTGCAGGAGTTGGCAAGGGCTCCGGCAAGGTCAAAGGGTTGCATGGTGGGAGGGTGGGAGCAATGGAACGAGTCCCCCAAAAGCCGGGGTATTCGACGGCAGAGGATCCTCTCCGTAGGCGAGATGGCACCCTCCTCCAGAGCGGCCGCGCTCACTATAAGCTTCGCTGTCGATCCGGGAGTATAGGCTTCAGAAAGTGCGCATGGGGAGTTCCAGATGGCGAGCACCTGCCCATCGCGGGGGTCGGAGACAATGACGGCGCCCGGCTTGTCTTGCATGAGGCGATTAATGTAGGTTTGTAAGCTCTCGGCCGCACGCACGTCCGCCCCGGCGGCAAGCCAGGCGAGAAGAATGGCGACACTTCCGCTGAACTGGCGGAGACAATTGGCTTGGCGCCGCATGGCCTATTAATGTGGCATAACGAGCGCGAGAAGTCAACGTGCTCAATGCACGGCCTGACTATCTCGCGCCAGCGACCGCCGGAAACCCCCGCGCTCACCCTTTCTTGCTTCCTGAGACAGACGACGGCTCAGGCCGCGCGAACTTGCTGCGCGGTTTTCTTCCTCGCGGTTTTCTGACGCGTTCTTGAATCTGAATGCGCTGACAATCGGCACAGACAAGATGAAAACCACTTGGCGAAGGGCCAATCCGGGATGATCCGCAATTGGGACAAATAGAATGAGATGCCATGATCGAGGTCATGTTAGCACAGGTTGGAAGTCTCGCCTAGTTACGAAAGAGCATACTTTTATGCGTATATGAAATGGTTAATATCTTAATTTTTTATGACTCCTCGAAAGGGTGGTGCGCGGGGGGGACCGCTCCTCAATCACAAAAAGAGCAAATTGAGCGATACTGTACCCTGGTCGTGAGAAACGAATCCGGCCGCCCGCCGGGCAAGGTTCCCGATGGGTATTGGAAGCGGGGGCAAGCCATCCGGTGTAGAGGCCGCGAATGCGAGAGGCATGACTCCTCCTGATCGCCAACGGGCCATTTATAGCCGGCGATTTGCAGGGATCGAACAGCGCCGCGCCGAGGTGTGGAAGACCCTCTCCCGCCATTATTTCCAGCGCTGGATTCGACCCGCCGACGCCATATTAGATCTGGGCGCGGGATATTGCGAGTTCATCAACAGTATAACGGCGGCGCGCAAATATGCCTTGGACCCGAATCCCGCCACCGCCGATAAAGCTGCCCCCGGCGTCCACGTGATCGCCCAGGAGGCGACAAAGAACTGGCCGATTGGGGCGGAAACTATCGATGTTGTCTTTAGCAGCAATTTCTTCGAGCACCTGCAGAGCAAGCAGGATCTTGCCGCCTGCCTCGCGGAGGTCCACCGCGTCTTGCGCCCGCAGGGGTTATTGATTGCATTAGGGCCTAACATCCGGTATTGCTATGATGTGTATTGGGATTTCCTTGATCACTATTTGCCACTCAGCGATCGCTCCTTGCTTGAAGCGATGGAGATTGCAGGGTTTCGAAAAGAGTTTGTGCTGCCGCGCTTCCTGCCCTTTACAATGAGTAACCGTATGCCCCATAGGGCATTCCTGGTCCGTCTCTACTTGCTCTTCCCCCTCGCGCAGCGGCTGTGCGGGAAGCAGTTTCTGGTGATTGCGCGAAAGCCCTGACCATGAGTTTCAGAATTTCTCCGAACACATTCCGGAGGATCGGCTGGGCGGCGTGCTTTGGCCTCGTCTTCGTCTGCGCTTTCTCGCTGAGTGGGACTCTGGCGCCGCCACTCGAACTCGACCCATCCTGGCATGCGGTGCTCGAATACGCGGCGCTTCACCATCTCCAGTTCGGCACGCAAATTGTCTTCACGTTCGGCCCTTTGGGGTTTCTCGCTGCACGGACTGGCTTGGGCCACCTTTTGGGCATACGCTTGGCGTTTGCCTTTTTCTGGGGCCTGCTCATTGCTCTAGCAGCCACTGGGATGGCAAGACGCTTGCCAGGATGGGTCCGCTATGCCTTTCTCGGCTGGTTGGTGATCTTTGCTCTTTCTGAGGGCTTGGACCAAACCGCATATTTCGTGATGGCCTATGGTGCATGTCTCGCGCTCGCCGACGATCCTGCGCGGCGCTGGCAAGTCCCCCTGTTTGGATTGGGAGTTGTCCTTTTATCCCTCATCAAATTCACCTTTCTGTCGGCAGGGATCTTCAGTCTGGCGCTCGTGGTTCTCAGTTGGGTTGCCCATCGCAAGGTCGCGCAGGCGATCACGCTGTTGGTGGCAGCGCCCGCAACATTCGTCGCCGCTTGGGTGGCCTTAGGGCAATCTCCCTCGCATCTTGTCCCTTGGCTTCGTAACGGCCTGGAACTGGCCTCAGGTTACAGCGCAGCGATGAACCTGGTTCCCAAGACAAGCGTCTTGCTCGGCGGGCTGGGAGCCCTGGCAGCGTTTGCGGGGGCTTGGATCGTGACAGCATGGCAGACGCGCCGCACCTTCCAGACTCTGGCGGTCCTCGTCACGCTCGCTCAATATGCATTCCTGGCGTGGAAGGAAGGATTCACGCGCTCCGGAGACTGGCACACCTTCATCTTCCTCTGGTTTATTCCGCTCGGACTCTCCCTCTGCTTTCTTGTGGATGGACCTCTACCTGGGGCGACTTCCGCCCAGCGAGCCCGCGAGGCCCTTCTGGCGGCCAGCTTCGTCTGCTCTCTTGCGGCCGCACATTTTCAGATTCCGGGTTTTCCCCTTCGGCAGTTTGTCGAATGGCCCCGCCGCGCGCAACACAACGCGTCCATGTTCCTGGCTGCCTTGAGTGGAAAGGCGCCGGATCTCTATGCGCAAACCCGGATTCCCGAGCACCCCCGTATGCTTACTCTCGATCGGGCGCAAAGCGTGATCGGTGGCCAGTCTGTTGACGTCATGAACTATCTCGCGCTGGCCGCGGTAATCAATGGGATGAACTACCAACCGCGCCCGGTATTCCAGGGCTTCGTGGCTTACACTCAGGTACTCCAGAATCTCAACGCCGCTTATTTCCGTGGCGGCGAGCGTCCACGGTTTGTGTTGCTCTGCCAGCAAGCCACCGACGGACGCTTCCCGGCCCTCGAGGACGCAGCGGCCTTCAATTTCGTCCTTAATAATTACGTTCCGGTGGCGCGCGATGGCCCGTTTCTGGTTTTGCAGCAACGCACCGAGCAGGATCCGGCCTGGCAACTAGTTCATGACCAGGCGCTGCACTTTGGAGAGAAGCTGGACCTGACGCCCTGGGCTCATGCGCCCCTGTTTATGTCGGCCTCGATCCGCCCCACCTTTTGGGGGCGCGCCGCCACATTCCTCTATCAGCAAGAGCCCGTCTCCATGCGGGTTTCCTCGGGCGGCGGGATGAAGCAGTACCGGCTGATCCCTTCCATGGCCGAGTTGCCGTTTCTTTTGAGTCCTGTACTTAATAGCAATTATGACGTTCTTAATCTGTATATTTCCCATGCGGGAATTGACCCGGAAAGTATAGTGTTCGATCCCTCGGCCCGCGCTGCGATCGAATTTCAGGATGTCATTACCGTGCGTCTTTATTCCGCTCCCGGATTTCCACACGCCGCCGCGATGACTTCGCCCGCCAACATTCAGGCCGATGTTCAAGGGCGCGTTTTCGAACCTCGGCCGAGCTCCGTGCAAAGCTCGTGTGGCACGCAGGCAACAACTTTCCAGGGTGCACCTGCCTGGCGAGTGTGTGCGCCCAGCAAAATCGTGCTCGATATCCCACCGAATTCCGCGTGGTTCTCAGGCACCTTGGGAGTGCCCGAGGAAGCTTACCTGGGCAAAGGCGATGCAGAAGCAGTTGACATTACCATCGACGCGTGTAGTAAACCCGGCCAATGCCAGCGGCGGCTGGAGCGGCTCTTACAT
>Ga0335085_10012844_pt1 | contig 12312 bp, 12 predicted proteins | sample Lox_Sample_45_FD_206712 | JGI IMG/M metagenome (GOLD analysis project Ga0335085, IMG submission 206712) | Soil microbial communities from Loxahatchee National Wildlife Refuge, Florida, United States - Lox_Sample_4.5 | ecosystem: Environmental > Terrestrial > Soil > Wetlands | place: USA...
CGGCGCTGTCCGTACCGGCGGTGACTTGCGCCATCCGCGCCTCCAGCTGGCGCGGCGTGAGGCGGCGCTTCTCCACCTGGCCCTGGAGCTCCTTCCGGACGTGGGCCAGGGCCTTGCCGGCCGCGGCGTCGTCGCGCTCCCGGATGCGGACCGGAAGGCCGGCGGTGACCGCGCTGACATAGGCGATGCCGGCGCCCATCAGCCCGCCGCCGAGCACGGCCACCTTCTTCACCGGCCTTGCCTGCACGCCGGGGTCGGAGACGCCGGGATCCTTCTTCAGATCATTGGTGGCGAAGAAGATCTCCCGGAGGCGCTGGCTGACCTCGGAGACGAGCAGCTCCCCGAAGCCCTCCGCCTCGGCCTCCAGCCCGGGCACCCTCCCCTTCTCCACGCCGATGCGGACCGCCTCCAGCGCTCGCTCGGGCGCCGGGTAGTGGCCGCGCGTCTTCTTCAGGAGCTGCTTCCTCGCCTGCTCGAAGAGGAACGCTCGCCCGAGCGGGTTGTCCTCCAGGGCGATGACCGTCCAGGTCTCCTTGCTCCCCAGCGAGCCGAGCAACCCCCCGAGGCCCCGCGTCGCCGGGCCGCCCGTCTTCGAGCGGTCGATCTTGAGCGTCCCGTCCCCGAGCGCCCGCGCCCGCTGCAGGGCGACGTCGAGGAGGACCGGCCGGGGCACCACCTCGTCCACCAGGCCGAGCTTTCGCGCCTTCGCCGGGCGCACCGACTTGCCGGTGAGGATCATGTCCAGCGCAGCGGCGATGCCGATCAGCTGCGGCAGTCGCTGCGTCCCGCCCGCGCCGGGCAGCAGCCCGAGCTGCACCTCCGGCTGGCCGAGCTGCGTCTTCGGCGAGTCGCTGCAGATCCGGTAGGTGCAGGCCAGCACCACTTCGTTGCCGCCCCCCAGGCACGCTCCGTGGATGGCGGCGACGATGGGCTTGGGGAAGGACTCCAGCCGGTCCATCCCGTCCTGCCCCTCGCGCGAGGCCCGCTGCCCGTCCTCCTTCGTCCTGAGCGAGCCGAGCCACTTCACGTCCGCCCCGGCGATGAAGACGTCCTTCTTCCCGGAGATGAGGACCACGCCGCGCACCGACGTGTCCTGGGCGGCGCGACGGAGCGCCTCGTCGAGAAACTGCGAGGTGGCCGGGGAGAGTGTGTTCACCGGCTCGCCCGGCTCGTCCAGGGTGAGGACGGCCACACCGTCGCGGACCTCGTAGGCAAGGGCCTCGGCGCCGGGGCTCATCACGCCACCTCGAGGACGACGGCGGCGCCGTTGCCGCCCTGGGCGCAGACGGTGCACAGCGCGGTGTTGAGCTTCTTGCGGCGCAGGGCGTGCAGGGCCTGCATCACCACCCGCGCGCCGGTGGCGGCGAAGGGATGGCCGAGGGCGATCGAGCCGCCGTCGACGTTGAGCCGGCTCCGGTCCACCTCGCCCAGCGGTGCCTTGCGTCCGAGCTTCTTCGCGAAGTCGGCCGAGGCGAAGGCCTGGAGGTTGCTCGCCAGCTGCGCGGCGAAGGCCTCGTGCATCTCGAAGAGGTCGATGTCGGCCAGCGTCATCTTCGCCCGGTCGAGGGCGATGGGCGCGGCGTAGGCCGGGCCCTGGAGCAGCTGGTCGGCCGGGTCGGTGGCGGCGTAGGCGAAGGAGCGCAGGTAGCCGAGCGGCTCCAGCCCGAGCGACCGGGCGCGCTGCTCGGACATGACCAGCAGCGCCGCTGCCCCGTCGGTGAGCGGCGAGGAGTTGCCGGCGGTGACCGTCCCGTACTTCTTGTCGAACACCGGCTTCAGGGCGGCGAGCGCCTCGGCGCTGGCGTCGGCGCGGACGATGTCGTCCCGGTCGGCCACCGACTCGTAGCGCGGGGGCACCACGACGTGCATCACCTGGGCGTCGAAGTGGCCCTCCTTCCACCCCTGGGCGGCGTTCCGGTGGGAAGAGAGGGCGATGGCGTCCTGCTCGGCGCGGGAGACGCGGTTCTCCTGGGCCATCTTCTCCGCGCTCTGCCCCATGCTCAGGCCGGTGGAGTGCTCGGCGATGGCCGGCGGGACGGGGACCAGGTCTCGCGCGTGGAGCCCCTCGAAGGCGCGGAGCTTCTCGGGGAAGCTCCTCGCCCGGGAGGAGCGGACCAGCGCCCGGGCCAGCGGCCGGCTGGTGAAGATGGGCGCGTCGGACATGCACTCCGTGCCGCCGGCGATGGCCACCTGGGAGAGCCCGAGGTTGATGGCCGAGGCGACGTCGGTCAGGGCCTGGACGCTGGTGGCGCAGGCCCGGGCCACGGTGTGCGCCTCGACGCTCCGCGGGAGCCCGGCGGCGATGACCACCTCACGGGCGATGCCCGGGGCGAGGAGGGTGGGGATGACCTGGCCGAACACGAGCTGGTCGACGTCGGCCGGGTCGACCTCCGAGCGCTCGACCAGTTCCTGGACGACGGACCGGCCGAGGTCGAGCGCGGTGAGGGTCTGGAAAACGCCTCCCGCCTTGACGAACGGCGTGCGGAGGCCTCGGACGATTGCGGCGCGTGCCATGGTGCCGGGGGGCTTAAGGACGGGGCGGCCCGCCTGTCAACGCGAAGGGTTTGCGCACCTCAGGGCAAGGTGAGTCACCGCGGCTCTACGACACTTCCCCCCGGCGACCGAGCCGGTGCACGGCGTCGACCAGGGTCCTGGCGGCCTCGGGGTCGGTGGGCGGGAGGATGCCGTGGCCGAGATTGAAGATGTGCCCGACCGGCCCGGCGCGCCGGAGGATGTCCTGGACACGGGCCTCGAGCTCGGCGCGGGGAAGGAAGAGCGCGAGCGGGTCCAGGTTCCCCTGGAGGGCAACCGTGTCGCCGGTGATGCGGCGGGCGTCGTCGAGGTGGATGCGCCAGTCGCAGCCGATGACGTCGGCGCCGGTGCGGACCAGCTGGGGCAGGAGCGTGGACATCGACGTCCCGAAGACGATGACCGGGACGCCGGTGGCCTTCAGCTCCTGGACGATGCGCTGGACGTACGGCAGGGCGAAGGTCTGGTAGTCGTCCGGCCCCAGCTCCCCGCCCCAGGAGTCGAAGACCTGGACGATGCGGGCCCCGGCGGCGACCTGCATCTTGAGGTAGGGGATGAGCGTGGCGGTCAGCTTCTCGAAGAGCGCGTGGGCGAGCCCCGGCTGCTCGAAGAGGAGGCGCTTGATGAGGATGAAGCTCTTCGTCCCGCCGCCCTCGACCATGTACGCGGCCAGGGTGAAGGGCGCGCCAGAGAAGCCGATGACCGGCACCGAGTCGGACAGCGCGCGCCGGGTGCGGCGGATGGCCTCGGCGACGAAGCCGGTGGCCGACTCCGGATCCGGGACGCCCAGCCGGTCGATGTCTGCCGCGGTGCGCAGCGGCCGGGGGAAGTGGGGCCCCCGGTCGCCCAGCTCCAGCTCCATCCCCATCGCCTCCACCGGGATGAGGATGTCTGAGAAGATGATGGCCGCGTCGACGCCGAGCCGCGTCACCGGCTGGACGGTGACCTCGGCGGCCAGGTCGGGAGTCTTGCAGAGGGTGAGGAACTCGATGTCGCCTCGCACGGCGCGGTACTCGGGGAGGTAGCGGCCGGCTTGGCGCATGATCCAGACGGGGGTGACGTCCACGGGCTGCCGGCGGGCGGCGCGGAGGAGGCGGTCGTTCACGGGGCGTGGAATGTACTCCGGGAGGTGCGGTGATGGCGGGGAACGTCGAGCGGCGGATGCGCGAGCTGGGGGTGGAGCTCCCGCAGCCGAGCACGCCGGGCGCGAACTACGTGCCCTTCGTGCGGACCGGGAACCTGGTCTACCTGACCGGGCAGCTCAGCCAGTGGAACGGCGAGCGCCGCTTCGTGGGCAAGCTGGGGCGGGACTTCGCGCTGGAGGACGGCCAGAAGGCGGCCCGGCTGTGTGCGCTGAACCTGCTCGCCCACCTCAGGGTGGCCGTCGACGGGGACCTGGACCGGGTGGTGCGCTGCGTGCGGCTGGCCGGCTACGTCAACTCGGTGGAGTGGTTCGTCCAGCAGTCGCAGGTGATGAACGGCGCCTCGGACGTCCTTCTGGAGGTGCTCGGGGAGGCGGGCAGGCACACCCGGATGGCGGTGGGGGTGTCCGCCCTGCCCTACGACGTGGCGGTCGAGGTGGAGGGAGTGTTCGAGGTCCGCTGAGGAGGGTGTGATGGGCGCGAGAGTGGGCTGGCCGCTCGTGGCGCTGCTGGTGACGGCAGGCGTGGCCCTCGCCGGCCACGGCTGGGACAGCTACGACGACACGCGGGGGATGTCGCTCAAGGGCACGATCCACTCCACCGGCTACGAGCGGCCGTACGTGACGATGATGCTGGACGTGGAGAAGCCCCAGCCCCGGACGTGGACGGTGGTGCTCGGGAAGCCGTCCAGGCTGGAGGCCAAGGGGGTGGCGGTGAGCTCGCTCGTGCCGGGGACGGTGGTCGCGGTGCACGTCTACCCCAGCCGGGACGTGCCCGACGAGTGCCGCGCGGTGCGCATCACCCTCGGGGGCAAGACGACGGAGCTGTGGTGAGGGAGGAGCTGCGGCAGCTGTTGCGGGCCGCGGCCGACCTCCTGCGCCGGCGGCGGCTGGCGCTGCTCGAGCTGTTCGTGGGCATCTTCGCCCCGCTGGCCGTCTTCGCCGCCATCGCCGACGACGTGGTCGAGCACCAGACCTTCGCCTGGGACCGGGCCCTCCTGGAAGCGTTCCACGCGCACGCCACGCCGGCCCGGGACGCGGTCATGGTGTGGATCTCCCGCCTCGGCATCTGGTGCATCGAGCTCGTCTCGGTGGCCCTCTTCGCATGGCTGGCGGCCAGGCGGCGGACAGCCCAGGCGCTCTTCGTGGCCGTGGCCATGCTCGGGGAGTGGCTCCTCAACATGCTCACCAAGCAGCTCTTCGGGCGCGTCCGGCCGGCGCTGTGGGTCTCGCCCGCCCCGGAGCAGAGCTTCAGCTTCCCGAGCGGGCACACCATGGGCTCGATGGCGCTGGCCACGGTGGTGGCGGTGCTCGCCTGGCGGACCCGCTGGCGCTTGCCGGCGGTGGCGGCGGGCGCGGTGTTCGTGCTGGCGGTGAGCGCGTCGCGGGTGTACCTCGGCGTCCACTACCCGTCGGACGTGGCGGCGGCGTGGATGGCGTCGCTGGCCTGGGTGCTGGGGGCGAAGGTGCTGGTCCTCGGGCGCGCACCCGGGCGGGTCTCCGGCGGCGGTCGGGAGGGATAGCGTCCGGCGTGGTGGCCTCGGGTTCCCTTCTGCTGACGCTGCTGCTCGCCTTGCCGGCGGACGCTCCGGTGGCCATGCCTGCCCCGGAGGAGCCACCGGCGGCGGTGGCGTCCGTTGCCCCGGCTCGGGCGCCTCCGCCGGCGACCGCACCGGCCCGGGCGCCGCGCTCGGTGTACGAGATCCGCCCGTGGTTGGACGGGCCGCTGGTGGTGACGACCGGGCTGGCCTATGGGGCCCTGGCGCTGTTCGGCCCCTCCTCGGTCGTGCCGCACTGCCCCTGCTCGGCGTCCGAGGTGCCGCGCATCGACCAGGTGGCGCTGGGGAAGCACAACCAGGCAGCGGACAGCCTGAGCACGGCGACGACGCTGCTGGCCCTGGCCGCGCCGGTGGTGGTGGACGCCGTCGACGTCGGCTTCACCGGCCCGCTGGCCGAGGACATGGTCGTCTACGCGGAGGTCCTGACCATCTCCGGGACGGCCACCGAGCTCGCCAAGTACGTCGTGCAGCGGCCGCGCCCGTACGTGTACGGGAGCACCTCGCCGTCGGTGATCGACTCGTCGAGCAGCTACGTGTCCTTCTTCTCCGGGCACACGACGACCACCTTCGCCGCGCTGACCAGTCTGTCGATGACCATGTCCCTCCGGCACGGGCCGCAACCCTGGCTGTGGGTGCTGACGGCGCTGGTGGGGACGAGCGTGGCCATCGAGCGGGTGGCGGCGGGCCAGCACTTCCCCACCGACGTGATGGCCGGGACGGTGGTGGGCGTGGGCGTCGGGCTGCTGGTGCCGTGGCTGCACGAGCGTCGCGCGGCGGCCGGGCCCGCGGTGTCGATCGCTCCGCTGCCCGGCGGCGGGGCGCTGGTGGTGCGGGGCGGCTGGTAGCCGGTTCTGGGTTCTCCGTTCTTTTCGTTTGAACGCTGACGCCGGTGAATGCCATCTTCGACGGATGCGCCACCGGCGAAGGCTCGGATGGCTGTCCCTCGTTCTGTGCGCCTGCTCGAGCCAGCCACCGCAGTCTCAGCAGCAGCTTGGACCGACCCTGGATGCGGGACCGACCCTGGATGCGGGGCCGACCCGGGATGCGGGGCCGACCGTCGTCACCTCAGTGGGCGTCTATGGGCCCACCCGAGTCCACCAGCAAAAGGACTGGGCGTTCATGGCAGGCGTCGATGGCTCCGGCACAGACATCGCGACCACGCCCGTTCGCTGGCAGCTGGATGGATGCGTGAGCACCCTCTCCCCGACGAGAAGCAACCGAACGGTGACGCTCCACCCGGCGCCGAGCCCCACCGCAGCGGCCTGTGTCGTGACCGTGACGTCCATCCTCGACCCGACGAAGTCGGCGAGCCTCGAGGTGACCGTGGTCCACGGCTTCCCGCTGCGCCTCGTGACCACTGGCTTTGCGGACGTGCAGTCCGTCTGGTCCGATGCGGCGGGTAACGTGTACTTCGCCGGCCCGGTCGACGCCATTCCGCCCGGATACCCCGACGCGGGGGAGCCGCCGCCGAGCATGGGGGGATTCGTCATCAAGGTCGATGCGGACGGAGACCTCGTCTGGGAGGGCGACGTCGGGAACGTCACCGCCGACCGCGTCGAGGCAGCCGCCTTCGCGGAGACCGGGGAGTCGTACGTTGTGGGCTCGACGACGTCCGGCGGAGCCTTCGGATGGGACGCGGGCCTCGCGGGTGACTTTGCTGGCTTCCTGCTCAAGCTCGATCCCGACGGAGGCGTCGCCTGGTCTCGTGTGATCGCGACGCCTTCCTACACGGCGGCCAGGTCGGTCGCGCTCGGTCCTTCCGGCTCGGTGATGGTCGGAGGTCACGCCTACGGAGACGCTGCGGTCTGGAGCTTCGGAGCCGACGACGGGTTCCCGCGGTGGGAGGCCCGCGTCCCGAGGGAGGGCTACCAGGCGTATTGCTACGGGCTGGCGGTCGACCCAGCCGGGGCGAGCCTTCTCGTTGGCCAGGAGCTCGGCTTGCCGGATGGGGGTTCGGGTGGCTTCATTGCCCGCTTCGATGCGGACGGCGGACTCAGCTGGGTTCTGCAGCCGGAAGACATCATCTTCCCTCTCGGGGTCGTGGCGGATCCGTCCGGCGCGATCTACGTCGTCGGCCCGGCGAGCGGCGACGCCGGGGTCGGGTTCGTCTCGCGCTACGAGCCGGACGGCAGGCTGAGCTGGTCCCACCGAGCCGGCGTGCAGTCATACGAGTACCCACGCGCCGTGACCCTGGCACGGGAGGGCGGCATCTACGTGGCGGGCCCCGAGATCTGGGTGACCTCGCACTGGAATGAACAGGGACAGCGGCTCGCGGATCTTCCTCCCCTTCTCGAGGAGCCGTATCCGACCCTGGGTCTGGCCCTCTTCCAGGACGCCACCGGACGCCTTTTCCTTGCGGGCTCGGCGACCCCGGACCCCATTCACATCGTGGGAAGCCTGGTGAAGATGGGGCCCGACGGGGGCGAGGATCACTTCTAGCGAGCCTGCTGTCCGTCGAGTGCGGGGCGCTGGTGGTGCGGGGCGGCTGGTAGCGCCGGGCGCCGGCGTGGATCGTCGTCGACGACTCGGGCGTGCACCGGGCGGAGCCCGCGGTTAGACGGCGCTCCACCCCGCGAGGAGGTGCCCGATGAAGGCGGCCGTGCTTACGCGCTACGGGGACGTGGACGCGCTGGAGCTCAGAGATGTGCCCGAGCCGCGGCCCGGGAAAGGCAGCGTCAAGATCCGCATCGCCGCCTCGAGCCTGAACCCCATCGACTGGAAGGTTCGCAGCGGCTCGGTGAAGGCGTGGTTCCCGGTCCAGTTCCCGGCCATCCTCGGCTTCGACGCCTCGGGCGAGGTGGTCGAGCTCGGGCCGGAGGTGTCGGGCTTCTCGGTGGGCGACCGGGTCCTCGGGCTGATCCGCCACGGCCAGGCCGAGTTCGCCACCGCTGCCGTGGAGCTGCTGGCCCGGGTGCCGGCGGGGCTGTCTCTCGTGGACGCGGCCGCCCTTCCGCTCGTCGGGCTGACCGGAACACAGCTCATGGAGGAGGGGGTGGCACCGAAGCGCGGCGACCTGGTTCTGGTCACCGGGGCGCTCGGCGGCGTGGGGCGCTGCGCGGTCCATGCCGCCCGGAAGCTCGGTGTCCGGGTCATCGCCGGCGTGCGCGGGCGGCAGATTTCCGAGGCGGCGGCGCTCGGCGCGGAACGGGTGGTGGCGCTGGACGATGCGGCGGCGGTACGCGGGCTGCCGTCCCTGAACGGGATCGCCGACACGGTGGGCGGCGAGGCGGTGCTCGGGGTGCTCGACCGGCTCGCTCCGAAGGGAACGCTGGGCTCGGTCGTCGGCGAACCGCCCGGGGCCAAGGAGCGGGGCATCACGGTCCGTGCCATCCAGACCCATCCGGACGCCAGGCGGCTCGCTGCTCTGGCGGCGGACCTGGCGGCCGGGGAGCTGGTCCTTCCCGTGGCCGGGCGGTATCCACTGGCCCGGGTGCGCGAGGCGTTCCAGGCGGCGGAGCGCGGCGGCGGGAAGGTTCTCCTCGTCGTGTGAGGTGCGTGTGCGCCAGGAGCGGGCGCTGGTGAAAGGAGTCGCCGGATGCGGACTGCGAGGCGCTGGGCGGCCGTGGGCCTGCTGGTGACGGGCGGGGCGGCGCTGGCCCACCACGGATGGAGCGGCTACGACGAGACGAAGGCGCTGACGCTGACCGGCGTCATCCGGGCGTCGACCTACGAGCAGCCGCACGGGACGCTGAAGCTCGAGGTGGAGAAGCCGGAGAAGAAGGTGTGGCTGGTGGTGCTCGCCCCGCCGACGCGGATGGAGTCGCGGGGGCTGCCGGCGTCGGCGCTGAAGGTCGGGGAGACGGCGACGGTGGTGGCCTACCCGAGCAAGTCGAATCCGGACGAGTGCCGGGCGGAGCGGATCACCGTGGGCGGGAAGACGACGGAGCTGCGGTGACGCTGGCGCCCGTCTGGGCGTGGGTGGAGGCGACGGGGGTGGCGACGGCGATGCGCCAGTCGTCGTGGCTCTACCCGGTGGTGGAGGTGGTGCACCTCCTGGGGCTGGGGACGGTGGTGGGCTCGGCGGTGCTCATCGACCTGCGGCTCCTGGGGAGGTCGCCGGGAGTCCCTCTGGCCGGGGTGCTCGCGCACGCGGTGCCGGTGGCGCTGTGCGCTGCAGGCGTGGCCGTGGCGTCGGGGCTGACGCTCTTCTCGGCGCACGCGGTGACGCTGGCCGTGAACCCGGTGTTCCGGTGGAAGCTGGTGCTGCTCGCGGCGGCGGGGCTGAACGCGCTCGGCTACCACCGGCTGAGGCCGGGGCCGGTGGGGACGCGCGTGCACGCCGCCGCCTCTCTGCTCCTGTGGGCGGCGGTGGTGACCTGCGGGCGGTTCCTGGCCTACGTATGAGCGGGGGCGCTACTTCTTCTTCGCCTTGTCCTGCCGGTCGAGGATGGCCTCCATCTCGTCGATGACCTTGTTCATCTCCTTCATCGCCGCCTCGAACGGCGCGGAGGTGGTCGGATCGACGCCCGCCGCCTTGAGCAGGTCGATGGGGTAGTTCGAGCCGCCGGACTTGAGCAGCGTGAGGTAGCGGTCGCGCGCGGCGGTGCTGCCCTTCGCCTCGCCCTCGCGGATGGCGGTGGCCAGCGCGGTGGCGGCGAGCATGCTCGTCGCGTACTGGTAGACGTAGAAGTTGTAATAGAAGTGCGGAATGTAGGCCCATTCGACGGCGAGGAGGTCGTCGACCTGGGTGACTCCCTCGGCGTGGCCGTAGTAGGCGCGGACCAATTCCAGATATCGCTTGGACAGCATCTCGCCGGTGAGCGGCTCGTCGCGCTCGGCGGCCTGGTGGATGGCCAGCTCGAACTCGGCGAACTGGGTCTGGCGGAAGAGCGTGCCCCGCAGGCCGTCGAGGTAATTGCCGAGCAGCGCCAGCCTCGTCGGGTCGTCCTTGGTCTTGTCGAGCAGGTAGTGGACGAGCAGGTTCTCGTTCAGGGTGGAGGCGACCTCGGCGACGAAGATCGGATAGGCGGACGTGGCGTAGGGCTGGGTGGTGTTGGCCAGGTAGGTGTGCATCGAGTGGCCGGACTCGTGCGCCAGCGTGGAGAGGTCCTCGTACTTGCCGTTGAAGTTGAGGAGCTGGATGGGATGGACGCCCCACACGCCGGTGGAATAGGCGCCCGAGCGCTTCCCCGTCGACGGGAGGTAGTCCGTCCAGCGGCTGTCGAAGCCCTTCTTGAGAGCGTCCTGGTACGCCTTGCCCAGCGGAGCGACGGCCTCCAGCACGATGGCGCGGGCCTCGTCCGGCTTGTACGAGAGGTCCACCTTGGCCACCAGCGGCGCGTAGATGTCCTGGTAGCGGAGGATGTCCACGCCGAGCATGCGCTTTCTGAGCTTGAGGTAGCGCCAGAAGGTGGGGAGATTCTTCCGGACGTCGGCGACGAGCTGGGTGTAGACGGCGGTCGGCACGGCGTTGGGGAAGAGCGCGGCCTCGAGGCAGGAGCTGTAGTCGCGGACCTGCTTGGTGAAGATATGGCTCTTGACCTGGGAGTCGAGGGTCGAGCCCATGGTGCGCTCGTAGGTCTTGATGGCGCCGAAGAAGGCGGCGAAGACCTTCATCCGGTCGTCGCGGTTGGGCGAGGCGCGGGCGAGGGTGTAGGCGGACTGGTCGAGCCGGACCTCCCCGGTGGTGAGCTTGATGGTGGGCCAGGGGAGGTCGGCGTTGGCGAGGACGGAGTAGGCGGCCTGGCCGGCGTCGGACATGTTGCCGGACTGGGCGATGATCTTCTCCTCGGCGCCGTTGCGAGTGTGGGGCGCAAGGCGGAGGGTGGCATCGAGGAAGAAGCCGTACGGGGCGAGGCGCTTGTCGGCGGAGACGAAGCCCCGGACCTTCTGCTGGCCGAGGGCGATGATCTCCGGGGCGATGTAGGCGGTGGCGGACCCGAGGTCGGTGCCGATCTGCTGGGCCTGGAGCTTGAGCTCACGGGGGCCGCTGGCGCGGATGTCCTGGTCGGAGAGGGAGCTGGCGTAGACGTAGAGGCGGTCGAAGGCGAGCTGGGCGCCGAAGTAGGCGTCGAGGGCCTTGTAGAGGGCCTCGGCGGATTCGCCCAGGTGGCCCTTGTAGTTGGGGAGGGCGGCGATGGACTTCTTGAGCTCGTCGCGGGCGGCGGTCCAGGCGGCGTCGTTCGGGTAGAGGTCGGCCAGGTTCCAGGTGTACTTGACCGGGATGTCCTTGCGGTCGGCGGCGGCGGCCGGGAGGGCGGCGAGGGCGGCGGCGAGGAGAAGAGGGGCGTGGGTGCGCATACGGCCTCGACAGGCGGCTGGGCGGGGAGTTGCGCCCGTCCGTCTTGACTGGACAGGAAACGACCGGTAAGTCCCCGCCCGCTGTAGGCTGTCGGCGGAGCTCGGATCGGGCGGGTAGCTCAGCGGTAGAGCATCGCCCTTACAAGGCGAGGGTCACAGGTTCGACCCCTGTTCCGCCCATGTGGTGGTTGTTGAATTGGGGAGTTAGTTCAGCTGGTTAGAACGCCGGCCTGTCACGCCGGAGGTCACGGGTTCAAGTCCCGTACTCCTCGCTGCCGGAAGCATGAATGTTGGCGGCACGTTGTGAATGGGCGCTTCGGCGCCTAACCCGCTCGGGAGCGCCCGCGGTGAGTGCGGGGTGAGTTGGCGCGCCGAAACTCGCGCACGAGTGCGCTCTCCAGAGTCCCCTTCCGCGCCGCTCGGCCAGAGTCCGAAGCGCAGGCGGTCCATCTCCGACTGCAGGTAGTCGGGCGCGAGGTGCCCGTAGACGTTGGCCGTCATCCGCGGGTCCCGGTGCCGGAGGATGCGCTGGACGGCATGGACGGGGGCCCCGGCCTGCATGAGGAGGCTCGCCGTGGTGTGGCGCAAGTCGTGGAAGCGGATGGGCCGTACCCGCGGCTTGGGCCAGAGCAGCATCTGGCACCTCGGACACCGCCGCTGCTCAGCGTCCGGCGCCTCGAAGGTGCGCCGGCAGCGGCGACACTCATGCTGCCAGGAGTCGGCGAGGCCGGCTCTCCCCATCGCCCGCCGAAGGACGCTCTCCAGGGCCACGTCAGGCCGCATCATCGCGCCCGGCCCAGGGCACCGCTTCTGGTACGCGCAGCTCGAGGCGCAGACGTGAGG